>Ga0335075_10003930_pt1 | contig 23326 bp, 21 predicted proteins | sample Lox_Sample_24_FD_206723 | JGI IMG/M metagenome (GOLD analysis project Ga0335075, IMG submission 206723) | Soil microbial communities from Loxahatchee National Wildlife Refuge, Florida, United States - Lox_Sample_2.4 | ecosystem: Environmental > Terrestrial > Soil > Wetlands | place: USA...
GGTCAGCACGCCGTTGGCCACCGGCGTGGACTCGTCCAGCGAGACGCGCGTCAGCCCTTGGGTTACCGCGTCGCAGACATAGTCGAAATGCGGTGTCTCCCCGCGGATCACCACACCCAGCGCGACGACGGCATCGTGGTCACGGGCTACCGCCTGCGCGACGACCGGAATCTCGATGGCGCCGCGAACCCTCACCACAGTCGGGCTCTTGACGCCCCATTCGTCGGCGATTCTGCAGGCGCCGGCCAGCAACGCGTCGCATATCTCCTTATGCCAAGTGCTCGCTACGATTGCCAGCTTGACTGCGGAGGCATCGAGTGCCGCGATGTCGGGTACACCGGCACCGCTCATATGCGCCGCTCCTCAGCATCGCTCCGCTCTGCATCGTCGCCGGCGATCATAGGGCTCCCCCGAATTCGCCGTGCAGATGGACTGATTCGTCGTAGTCGTCGAGCCCGATCAGATCGTGGCCCATGCGGTCACGCTTGGTCATCAGGTATCGAATGTTCTCTGCGTTGGCCCGCACCGGCAGCGGCACTCGCTCGATGATGTGCAGGCCGTATCCGTCCAACCCGACTCGTTTGGCCGGATTGTTGGTGAGCAGCCGCATCGAGCGCACGCCGAGGTCGACCAGGATCTGGGCGCCGGTGCCGTAATCCCGTGCGTCGGCTGGCAATCCGAGCTTGAGGTTGGCGTCGACGGTGTCGTCGCCGGCGTCCTGCAGCTGGTAGGCCTGCAGTTTGTGCATCAGACCGATGCCGCGGCCCTCGTGGCCGCGCATGTAGAGCACCACGCCGCGGCCTTCTCGCGCGACCATGGCCATCGCTGCGTCCAGCTGCGGCCCGCAGTCGCAGCGGCGTGAACCGAACACGTCGCCGGTCAGGCACTCCGAGTGCACCCGCACCAGCACGTCGTCGCCGTCGTAGTTCGGTCCGGCGATTTCGCCCCGTACCAGGGCCACGTGTTCGACGTCCTCGTAGATGCTGCAGTAGCCGACCGCACGGAATTCGCCGTGCCGGGTGGGGATCCTGGCCTCGGCGATGCGCTGAATGTGCTTCTCGTGCTTGCGGCGATACTCGATCAGGTCGGCGATGGCGATCAGCGCCAGGCCGTGTTCGTCGGCGAAGACCCGCAGTTCGTCGGTCTGCGCCATCGCGCCCTCGTCCTTTTGGCTGACGATTTCGCAGATGGCACCCGCGGGCGACAGTCCCGCCATTCGGGCCAGGTCGACGGCGGCTTCGGTGTGGCCGGGGCGCCGCAACACGCCACCGTCCTTGGCGCGCAACGGAACCACGTGCCCGGGCCGGGTGAACTCATCGGCAACACTGGCCGGATCGGCCAGCAAGCGCATCGTGGTGGCTCGGTCTGAAGCTGAAATTCCCGTTCCCACACCATTTTTCGCATCGACGGTGACGGTGTAAGCGGTGCCGTGCTTGTCCTGATTGACCGCGTACATCGGCAACAGGCCGAGCCGGTCGCAAATCGCTCCGTCCAACGGCACGCACAGGTATCCCGACGTGTAGCGCACCATGAACGCCACCAGTTCGGGCGTGGCCTTCTCGGCCGCGAAGATGAGATCGCCCTCGTTTTCCCGGTCCTCGTCGTCGATGACGACGACAGCCTTGCCGGCCGCGATGTCGGCAACCGCCCGTTCGACGGAGTCCAACCTCGTCATCGCTGCCACCCACTGTGTTCAGACCGCGAGCCCGATACCGGCTCGATTGTTGTAATCAGTATGAACCACGAGACGACCGCCGTTATTGCCGTGGCTTATTCAGCGGGACACTCCCCGCATCACCGCGGTGTGCAACGCGACAGCAACGGTTCTAGCTGCGCTTATGCAGAGCTGGCGTTAGTCGCCCCGGGTGTCGATGACCCGCTGAGCGATGACAGCCAGAGGGATGTTGTCGGTCTGGGACAGTTTCCGCAACACGTTGAATGCCTGAACGGCGTCGATATTGAAGCGTTCCATGATGATGCCCTTGGCCTGGCCGATGGTGTCGCGGCTAGCAACCGCTGACCGGAGCTGCTCGCCGTGGCGGCTGGCGAGGATGGCCGCAGCGGCGTGCGAGGCGAGCACCAGGCCAATCGCTTCGGCTTCCGCACTGAATACGTTGGGCTTGGAACCGAAAACGTTCAACGCGCCCGCGGTCTGCTTGGACCCGTAGAGCTTGAACGACAAGCTGCTGCGGACGCCGAGAGCGATCGCCGCGCGGCCGAATTTCGGCCAGCGGGTATCAGTCGTGAAATCGTTGGCACGGACTACCAGTTCGTCGGTCGCGGCATCCAGGCACGGGCCCTCCTCATGCGTCTCCTGGACCTCATCGAGTTGACGCACCAGGTCGGAGGTTTCGACCAAAGACGCGAACTTGCCGCCCTTTTCGGTCAGCAGCACACCAGCCATATCGGCGCCGGGTATGAGTTCCACCGCCGCAGACGTCACACCGGCGAGGACCTCTGCCACCCCGGGCGGTGGGGCGAACAAGCGTGCGAGCTCCGCCATCCGCACTGCGAGGTCCTGCCCTGTGAGTTCCATGCCGTTTCGGGTTCCCGATCACACCGTGCGTAACACAAAGGCCGACATCCGCGGGCGGTTTTAAGCGAGGCCGCTGTCTGCCATCGTTACAGGTCAAGTCATGTTTTTCTGGCGCTGCGCCACGGCCGGGCAGCCGCGCAAAAGTTTTCCAGAGGCCGCTCGTAGCTGATTCATAGGCTAACTATCTAGCGTTCGAGAACGTCGGGGGCAATCGTCCGCTGAATACACAAGTAAGCAGGTGAAGGACAATGGATCTGAAGAAACTGATGGCGGGGGCAACTATCGCCGGCGCTCTTGGGGCTGCCGCACTAGGTGTAGGAGCCGGTGCGGCCAATGCCGCTCCCGGTGCCGGCGGCGCCCACGGCACGCCGCCGGCGGCAAGCCACGGCGGACCCGCGCCGCTCGACCCTGGCCACGGACCGGGCGGTCCAGGAGGACCTGGTGGTCCAGGTGGACCTGGCCCCGGCGGGCCGGGCGACCACGGACCCGGTGGACCAGGCGGCCCTGGCGGGCCAGGTGACCACGGTCCCGGTGGACCCGGCGACCACGGTCCTGGCGGACCGGGCGGACCAGGCGGTCCTGGCGGACCCGGATTCCACGGACCGGGCGGCCCGGGTGGTTCCGGCGGCCCATGGCACGGGGATGACCAGCGCGGCTACTTCCACGGCGCCCCGTGGGGCGACGGACCCGCACCTTGGGGTCCTGGCGCGCCACCGCGGCCGGCATGGGACAGGCCGCTTCCGCCGCCGGGTGGAGCATGGAACTACGGCCCGATCAATTACTGGGGCTACAACGAAACCCCGTTCTGGAACCCGCAGTTCAACCAGTGGGGCTTCAACTTCTTCGGAGTCTGGATTCCGCTGTGAGAATGAGCCCGCTGTAAAAGGCTAGTCACAGGATGCCCGCTTCGCCGATTGGCGGAGCGGGCGTCGTGTGTTTATCGACCTGATGCAATTCCAGCAGTCGCTCGCCGTTTTGGCAAATACCACTCCTGTATTCCCACCTCAATTTAGCCACAGGGACACTAGTGGGCCGCCCACTCCTGTCGTGGTCGTTTACGTGTGAGTGGTTAGCGCACACGATTCATCACAATTGTTTGATTCGGCGATCCACATCCGCTGTCCGCAATAGGCTGCGATTCAAAGTTTTAGGATGCCGCGCCAATTTCCGACGTTCGGCTTCCTAAACGCGGTCACGGGACACCAAAGGAGGAAGCCTATGAAGATTGTGCGCTCGACCACCGGTCTGCTCGTCGCAGCCGCCCTCACCGCCTGCGGCGTGTCCCACGCCGACCACGATTCCTGGCAAGCGGGCTACGACTGGGGGATCCACAACCAACTCAGGGCATCAGGCCAAACGTCGACAGGTGTCGACAGCGTGTGCCTCGTAAATGCACCTCAGGGACTCAACACCCCAGACTCGGACGACTGGCTCGCAGGCTGCAGAGCCGCGCTGAATATGGCGGCGTCTAGAACAACCACAACTACACCGGACACACCAACACCAACAACAACGACAGACCCACCAACAACGACGGTCACACCAACAACAACCGACACACCAACACCAACAACAACCGACACACCGACACCAACAACAACCGACACACCGACACCAACAACAACGGACATACCAACACCACCAACAACCGATACACCAGCACCACCAACAGGCACGCCAACACCACAGACAACGACGCAGAACGGCAACAGCGGCAACAACAACGGAGACAACAGCGGCGGCAGCACTATTGGCAGCAGCGGCGGCCTTGGCAGCGGCGGCATCGGTAGCAGCAGCGGCGGCGGCATCGGTAGCAGCGGCGGCGGCGGCAGCGGCAGCAGCAGCGGTAGCAGCGGCAGCGGCAGCAGCAGCAGCAGCAGCAGCGGCAGCGGCAGCAGCAGCAGCAGCAGCGGCGGCAGCGGCAGCGGCAGCGGCAGCGGCAGCAGCTGAGCCAACTAGCTGTCAATGACGGCGCAGAACTAGCTAGGGCGCTCCTGGCGTGATAACTGGGAAGTCGATTGGCGGCTGCCATGCCTGCGATGGCGACGGCGGTGCCGCCACCGCTCCCCGATGTGTTGCGGGCACAAATCCTGTTCCGCGATCTGGCTGAACCTGGTGGCGGCGTCGGTCGTGAATCCCGGATTCTGATCCATCATGGCTTTGATCACGTCAGCTTCCGAATGACCCTGGTCCATCAGTTGGCACTCCCGTCTGCCGATTCCGGTGACGTCAGACCCGCTTTTGAAGGTGATCCCGGCCTTGTTGAGCGCGGCCACAAAGTTAGGGTCGGCGTTATCGGCCTGCGCCGGAGCGGCAAGCCCAATAACCGCAGCAGAACTCGCGAAGAATAGAAGCAGTCGCATTGCTTCATCCTTGTGCAGGTCGGCTCCCTCATACAGGCGACGCTGTATTGCGTTAGTTAAGCGCCTATTTCGCGGCCATGAGCCGTTCGACGTACTTGGCGATCACGTCGACTTCGAGGTTCACCGGGGTTCCGGGTGCCGCGTGCCCCAGCGTGGTCAGCTCCCGAGTGGTTGGGATCAGCGACACCTCGAACCAGTCGTCGCCGAGCCCGGAGACGGTCAGCGAAATACCGTCGACGGTGATCGAGCCCTTTTCGACCACGTAGCGGGCCAGCTCAACCGGCAGCCCAATCCGGACCACTTCCCAGTGCTCGGCGGGCGTGCGGGCCTGGATCTGGCCGGTACCGTCCACATGTCCTTGCACGATGTGCCCTCCAAGCCTGCTGTTCAACGCCGCGGCGCGTTCGAGATTGACCGGGCTGCCGGCGGCCAGCCGGCCCAGGCTGGACCGCTTCAACGTCTCGCCCATCACGTCGGCGGTGAACTGACCCTCCGGCAGCACTTCGACCACCGTCAGGCACACGCCGTTGACGGCGATCGAGTCGCCATGACCGGCGTCGGCGGTAACGACGGGCCCGCGGATAGTGAAGCGCGCGGAATCACCCAGGTCGTCTTTGCCGACGACCTCACCCAATTCCTCGACGATTCCGGTGAACACCGCCTCAGGCTAATGAGTTCGAAGGTCCGCGCGCTATGTGGCCGTCACTGCCGCCACCTTGGGCTTCGACGTCGGGCGATCGGCACCCTCTACGATGCACCTATGCCGACGCCTAGTCCGAAGCGCCCAATACTCGCCGTGCTCGCCGCCCTCGCGGTCGCCGCCACACTGGTCGGCGGCTGCTCGTCGTCCAAGCAGTCCTCCGCACCGCTTCCGGACGCGGCCACGCTGATCAAGGAGTCAAGCCAGACCACCAAGAACGTCAAGAGCGTGCACTTGGTGCTGTCGGTGGCCGGCACCATCAAGGGACTTCCGGTCAAGACACTGTCCGGCGACCTGACCACGTCACCCACCGCCGCCAAGGGCGAGGCCAACCTCACGGTGTTGGGCTCGAGCGTCGACGCCCAGTTCGTGGTCGACGACGGAACCCTGTACGCAGCGCTGACCCCGGGTCATTGGGAAAGCTTCGGCCCGGCGTCCGCCATCTACGATCCGTCCGAGATCCTCAACCCGAACACCGGTCTGGCCAACGTGTTGGACAACATCAGCAACCCCAAGGCCGAATCACGCGAAACCATCGGCGGGCAAAGCACCGTCAAGATCGCCGGGAACGCCTCGGCCGACGCCGTGAATGGGCTTGCGCCGCAACTGAAAGCCACCCAGCCGCTGCCGGCGACGGTGTGGATTCAGGAAACCGGTGATCACCAGCTGGTGCAGGCCAAGCTGGACCAGAGCGCGGGCAACTCCGTCCAGATGACGCTGTCGAACTGGAACGCCCCGGTACAGGTCACCAAGCCGCCGGTGGCAGCCGGATGACGGCACCGCACGCCGGCCGCGGAGTCGCCATCGGCGCGGGCAGCCTCGCCGTACTGCTCGGTGCCCTCGACACCTATGTCGTTGTCACCATCATGCGCGACATCATCAACACCATCGGCATCCCGATCAATCAGCTGCAACGAATCACGCCGATCGTCACCTGGTATCTGCTGGGCTACATCGCCGCGATGCCGCTGCTGGGCCGCGCCTCGGACCGATTCGGCCGCAAATTGCTGCTCCAGGCCAGCTTGGCCGCGTTCATCGTCGGCTCGGTCGTGACCGCACTATCGACTGATCTGCATGTGCTGGTGGTCGGCCGCACCATTCAAGGCGTGGCCAGCGGTGCGCTGCTACCGGTGACGCTCGCCCTCGGCGCCGATCTGTGGGCCCAGCGCAACCGCGCCGGGATCCTCGGCGGCATCGGTGCCGCGCAGGAGCTGGGCAGCGTGCTCGGCCCGCTCTACGGAATCTTCATCGTCTGGCTGACGAGTCGCTGGCAGGACGTGTTCTGGATCAACGTGCCGCTGGCACTGGCCGCGATGGTGATGATCCAATTCAGCCTGCCGTCGCGGGACCGCAGCACCGACCCGGAAAAGATCGACGTGGTCGGCGGCCTCCTGCTGGCGATCACGTTGGGCCTGGCGGTGATTGGGTTGTACAACCCGGCCCCCAACGGTCAACAGGTGCTGCCCAGCTACGGGCCACCGCTGATCTACGCGGCCGTAGGAGCGGCGGTGATTTTCGCGCTGTGGGAGCGGTTTGCGCGTACCAAGCTGATCGAGCCCACCGGGGTGCACTTCGGGCCGTTCCTGTCCGCACTCGGCGCCTCGCTGTGCGCCGGTGCGGCGCTGATGGTGACTTTGGTGGACGTCGAACTGTTCGCCCAGGGTGTGCTCGGCGAGCAGCAAGACCAGGCGGCAATCCTGCTGCTGCGCTTCCTGATCGCGCTGCCCATCGGTGCTCTGCTGGGCGGCTGGATCGCCACTAAGGTCGGCGACCGGGCCATGGCCTTCGCCGGGCTGTTGATCGCGGCCGGCGGCTACTGGCTGATTTCAAAGTGGTCGGTCGATCTACTCGACAAGCGGCACAACATCTTTGGCCTGTTGTCATTGCCGGCGCTGGACACCGACCTGGTGGTCGCCGGGCTGGGGCTGGGTCTGGTGATCGGCCCGCTGACGTCCGCCAGCTTGCGGGTGGTGCCGTCGGCGCAGCACGGCATCGCCTCCGCGGCGGTGGTGGTGGCTCGGATGACGGGCATGCTGATCGGAGTGGCCGCGCTGAGCGCGTGGGGCTTCTATCAACTGCCTCACATCGTTTCGAAGCTCTCGGCGCAAGTGCCGGCCAACGCGAGCTTGGCGGAACGGATCCTCGCGCAGGGCAACCTCTACCGGAACGCATTCGCCCAGATGTACGGGGGCATTTTCACCGTCACGGCCGTCGTCTGCGTGGTAGGTGCACTCTTGGGGTTGCTGATCAGCAGCCGTCGCACTCATGCCGAAGAACCCGAACTGCATGAGGAGCAGCCCGTCGCGCCTCGCGTCTAGGGCCGCCTCCACAACGCCGTTTTTCTACCGCGCGGTTCGGCACCCGATCTACTTGGGGTTTTCTGATCGCGTTCTGGGCAACACCAGGAATGACGTTGGGGCACTTAGTATTTGCTTCTGTCATGACGGGATACATTTTGTTCGCGGTTCGATTCGAGGAGCGCGACCTTATCCGCGCCTTCGGGGAGCAGTACCACGACTACCGTCGCCGCGTTCCGATGCTGATCCCGGGCTTGGGCCATCGCCACCCCTGACGAGCCCATTGCCAGGCTCGCGCGGTATCAGGCTCAGCAGCAGATCCGGACCGACCCGTTCGACACCGTCGTAGCGCCAGCGCAGCGCCCGAGCAATGCTCGGCACCCCGACGTCGTCGACTGCCGTGATCGGTCCACCCAGCAGGATCGGCGCCACGTAGGCCAGGATGCGATCGATCACCCCCGCCCGCAAGAACGCTCCCGCGAGCGTGGGCCCGCCCTCGAGCAGGACGTCGGTGCGATCGGACAACGCCCTGAGAACTTCGGCAGGATCGTGGGTGCGAATCACCATCGTGCGCGAGTCGTCGTTGAGAACTTTTGCTTCCGAAGGGATTTCACGCTTGCCCACAACCACCCGCAGCGGCTGACGGTCCGCTAGTTTGCCGTCGGCCAGTCGAGCGGTCAACGTCGGGTCGTCGGTGAGCACCGTCCCGGTCCCAACCACGATGGCGTCGGCAGCCGCGCGCCGGCGGTGCAGGTCGGCCCGCGCGGCCTCGCTGGTGATCCACTGACTTGAGCCGTCCGCGGCCGCGCTGCGCCCGTCGATGCTGGTGGCGTACTTCCATGTCACGTGCGGCAAGCCGGTGCGTTGTTTGTGCAGCCACTCACGCAGTGGCCCGGCCACCACCAAGTCGGCTTCCACATCGCCGACGACGTGCACTCCGGCGGCGGCCAGTCGCTCCGCCCCACCGGCCGCCGTCGGGTTCGGGTCGGTGACCGCGTACACCACCGTCGCGATGCCGGCGTCGAGCAGCGCATCCACGCACGGCGGGGTCTTGCCGTGGTGATTGCATGGTTCCAGGGTGACGACGGCGGTGCCGCCCTTGGCCAGTCGTCCCGCCCGGCGCAGCGCCACTACCTCGGCGTGTGCCCTGCCCGTCGGTTCGGTGCCGCCGGCGCCGGCGACCCGCCCGTCGCGGTCCAGGATGACCGCACCGACCGGCGGATTGGGATAGGTGCTGCCTTTGACCAGGTCGGCGTGCTCGACCGCAAGTCGCATGGCGGCGTCGTAGCTGATAGCCGCCGCGGTACTCATCGGCGCCACTCCTCGACGCCGGCGTCATCGTCGCCGGCGCGGCTCATCGGCGCAGATGCGGTGACGCGGCAGCGGCCCGTCGCCGCAGTGCCTCAACCGCAAGCGCCGGGTCTTCGGCGCCGTAGACCGCGGATCCGGCGACGAAGCAGTCGACACCGGCCTCGGCGGCCTGCTCGATGGTGTCGCTGTTGATGCCGCCGTCGATCTCGACCAGGATCGTCAACTCGCCCGAGTCAACCATCTTGCGCACCGTGCGGACCTTGCTCAGTACGTCGGGAATGAAGCTCTGGCCGCCGAAACCGGGCTCGACCGACATGACCAGAAATGTGTCGAAGTCCTTGAGGATGTCCAGGTAAGGGTCCAGCGGGGTGCCGGGTTTGATGCTCAGCCCCGCTTTGGCGCCGGCGGCGCGGATGTCGCGGGCCACCGCGACCGGGTTGTCGGTTGCCTCGGCGTGGAACGTGACGTTGTAGGCGCCCGCTTCGGCGTACGGCGGCGCCCACCGGTCGGGGTCGTCGATCATCAGATGGCAATCCATCGGAATGTCGCTGGCGGCCATCAGACTTTCCACCACCGGCAGCCCGATCGTCAGGTTCGGCACGAAATGTGCGTCCATGACGTCGACGTGCAACCAGTCGGCGCCCTCGACGACGGCGGCCTCGTCGGCCAGCCGCGCGAAGTCGGCGGCCAGTATCGACGGCGCGATCAACGGTCGATCGGTCTTGCCTGACATGGAGTTCAGCCTACTTGCAGTGCTGCGGCGAACATGGCGTCGGTGCCGTGCCGATGCGGCCACAGCTGAACGTAGGGGCCCTCGCCCAAATCTGCGACGGGCTCAAACAGCGGCCGAGTGTCCAGCGCCGACACCGGATGGCGCCGCAGCGCGTCACCGACCACGCCAACGGTCTCGGCCAGGTGCGGCGAACAGGTGGCATACAGGACGACGCCGCCGGGCCGGGTCAGCGCGATCGCGGCTTCCAACAGCTCGCGTTGCAGCCGGGTCAGCGCCGGAATGTCGGCGGGCTGACGCCGCCAGCGTGCCTCGGGCCTGCGCCGCAACGCGCCCAGCCCGGTGCAGGGCACGTCGACGAGCACCCTGTCGAAACCCGGCTCCAGACCAGTGTCGCGTCCGTCGGCCCGCACTACCTCGACGCGCAGGCCGCGGGTGTTTTCCTCGACCAGGTCGGCGCGGTGAGCCGCCAACTCCACCGCGGTGACCCGGGCCCGCGACTCGAGGCCCAGCGCAGCCAGCAGCGCGGTCTTGCCGCCCGGCCCGGCGCACAGGTCCAGCCATCGGCCGGTGTCGTCGGCCACCGGAGCCAATGTGAGAGCGCGCGCCACCAATTGGCTGCCCTCATCCTGGACGAGGGCTTTGCCGGCGCGGACGGCGGCCAACTGCGCGGGGTCCCCTCCACCCGTCAGGTACACCGCGTACGGCGAATACCGTCCTACCGTGCCGTCGACCGCAGCGGCCAGCTCCTCGGCGGTCAGCACGCCCGGCCGAGCCGCCAGATGCACCTTGGGTCGCTCATCATCGCCGGCCAGGGCCGCGTCGAGCTCGCCGGCGGCGGCGCCCAGCGCGTCGACGAAGGCCTGCGCGATCCACCGTGGGTGCGCGTGGACAAAAGCGGCATGACCGACCGGATCGACCGCCTGGTCGGGTGCGAGCTCGTCGACCCACGATTGCTCGTCGCGGGTACTGATCGTCCGGAGCACGCCGTTGACGAAACCCGCACGGGCCGAATCAAATTCGATTCCGGCTTGCTCGACGGTGGTGGAGACGGCGGCGTGCGCATCGACACGGGTGCGCAGCAGTTGATAGGCCCCCAGCCGAAGCAGGTCCAGCAGAACGGGGTTGATGGCGTCCGGTGAACGGCTGGCGGCAGCGCCGATGACCGCGTCGAGCAGACCGCGAATACGGCAGGTGCCGTAGGTGAGCTCGGTGGCGAACGCGGCGTCACGTCCGCCGATCTTGCGTTCCCGCAACAAGGCCGGCAGCAGCAAGTTCGGGTAGGCGTCGCGCTCGGTCACGGCCCGCAGCACATCGAAGGCCGCCTGGCGGGCCGGATCCAGCGGCCGGCGCCGTGCTGGCCTCTGCGGGCGCTGCGTCGACCGGGCCGGCGGTCGACCGCGTCTCGGCTCGCGTGACGTCATGACGCCCGCGCCGTCGGGTCCAGCCGGGCCCCGCGGGCCCAGTCGACGGCGTTCATCAACTTCTTGCCCGGTGCCTGGACCTGGCCCAGTCGCACCGGCTCTGAGCCCGTGCCGATCCGGACGCTGCGGCGATCGACGTGAATATCACCGGGCGACAACGGCTTTGGAAGGTCGGGGGCGTCGGCGTCGATGTACACCGGTCCGAGCTTGACCCGCAGGTCACCGATCAGGGTCCAGGCGCCCGGGTTGGGCGTGACGGCGCGGATGCGCCGCTCGACGACTGGCGCCGGCAAATCCCAACGCACCCGGGCCTGCTCGACGGTGACCTTCGGCGCGATGCTGACCCCATCGGCTGGCTGCGGCACCGGCGTCAGCGCGCCGTCGGCGATACCGTCCAGCGTGGCGGACAGCAGCGCGGCACCCGAAATCGCCAGCCGGTCAAGCACATCCCCCGCGGTGTCGATCGGCCGGATCGCCTCGGTGACCACTCCGTAAACCGGTCCGGAGTCCAGACCGGCCTCGATCCGAAACGTCGTGGCGCCGGTCACGGTGTCCCCCGCGGCGATCGCGGCCTGTACCGGGGCGGCGCCCCGCCAGGCCGGCAGCAACGAGAAGTGCAGGTTGACCCAGCCGTGTGCCGGCACCGCGAGCAGCTCGTCATGCAGCAGCGCACCATAGGCGACCACCGGGCAGCAGTCGGGCGCCAACTCCGACAGCTCGGCGACGAACTCGGCGGTGTTGGGCCGCCGCGGGCGCAGCACCGGGATGCCCTGCTCCAGCGCAAGACGGGCCACCGGCGAGGGTTGCAGTTTGCCGTGCCGTCCGGAAGCGGCATCGGGCCGGGTAAGCACAGCGATCACCTCGTGGCGCGGCGAGTCGATGAGACTGCGCAGCGCGGGCAGCGCGGGTTCGGGGGTGCCGGCAAAGACGAGGCGCACGGGCACAGTGTAGGAAGAAGCCACGGCAACCAATCGACCTAGTGGAGTTCGCGTTGACATTGACCACAATCGCCGGGCTTCCCGCCCACGTGCTGCTCGTGCACGCCATGGTGGTGCTGGCGCCGTTGACCGCGCTGCTGGAGATTCTGTGCGCGCTGTGGCCGGCGGCGCGGCGGCGCCTGCTCTGGCTGGTGCTGGCCTTCGCCGTTGCGACGACCGCGCTGACGCCGATCAGCGTCAATGCAGGCGAGTGGCTATACGACCGGGAAAGCCACCATCGCGACATTTTGAACACCCATGCCGCCCGCGGCGGGTGGATGATTTACTTCTCGATCGCGATGCTGGTCGTCGCCGTCGTGTTGGCACTGGTGCACTGGCGTGAAAGCCGTTCCGCCAAACCCGGAATGGGTACCAACGTGGTGGTTGCCATCCTCACGATCGCGGTGGGCGCCGCCTCGATCGTGCAGGTGGTCCGTATCGGGGATTCCGGAGCCCGGTCGGTGTGGGCTAACGAACTGACCAAGTCGGACAAACCGTAGCGCTGCGCACCAGGCCCGGCTAGTCTTCGTCCTCGGCCAGTCGCGGGATCAACCCACCGGCCAGCACATCCTTGACCTGCCGCGGCGAAAGACGATGCCGCACAGTGAAAGACGAATCCTTGGTGAGATTGTCAACCTGCAACGTGTCGTTGTCGGCCAGCGTGTCGCGAAGACCCGTGATACGCAGCGTGTCGTCCTGATCGATGGATTCGTAGTCGTCGGCGTTGTCGAACTCGAGCGCCAACACGCCGAAGTTCGCCAGATTCTGCCAATGGATACGGGCGAACGACTTGGCGATGACGGCCCGGAGACCCAGATGCCGCGGGGCGATCGCGGCGTGCTCGCGTGAAGAACCCTGACCGTAGTTCTCGCCGCCCACGATGAGGTGACCGGTCTCGTCGGCCTGCTGCGCCCGTTCGGGGTAGGAGTCGTCGACCTGGGTGAAGCTGAACATCGCGAGCTTGGGGATGTTGGAGCGAAACGGCAGCGCCCGCGCGCCGGCGGGCGAGATCTCGTCGGTGGAGATGTTGTCGCCGACCTTGAGCAACACCGGCGCCTCGATCTCGTCGGGCAGCGGCGAGAGCTCCGGCAGGCTGGAAACGTTGGGGCCCTTCACCGGTTCGATGTGCTGCGCCTCTTCGGCATCCAAGGGAGGGACCAACATCGCGGTGTTGACTGAGCACTCGTGCGGCAAGTCGAGTTTGGGATAGTCCATCTTCGCTTCACGTGCCCACTCGCGCGGATCGGTGATCACACCCGTCAACGCGGATGCGGCAGCTGTTTCCGGCGAGCACAACCACACCGAATCCTCTTTGGTGCCAGAGCGGCCGGGGAAGTTGCGTGGCATCGTGCGCAGCGAGTTGCGGCCGGTTGCCGGCGCCTGGCCCATGCCGATGCATCCCATACACCCGGCCTGGTGGATGCGTGCGCCGCCGACCACCAGATCGGTCACCGCACCCATCTTCGTCAAGTCGGCCAGGATCTCCCGCGAGGTCGGATTGATGTCGAAGCTGACGCCCGGGCACGTCTGCCGACCCGCCACCATCGCGGCGACGATCGCGAAGTCGCGAAGTCCGGGGTTGGCGCTTGACCCGATGACCGCCTGGGCGATCTCCTCCCCGGCGACCTCGCTCACCGGCACCACGTTGCCCGGCGACGACGGCTTGGCGATCAGCGGTTCGATCTCCGAGAGATCGATGGTCTCGTCGACGTCGTATTCGGCGCCGTCGTCAGCGACCAACTCCACCCAATCTTGCTCCCGCTCCTCGGAGCGCAGAAAGTCACGGACCGCCTCGTCGCTCGGGAAAACCGTTGTGGTGGCACCGAGTTCGGCACCCATGTTGGCGATCACGTGGCGATCCATCGCGGTCAGGCTCGACAGCCCAGGCCCGTAGTACTCGATGATCCGGTTCACCCCGCCCTTGACGTCGTGGCGGCGCAGCATCTCGAGGATGACGTCTTTGGCCGAACACCATTCCGGCAGTTCGCCTTCCAGTCGCACGCCCCACACTTCGGGCATCCGGATGTGCAGCGGTCGCCCGGTGATGGCCAGCGCGACCTCCAGCCCGCCCACACCTATCGCCAGCATGCCCAGTGACCCCGCCGCCGGGGTGTGCGAGTCCGAGCCGACCATGGTCTTGCCGGGAATCCCGAATCGCTGCATGTGCGTTGGATGCGACACCCCGTTGCCGGGCTTGGAGAACCACAGCCCGAATCGCTGTGCCGCGGTGCGCAGGTATTCGTGATCCTCGGCGTTCTTCTCGTCGGTCTGCAACAGGTTGTGGTCGACGTATTGGACGCTCACCTCGGTACGGGCGCGGTCGAGACCGAGGGCCTCTAGCTCCTGCATCACCAGCGTCCCGGTGGCGTCCTGGGTGAGGGTCTGATCGATGCGTATCGCGATCTCCTCCCCCGGTGTCATCTCGCCGGATTCCAGGTGCGATTCGATCAGCTTGCGAGTGACATTGCGAGGCATAGCCGAGTGCTTACCCGAATAGGACGCTGTTCATGCGTGCCGGGCCTATGCCTCGACGTCCTCCAGCTGGGCGTCGGGCTCGCCGCCGGCAGCGGTGAACGCCGTGAGTGCGCGCACCAGCCCGCGCCGTTCCTGGGCCGGCATCGCTTCCACGATGCGGGCGATTTCGTCGCGGCGGTGCGCGGTGACCCGCCGCACGATCTGACGGCCTCGCGTGGTGAGCGCGGCCAGCAGCTCACGCCGCGAGGTCGGGTTGGTCTGGCGGTCGATCAATCCGACACCCACGAGCCGGTCGACCATACGGCCGGCCGCCGATCGCTGCACCCCGAGCCGACCGGCTAGCGTGCCCAGCTTCATCGGACCGTGGTGGGACAAGATCACCAGGGTCCGGAATTGCGGAATTGTGATGGTTTCGTCGACATGGGCGATTGAGCGTGCCGAGATCGCCACTAGCAGCCGTGACGCGGTTAACAGCGCGTCGGTAATCAGGTCGAGCGAATCGTCAGTTATCGCAGTATTTTCGGTGCGCATAGTTACTCCCCTGCCCGGTCCGCTCGACGTCGGGATTGCGCCGCAGAGACTGCAGCCTGGCAATATCCTAACAAATAGCTACTATGACGCTGAGCAATTGTATCCTAGTGCTACTGTCGATTACGGCGACATTCAGTGGGAGGTGCTCCACTCCTGCGACGCCGGTGACAACGAGGTCGCGTTAGCAGCTATCCCCTATCTCCAGCAGGAGGTCGTGATGACCATTAACACCTCAACGGGCACCGGCGCGCCGCTGGCGACAACCGTGCAAGCGATGTGGGCGCTGGGCGATTACGCGCTGATGGCCGAGCAGGTGATGGCTCCGCTCGGCCCGGTGCTGGTAGCCGCAGCCGACATTGGTCCGGACGATCTGGTGCTCGACGTTGCCGCAGGATCAGGAAACATCTCAATCCCGGCCGCCGCGACGGGTGCGACCGTCATTTCTAGCGACCTCACGCCGGAACTGCTGGCACGTTCCCAAAGCAGGGCCGCCGCACAAGGCGTGACGCTGCAGTGGCGGAAAGCCGATGCGGAAGCGCTGCCGTTTGGCGCGGGCCAGTTCGACACCGTGATCTCCGCGATCGGGGTCATGTTCGCCCCGCGCCATCAGCAAGCGGCCGACGAGCTTGTCCGGGTATGCCGGCCCGGGGGCACCATCGGCGTGATCAGCTGGACGTATGAGGGATTCTTCGGTCAGATGCTCAACATCCTTCGGCCGTACCAGCCGACTGTGCGACCCGGTCTACCGCCGGCGTCCCTGTGGGGCCGCGAAGACTATGCGACTGGGCTGCTCGGTGGCCGGGTCAGTGATATCAGCGCTCGGCGCGGAATGCTAGAAGTCGACCGCTTCGAAGGTGCCCACGCAGTGCATAACTACTTCAAAAACCATTACGGTCCGACGATCAACGCCTACCGAACCATCGGCAACAATCATGTGCTCGCCGCCACCCTCGACGCTCAACTCGTCGAACTCGCGGAGACGCACCTGCACGACGGCGTCATGGGATGGGAGTATCTGCTCGTCACCGCGCGAAAGCGATGAGCCGCGGACGCTCCCGGGACTCGCCTTCGCACGGGTGCATCAGGGCGTAGCTACACCTGTGATCTTCGTCTTGTCGTCGATGGTGATCGTCGCCGGTAGTGCCTTGTCGATCTGGTTGTCGAGGCAGTCGGCGTTGAGTCGCAGCAGGTAGATGGCGTCGGTTCCGTCGATCACGACGGTTTTCTGCGCGACCGCCTTTGTCTGGCCATCCTGGACCCAGGTGCCGCCCAACTGGTAGGAGGGCGAACCGGCGAATTCACCTTCAGCTCCGTCCCCCATGGGCTTGAACCCGGGCAGGTTCTTCGTTTCGCCCGCGGCATTGTCCAGAATTTTCTGCGGGTCTGCATCGCCGTTGATCTTGGATAGCGTCGCCACGATGCTGGGTGTGTATTGAGCAGCCTCCGGGCCGTTGTCGACGATCGCCCAGTAGGCCGTGGCCGGGGTGTCTGGACCGGCGTCGGCCCAGCCGTCGGGCATTGGAAAGTCAATCGTCGGTGCGCCGGGATCACCTCGGTGGACCGGTGTTTCGCTGAAGCCGTTCTGCTGGAGGTAGCTGTCGATAGTGGGGTTGGGACCCGGGAAGCTGGTGCGCGGCGCGACCTTTGATTGCGGTTTGGCCGTAGAGCTTGGTGCGGCGGTTGTTGCCGTTGATCCCGTGCTCGACGTCTTGTTGCTGCTAGGGGTGGAACCAGAGCCACACCCGACCACGCCGATGCCCAAAGCCACCATTACGACCGCTACACCGTTGACTGCTGCCGTCCGCCTCATGAACAACTCCTGTCGATCAGGTAGTACCGCTCGGACAAAATCGCAGGTCATCGCAACGAGAGCGGTGAGCTGCGTACGCTCGTTGATTCCCAACTTACGCGTTTCCGCTGATGTGTTGCGGTTCCGGCCGGCCGCATGCTGGCTAGCTTGAGCGAGATTGATCCATGTGCGGAAGCGCCCAGTGCGCCCGCCGCGAACGCAAACGCCCAACCAGCGGCTGGGGATCGCTGACACCGACCGAACGCCAAGCGGTTGAGCTGGTCAGCGAGGGACTGGCCAACAACGACATCGCCACACGGCTTTTCGTCTCACCGCGCACCGTGCAGACCCACCTCACCCACGTCTACACCAAACTCGGCCTGGCTTCCCGGGTCCAACTCGCCCGGGAAGCTGCCCGCCACAACTGATCTGAGCCTCCGCGGCTAGCTCGAGGTCCGCGGGTAAACGCGGGCATCGACCGGTTCAGCTGCGACGACGGTGAACGGTGTGGCCAGGGGGAAGTCGCCCTTGATTGATTCGATCCGGGCGGCGCGGACGATGGTGGCTAATGCGAGGGTGGCTTCCAGCATGGCGAAGTGGTCGCCGATACATGAGCGAGGTCCGCCGCCGAACGGCAGGTACTGCCAGCGGCTGCGGCCCTCGGATCGCTCCGGCAGAAACCGATCCGGCCAAAACGTCAGCGGGTCGACCCATAGTTCGGGGTCTCGGTGCATGGCGTAGAAGCTGACGATCGCCACGGTGCCGGCTTCGAGCCGATAGCCGTCGACGGTCAAATCCTTGTTGAGCAGGCGCGGTGTTCCGGCACCGGGCGGGCATAGCCGCAGAGCCTCGTGCAGCACCCGCACGGTATGGCCGAGTCGGGGCACGTCGTCGGGTGTCAGCGGCCGGTTACCGAGTGCGCTGACCTCGTTGAACACTTGGTCTTGGATAGCGGGATGGCGGCCGAGCGCCCACAGTGAGTAGGTGAGAGTGGTCGATGTGGTGTCGTGCCCGGCCAGGATGAACAGAACCAGCTCGTGACAGATGTCGTCATCCGAAAGTGGTTGACCCGTATGCGGATCGACAGCTGCGATCAAGGCACGCACCAGTGGTGCATCTCGATCGGGGTCGGCTCGTACCGCGGCGAGGATCTCGGCGGCCAGCTGATGCAGGGTCGCGTTGGCCCGGCGGGCCCGTTGCTGGCCGGGGGTGGGCACCCATTGCGGCAGATTCACGGGCCGGGTCGCGCGGTCGGCGACCCATGACAGCGCGGCGCGCAGCGCCGGGCCGACGATGTCGGCCCTATCGTCGAGGTCCTGCCCGAGCACCGAGCGGCCGAGCGCGCGCAGGGTAAGCGTGCGGCACTCGGCGTCCAGGTCTACCGTCGCGCCCTCGCGCCAGCCCTCGACCACCGTCTGCGCCGCCGCGGCCATGTGGCCGGCGTAACGCGGGACGTGCCGTTTTGTGAACATCGGCTGCAGGGTGCGACGCCGCGGCAGCCATTGGTGATGCGGCAGGACCAGCAGATTGCCACCCATCAGCCGACGCATCTGGATGGCCATCGTCGCCCCGCCCCGGTCGGCGATCTCGTCGGTCCGACCCAGCACGTCCCGCGCACCCTGCGGCGAGGCGATCAACACTGCGGTCGGAAAAAGCCATTTGGGCCCGAGCACGATACGGGTGACCGGGCCGCCGGCATCCAGGAGCTCCTGATGCCCGTCGATAAGCGACCGCAGCGCCCTGATCTGGTGCCGGTAACGCAGCGGATTCTTTGGCGCCAGCGGCAGTTTGGTGACGTCGGTCAATTCAGGTGCCTCGAGCATGGCAGTTCACCTTTCTGGAAAACCAGCCGTCCGGGCGCGCAGACGCGGATCAATGGTTTCAGCGCAGGGCGCCGAGGACACGAGTAGTCCACTACTTAACTTGCCGGCGGCGTGGGACTCGGAACATCGGCCGCCGTGCGTAGATCCGCGCCCGCAGGGTCGCAATTCCGCCATCGATCGGTGGCAATTTACGCGGTTCCGCTGATGTTTTGCAGTTCGCGGTGGCCGCATGCTGGCTAGCATGAGCGAGATTGATCCACGTGCGGAAACGCCCCTGGTGGACTGGAGCGAGCTGGGCGTGAGCGGTCTTTTGCCGACGGGCACCGTGACGTTGCTGCTGGCCGACGTCGAGGGCTCCACCCGGCTCTGGGAGACCCAACCCGACCAGATGACCGCGGCCATGGCACGGATGAATCAGGTGGTGTCGGAAACCATCGCCACCCACGACGGCGTCCGCCCGGTCGAACAGGGCGAGGGCGACAGCTTCGTCGCAGCCTTCGCCCGCGCCTCCGACGCGGTCGCCTGCGCGCTGGAATTGCAGCGCGCCCCACTGGCCCCGATCCGACTGCGCATCGGCATCCACACCGGCGAAATCCAACTGCGCGACGAAGGCAACTACGCCGGCCCCACCATCAACCGCGCCGCACGGCTGCGCGACCTGGGCCACGGCGGCCAAACCCTGCTCTCAGGCACCACCGAGGCAATGGTTCTCGACCGGCTTCCCGACGACGCATGGCTGTCCGAGCTGGGCACCCATGCACTGCGCGATCTGCCCCGCCCCGAGCGAGTGGCCCAGCTGTGCCATCCCGACCTGGTGAACGACTTCCCGCCGTTGCGGGTCACTAAAGCCGTTGTCTCTCAGTATCTTCCGGTGCAACTGACCAGTTTCGTAGGCCGCGGCGCGGAGCTGACCCAACTGCGCGGCTTGCTCGCCGAGAATCGGCTGGTGACCTTGACTGGCGCCGGCGGGGTGGGCAAAACACGGTTGGCAATCCAGATCGCGGCTCAGCTGTCAGACGAGTTCGGCGAAGGTGTCCGGTATGTGGACCTGGCGCCGATCACCGATCCCGACCTCGTGCCGGTCACGATGGCGCGCGCGCTCGGGCTGCCCGACCAGCCCGGTCGTTCCACGATTGACACGCTGACCCGGTTCGTCGCCGATCGGCACATGCTGGTGGTCCTGGACAACTGCGAGCATCTGCTCGATGCGAGCTCCGCACTAGTGGCGGCGCTGCTCGAAGCATGCCCGAGATTGACGCTGTTGGCGACAAGCCGGGAGACAATCGGGGTGCCCGGTGAGCTCAGTTGGCGGGTGCCGTCACTGCCAGTGGCCGACAAAGCGATCGAACTGTTCAGCGACCGCGCCTGCCGCGCTAGGCCCAACTTCGTCGTCGACGACGACAACGCCGCGACAGTGACCGAGATCTGTCGGCGCCTCGACGGAGTGCCACTGGCCATTGAGCTCGCGGCAGCGCGGGTGCGGGCGTTGTCGCTGACCGAGATCCTCGACAGCCTGCATGACCGCTTCCGGCTGTTGACCGGCGGTGCGCGCACCGCGGTGCGCCGCCAGCAGACACTGCGTGCCTCGGTCGACTGGTCATACGCGTTATTGACCGAACCCGAGCGGGTGTTGTTTCGTCGGCTGGCGGCGTTTATGGGTGGGTTCGATCTGGGCGGAGCGCAAAGCGTCTGTGGCGGCGGTGGCGATGTGGAGCGCTATCAAGTGCTCGATCAGCTGGCGCTGCTGGTGGACAAGTCACTGGTGGTGGCCGAGAACACCAGTGGCCGAACGCGATACCGGCTGCTCGAGACGGTGCGCCAGTACGCGCTGGAAAAGCTCGGCGAGTCCGGCGAAGCCGACGCCGTACGCACGCGCCACCGCGACCACTACACGGCGCTGGCCGCCGTCCTCGACGCGCCGGCAGGCGGCGACTATGAGCAGCGCATCGAGCAGGCCGAAACCGAGATCGACAACCTGCGCGCCGCGTTCGCCTGGAGCCGCGAAAACTCCGATACCGAGTTGGCGTTGGCGCTGGCGTCCTCGCTGCAGCCGCTGTGGATGTTCCGGGGGCGCCTCCGCGAAGGGCTGGCGTGGTTCGACGCCGCTCTAGTCGACGTCAACGCGCCGAACCCAGAGGTGGCCGGCACGGTGCGCGCGGACGCGCTGGCTGAAAGGGCCACGCTCGCAGTCCGGATGGGCGCCGCCGATAGCCTGGATCAGGTTCAGCAAGCCCTGGCGATTGCCCGCGAGATCGGTGACCCGGCCCTGCTGGCCAGGGCGCTGACGGCATGTGGTTACGTCGCCGCCTTCAGCGATCCGGAGGTAGCCCGAGGGCACTTCGCAGAGGCGATCGAACTTGCCCGCGCGGCCGGCGATCGTTGGCGGCTGAGTCAGGTCCTCTGCTGGCAGGCTGTGGCGGCGCTCGCGGCAGGTGACCCGATCGCGGGTCGTGCGGCCGCTAAAGAGGGACGCGATTTCGCCGATGCGATCGGTGACCGGTTCGTCTCGCGCGTGTGCCGCTGGTGCATCGGGGTGGCACTGGTACATCAGGGTGATTTCGCCGGCGCCGCCGCATATCTCGCCGAGCTTGTGGACGAAGCCAACGCAGCTCACGATGTGCTCGTCGAGACGAATGGTCTGGCCGAAATGGGCATCGCACTGGCGCACCAAGGTGACACGGCCGCGGCCCGCACCGCCGCCGCGGCGGCCATCCAAGCCGCATCCGAGATCGGCGGTATCCACGCGGGCGTCGCCTACGGCGCGTTGGCTGCCGCGGCCCTGGCCGCCGGGGATGTCGGGACAGCGCTCGACGCGATCAAGGCCTGGCCCGACTTGAGTGCCCTGCCCCAGTCGGCGGGGGTTCGGCGGCGGTTCAGTGCCGAGGCCGCGCTGGCAGGCGGCGATCTGCGCGCAGCCCGTGACCGGGCCGATGAAGCCGTCACCATGGCGACCGGCGGCGTCTACCGGTCGCAGGCGCTGACCACGCGAGCGCGCGTGGCGATCGCGCAAGGTGAGCCGGAACGAGGCGAACGCGACGCCCATGACGCGCTCGCATGCGCCGCCGAAGGTGCGGCGTACGCATACATCCCCGACCCTCTTGAATGCGTCGCCGTTTTGGCCAGCCAGGCGGCCGATCACCGCGAAGCCGCTCGCCTTTTCGGCGCAGCGCATGCCATATGGAAACGCAACGGCGGCGTACGGTTCAAGATCCACGACTCCGGCTATGGGGTCGCGTTAGCGGCGCTGCGAGATGCTATGGACGATAAAGACTTTGATGCCGCGTGGGCCGAGGGCGCCGCGATGTCCACCGAAGAGGCGATCGCCTACGCACAGCGCGGCCGCGGCCAACGCAAGCGCCCCGCCAGTGGCTGGGCCTCGCTCACCCCAACCGAACGTCAAGTGGTGCAACTGCTCAGCGAAGGTTTGGCCAATAACGACATCGCCACACGGCTTTTCGTCTCACCGCGCACCGTGCAAACCCACCTCACCCACGTCTACACCAAGCTCGGCCTGACCTCGCGCGTGCAGCTGGCCCAGGAAGCAGCGCGCCACACGTGACACGGCTCAGCAGGATTAACCCGCCTTCTCCGTAAGTTCGCGGCGGTCGAAGCTGTTGTGCGACACCCGCCACGACGCGTATCCGTCGGCCGCGACATGCGGCGTGACGTGTGCGTCGCAGCCGCATTCCTCGACGTGATGTGGCGCCAGATCGTCAATAGGGACGATGTGGATTTCACGGGGCCGATCCAGCCGGTCCACCAGCGGTTGCCGGGACAATCGCAGCCGAGCTCGGTGCAGTGAACGGCCTGGATGATCATTACGGCTGGGGCCGCGGCCAAGCGTCGATGAACCGGTCCATGACGGCGTCCCATTGCATGGCCCGGATCTCGTCGTCGGCGGCGCGGGCTTGCTCGAGGTGCTCACGCACGAACATCAAGCAGCGTCCGATTCGGGTGGTATCCGTGATTGTTGTTGCCATCGCTGACCTCTCTCGACGCGGGAAAGAAAGACCGGTTGGCGTCATTGGCGCTCGGCCAGCAATCGCATCGTCGCATAGAAAACGTGGACCGCGCTCACCGACACACCACGCCAGCCGCATAACGCGAGCGGCTGTCTAGCCGATGTGCAGCGGGTCGATCTGCACTCGGACCGGCTCGTCGGTTTGCCGGGCGCTGGTCACGGCCACGCCGCGTCGTAGCTCGGCGGCCAACGCCAGGCCCTGCTCGCGGCGCACCCGCACCAGCATTCGCGTCACCGGAACGTCGGCCGGAGTCCCCGGCGGTCGGCGCGCGCCCGGCGGCAGCTCCACCGGTCCGAGCAACTCAGCGCTGTCCGGCAACCGGATTTCGTCGAGCAGCGCAGCCACCGC
>Ga0335075_10003931_pt1 | contig 23326 bp, 19 predicted proteins | sample Lox_Sample_24_FD_206723 | JGI IMG/M metagenome (GOLD analysis project Ga0335075, IMG submission 206723) | Soil microbial communities from Loxahatchee National Wildlife Refuge, Florida, United States - Lox_Sample_2.4 | ecosystem: Environmental > Terrestrial > Soil > Wetlands | place: USA...
CGGCCGCCGCGTCCCGCTGTTCTCGCCAGTAATATGCGTGCCATGTCGAGCAGCACCGCGACCAGCACCGTGACGCTGACCGGGTGGGGGCGGATCGCCCCGACCACCGCCGAGCTCGCCGCGCCGGCGAGCGACGCGGAGGCCGCTGGCCTCCTGCGCAGGCCGCGGCCTGGAGACGGCGCGGTGATACCGCGCGGTCTGGGCCGCAGCTACAACAACGCCGCGCAGTCCGCTGGCGGCCTCGTCATGTCCACCGCCCGGCTCAACAAGATCATCAGCCTCGACGGCACGACCGGAGTCGCGGTCTGCGAGGCGGGCGTCAGCCTCGAGCAGCTGATGGTCGCCGGGCTGCCGGCCGGCTGGTTCGTGCCGGTCTCACCCGGCACCAGGCAGGTGACGATCGGCGGCGCGATCGCCGCCGACGTGCACGGCAAGAACCACCACGTGGCGGGCAGCTTCGCCAGCCACGTGGCGTCGTTCGACCTGCTGACGCCGGACGGCGAGGAGAAGACGGTGACGCCGGACGGTGAGCTGTTCTGGGCGACGGCGGGCGGCATGGGCCTGACCGGCTTCATCACCCGCGCCACCGTGCGGCTCAAGCGGGTCGAGACGTCCCTGGTCAAAGTCGACACGGTGCGGACGAAAGACATCGACGAGACGATGGCGGTGCTGGCCGAGCACGACCGCTCGTACGGCTACACGGTCGCCTGGACCGACAGCATGGCCACGGGCGCCGGCCTCGGCCGGTCGATCATCACCAGCGGCGACTTCGCGGCGCTGAGCGACCTGCCGGCCAGCCGCAGGAGCGACCCGTTCGGCTTCGACCCGCGCGCCCGCCTCGGCGCTCCGCCCGGGTTCCCGCCCGGGCTCATCAACCGGTACACGGTCCGGCTCGCTAACGAGGCCTGGTACCGCAAGGCGCCCCGGCTGCGCGAGGGGGAGCTGCAGACGATCGGCCAGTTCTTCCACCCGCTGGACGGGATCAGGAACTGGAATCGGGTCTACGGTCCCGGCGGCTTCCGCCAGTACCAGTACGTGGTGCCGTTCGGCGCCGAAGCGGCGGTCCGCCGCTCGTTCGAGATGGTCAGCGGCCACCCCGCGCCGTCGTTCGTGACCGTGCTCAAGCGGTTCGGCGAGGGCGACGAAGGACTGCTGTCGTTCCCGGCGCCCGGCTGGACGCTCGCGCTGGACTTCCCGGCCCGCACACCCGGCCTCGGCCCGCTGCTCGACCGGCTCGACCAGCTTGTCGTGCAGCACGGCGGCCGGGTCTACCTGGCCAAGGACTCGCGCGTCCCCGCCGCGGTGCTCGAGGAGATGTACCCGCGGCTCCCCGAGTTCCGCAAGTTCCGCGCCGAGATCGATCCGTCCGGCGCGCTCGGCTCCGATCTGTCCCGCCGTCTTGGCCTCTTATTTATCCCGAACGTCCCCGTGGTGACTCCCTCAGCCACCCCGCCTTCCCGGCCACCAGACGCGGTCGCCGATGGTGAGGAAGCTGGCGGGGACCAGGATGGTCCGGACGATGAGGGTGTCGAGCAGCACGCCGAGCGCCACGGCGACGCCGACCTCGGTGATGCTGACCGCGGGGATCTGGGTGAGGGCGGCGAAGGTGGCCGCGAGCACGATGCCCGCCGCCGTGATCACGCCGCCGGTCACGCCGAGCCCGCGCAGCGTGCCGTCGCGCAGGCCGAGCCGCCGCGACTCCTCGCGGATCCGCGCGGACAGGAAGATGTTGTAGTCGACGCCGAGCGCGACCAGGAAGATGAAGATGTAGATCGGCAGCACCGACTGCACGCCCGGGTAGCCGAGCCCGTGCCACACGAGGCTTGACAGCCCGAACGACGCCGCGAAGCTCAGCGCCGTTGTCAGCACGAGCACCGCGGGCGCGACGATCGCGCGCAGGAGCAGCGCGATGATCACGAGGATCACGGCGAGCACCAGCGGGATGATGATGACGTCGTCGCGGCCCGCCGTCTGGGTCTGGTCGTACGCGATGGCCGCGTTGCCGCCGACCAGCGCGCCGGGGGCGTCGCTCGCGAGCCGCTGCCGCAGGTCCACGACCGCCGTGGTCCCGGCCGGGCCGAACGGGTCAGCGGACAAGGTGACCGAGTAGCTGTCGTAGCCCTCGACCGTTTGTCCGGGGACCACGCTGGCGACGCCCGGCGTCACGTGCGCCGCGGCCGCGGCGGCGGCCGCCTGCGCGGGCGGGGCGAGCAGCACGAGCGGGTTGCTCGTGCCCGCCGGGTAGTGCGCGGCGAGCAGGCGCTCGCCGGTCACGCTGCCCGGGCTGCCCTTGACGTTGTCGACCGGGTTGTTGTCGATGCGCAGCGACGCGAGGCCGGCGCAGGCCGCGCCGAGCAGGATGATGACCGTGATCGCGGTCGCGACGGGGCGGCGGGCGACCCGGGTGCCGATGGCCGCCCAGACCCGCGACTCTTCCCGGCCGGCCACTCCGTAGCGGGGGACGCGGGGCCAGAACGCGGGCCGGCCAACGACGAGCAGCAGCGCGGGCAGGAACGTGGCCTGCGCGAGCAGCGCGGCGACGATGCCGACGGCGCCGACTGGGCCGAGCCCGTGCAGCGAGGCGGAATCGGCGGCCAGCAGGCAGAGCATCGCGCAGGTCACCGTGGCGGCCGAGGCGGCCAGCGTGGGCAGCGTGGCGCGCAGCGCGGTCGCCATCGCGCCTTCCGGCGTGGGATGGTGCCGCAGTTCTTCGCGGTACCGGTGGACGAGCAGCAGCGCGTAGTCGCTGGCCGCGCCGAAGACCAGCACGATGAGGATGTCGGCGGACAGGCTGGACACGGTCAGGCCCGCGTTGGCCAGGCCGTGCGCGGAGGCTTGGGCGACGATGATGGCCGCGATCGCGCCGAGCAGCGGCAGCAGCCACAGGACGGGGGAGCGGTAGACGAGCAGCAGGATGATCGCCACGATGATCAGCGCCGTGAGCAGCAAGCGGTTCTGCTGGTTGCCCGCGCTGGTGTCGGCCGTGAGGGCGGCCGGGCCGGTGACCGCGTTCATCAGCCCGGCGGGCGCCGCGCGGGCCGGGTCGGCGATCGCGGACCTGATGGCCTGCACCGCGTCCCGGTCGGCCGTGCCGGAGCCCTCCTGTCCGGTGATGTTCACGGTGAACGCCGTGGCCTTGCCGTCGGCCGACGGCTGCAGCGGTCCGGGCGCGGCGAGGCTGGTGACGTGGCCGGAGAGGCCGGCGACGGCACCGCGCGCCGCGGTGACAACGGCCTGGTCGGCCTGTGTGAGGCTGCCGTCGTCGCGGGCGAAGACGACGATGGCCGCGTCGGTCTCCGGCTGCCCGCCCGTGTGCGCCGCCGCCCGCACGGCGGCCTGCTGGAGCAGGACGACCTTGGTGGAGGCCGCGGAGGCCGGCAGGTAGGCCGACGCCCCGTCGTTGGTCACCTTCGACAGGCTGCCAGACAGCCCGTTGAGTGCGACGATGGCAAGGATCCAGACGATCACCACCGGCCAGCGCAGCCGGCGCAGGGCCGTCGCGAACCGGTCGTCCGGCGTTCTGGGTGTCCGGCCGCGCCTGTGGCTGGCCGGAGCGGCGGTCGTCGGCCGCGTGTCCATGGCTGATGTCCCCTCGGTGGGTGCCGGGCGCTGGCATCGGCCAGCACTTGCCAACCGTAGGGAGCGGACGGCCACGCGGGATCGGCCCGCGAGTTGAGTTCTGGAGTTCCACCCTGGGGTTGACTGGGCGGCGGGACGTCAGCCGGGACTGGCCAGCCCGGTGCGGAACGCGTAGCCCACGAGCTGCGCCCGGTCCCGCACGCCGGTCTTGCCGAAGATGTGGTTGATGTGCGTCTTCACCGTGGCCTCCGACACGAACAGGGCCGTGGCGATCTCCGCGTTGGACTCGCCCGCGGCGATGTGCGCGAGGACCTCGACCTCCCGGGCCGTGAGCCCGTCCGGCGGCTCGGCGGGCGCGTCGGCGGGCGCCGGCGCGCGCGCCCGCTGGCCCCGGTCGGAGGCGGCGACCGCGGACCGGTTGCCCCTGTTCAGCGCGTCCAGCAGCCGCCGCTGGACGGCCGGGTCGAACTGTGCGTGCCCGGCGGCCACGTCGGCGATGGCACGCAGGATCTCCGCGGGGCCGGCGTCTTTGGTCAGGAAGCCGCGGGCGCCCGCCTGGAGCGCGGCGAACACCCAGGCGTCGTCGGAGTACGTGGTGAGGACGACCACCGCGGTGTCCGGCCGCAGGTGGTGCAGCCGCTCGGTGGCCTCGACCCCATTGCAGCGCGGCATGTTCAGGTCCATCAGGACGACGTCCGGGCGCAGCTCGACGGCCTTCTGGACCGCGTCTTCGCCGTCCGTGGCCGCGCCGACGACGGTGATCCCGGGCAGCAGGCCGATGAGGGTGACCAGCCCTTCCCTGACGATCGTCTGGTCGTCCGCGATGAGAACCCTGATGTCCGGTGTGTCCGTGCCCATCGTCAGGCAACCTGCCCTCGCCCCGGGACCGGCCCGGTCGGCAGCCACAGCACGACCCGGAAGCCGCGCTCAGTCGGCTCCGCGGTCAGCCTGCCGCCGAGCAGCTCGGCCCGCTCGCGCATGCCGGTAAGCCCGTACCCGCCGAAGGTCAGCCCGGCCGGGACCGCTGGCATCGCGCCGGACGCGCGAGTGTCCTGGATCGTGAGCTCCACGTCGTCGGCGCCGTACGTGATGCCCACGTCCGCGTGTCCGCCGCGGCCCGCGTACTTGGCGGTATTGATCAGCGCCTCCTGCGCGGTCCGGTAGAGGGCGAGCCCGATTTCCGGTGACAGCGGCCGCTGCTCGCCATGCACGGTGAGCCCGGTGCGGACGCCGGTCGCCTCCGAGGTCGTCCGCGCGAGCTGGTCGAGCAGGGCTGGTCCGGGCAGCTCGTCGCCGCGAAGCGCGGAGATGGCCCGGCGGGTGTCCGCCAGCCCCTCCCGTGCGATCCGCTGGGCGCGGGTCACCTGCGCGAGCATGCTGGCCACGGTGCCGGGGCCGGCGGCATCCTGGCCGTCCTGGCTCTGCCGGGCGAGCAGTTCGGCGGTGTCAAGGGCGAGGACGAGGCCGGACAGCGAGTGAGCGAGGATGTCGTGGATCTCGCGAGCGAGCCGGGTGCGCTCGGTCAGCGCCACGGCCTCGGCCTGAGCGGCCTGCGAGGCGCGCAGCCGGGCGAGCAGGTCCTCGGCGCGTGCCTGGGCGGCGCGTGCCCTAGCCTGTGAGAACCGCGTGTACCTGATGAACACGCCGACCGTGAACAGGAACGCCGCGCCCACGTCGTTGCTGGCAAGGTTCGTCAGGGACTGCCCCGTGGGCAGAAGCATTGCCAGATTGGCCGCGGCGTAGACGAGCAGCCCGGCCGCCAGCGCGGCCAGCGGCGGCACTTCGATCCCGAGACCGATCAGCGACACGGAGACGATGAGATAGCCCGGCTGCCCGGGCAGCAGGCCGATCAGGACGGCGCCAGACAGGCCGGCGGCCGTCAGCGCGACGAGGGCGGTGGTGCCGGACTCCAGATCGCAGGCGATGACCCAGCCGATCCCGGCTACCGCCACGGCGAGCGCCACCGCCGCGGCCGCGATCACCAGCGGCGGCTGCCCGAGCATTCCATGGACGACGCCGAACCCGACGAGAACGAAGACCGCGGCGCACGTCGGGATGGCGATCCGCCGCAGCGCGGGCGAATGCGGTCCGTCCTCAGCCGGATCGCCGTCGGCGCCCCACACGGACGGAAGCGCGACCTTCCGGGCCATATGACGAGCGTAGACGAGCCGGCCGCCATCCGGCGGGGACGAACCTTGAGCATCCATCGCAAGAACGTTACGGCCAGCGGCGCGACACGCCATCGGCTCACGCGTTGATTCTCGGGCACGGCATCAACCCTGGGATTGATTTTCCTGGAGCGGTCACCGGCGGCGGGTCAGCCGTGAGACCACGAACCCGATGATCACGACCGGCACCAGCCAGCCAAGCCCGGTATGGGTGATGCCGCCGAGCACGTTCGCGGCGATGATCGTCGCGACGACACAGACGAGGACGGCGCGCACCGCCGCCACATGACTCGCCCGGCGCAGGTCGCCATGGCTCAGCGCCGGACCGGCCGCGGGATCCCCGAACCGCGGGGCGAGACCCGCGCCGCGTGCCGGCAGGTCCGTGAACAACTCGCTGAGGTCGCTCCCGGTGCGCGCCTGCAGCGCGCGCCCCGACCGGTCCGCGAACTCCTCCTGGGTGAGCCGTCCGTCCTGGAAGTGCTCGCTCAGCTCGGCGATCGCCTGGTCGCGTTCGTGGTCCGAGACCCGGACGTCGCCGCGCGGGAAGGTCTCGTTCGGCGTGTCCATGGCTGGTGTCCCCTCGCTGGCCGTGCCCTCTCGTATGTCGTACGGAGCGGACGGCGCCATGGATCGCCCAGCGACCTGGGCACGACCGGATCGAACAGTCGCACGCTCTTCCTATTTGCGCACATCGATATTTTTCATGATATAGATGCAACATGCATGATATGTCGAATACAAATTCGATTAAGTCTCATAACGATGAGATAACAAGTTCAAGCAAGGTCTTGTCGCCAATGTCAGGCGAAGGGCACATTAATGCACATCAATGAAGGGGAGCCAAGTTCATCACTGTGCCGAGCCGAGGCCGTTCGGCGCAGACATTACTAGACTTGACCGGAAAGTCTGGATTACTGCTTCGGGGTGCATTCGAGGCAATTCCGTCCTGCCTAGATGACATATCGTCACGTTTTCGCAGACTGCCTCAAGCGACCCCCGTGCGCGGAACCAACAACGCTGTGGCTCCCTCATTGCAAAAAAGCCGGATGGCAGGGCTCTGCTTATGGGGAGCGGCGATGAGCCTGATGAGCATGGCTTTACTGATGCTAGTTCACACCTTCACGAGCGATTGCTCCGCGAACTGCGCGCCGAGCGACGGGTGGTAAAGCTCGGCAATCCGCGCGGCAGGATTCGACGTATCCCCATACGGCGGATCTCGTACTCGTGCTCAACAGCAATATCCCCGTGGCGGACGCGGATACGTTTGAGCAGGTGAGGAGCGGAAAAATGAAGATACTTATCTGCGACGAGCAACGGATGCTCGCGGAAGCGCTCGCGTCCGCGCTCGATGCCCGCGGTTATGACGTCCTGGCGGTCACGACGACCGTCAGCGGTGCCCCCGGTGCGGTCGGTGATTACGTGCCAGATGTCTGTTTGCTCGGCTTCCAGCCGGGCCATCAATCCAGCGGCCCCGATACCGTCCGTGAAGCCCTGCGACGCTACCCCGGCACGAAGGTGCTGGTGCTGTCAGAGATCGACGACCCCGAGATGTTGTCTGAGCTCATGCGAAGCGGTGTAGCGGGCCTTACCCACCAGGACCAGAGCGTCGCGCAGATCGCCGCGGCGCTTGATGCTATCGAGGCCGGCCGGAACGTGCTGGATCCAGGACCGCTACGGCTCCCTGCCCGCCACCGGAGCAGACTGTGTGAGCTGTCACCGCGGGAGAAGGAGATCCTCACGCGCATCGTCGGCGGACAGGGCACGAGGCAGATGTCGTGCGCGATGAACATCACGGTCGATACCGTCCGCACTTACGTGAAGAATGTGCTGGCGAAACTCGGAGCACACAGCCGGCTGCAACTGGCCGCCCTCGCCAGTCGGGACGGTCTGCTCATCGACCAGGCGATGGTCGCGGATGTGTTCCCTTCCACGGATAACCGGGTCAGCCGGCCAGGCCGCGCACCGCAGCCGCAGGAGAGGGCGAGAGCCCGGAGACGGTGATGGCAATTCCGTCCGAACAGCCGGTGTCGTCGTGATTCATGTGCTCATTGTTGACCAGCACCTCACATTTCGTGATGCCGTGGCAGGCCGGCTGCAAGACGAGCCAGACCTGACGGTAGTGGCGAAGGCTCATTCCGCGGAGTTCGCATCTCGCGTGCTGGTGGGGCGATCAGCCGATGTCATCCTGCTCGACGCCGAGTTGCCCGATGACTCGGCCATCGCCTTCTGCTCGGAGCTGATGCGCCGCGGAGAGGGGTCGCGCGTCGTCATGCTCAGCGCGGATTCACAGCCGGGGCGGATTGTGGCGGCAGTACGCGCCGGAGCGACAGCATGGGTCAGGAAAGACGAGTCGATCGATCATCTTCTTGGCGTCATCCGGGGCGTTGTACGCGGCGATACCTGGATACCTCCCCGGGTGCTCGGCGCGGTGCTGCGCCTGCTCATCGAAGATCAAGACAACCGTCGCGACGGCGATGACCTGCTCGCGTCTCTCACGCAGCGTGAGCGCGATGTGTTGTTCCTTCTGGTGGAGGGCGTCGGCCGGAAGGAGATCGCCGAGCGGCTCCAGTTGTCCGCGAACACGGTCCGCACCCACTTGCACAGCCTCATGGTGAAGTTCGGAGTCCACTCCACGCTCGAAGTGGTCGCACTGGCACGCCCAAGGCTGGAGGCATTGCCGCCGGCTCATGAGCCCTGCAGGCCTGCCTCTCAATGATGAACATGGTCCCAGTGACTGGCATGGTGTCCGGCAAACGACTCAGACGGCCGGTTTGATGCCGATCACCCTAATCTGACGTAGGTCCGGCCGCTCACGCGGGGGTGCCGTTTCTGGCCGGTGATAGGCGAGGCTGCCAACAGGAAGGAAGCTCCGAAGAGACCAAGCCGCGGGGTCGCGGCGGCCGGGGGTGTGACGTGGGGGCGCGAGCTGGGGGGATCCGGGTCGGCGTCGTTGGAGTAGGTTACTGGGGTTCGAGGCACGTCCGCGTGCTTCGATCCACGACTGGGGTAGCCGCTGTCGTCGGCGTGGACCAGCGGTTCGCCCAGATCGGTGACGGCCGTCGCGAGCCTGAGCACGGCATCACGGCATACGCGGATATCGAGGATGCCCTGCCGCGTGTTGACGCGCTCGTCATCGCCACGCCGCCGGCGAGCCATGCGCCTCTTGCCCTCAAAGCAATCGCGGCAGGAAAGCACGTGCTTATCGAAAAGCCCATGGCAACCACCACCGCCGAGGCACGGATGCTCGTCGATGCGGCCGCGCTCGGCGGCGTGATCCTCATGCCCGGCCATACCTTCGAGCACAACGCGGCGGTCCACAAGTTGCGTGACCTCGTGCGCGAAGGTCACCTCGGGCGGCTCTTCTACCTTGATAGCGCGCGCCTGAATCTCGGGCTTTACCAGACGGACGTGAACGTCATTTTCGATTTGGCCCCCCACGACATATCGATATCGAATTTCGTGCTGAGTTCACGGCCGACAACTGTCACGGTCTGGGGATCACGCCACGTCCATCCGGAACACGAAGACGTCGCTTACCTCCGGCTCGACTACGGAGACGTCGGCGTGCGGTCGAATCTCCACGTCAGCTGGCTGGATCCCCGTAAAGTACGCCGGATAACGGCTGTCGGGTCCCAAAAGATGGTCGTGTACAACGATATGGCGGATGGAGAACGGATCCGCATCTACGACAAATCGGTGACCCCTCCTGAGGGCAGTGACGCGCCGCTGTCTTCCGTCGCCTACCACCTAGGCGATGTGGTATCGCCATTCGTCCCCTTCGCGGAGCCTTTGGCAGTTCAGGATCAGCACTTCATCGACTGCATTGCCAATGACTCGCCGCCCTGCGTCGACGGGAGCAGCGGCCTGGCTGTGGTCCAGGCCCTGGAATGCGCTCAGATCTCGCTACGCGAGCAGCGGCCCGTGGCCCTGGCCGAGGTGGCACAGCGACGTCGCAGCCAGACGGCCAGCCACGACGCGGCCGCGACCCGGACCCCCGTTGGCTGACATGGCACGCGTGCCGATCGACCGTGATGGCGCGGCAGGCCGCGAGCCGACCACGGTCCCGTTCACTGACGTGGGCGCCATGGCCGGTGAAATCTGGCCGGAGATCGAGCGCGACTACCTGGCGTGCCTGCTCAATGGCGCCTACATCGGCGGTCCCGCGGTCACGGCCTTCGAGCGAGACTGGGCCGCTTACTGCGGCGCGGATCATGCCGTCGGCCTCGCCAACGGAACGGACGCTCTGCAGTTGAGCCTCACCGCGCTCGGTGTGAGCCCAGGCGATGAGGTCGTCGTTCCGGCGAACACGTTCATCGCCACCGCCGCCGCGGTAGTCCGGGCGGGTGCCACTCCGCGTTTTGCCGATGTCAGCGACGGCACGCTGCTCATGACGCCGGACACGTTGGCTGAAGCGATCACGCCGCGCACCCGGGTGGTCATCATCGTGCACCTGTACGGACAGATGCCCGATATGGACGGCCTTCTCGCCACCGCTCAGCGGGCGGGAATAGCCGTGATCGAAGACGCCGCGCAGGCGCATGGCGCGGAATGGGACGGCCGTCGCGCCGGATCCTTTGGCGTAGCGGCGTGCTTCAGCTTCTACCCCGCGAAGAACCTGGGCGCGTTCGGAGACGCGGGCGCCGTCGTCACCTCGCGGCCAGAACTGGCCGATCGGATACGATCACTCGCCAACCACGGACGGTCTCACGGCCAGTCACACTACGAACACGACAGCATCGGCATCAACAGCCGCCTGGATGCCCTGCAGGCGTTCGTGCTCCGCGGGAAGCTTGCCCATCTCGACGAATGGACCGAACGCCGGATCGCGCTGGCGTCGCGATACCGGGAGCTGCTTGGCAGCTGCGAGTTCCGCGGTACCGGACTGAAACTGACGGCTACCGCGCCGGCCGCGCGACACGCTTATCACCTATTCGTCGTGCGTGTAGCCCGGCGAGACAGCGTCCGCGCCAAACTAGCCCAGCGGGGCATCCAGACGGGTGTGCATTACCCCGTGCCGTGCCACGAACAACCCCCGTTGCGACGGTTCGCGGCGCATCCGCTGCCGGTAGCCGAACGAGCGGCGGGTGAGATTCTGTCGCTCCCGATGTTCCCGCACATGACCGACCGCCAGGTCGACTACGTGTGCGAGTCGCTTCCCGGGGCCTTGCGGGCCACCGCCGTGAGGCCGGAGGCTGCCGATGTCCACTGAGCCACCGGGTGCGTCCGGCCACGAAGCACTGTCGGCAGACCAGGGAGTGCTCGTCGGCTACCCCGTGTCGCGCACTGGCGCGGAACCGCTGGTCCTTGGGGCCGGGGCTACGCTCCGGTCGGGGACTGTGCTTTACGACGGTTCGACGATAGGCCTGCGTTTTCAGACTGGGCACGGCGTCGTCATCAGGGAAGGCTGCGAGGTCGGCGATGACGTCTCGGTCTGGACCAACAGCGTCGTCGATTACGGCTGCCGTATAGGCAACCACGTAAAGATCCATTGCAATTGTTACGTCGCGCAATATACCGAACTCGAAGACGGCGTATTTCTCGCGCCGGGGGTGACGATAGCCAATGACCTCTACCCCGGTAACCGTCGCTCTGCCGAGCTGATGGCTGGCCCCAGGATCGGCGCTGGAGCCCAGATTGGCGTTAATGTAACCATTCTGCCATTCGTGCGCATCGGCGCGGGGGCGCTCATCGGGGCTGGATCCGTCGTCACGCGTGACATTCCAGCGGCGGTTGTGGCCTTCGGCAATCCTGCGATGCCGCACCGGAGAGTCGGGGAATTGCCCGATATCGCCGGGCGGGTGGTCTTTGACGCGATGTCGGCGAGCCCGTACCACTTGGCCGATGGCGGCGCGGGGAAGGGACCCTCGCCGTGACTGACCTCGCAGCAAGGAAGCAACTCAGTGCGCCACGCCTCGGGCAGGAGGCGGCGAAAAGGGCACTGGACGTCGTGCTCGCTTCGGTGCTGCTGATGGTCGCGAGTCCCTTGCTGCTGCTCTTGTGGGGCCTGGTGCGTTCGACGTCTGCTGGCCCGGCGCTCTTCCGGCAGGAACGGGTCGGCCGCCATATGCGGCCTTTTACCATGGTCAAGCTGCGCAGCATGTACGTGGACAACGACGACAAGACGCACCGTGCTTTTGTCACCCGCATGCTGTCAGCGGAGGAGGATGCCTCCGCGCGCAATGGCGCGCTGTTCAAGCTGGTCGGCGATCCGCGAGTCACGCCGGTCGGTGCGTGGCTGCGTCGCACGAGCCTGGACGAGCTGCCGCAGCTGATCAACGTGCTGCGCGGCGAGATGTCTCTCGTGGGGCCGCGTCCCATGCTCTCGTGGGAGGCGGAGCTGCTCTCGGAACTGTACCGGCCGCGTTTCACGGTAAAGCCAGGCATAACCGGTTTGTGGCAGGTCAGCGGCCGTAGCCGGCTTTCCATGCGGAGAGCCCTCGAACTCGACGTCGAGTACGCGCGGCGCCGCGGTGTCTTCTTTGACCTTGCCATCCTGGCCCGGACCGTGCCAGCCCTCTTTCGGGGGGGTGCGAGCTGATGGCCGACAGCGTCGCCGGGGCGCTCCCCGAGCCCTTCGATGGCGGTTCCGACCTGACCACGCCTGAAGGCGCGGTCAGTGACTCCCTTTCGGTCGCCGTCTGGACTCTCGTCAGCCGCTTCACGGGGGTGCTGCGCGGCATCACGATCGCGGCAGTGCTGGGGGCGACCTACTTCGCCAATACTTTCCAGTTCACCAACTCCCTGCCGAACCTGGTGTTCTACGGCCTGCTGGCCGGGTCGATGTTCGCATCGCTCCTGGTGCCTGCTCTCGTCGGGCACATCGACTCCGGGGACCGGCCGGCGGCCGCCCGTACCGCGGGCGGGCTGCTCGGGGTGGCAATGCTCGGCATGCTCGCGATAGTTCCGGTCGCTGCGATCGCCACCCCCTGGCTGCTCAGGCTGGGCTCGTCCGGTGCCGCCAATGCCGCGGCCGCGGCGAGTCAGGCGCACGTCGGCGCGATATTGGTGTTGCTCCTGCTGCCGCAGGTGCCGCTGTACGCGATCGTGGGCACGGCGACGGCGGTCCAGAACGCTTATCGCCGCTTCGCGCTGCCGGCCGCCGCACCCGCGCTGGAGAATCTGGGCACGATCGCGGTCCTCGGCGTGGTGGCTGTCCTCTACGCTCATGTGGCGGCGGAACAGAGTGTCCCGCTCTCCCTGGTGCTCATCCTCGGCCTGGGCGCCACCGGCGCCGTCATGCTGCACGCCAGCGTGCAATGGTGGGGTGCCAGGCGGGTTGGCATCGTCCTCGCGCCCAGAGCCGGATGGCACGACCCGCAGGTGCGTGCCACGATTCACCGGGCCCTGCCCGCGCTGACCCAGGCAGCGCTGGCGGCATTGCTGTTCGGAGCGCTGTCGCTCGCCGCCGACCGCGTGCCCGGGGGCGTGGTGGCTTTCCAGCTCGCGGCGAACTTCTACTTCCTGCCGATCGCGCTCGCGGCGACGCCGGTCGCGCTTTCGCTAGTGCCAAGGCTGTCCCGGATGACAGCCCCCGGCCAAGCCGGGATGTTTCGTGACACCTACCTGCGGGGCCTGGCGTTCGCCTGCTTCTTCGCGGTGCCCGCGGCCACGGCTTATGCCGTCCTCTCCCGGTCGATCGCCGGCGCCATAGGCTTCGGCGCCTTCGGCGCGGCGGGCGGCCGCGGCCTGATCGCGGCGGCGCTTGAGGGCCTGGCGCCGGCGATCGTCGGCGAGACGCTGTTCCTGGTGACCACGTACGCCTGCTACGCGCGCAAGGACACCCGCCATCCGCTGCGCGGGATGGTCATCCAGGTGGCCGTATGCGCTGCCGGCATCGCCGTCGTCGTTAACGTCCGCGGAATATCCCTGCTCACCGGTCTTGGTCTCGCGTTCTCCGTAGGCAGTGCCGCCTCGGCATGGTACCTCGTGCGGACTCTGCGGCGGGAACTGCCGCGCGACCGGCAGCAGACGTTGCTGCCATTCCGGCAAACTGTCATCTGCTCGGCCATCATGGCCCTCCCGGCCTGGGCGGGCGCGAATTTCCTGGCCGGCCGCCTGCCGAGCGCGCCGGGCCGCGTCGCCACGCTGCTCCTGGTCAGCATCGGGGGGGCCGGCATCTACTTCGCCGCGCAATCGGCCATGGGAGCTCAGCAGCTGGAATGGCTGACGGGGGCGCTGCGGCAGCGCTGGGGGCAGCTGGCAGGGCACCTGCCCGGGCTGCCGCGACCCCTTGCACGGGACTCGCCGCGCCGGTTCACGAGCCGGCTGCCCGGGCTGGCGGCCGGTGCCGTTCAGGCGACAGGACCAGTCCTCCGGCGACGGCGGCTCGACGCTGTCTTGCTGCTTGGCATCGTGGCGGTCGGGGCGCTGGCAGGCATCAAGATCAAGTACGCGGTGTTCGCGGTGGTCTGCGCCGGCCTCGTCGGATGGGTTATGGCCAGGCCGGCCGTCGCCGCGTACCTGCTCATTTTCATCACCCCGCTCGTCGCCGGCATCAGCGGCGGCTCGGTAGTCCCGCTGCTGCGGCCAAACGAAGCGCTCATGGCCCTGCTCGGCACGGCAATCGGGCTGCGCTGGCTGGCGGGACTGCGCACCGGCGGCATCCGGTGGCCGCGGGTGGACCGCGTCGACATCGCCATTTTCGCGCTCGGGGTTACCAGTTCCCTGGTGCCGCTGGCGATGATGCTGGTCCGGCAGCGCCCGGTCACCGAAGTGGATTTCCTCTACTCCATCGTGCTGTGGAAGCTGTTCGCGGAGTACATCATCGTCCGGTCGGTCATCTCGACGCGTGAGCAGGCGATGAGGTGCCTATGGCTGTCCATGGCGGCAGCGGCGATCGTCGGCTTCATCGCAATCGTCCAGTCGCTGGGCGTGGCCGGCGTTCCCGCGCTGATCGCGAAGCTCACCTCCTCGTCGTCCGGCACCGATGGCATGGTGACGGTCACCCGGGGCAGTTCCCTGCTGGGCCTGCCCGCCGCCACCGCGGATCTGGCGATCCTCAACCTGGGGATCGCGGTCGCGATGATCGCGCGCGGTCACCGGCGCCGCCTCTGGCTGGGCGGTCTCGTCGTTCTCTACGTGCTCAGCGTCATCGCCGCGGCGGAGTTCGCGACGGTGATCGGCTTGGTCGTGGCCGTGGTCGCGCTCATGGTCCTCACCAGATCGGGCCGGCTCGCCGTCTACATGATCCCGGTCGGGCTCCTCGGCGGGGTGCTGCTCTGGCCCGTAATCGAGCTCCGGCTCAGCGGTTTCCATTCCACCGCCGGCCTTCCGCTTAGCTGGGTCGACCGCCTTTACAACCTGCGGACCTTCTTCTGGCCGGTCCTGTTCTCCGACTACAACTGGATCCTGGGGGTGCGACCCACGCCCCGTGTCGTCGCGCCATCCAAAGCGGAAGGCTTCATCTGGATCGAGAGCGGCTATACCTGGCTGCTCTGGGGCGGCGGGATCCCGCTGCTCGCCAGCTACATCGCGTTCGCCGCGGCGGTGATCCGGAAGGGCTGGGCATACGTGCGGCGAGCCGACGCCGCCGGGATCGCGGCAACGGCGGTGACCGCGGCCATGATCTCGCAAGTGGTGCTCATGTCTTTTGACCCGCACCTGACGTTCCGCGGTTCGGGCGACGCGTTTTTCCTGCTGCTGCCTCTCATCCGCAAGCTCCCCGCGCGCCGGGCCTCGCCCGCCGCCCGCCGAAGTCCCCTCGCGGCGGCCACCGCCGCTCCACCCCTGGGGGTGCTCGTATGAAATTGCTGCGCAAATACATCCTGTGGCTGATAGCCGCCACAATGGCGGGCATCGTGGGAGCGCTGCTGATTCACGTCAGCCTCCCGGCGCGTTACGTCTCGGCTGCCGAAGTCGACGTCGAGCCGAACATCGCGGCCCTCAACATCGGCTATTCGCCGAATATGGTCACCGAGCAGCAGGTCGCCACGTCGGGAGTCGTCCTCGCCGATGCCGCGCACGCGCTCGGCACCACGCCGGGCGCGCTGATGAATGACCTGTCAGCCACCGTGTCCGGCACCTCCGCCACCGGTGGCACGGCGAACGTGCTGTCGGTCAACTGCGCCATGCCGACGGCGACCAGTGCCCAGCGCTGCGCGGCGGCGGCCGCCGCCGCGTACATGGCTTTCCGTAATGACGCGACCCAGCCCAAGAACGTGCAGGCGCACGACCCCATCCATGTCACGCTTGTCACAGCAGCAACACTGCCCACCGAGCCGGCGGGCGTCCGCCTGCGGATCCTGCTGCCGATTGGCGCGGTCCTGGGGTTGCTCTTGGGCATCGGGGCCGCCTTCGTCCGCGATTACCTCGATCACCGGGTGCGCGACAGCGCGGACCTGGAGCGGTACCTGGACGCGCCGGTGCTTGCCGCGATTCCGGTCGCCCGGCACTCCCATGACGTTTTCGTCCGGCGCCCGCTCTCCGCGGCAGCCGAGTCCTACCGCTATCTCAGGGAACATCTCAGTTCACTCGTCGCCTCGGTGCCGGATGGCGGCGCGGTGCTGCTTATGGCCGGCGCGCAGGCCGGCGACGAGTGCACGAGCGTGGCAGTCAACCTGGCAGTAGCCCTGGCAGAGCCGGGCGCCAGAGTGCTGCTGGTCGACGCTGACCTATGGCACCCATCTCTGGGCCCGGTTCTCGGCGCGGGCCGCAGGCCGGGCTGGAGCGACCTGCTCGCGGGGCGGGCCTCGCTCGACGAGGTGGCGGTCCCGGTCCCCCGTGCGCACGGGCTAAGGCTCGTGACCGCGGGCTATGTGACCGCCAGATCAGCCGAGATCTTCCAGGACACCAGGCTGGCCCAGGCATTCCAGAACATGAGAGCGCAGGCGGATGTCGTCATTGTCGCAAGCGCGCCGGTGCTCGAGATTTCGGGCACTCTCGCACTGGCCCGCGCAGTCGACCTCGTGGCGGTGGTCGCGGATGCGCGGCACACCACCAGGGAGGCGGTGAGCGCGGCCGCGCAGGAGCTCCGGGCGACCGGGCCGCGGCCCATCATCGGCGTCCTGACCGGGGTGTCCTCACCCGCCAAAGGCCAGGCACGGCCTGTCCTGGCGCACACGGAGTCGCTGGCTCCCGCATCCGAAGCCCCGGCCATCCTCGCTGGCGTCATGCCGCCGCGGGGTCCTAACGGACAGCATCGGGAGCGGTTCGGCGCCGGGCATGTCTATCCGCGCCCGGGCAGCGAAACGGAAACCGACGCCGGCGATGACCCCGGCGCAGGGAAGTGAGTCGCTAATGTCAGCACCTGCCTGCCATCCGCCTGCCGCGAGTCGCCGGCGAGTCAAGCCGCGCCCTGCGCGTGTGCTGATCCTCGTCCAGAATGCCACGGTCCCGCCGGATCAGCGCGTCTGGCCAGAAGCCCAGGCTCTCGTGGCCCGTGGATATGAAGTACATGTCATCTGCCCGCTCGGCAAAGGCTATACCCAGCGCCGGGAAAACATTGACGACATCCGGGTCTACCGTTATTCGCCAGGACCCGAGGGGAGCAGCGTCATCGGATACCTTCGGGAGTACGCGATCGCGATTCTTTCGCTGCTCTTTCTCACACTCGTTATACGGGCACGGCGCCGCATCGACGTGGTACATATCTGCAACCCGCCGGATCTGCTCTTCCTCGTCGCCATGCCCCTCATGGCGCTTGGGGCGCGGCTCGTTTATGATCATCACGACGCATGTCCTGAGCTGATGATGGCTAAGGGTTTTCGCGCGGGCACCTGGCAAGTGCGGCTGAATACGCTATTCGAGCGCTTCACCTACCGTGCCTGCGATGTCTCCCTCGAACCCAATGAGAGCTTCCGCGACATCGCGCTCGGCCGAGGGCACATGCGCCAAGAGGATACGTTCGTGGTCCGCAACGCACCGAGAAGCACCCGCTTCACCGGCAGCCGCGCCGATGACAAGTATCGCCACGGACGTAAGAACCTGGTCGCATACGTAGGAATGATGGCCATCCAGGATGGTCTCGACTACCTTATCGACGCGGCACACATCGTCGTCGCTGACTGGCAGCGTAACGACATTCAGTTCGTCCTGGTGGGATCGGGTCCCGAGCTCGAGCGGCTTCGCAAACGTGTACGCCTCCTGAATCTGGGGGACTACATAACTTTTACCGGGTTTATTTCTGACCCCGTGACACTCGGCTCCTTGCTGGCAACGGCGGACGTATGCGTGGGTCCGGATCCGGTGAATCCAGCGAACAACATCTCTTCGATGCACAAGACTGTGGAGTATATGCTTCTGCGGAAGCCAATAGTCCAGTTCGATCTCTGTGAGGGTCGCGTGACGGCGGGAGAAGCCAGCCTCTACGCCGCTCCAAATGACATTACCGATTTCGCCAAATCTATAGTGCGACTGATCGATGATCAGGAAATGCGTGACCGGCTGGGCGGCATCGGGTTCCAGAGAATCACCACCGGCCTCAGCTGGGACGCGCAGGTTCCCAGTCTCCTCGCCGCGTACGAACGAGCGCTGGCGAAGCCGCGTACCGGGTCAGCCGGCTGAGGCGAACCGTATCCGCCCGCTGTCCGCGGCGGGTCCTTCGATGCGCCAGTGCTCACCGGCGCCGGTGACCACCGAGCGGGCGCGCTGGCGCCACCAGGTCGCGACCTCGCTGGGCAGGGCATGCCAGACGGTACTGTCACCGCGAAAGCCCTCAAGCAGTGACCGGTAGCCCCCCGCCACCCGGTGGTCGCTGGCATAGTCCGGGTGGGTGAGGGTCAGCACCATCGCGTGACGTTCGCGCAGGAGCTCAGCCTTCCGCATCCATACGTCCGCATCGGGATTCTGGAGGATAGAGAAAAGGGTGTGATCCTGCGGAAGGGTTATCGGGAGTTCCACCATGCCTGCGTTGACGTACGGAAGGTAGCTGCAGCAGCCTCCGGGCTGCGGTTCGTACGGATCGGTGTCGCTGTAGGACGAGTCATAGTCGAACCCGAGAACGGGCATCAGCTCCCACTGTCGCTGGGTGGCCGGGGAGCGGAATCCGACAGCCTGCCAGCGATCCGCGTACTCCCGCATCGCCGGGAGCCGCTTCGCCACCAGCCGCCGGGAGCCGAGGTCGTGACCGTCGTGCCGGAGACCGTGGACTCCAACCTCGCAACCCTCCTGCCGCAGCTTGCGAAGCGTGTCCTCCGCGACCGTATAGCGCAGCGGGACGAAATTCCATGACGACCGGTAGCCCAGTTCGCGCTCTGGCCCGCGCAGCAGGTCGAGGCTACGGTAGCCGATGTCGGTTTCTACGTCGTGTGTCAGCACCAGCGCCCATGACCGGCCCTCCGGCCATGGGCCGATGAAAGGCACCGGCCGGCCGGCCAGCTCGGCCAGGAGGCTGAACAGCCATGCGTAGAGATCGTGCAGGCTGTCCTCGACCGGCCAGCGGGGGAAGGATGCCCGGGCCTGCACCCGGGTGAACTCGCGCCGAAGGCGGAGCTGCACCGTGCGGGGCAAGGCAGGACGCGCCAGGTAGTAGGCCCGCACCAGGGCCGCGCGGCCCCGGAGCGCCATAGGAGAGCGCCCAACCTGCCGATATCTCTCCGACCAGAACTGCTGCATCACCTCGGCTGGATCGAACGGCAGGAAGACGCTACCGTCGCTGTCGCGCCAGACGGCCGCACGCGGATGCCCCGCGCAGTCGAAGATCTGCTCGGCCGGATGCCAGCCGTGACCAAGCTGGCTCAGCGTGCCAGGAGTTGTCGCGCCGACGGCGACATGCCCGAAGAAGGTGAAGTTCCGCAGCCGGTAGCAGCCGAGCTGACAGTTCGCTGCCAGGGCTGCCGGGCCGGCATCGGTTCCCGGCCACAGCAGCGAACGCCGCTTCTCGCCGGTTTCTCCGGCCGTCCGCAGCTCGTGCAGGGGCACAGCGGGGCAGTCACCGTCGGCGATGGCGAGCCGCGGCCGCACGGTATACGGGACCCGGAAGTAATCGAAGAAGGCAAATGGATGGGAGGATTCAAACACCGGTCATCACCCGGCTCTGGCCGGCGCTCGCGCGGCGTTTCCGCAGCCGGCAGGACTTGGCGTGCAGATACTCAAGGACTTAGCCTGGAGCCCCTGACCTCCTTGCCATATTTCAAATCCAGCTTCTATATCCATGAGATACCAAGACGGGAACGGGATGTAGCCCCGGTTCACCGCATCCTTGATGAAATCTCCCAAGTCAAGATTCTGTACGTGCGGATTAGTCAGGCTGGGCGAGCTTATCACGTACCACATGGTCTGGCCATCCCACCAAAGATTGAAATTGAGACCGTCTATGGTAACCTCAGTGGAATTTCCGCCGGGAATGGCAGGTCCGTAGTGGCTTAGCCATATCATCATCTCGCGGTCAGGTTGCGTGTTCTGGGTGCAGCCGCTCGCGGATACGCCGTGATCATCGCATGGAGTGAAGAAGATATCGAACGCGTCATCCCAAACTCCGTGAGCCGAGACCTGTGTGTCATACGACAGTCGAACTTGACTGGTATTTTTTTCCAGCGATGAAACCCTTATTGGCAGTCCGCTGTCCTTGGTGCAATCACCCCAGTGGCAACCGCGGTAGATTGACGGATAACCGCCGGGAGTCCCGTCGCCAGCTCCGCTAATTTGAGATTCAGTGATTTTAAAGTCCTCGCGCCCGTCGCCGCACATTGCGAATGGAGCATTTGAGTTATATTCATCCGTCTGCATCGCGTAGACGCCTCCATCCAATGCGATAATAGACGAGTGCGTGATCGTATATTGCGAATTACACGTAATCGCGGCGGACGTTCCAGGCTGGCCTAGGGGCCTGACAGCATCGTAGATGCGCACCGCCAGGACAATGAGGAAAACCAGGACCACTACGATCGCGATTACCGCTGCCAAAGCCTGTGACCGCACTCGCCGGAGCTTCGGGAACGGTGGAAGGCTGCCGCTCACCTTTGCCTGCTCGCGGGCGCGCTGGACCGGGAGGAGGGAACGAGCGGCCGGCGAACAGGCTTGACCCACTCGGCAACCACGTACACCGACAGCAGTTCTTCGTCCTCGTACTCCGCGAGCTCGCCAGCCGCTCGCAGGGGAGCCAGGGCACCCTGGATCGCCGGATCGCGCTCCGGGCGCAGCCGGAACTCGACCCCCGGCCACTGCTGCGAGAAGAGGTCTTTCCAGCGGGAAAGGCGGATCTCGTTCAGGTAGCTGTTGGGCTGGACGAGGTGGCGGCACCGGGGACGCAGATGCGCCCATGGCGGAATGGACTCCCTTCGGCCGCCGAAGATCCGGACGTCGTGACAGCCGCTGTCGCTCGTGTAGAGGTGTGCGTCGACGTGAGCTAGCCCGCCCGGCCGCAGAACCCGGGCCACCTGCCGGATCACGTCGCCGGGCTCCGACAGATGCTCGAAGCACGAATGGGAGAAGACGCAGTCGAAGGAGCTGTCAGGGAAAGTCATGGCGGCGGCGTCCATGGTCACGATCGCCGGATCGTCGTCCATGGTGAGACCCGCGCGCTCGACCTCCCGGCGAAGCGACCGGTCGTAGCCCATCGCCTTGCGGCCCATGGTCTTCAGTGTCCTGATGGAGCCGTTGCGCCGGAACATTTTCAGATACTCGCGAACCGACGGGTGTTGCGGTATGACATCAAGGTCGATCCCCGTGACGCGGTTGCGCCGCGCGAAAAACGACATCTCGACCAGCTGCTGCCCTGGTCCGACGACGAGGATGTCCTTGTCCTCGAGCCTGCCACCGAGCGCGCGCTCCATCTCGGACTGGCTGCTCCCCATCTCGGCCAGCATCTGGCGGGCCTGACCGGGAACGTCCTGGCGTTTGCTTTGCCACAGCGTGAAGAACTCCCGTGTCCGGCCGAGCGCTCCCAGGCGGCGGTCGCAGTAAGAACACGAAGCGCCGCGCCTCACCACGCCTCCTGGCCCAGATCTCGCGCCACCATGCAAACCCCCAGCCTCGCCGCCACGGTAACACCTGTACTCGCTGGACGCGGTCACTGCCGGTAGGGGTGCTCCTACGTCACTTGAGGGTGACCTGAGCAGCCCGCTGGCAGCTACGATCTCGTGTCGCGAAAGGAGTGACATGGCGGCTTCCGGAGGGGACGCAGTCAGCCGCATTACCGTCATCGGCACCGGGTACCTGGGGACCGCACACGCCGCATGCCTGGCCGAGATGGGCTTCCAGGTACTCGGGATGGACGTCGATCCAGCGAAGGTCGACGCGCTCAGGCGCGGTCTGCTGCCCTTCTACGAGCCGGGACTCGAGCCGTTGCTGCATTCCGGCCTGAAGTCAGGGCGGCTCTCGTTCACCACCTCCTACGCGGAGGTGGCCGCCTTCGGTGACGTGCACTTTGTCTGTGTCGGCACACCGCAGCGGCCGGGCTCTTACCGCGCCGACCTGTTCCAGGTGCATAGCTGCCTGCGCGCGCTCGGAACGGAGTTGAGGCGGCCGTGCCTGGTTGCCGGCAAGTCCACGGTCCCGGTCGGGACCGCGGAGCTGCTGGCCGGACAACTGTCGGTCATATGTCCCGCCGGCCTTGCCTGTGAGCTCGCCTGGAACCCGGAATTCCTGCGGGAGGGCAGCGCCGTCCATGACACGATGCGGCCGGACCGGATCGTCGTCGGGGTGACCTCGGCGCGAGCGGAAGCCGTGCTGCGTCAGGTGTACGCCGGGCCAATCGCGGCTGGCACGCCTTTCCTGGTCACTGACCTGCCCACCGCTGAAATCGTGAAGGTGGCGGCGAATGCCTTCCTGGCGACGAAAATTTCCTTCATTAACGCCATGGCGGAAGTCTGCGAGGCGACAAACGCCGACGTCACGAAGCTGTCGGAGGCGCTGGGGCTCGACCCGAGGATCGGCGCCGCCGCCCTGCGGCCCGGCCTCGGCTTCGGCGGCGGCTGCCTGCCCAAGGACATTCGCGCGTTCATGGCCCGGGCCGAGGAACTCGGGGTGGACCAGGCTCTGTCGTTCTTGCGCGAGGTGGACGCCATCAACATGCGGCGCCGGGCCCGTATCGTGGACCTGGCAAGGGAACTGGCCGGCGGGTCACTGCACGGTCAGACGATCGGCGTGCTCGGGGTGGCGTTCAAGCCCGATTCCGACGACATCAGGGACTCGCCGGCGCTTGACGTCGCGGCGACCATGCATCGTCTCGGGGCGGCGGTCACCGTGTACGACCCGGCCGCGCTTGACAACGCTTGTCAGGCGCACCCCGAGCTGAGCTACGCCCGCTCGGCGCTGGAGGCTGTCACTAGCGCGGACGTGACGCTGCTGCTGACCGAGTGGCAGGAGTTCCGCGACGCGGACCCGGAGGAGGTTGGCGGGGTGGTAGCCAAGCGCAACATCGTCGATGGCCGGAACGCGCTCGACCCGGACTCCTGGCGGGCGGCCGGCTGGACCTACCGCGCCCTCGGCCGACCCTATTAGAGGCTCGATCACGGGCTCGCGGTTCGCGTGCATGGCCTCATACCCCGCCTCACGCGGCACCCGGCCTCACGCGGCGTACCGGTACAGCGCCTCCCCGGCGGCGCGGCAGAAGACCAGTGGGCCGTGGCGGATGACAGACGCCAGCCAATGGCCCGCTGTGCCGCCCATCGGGGGCGCCAGTTCCGGCCCGGCACCCAGTG
>Ga0335075_10003932_pt1 | contig 23325 bp, 22 predicted proteins | sample Lox_Sample_24_FD_206723 | JGI IMG/M metagenome (GOLD analysis project Ga0335075, IMG submission 206723) | Soil microbial communities from Loxahatchee National Wildlife Refuge, Florida, United States - Lox_Sample_2.4 | ecosystem: Environmental > Terrestrial > Soil > Wetlands | place: USA...
CGGTCGGCAACCTGGTCGGCCCGCTGACCATCGGGCGGCTATTCGATACGATCGGCCGCCGGAAGATGATCGCGGGCACCTACCTGATTTCTGGCATCCTTCTGGTGATTACCGCGCAGCTGTTCAAGGCGGGCACGCTGAACGCGACCACGCAGACCCTCTGCTGGGTGGTGATCTTCTTCTTCGCATCAGCGGGCGCGAGCGCCGGCTACCTGACTGTTAGCGAGATCTTCCCGCTGGAGGTGCGCGCGAAGGCCATCGCGGTGTTCTTCGCCATTGCCCAGTGCTTCGGATTCCTTGGCACGCACTTGTACGGGCACCTGATCGGCACCGGCAAGGATCCGAACGCCCTGTACTGGGGATACATGATCGGCGCAGGCGCAATGATCCTCGGGGGGCTCGTGGCGGCCTTCCTTGGCGTCGACGCGGAAGGCAAGTCGCTGGAGGATGTTGCGCGGCCGCTCTCGGTCATCGCCAAGCCGGCTCAGGCGATCTTCCGCACTGGCGGCCAGCCTCCGCCCCGGAGGACCTAGCCCCGCGCAGCCGCCACCGGATCGTGCTTGCGCGCCCGGTAGGCGGCGACGTGCAACCGGTTGCCGCAAGTACGGCTGTCGCAGTAGCGCCGCGACCTGTTCTTCGAGAAGTCCACGAACACCGCGCGGCACGTGGGCGACTTGCAGCTGCGGATCCGGCCCGCTTCGCCCGCGACCACTAGCCAGGCCAGTCCCATCGCGAAGTGCGCAGCCATCCGGTCGGCTAGCGGCGCGGTCGGCCTGGAAACGTGCAGGTGCGGACCGCGACCATCGTGCGCGACGACCTGCGGGCTGGCGCCGGTCTCGGACAGCAGGGCATTGATCTGGTCAATGGCCGCCGGCTTGTCTCCCGCCTCGCAGTTCGTCACTATCGAATCCAGCCGCGCCCGGTGCTGGCGCGCTCTGGCAAGGTCGGCGGCCTTGCCCCTGATACCTGCGAAGGCGTACCTGTCCGCCATCTCTTGCAGGTCAGCGAGCTTGGCAAGCCCATCGCCCGCAGCCGACCTGCCGGTGTTGATCAGCTCCACGCAGCCGGTCATGGCTTCCAGCTGGTCAGCATCAAAATGACTTTGACTCCTGTCGCCTGCGACCCCTAGGGTGGTGCTCATGTCAGCACCGTACGGCAGAACGGTCATGACCGGCAACGGTTGGCTGACCGGGCGGCCGGTGCTGACGGCGGCTCTTGGCGCGGCTTGTATCTCCTCGTCGGCAATCCTGGTGACGCTGGCCCATGTCGGTGCGATCACCACCGCCTTCTACCGTTGCGCGCTCGCCCTTCCTGTCCTGGTACCGCTCGCCGTAGTAGAACAACGCCGGCTCGGGCCCCGGCCGGCCGCGAGCCGGGGTTACGCCATGCTGGCCGGCCTGTTCCTCGCCATCGACCTTGTGCTGTGGAATCACGCGATCAGCGACGTCGGCGCGGGGGTGGCCACCGTGCTCGGCAACCTCCAGGTCCTGTTCGTGGGTGTCTTCGCATGGCTAGTGATGCGCGAACGGCCGGGCCGTCGCTTCCTTGTCGTGCTGCCTGTAGTGCTGGCCGGCGTAGTGCTGGTGTCCGGAATGCTGGGCGGACACGCTTCCGGACTGCATCCGATAGCCGGAATCGGGTTCGGTGTCGCCACCTCAGCGGCGTACGCCTGTTTCCTCCTCATACTGCGTACGACATCCGGCCATGCACCGCACGTAGCCGGGCAACTGGCCGATGCGACCGTCGGCGCAACCGCGGGCGCGATGCTACTCGGCTTGATTCTCGGCGGCCTTCAGCTGGACATCTCCTGGCCGTCATTCGGCTGGCTGCTGATTCTCGCGCTGCTTAGCCAGACCGTCGGCTGGCTGCTGATCACGTCCGCCTTGCCTCGGCTGCCGGCCGCGATTTCGTCGCTCTTGCTGCTCCTGCAGCCTGCCGCAGCAATGGTGCTCGCCGACATCGTGCTCAGCGAGCGGCCGACGGTGATTCAGGTTCTCGGGGCCGTGATGGTGTGCGTGGGCGTCCTGTTTGTCGCCAGGGCACCCGCGCCGGCCAGTACAGCCACGCGGCCGCGGCGGCGCCAGTCGCGGGTGGAGCCGGCCGGCCGGGATCCTGCCGTTGCGGCGCCCGCGATCGACGAGCCCGAGCTGTGCGGTATCAGTCGAGCAGGGATTCAGCTGCGCACGGAGAACAGCACGTAGCCATAGCTGAGCCCGGTGGCTGCCGGGTGGCGGCGCAGCCAAGCCGCTGCCACCTCGGCCGGGAACTCGATATGCAGCACAGCGGCGAGGTCTGCGTGGCTGGCAAAACGCAGCTCTGACCGGACCTCGTGCCTCGCTGCCCCACGGTCGCGCCACCAGGCGTCGACAGCGGCGGCGGTCTGCCGCGGGGGCCGGACCGCCGCCGCGGCCAGCAGCAGCGCGAATTCGCCCCAGCGGTAGTCGTTGTCGACGGCTACCAGGTGACCGCCGCGACGCAGGACTCGCAGCACTTCTGTCAGCCCGGCATCCGTCCCCGGCGGGAAGAAATAGGCGAACCGCGCATGCACCACATCCACGCTTGCATCGGGCAGCGGGATGTGCTCGGCCGAGCCGGCCAGTACCGCTGTACTAGACAGGTCCGAGGTCGCCTCGGCAGCCGCCGCGCGCAACGCCGGGTCGGGCTCGATCCCGATGACCCGCGCCGCCTGCTCTGCATAACGCCGCAGCCAGTATCCGGTGCCGCAGCCCAGGTCGACGATGGTGCGGCCGGTCCACGGCGCGACTGCCCGCATCGCCGACAGGACGTGCCCGGCGCGATCGAGCGCCTCGTTCTCAAGCTGATAGCTGGCCGGGTGCGTGCCGATGTTCGGCGCGAACCGCCAGTCAGGGAACGGGCGTGGCCAGTTGGCCGACGACATGAGTGACTCCGTGATCGTTGGTGATCCAGGGGGCCCATAGTCCCCCAGATTCAGCATCGATCATCGAGCCGGGTCTGCTCGATCAGCCGCCCGGCGCCGTCAGCGCCGCTGGACCAGGCAAGCTCGCGGGCGTCGCGCGCGCACCGCCACGGCCGGCCAGCTGGCGGTTGATTGCCTGCGCAGCGGCTTGAACGGTCTGGATGCCGTAGCTCTCGGTCTGGCCGTCAGCCGCCGGCCCGGTCAGGATCACGATCTGATAGCTGATGTGCTTGCCGGTAAATGCTCCGATGCTATTGATGTTCCAGTCGTCCGCCTGCGGGTAGGGTAGCCAGCCGTTCTTGACGTGGACGGTCACGCCCGATGGCGCTCCGGCGGGGACGCCCCACCGCTCAGCGGGGATGACCTGAGCCATCAGCCGCAGCACATAGGCCCGCGAGTACTTGCCGAGCGGCTTGCCCGGTGAGGTCAGCCGATGCAGCAACGTCAGCTCATCCTTCGCGGTGATATCGGTGAGGCCCCAGGCCTCGTTCAGTACGGTGTGCCGCATGCCAGCCTTGTTCAGGAACCGCTGCATACCCGTCATGCCGACGTCCTGCCACAGAGCCGTAGCGGCGTTATTGCTTGACTGGGTGATCATCAGGTAGGCGAGATTGCGCTGCCGAGTTGTCAGGTGGCTCGGGCCATGCTCTTTGAGTAGCAGCGCGCTGAGGATGGTCACCTTGATGACGCTTGCGGCATAGAAGTGCTTGTTCTCGTGCAGCAAGCAGGTGAGGCCCGCAGCACGGTCGGACACTTTCAAGCCGACGACCGAGTCCTCCCGGCCGGCCAGAGCTGCGGTGATGCCCGCGGAGATCCTGGCAGCTAGTTTCGGGCGCTTCGCGGACGTGCAGATACGGTTGGCAGCTGACGCTCCGGTGGTGCCACGCCGCGCTGCGACGGCCGGTGCCATCGAGGCGGCACCGGCACTAGCCAGCATCACGATCGCCGCCGACGTGGTCAGTGCCGTGCGCCGGATCCGCTTCATTGCTTGCCCCGTTTCTCGATACCCCATAGACGCCCGGGAGGTCTCGCAGGTTGAATGGCCGCCGGGAGTTGCGCAGCCGCGTTGTCGGGGCAGGCTTGCCACGACCGCAGCCCTTCCGGCTGGTTGCGGAAAACTCCGCAGTCCGATGTCGAAATACGGGCGGGCTCGTTCGTGGCAATAACTGAGAAACCGCCGCAGCGGCGGTTTCGCACTGACCGGGAGGTAGACGAGATGAAGTACGTGATGCTCATCATGAACACCGAGGCCGCAGGCAAGCTGACCGCTGAGGAGTACGGGGCCTGGAGCTCGGAGATCATGGCCTGGTACGAGAAGAACGGCGCCACTGGCGCGCTTGCCGACGGAGGCGCTCAGCTGCAAGGGCCGGAGACCGCGAAGACCATCCGGGTCGGCGCCGTGACCGACGGCCCGTTCATGGAGTCCAAGGAAGTGCTTGGCGGCTACTCGGTGCTGGAGACCGAAACCATCGACGAGGCGGTAGAGGTCGCCAAGAGCTGGCCGGGCGTTGACCGCGGACTGGTCACGATGGAGCTGCGGCCGGTCGTCGTGTTCTGACGATTAGCAACCCACCCGCCCTCAGCCCTTCAGACGACGGGCGATGAGCTCGCGCTCGGCCGGGTTCGCGGTCAGCGCGAGCGCTCGCTCGTTGGCAGCTCGCGCTGCCGCGGTCCGTCCGGCTGCGGCCAGCAACTCGGCCCGGACAGCGTGGAACAACCGGTAGTCATCGAGCTCGGCAGCGAGCGGCTCGACCTCGGCGAGAGCAGCCTCCGGGCCGCAAGCGAACCTGGTCGCGACCGCCCGGTTCAGCTGGATAACTGGCGACGGCGTCATGATCAGCAGCCTGTCGTACAGCAGCCGGATCTGCTGCCAGTCGGTCTGCTGGTAGTCCGCGGCCGCAGCGTGCAGCGCCGCGATAGCCGCCTGCACCTGGTAAGGCCCCGGCTGGCGCAGCGCGAGTGCCCGGTCGAGCAGGCCCGTCGCCTCCGCGGCCAGCTCGTGATCCCACCGCGCACGATCCTGATCGGCCAGCTGGATCAGCCGTCCCCAGCCGTCGAACCGCGCGGCCGCTCGCGACTCGTGCAGCAGCAGCAGCGCAAGCAAGCCCAGTACCTCGGGCTCGCGTGGCATCAGCCGGTGCAGCAGCCGGGCCAGCGATACCGCTTGCGCAGCCAGGTCCCGGCGGGCCGGGCTGCGGCCAGCCGAAGCGAGGTAACCCTCGTTGAAGACGAGATAGACCACCGCCAGCACGGCCGCCAGTCGTTCGCCTAGCTGATCTGGATCCGGGACGCGGATCGCAACGCCTTCGTCCCGCAACGTCCGTCGCGCCCGCGACAGCCGCTGCCCCATCGTCTGTTCCGATACCAGGAACGCCACCGCAATCTCCGCGGTCGTCAGGCCGCACACGGCCCGGAGCGTGAGTGCGACCTGTGAATCGGGTGGCAGCGCCGGATGGCAGCAGGCGAAAACCAGGCTGAGCAGGTCGTCGGCCTCGGCTTGCGGATCGGCGAGATGCGCGGCAGCCGAGCCGGTCCGGTCCTGAGTCACCGCGAGCAGTGTGAGCTTCTCCAGGCCCGCTTTAGCCCGACGTTGCCGGTCCAGCGCCTTACGCCATGCCGTGGTGGTCAGCCAGCCGCCAGGATTAGCCGGCACGCCATCGGTCTGCCAGTGCTCGAGCGCCTCCACAAACGCGTCTTGCACCAGTTCTTCAGCCAGCCCGACGTCGCCTAGTCGCCGTGCGAGGAGCGCCCGAATCCGGGTCGCCTCACCGCGGTAGGCGCGCTCAAGCTCGCTGACATCCACCTTGCCGAGTCTGGCAAATGCACCCCGGTATCGCATCCGGCAGACTTGATCAGGGGGGCCGGACGCATAAACACCTGGTCCTAGAACGTCGCTTGCCGCTTCCAGGAGTGTCCCGACCGGCCATAGATGTAGACAGCACCGCGAGCCGGAGCCAGGCCAGGCGCGCCGATCACGACAGTCGTGCGTGACATTGCCACCGCGTTACCGAACAGGCTGTCTGGCTGCGACTCCGCGCTCGGCCCGGCGAAGGTAGTGGTGCGCCGCCACCTCGTCCCTGAGTGCCGGTACAGGTAAACAGCGCCCTGCTTGCTGTCTATCCCCGGAGAGCCGACGAGCAGCAGCGGCCCCGCACCGCTCACCGACGTGCCAAACGAAATGTCCGCGCCGGGGCTCCGGAGCACTAGGCGCTGGTGCCAGCTATGCCGGTACCAGGTGAAGAGATAAGCCGTGCCAGTATCTGCGCCCGGCGCGCCGATCACTATGCCGGCCGCCGAGACAGCCGCCGACGAGCCGAACTGTGAGTAAGCGACGACGGGTGATGGGCTGAGGTACGCCGTCTGACCCCAGGTCGTCGCTGACGCACGGCGGAAAACCCACGCGGTGCCGGAGGAATTGATATCAGGCCAGCCGGCGACCCCCAGCGTTCCTGACAGCGCGACGGCAGCGCCGAACTGGTACGGGCCGAAGCTCCGGCCGGGCCCGGGCAGCACAATCGGGCGCGACCAGGTGGTCCGGTGCCGGACGAAGACCAGCGCTTGCCCGGCGCGGTCGCGATTAGGCGCGCCGACGATGGCGGTGGATCCGGAGATCCCTACCGAGAGGCCGAACCGGTCGCCGCGGCGCGGCCGCCCAGCCGCCAGCACAGCCTGGCGATGCCACCGGCTGCGGATCCGGACGTACACGTAGACGCGGCCTGAGTTCTCGTCGGCGCCGAAAGCACCGACGATAATTGTCGACCCAGATATCGCGACCGCATCGCCGAACCAGTAGTGCCTCGTGCCGCGCCCGAGCCTGAGCACGGCCTGCTGTGACCACCTGGTGCTGTGCCGGTCGTAGACGTAGACCTCGCCTCGGTCGTTGTCCCAGGCGGGTGCGCCCACCACGACAGTGGAGCCGGAGATGGCAACGGCCGAGCCGAGTCTAGAGCCGGAGCCTGCCGCAGTGGCGACTCGCGTGGCGGTGTCAGCCGCGGAGGCGGATATCGCGAGACCGGCTGGAGCCGCCGCAGCCGCCACCAGCGCGGCTGCCGCGATGACAACGATGACCATCCGGCTGCGCATTGCTGCTCCCATCCGTTGCGGCGCCCCAAGCAGGATAGGGCAGAGCTAGCCAACCGGAAAGCGCATCAGGGGAGGGCCGGCGCGCCGCTAGCCGAAGGAGCCGCCGCGGCCGGCGCCGCCACGGAAGCGCGAGACTCCCTCGACGATGCCAGGATCGGCCAGCGTCGCCATGCCAAGGGCCAACTCATTAGCCATGGCGTCGCCGAGGCCAAGCGACATCGACTCGATTGCCGAGGCCCGGTCGCTACGCATGCACGCTTGCGGGAACGCGGCGATCTGCAGCGCGAGTCGCTCCGCCTCCTCGCGAGCCTCGCCAGGCCTGACGATCCTGGAGACCAGGCCCATCTGGTAGGCCTCGGCGGCAGGCACTGCCCGCCCGGTCAGGATGAGGTCCAGTGCGCGGCCGAGCCCGATGATCTGCGGCAGCCTGACGGTTCCGCCGTCGATCAGCGGCACTCCCCAACGCCGGCAGAACACGCCGAAGACCGCGTCCTCTTCGGCCACGCGCAGGTCGCACCAAATAGCCAGCTCCAATCCGCCAGCCACCGCGTGCCCGGCGACGGCCGCGATCACCGGTTTAGACAGGCGCATCCGGGAGGGCCCCATCGGAGCTGGACCGTCAGGCTCGGTCCGGTTACCGCGGGCGGTCCCGACGGCCTTCAGGTCGGCGCCGGCGCAGAACGTGCCACCAGCGCCGTAAAGCACTGCAACGGCAGCGTCGGCGTCCGCGTCGAAATCGGCGAAGGCCTCGGCCAGCGCAGCGGCGGTCGGCCCGTCGACCGCGTTACGGACCTCTGGGCGATCCAGGATGATCGTCGTCACCGGCCCGGAGCGATCCACCCGCACGGCGGTCCTGGCCTGAGCTTGGCCAGTGGCGGGCCGCGCGACGGCGCCGGCTCGGGTGGCCGGGCCCGGAGAGGTCCGCGGCGTAGCCGACGCAGACCGCGCCGACGCCTCGCCGCGCGCACGCATGCTCCTGTCCCTGCCACTCGAACCGGGCTCTGGCGAAGCCCGGCCCGCAGAGCCCGGCACGGCTAGCCGACCTGCCAGGTGTCGGCGCCAGCCAGCAACTCGGCGAGGTCACCATCCCCTTGCCGCTGCCGGGCATCATCAATCTGCGCGGACATCAGCTCGTCGTAGCTTGGCCGCTCGACTTTCCTGAACACGCCAATCGGCGTATGCGCGAAGTCAGAACTGTCCAGCCTGGACAGCGCGAACGCGTACGACGGGTCGGGCTCCCCGGCGTTGTGCACCAGCAGTGAGTCCGGGTCGGCGTCCGCCACCGGTACTGCCTCCAGCCGGCCGTAACGGCCGAACCGCAGGCCCCGGCTACGGTCGGCGCCGAACCGGATTGGCTCACCCTGCTCCAGCCGGATAAGCCGCTGATCTCGCTGGCCTGGCTCGGTGACTGGCGCGAACGCGTCGTCGTTATAAATCGGGCAGTTCTGGAAGATCTCGACGAAGGCGGTGCCCTTGTGATCAGCAGCCGCGCGCAGCACGCTGGTCAGGTGCTTGCGGTCGGAGTCAATCGTCCTGGCGACGAAGCCTGCCTCGGCGCCGATCGCGAGCGATACAGGGTTGAACGGGGTGTCGAGCGAGCCGAACGGCGTCGACTTGGTGACCTTGCCCTGCTCAGACGTGGGTGAGTACTGGCCCTTGGTCAGGCCGTAGATCCGGTTGTTGAACAGCAGGATCTTGATGTTCACGTTCCTGCGGAGCGCGTGAATCAGGTGGTTGCCGCCGATCGACAGCGCGTCGCCGTCTCCGGTGATCACCCAGACTGACAGATCGGGCCGCGACGATGCCAGCCCGGACGCGATCGCCGGGGCACGCCCGTGGATCGAGTGCATGCCATAGCTGTTGACGTAATACGGCAGCCGCGACGAGCAGCCGATGCCGGAGACGATCACGAGGTTCTCTCGCGGGATCTCCAGCTCGGGCAGGAAAGCCTGGAACGCGGCTAGGATCGCGTAATCACCGCAGCCAGGGCACCAGCGGACTTCCTGGTCAGACTTAAAATCCTTGGTCGCCAGCTTCTCGTCAGCCTTGGGCACCAGAGTCAGTGAGGCGAACCGGTGCGCCGGCTCAGGGAATTCGGCGGCAGAACGGTCAACAGGCCCGCCATTTGCTGAACCGTCAGACATTACTGATCACATCCTGAATGACGCCGGCGAGTTCGGCCGCACGGAACGGCAGGCCGCGGACGCGGTTATAGGACACCACGTCGGTCAGGTACCGGCCACGCAGCAGTAGTGCAAGCTGGCCGAGGTTGATCTCGGGTACCAGCACCTTCTCGTAGGACCGCAGCACCTCGGCGAGGTTGGCCGGGAACGGAGACAGGTGCCGCAGGTGAGCCTGGGCAACCGAGCCGCCAGCGAGCCGTACCCGGCGGACTGCCGCGCCGATCGAGCCGTAGGTCGACCCCCAGCCGAGTACGAGCACCTTGGCGTTGCCGTCCGGATCGTCGACTGCAACCGGAGCGATGTCAGCGGCGATGCCGTCGATCTTGGCCTGCCGCAGGCGGACCATCGTGTCGTGGTTATCCGGGTCATATGAGATCGTGCCAGTGATGTCGGCCTTCTCGATACCGCCGATCCGGTGTTCGAGCCCAGGCGTGCCGGGCACGGCCCACGGCCGGGCCAGGGTCTTCTGATCACGCTGGAACGGCAGGAACGGCGGGCCGGCAGTTCCGTCGACTGCCACGTTCCCGCTTGCGAACTTGAACTCGTCCCGAAGCTTCGGCAGGCCGTCCACGGCCGGGATACGCCAGGGCTCTGATCCGTTGGCCAGGTAGCCGTCGGACAAGATGATCACGGGGGTGCGGTACTTCACCGCGATCCGCACCGCCTCCAGCGCGGTGTCGAAGCAGTCGGCCGGAGTGGCCGGCGCTACCACTGCGACCGGCGACTCGCCGTTGCGGCCGAAGAGAGCCATCAGCAGGTCGGCCTGCTCGGTCTTGGTCGGCATGCCGGTCGACGGCCCGGCCCGCTGGATGTCGCAGATGATCAGCGGCAGCTCGACCGAAGCGGCCAGCCCGATCGTTTCCGCCTTCAGGCACATGCCGGGGCCGGACGTGGTGGTCACGCCCAGGCCGCCACCGAAAGACGCACCCAGGGCCGCGCCGACGCCGCCGATCTCGTCCTCAGCCTGCATCGTGCGGACGCCGAACCGCTTGAGCTTGGACAACTCGTGCAGGATGTCCGATGCCGGAGTGATCGGGTACGAGCCAAGGAACAACGGCAGGCCAGACCGGCGCGACGCTGCCACCAGCCCGTAGGCAAGCGCGGCGTTGCCGGTGATGTTCCGGTACTTGCCTGGCTGGAGCGGGGCGGGCTTGACCTCGTACTGAACCGAGAATGCCTCAGTGGTCTCACCGTAGTTCCAGCCCGCCTGGAACGCGGCCTGGTTCGCCGCCAGGATCTCCGGCCGGGACGCGAACCGGGCTTTGAGGAACCGCAGGGTGCCGTCCACCGGCCGGTTATAGAGCCAGGACAGCAGGCCAAGAGCGAACATGTTCTTCGCTCGCTCGGCGTCCTTGCGGGTGATGTCGAAGTTCTCGAGTGCCTTCACGGTCACCGAGGTCAGCGGAATGGCGTGCACCTGGTAGGCATCGAGCGAACCGTCCTCGAGCGGGTTGGCGTCGTAGCCAACCTTCGCCAGGTTGCGCTTGGTGAACTCGTCGGTGTTGGCGATGATGTCGGCGCCGCGCGGGACGTCATTCAGGTTCGCCTTGAGTGCGGCCGGGTTCATCGCCACCAGCACGTCCGGAGCGTCGCCGGGAGTGAGGATGTCGTGGTCAGCGAAGTGAAGCTGGAAAGACGACACGCCCGGCAGCGTGCCGGCCGGGGCCCGGATCTCGGCGGGGAAGTTCGGCAGCGTGGACAAGTCGTTACCGAAAGTTGCGGTCTCCTGGGTAAACCTGTCCCCGGCTAGCTGCATGCCGTCGCCTGAGTCTCCGGCGAACCTGATGATGACACGATCAAGCTGCTGGACCTGTTTGGTCACAGTCTCCCGGCCTCCTTCACGCGCCGAGGCCGGCTTCAGACGCGGTGACGGCGTGCATCTTTGCGTGATTTCTGTTTGCAGACTCCCCAGCCGGTCAGGCACTCGCTTCACGCGACCCTAACGCCTGCCGCTAAAACGCGATTCTAGTACAGAGCGCAGGTCGGACACGCTTGGTCTGCTCACTACCATGAACGTTTGCAAGTTTCGCCGTGATCTCGCAAAGATCACGAGCGCGATCGGCTGGCTAGCTCAACGAGCTGGGCGAGCGTATCGAGCTGAGTCGTCCGGTCGCCGCTTAGCTTCGCCTGCAGCGTGGTGACGCCGGCGTCGCGATACAGGCGCAGCCGCTCGCTGATCATCGCGGGCGTGCCGATCAGGTTGGTGCCGGTGCCGAACTCCAGCGGCACCCGGTCAGCCGCCTCCTCGCGCCGGCCAGCCAGCCACAGTTCCTGAACCGCGGCGACGTCGTCGCCGAAGCCCTGCCGGGTGAACGCCGCGTTGTAGAAATTCTCGTCCCGCGAACCCATTGCGCCGATGGTGAACGCGTAGCCCCGCGCGTGCCGCCTGGCAGCGCCGTCGACGTCCTCGGTGATTTCCACTGCGACCGGTATGACCAGGTCAAGACCGGCTAGCGACCGGCCCGCCCTGGCCGCGCCGGCCTGCAGCCTGCTGGTGAACACCTCGGCGTGCTCGGGCATGAAGGCGTTGCCGATCCAGCCGTCGGCGAGTTCGCCGGTCAGCTCGAGATTGCGCGGGCCGAGCGAGGCGACGTAGATGGGCACCCGGGTCGGCGCCAGCATGGAGCGGATGGCGCGGCCCCGGCCGCCGGGCAGTGGCAGCTGATAAGCCCGGCCGTGGTAACTAAGCCGCTCCCCGGCGGCAACGGCCCTGACAATCTCGACGGTGTCGCGGGTGACAGCGAGCGGCGCGTCGAAGCTGACGCCGTGCCAGCCTTCCATCACTTGCGGACCGCTGGTGCCGATGCCGAGCCGGAACCGGCCGCCCGACAGCAACTGCAACGACATGGCCGACATCGCCAGCATTGCCGGGGTACGGGTGCCAAGCTGGGCGATCGCCGACCCGAGAGCGATCCGCTCGGTCTGCCCCGCGAGGAAGGCGAGCGGCGTCAGGGCGTCCTGGCCCCATGCCTCGGCGACCCAGACCGAGCTGGCTCCAAGCCGCTCAGCCTCTCGCACGAATTCTGCGTCCTGCGGTCCGGAGACCCGGGCCGCGATGCCCACCTGCATGAGGCTGACTCCCTCGTTAGGTCCGGCGTACCATCCAATCGTGGAAGATGTCGAGCTACGGTACGCCGACTGTCCGACTACCGAGGCAGAGATGGTCATCGACGCACCGCCGGCGGTCGTCTGGCCGCTGGTCTGCGACATCGGCATCCCGGCGGAGTTCAGCTCGGAGTTCCAGGGCGGGCAGTGGCTCGATGGCGCGACAGGCCCGGCGCTCGGCGCCCGGTTCCGCGGGCGTAACTACCACGAGGCGGCAGGCACCTGGGAGACAGTCTCCACGGTGTGCGAGTACGAGCCGGAGCGAGTGTTCGGCTGGGCGGTCGGCGACTCTGATGTGCCGGCCGCGCAGTGGCGGTTCACTCTCCGGCCCGCTGGCGCTGGCACCGTGATCCGCCAGTGGATGCGGATAGGTCCTGGCGAGTCAGGGATCAGCGAGCTGATCCGGCAGATGCCGGACAAGGAGCATCGCATCCTGCGTCGCCGCCTGGCCGAGCATCAGGCCAACATGACCGCCACCCTGGCCGGCATCAAAGGCCGGGCCGAGGCTGCGTCCTAGACCGCGCCCTGGCGATACCTTCGCTGCGGCGTCTTAGCCCGCGCCGGTGAAGGTGTCGATGCTCTCGATCAGCCACCGGCCATGCTCACTGACCGCGGTGACGGCGAACATCGCGCCGCCGTAGGATGCCTGCTTTGTGCCAGCACGGGAGTCCTGCTCGTTGGCGAAAACCAGCAGCCGGGCTCGCCCTCCGGTCAGCAACTCGACTCCGATCCTGGTGACGCGGGTCGTCACGACCAGCTTCTCCTTCGGCGCCTCCTGCTGTACGAGGCCGTACAGCTGGTTGTACTGCCGGATGGCGGTACCAGTGAGCAGCCGCTGTGCGGCTGCCTTAGTCCGCTCGGTATCGGCATAGCTGTAGGAGAAGATCGTGTTCACCGCGCTGGTGACATCGCGCGTCACAGCCCTGGTGCTGCTGACGTCGACGAGCGCATCGTTGGCACTCGCGGTGCTCGCCCGCAGATCGTGGGCCGTGACGGCAGCCCACCCGCCGAGCGCCCCGAGTACGACAGTCGCTGCCCCGAGGGCGACCGGGAGCACCCGGCGCCACCGCGGCCCCGGGCTGGCGCCGGCCGCAGGGCTTTCCGTCACTCCCGCTTCCGTCATGGCGGGAACGACTGGGCTCTCCGGCTCGGCTACTGGCCGGAAGGACGGCCCGATGGGCATTCCTGGTCTCCTTTCCGGCCTCAGCCTGTCGGTCCCGTAGCGCTGGCAGCTCCGACCGGGGCCTGCTCGAGCGAGCTGAGCTTCCATCCGGACGGCGTCCGGGTGAGAACGCCTTCTTGCCGGCTCTGCTTCGTCGCCGCCGCCCCGTGCGCCGGAGTCACGGTGATCTGCATGGCCACGATGATGGACGCGGTGCCTGCCCGGACGTTGAGAGCGGTGAGCGCCGCATCGAGGATCTTGGCGGTCGTGACCGACTTGGCCTGCTTGATCTGCTGCTCGAAGGCGGACTGGCCGGCCGCGATCTCGGTGTGCAGCGCCCCGGTAGAGGACTGCTCCCACAGCGTCACGCCCTGGCCGACGCTGCGGTAGCTGAGCGTGTTGAAGTTCAGCACGGCCTGCTCGCCCTCGCGGAGCGCCTCGTTCCTCGCCTGGGCAACGGCGGATGGCCGCGGCGCGGTGAGCCAGGACTCGCCCTCCCATGCCGCGAAAACCACGGCCACGGCTAGCAGCACGCAGGAGGTGACCAGCAGCGGGCTGTGCCGCCAGCCAGCCGGGGGCAGCTTCGCCGTCACGCTAGTCATCCGCACCTCCGCCTGCCGGGTGGCACCCCGCAGGGATTCCGTCATCGTAAGCACCCGCGGCGGTCCTCACGGCGCGACACCGAGAAGCTGCGCCATTCCCGGCTCCGCGGCGGGCGGTACGCCGCCGCCGCCCGGCGCGTTCGCGGACCCGCGGACATCGACGCCGCTGCTGGCTGGCTTCGCGCAGTAGGCGCCGGTGTTCAGCGGCGCGTCTGGCGAGGTGTTAAGCCCGTTCAGGAAAGTCGTGCCGCCGTAGCCCGCCGTGCACGGCAGCGGGTTGAAGAAGGTGAGCGCCAGTCCGAAGGTGGCACCCTTCGAGGTCACCGCGGTGGAGCCGACGGACACCGCGGCGGGCAGTGCGGACAGCAGCTCGTCCAGATCCGCGCCCCTGGTCAGGGTGACCTCCGAGGTGGTCAGGAGGTTGGCGATCAGATCGCCGAGGCCGGGGTTGGTCTCAGCGAGCAGGTCAGCTATCTGCGCCGCGGCCTGCGGGCCGGCGATCACGAGTTTGCGGATACTCGCGTTCGACTTGTCGAGCTGCCTGGCAAGCAGCAGCAGGTTCTGGCTGAACGAGTCGAGTTCGCTGCTCTCCGCGACTTGCGTGTCAATGACCTCCTGACTGTCCCTGATCAGCGTCGTGGTCTGCCGCAGCGTCGCGTTAGCCGCGTGGATAAGGGCCGCGTTCCCCGCCACGATGTTCGCGACGTTGCCGCCCTGACCGCCGAAGCCGGCGGCCAGCTCGTCAGTCAGCTCGCGCAGCGATGACAGCGGCAACGAGGTCGCAAGCGTATTTACGCTGTTCAACAAGCTCGTGACCGGGATCGGCAGCTCGGTGTCCCGCTCCGGGATGACGCTGTCCGAGTGCAGGTACGGACCGGCCGGCGCCTGCGGGCGGAGGTCCACGTACTGCTCGCCGACCGCGGACAGGTCGGCGACCCCAGCGTCGAGCCTGGCCGGGATGAGCGGCGCCGAGTCACTGATATCCAGGTCGACCTCGATGCCGTTGCCGGTCAGTCGCATCGCACCTACCCGGCCCACCGGCACTCCGCGGTATGTCACGTCGGCGTCGGAGTAGATCCCGCCGCCGTTGGCCAGGTCCAGCCGGACCACGTAGTAGCCACGCAAGCCGAGGAAGCGGCCAAGGTCGGCGTAGTGGATGCCGGTGTAGGCGATGACGAGGATGCCGACCACGGCGAAGACGGCGAGCCTGACCCTGGTGGCCCTGGTGAGCATCAGTGCCTCCTGCTCCGGCGGTGCGGCCGCACCGTGGGAATGACCGTCGTTCCCTTCTTGGCCTCAAGCGACAGGTAGACGTTGAGGTAGTCGCCCTTGACGTCGCTGAGGACCTGGTTAGTAAACGGGTAGGTGAGCAGCACCTGCAATGCCAGCGGCAGGTTCTGGCCGGCATTGGCGAGTTCGCGGAGCGTCGGCGCGAGCTCGCGCAGGTCTGCGACGACATTGGCCTGGCTGGCGCTGATCGTAGACACCGCGACGCCCGACAGCCGGTTCAGCGAGTCGAGCAGGGTGACAAGCTGCCGGCGCTGATCGGCGAGCACGCGAAGGCCGGGGGTCAGATTGTCGAGCGCGCTACCGATCTGCCGGTCCCGTGCGGCGAGCGTCGCCGAGAGTGCCTTCAGGCCGGACAGCGCGGTGAAGATCGCGTGCTTGTGCGCGTTCAGGTTGGTCAGCGTTGTGCGGATCTGCACGAGGAGTGAGCGGATCTGCGGCGCATTGCCGGTCAGGGCAGCGTCGAGCTGGGTCACGATCGTGTGCACCTGGCTGATACCGCCGCCGTTGAGCAGTAGCGAGAGCGCGCCAAGCACCTCCTCGACGGTGGCATTGGCCGTCGTCCGGCTCAGCGGGATCATCGCGTCGTTCGCGAGCCGGCCGGCTGGCGCGACTCCGGGCGGCGTAGACAGCGCGACGTACTGCTCGCCGAGCAAGCTGGACTGGGTGACCTCGGCGATGGCATTGGCCGGCAGCTTGACGCTGCCGTTGACCAGCATCTGGACGTCCGCCGTCCAGCTATGCGGCGGCAGGTAAATCTTCGTCACCCGGCCGACAGCCACGTCGTTGACCATCACCGCCGACTGCGGTACCAGATCGGCCACGTCGGAGAACTGCGCGGTCACCTGGTAGGGATGCGAGCCCAGGCTGGCGCCGCCAGGCAGCCGGATGCTGTAGATGCCGCTGTACCCGTTCGAGGAACTGCAGCCGGCGATCAGCGCTCCGACCCCGAGAGCTGCTGGCAGCCAGCGCCAGCGCCAGCGGCCGCCAGGACGCCAGCGGTGCCGCTGCGCGGTCACTTCTTGCCCCCGGTCAGCGCGCCTGGCGTGCCGTACACGCTGCCCGCTGAGGGTAGCGGAAGGGGCGGGAGCTGCGACATCTCAGCTGCCGGGACAGCGACCGTGCCGGCCGGCGAGGACGAGTCCAGCAGCGACCCTTTGCCCTGCTCGAATTCGAGCAGATCGCCCCGGCCATCCAGGGTGTGCGTGGTCGTGTTGTAGGCGTTCACCACGTTGTCGGCCGCGAGGGGCGCGACGTCCAGCGCCTCTGCCAGCGACGCACGCTCGGCGACCAGGAGCGAGGTGATCGACGCGAGCTTGTTGACGTTCGCTGCGAGCAGGTTGCGGTTGCTGCCGATGAAGGTCTTGATCTGGCTGAGCGCTGTGGCGAGCTGGCTCAGCGCAGCGGATAGTTCCTGGCGATCGCTGGCCAGGAACGCGGATACCTCACTGAGCTGCTGCTCGGCTTGCTTCACCTGGCCGTTGTTCTGCTTGAGCATCGTGGTGAACTGCTGCAGGTAGGCAACCGAGGCGAAGAGATTTCCGGCAGAGCCGCCGAGCGTCTTGGACAGCCCGCCGAACTCGGTGAGCATCTGCCGGAGGTACGTGCCGTTGCCGTCGAGGTTCTTCGCGCCGGTTTTGATCAGGTCGCTCAGCGCGTCGTGCTTGTTCGCCCCGTTCGGGCCGAGCGCATTCGCGAGTTTGGCCAGGCTGGCGTAGACCTGGTCGACCTCTACCGGCACTGCGGTGCGGCTCTGCGGGATCACGGCTCCGCTGGCCAGCAGCTGGCCGCCGGTGTAGGCCGGAGTGAGCTGAATGTAGCGGTCGGATACCACGCTAGGTGCCAGTACTACAGCATCGACGCGAGCCGGGATCTTGATCCCGGAGTCGATGGTCATGGTGACCTTGACGCTGCTGCCGTCCGGCTGCACGGTGTCGACCGTGCCGACTGGAACGCCGAGTACCCGCACGGTGGACTGCGGGTAGACGCCGATCGTCTCGGCGAAATATGCGGTGATGTGCTTGGCAGGGTGCAGGGACTGGTAAACGAGCAGGCCGCTGGCCACCAGCGCCGCGACCACGAACACCGCTCCAGTGCCCAGCACCCACCGGTCCCGCCTGGTCCGGACCAGCCGGGCCAGTGCCCGCCGAGCGGATGACCCTGGCACGCTTGCAGTCCTCAGCCGCCGCCGCCCAGCAGCGTTCTCCTTGTTCCACGTCAGCATCGCCCTAGTTCCTCGGCTCATGGTTTCGGCGGCTCGCAGCCGGTCGCGGGCGTATTGTGCGGCGCGTCGGTGTGCGTGATGAGGCCGCACAGGTAGACGTCAAACCACCTGCCGTTGCCCACAGCGTTGCCAAGCAACCGGTAGTAGGGGCCCGCCAGCGCGAGCGCCCGCCTGAGGTTGGCTTGATTGCTCTGCAGAACGCTGGTGACCTGGTTCAGTGCCTGCAGGGCCGGGGCGAGTTCGGCCTGGTCGTCGTTCACCAGCCCGGAGACCTGGGCGGCTAGCTCGCGGGTGTCGGTCAGCATCGCGGCGATGGCGTCCTGCCGTTGCCGCAACTCGGCCAGCAGCAGGTTGCCGTCGCCGAGCAGCGCGGCGAACCGGGAGTCCTCGCTGGCCAGCGTGCCAGTGACCTGCTTCGCTCCGGCCAGCAAGCTAGTGACCTCGGTCTGCCGGGAGGCGACGGTGGCCGACAGGGAGGCCAGGCCGCGCAGAGCCTTCCGGACGTAAGGCGGTGTGGTGGCGAACGCATCGGACAGCGTCTGCAGGCTCTGCGCCAGCTGAGCAGTGTTGATCTGATTGATCTGCTGGCCGAGTCCGCTGAACGCCTGCGTCACGTCGTAAGGCGAGGTCGTGCGGGACAGCGGGATCGGCTGCGCCGGACTCTGCGGGACGTTGCCCTTCGGGCTGATTGCCAGGTACTTGTCGCCGAGCAGCGTTTTGATGTCGATCGCCGCGGTGGTGCGGTCACCGACCCACGCGTTCTTGACGTCGAACGTGACCGCCACCTTGTTGCCGTCGAGCGAGACCCCGGTGACCGAGCCAACGGTGACCCCGGCGATCCTGACCTCGTTGCCTGGCTGGAGGCCGGCCGCTTCGGCAAACAGGGCGGTGTACCCGGTGCCGCCGCCGACGATCGGCAGGTCGCCGGAGAAATAGACGAGCAGCGCGATCGCGGTGAGGATGGCGAGCCCGGCGACCGCCACCGCGATCGGGTTGCGCTCCCTGATCGGCCGCATCGGCTTGATGGCTAGGCGCGTCACGACAGGCACCTTGCCGCTGTCAGCGGAACGCCCGGCTTCGTGGTTGCGGGGCCGGCCAGGTGCACGCCGTTGACCGTGGCGTCGCAGAGAAAGAAATTGAGCCAGGACCCGTAGGACGCCATCCGCGCGATGTCGGCCATCTTGACCGGCAGGTCCTGCAGGAACGTGTTCAGCGCGCCGGAGTTGCCGGCGAGATTACTTGAGAGGCGCTGCAACTGGGTGATGTCGGCCTTCAGCGGCGGCCTGGCCACCTGGAGGAGCCCGGCAGTGGCGCTGGTCAGGTTGCCGATCGCGGAGATCGCCTGGCCGATCGGCTGCCGGTTGGCAGCAAGCCCGGACACAAGCTCCTGCAGCGAGGTGATCAGGCCTTTCAGCTCACTGTTCCGCGCGCTGATCGTCGTGACCGCCGAGTTGAGATTGTCGATGACCTGGTCGATGACCTGATCCCTGGTGGCCAGCGAGGAGGTGAGCGAGCCAATCGCGGCGACCAGCGCGGTGATGTTCGGGCTCTCGCCCTGGAATACCTCGATGATGTCGCTGGACAGCCGGTTGACGTCCCCCGGCGACAGCGCCTGGAACAGCGGCTGGAAGCCGTCGAACAGTACCGTCAGGTTGAGCGCGGGCCTGGTCTGCGACAGCGGGATAGTGCTGCCGGCCGCGAGCGTCCGGTCGGCCGGGCCGGTGCCCTGGCCGAGCTCGATATAGCGCTGGCCGACGAGGTTGAGGTAGCGGATCGTCGCGGTCACCGAGACGGGCAGCGGCCGGTCCGGCTGCACGTTGAACCCGACGAGCGCGAGGTGGCGTTGATAAACGCTGAGGGAGGTAACCTGGCCGACCCGCACTCCCGCGATGTCCACATCGCTGCCTACGGTCAGGCCTGTCACGTCGGTGAACACTGCCCGGTAGCTGGTCGTGCCGGACACGCCCGCGGAGACGATGGATAGGGCGAGCAGGGCCGTGATTACTACCGTGATGACGACGAAGATGGCCGACTTGATGAGCGGCGCGCCGATGCCCGTGCGCTTCATGCGCTTACCCGACCCGCACCGTGGCGCCGCGATACAGCGGCGCCGTCAGCAGGCTTGCCCAGGCCGGGATCGACGCGGTCGGCCGGCCGAGAGCCAGCGCGTCCAGCTCCCTGACGAGGGCGGCCTCGCCTGGCGAACCGGCCAGGCCGGCCGGCCCGGTGCCGGTCAGCGACGCGGTGTCAGCGGCGGCTTTCCTGACCTTGCCCGTGCTTGATTTACCCGTGCCCGACTTGCCGGCTGAGGACTGGCGTACCCCGTCGCTCAGATGGACGCCGGTAAACGGGACGGAGTAGCAGCGCGGTCCGAGGTTGTCGCCGTACACCGGAGCATCGACGCGGGGCAGATACGCGCCCGTCGACGACGCAGGCTCGATGACGACGTGCACGTGCAGTCCCGCCTCGTTGGTGCCCGCGCCGAGTGCCTTGTTCATCGCGGGCACGAAGTCAGTGAGCTGTTGCAGCACGCACGGGAACTCCGGCGCATACCTGGCCAGGATGTGCAGAGTGGACAGGCTGTCGGCGGAGAGCATGATCGCGTTCGCCGAGTTCGCGTTCAGGAAGGCGGTCAGGTCGTCGGACGAGGTGGTGAGGTTGGCCAGCAACGCGTCGAAGTTCACGTGCTGGTTCGCTAGCGTCCGGCCGGTGACGCCGAAGTCGTTCAGTGCCTGCACGATGTCCGGCGCTGCCTTGTTATAGGTCCTGGCGAGGGCGGCCAGCTTCGTGATGTCGGTATCGATTTGCGGCAGCTGCGGGTTCAGCTTCTCCAGGTAGGAGTTGAGTGTCACGAGAGCCTGGCCGAGTTCGTGACCCTGGCCTTGCAGGCCCTGCGCGATCGCGGTCAGGGCCATCGACAGCTTGTCCGGCTGCGTTGCGGCGAGCATCGGCAGCAGGTTGCCGAGTACCTGGTCAAGCTCGATGGCATCAGCGGACCTGTCCTGCTGGATGACGCTCCCGCTGGTCAGCCGCGCGGCGGTCGGCGCCTGCGGCAGGATCAGGTCCACGTAGCGCTCGCCGAACAGGGTCGTCGGCAGCATCTGGGCCGAGACGTTGGCAGGCAGCATCGGCAGCTGGCTTGGCTCGATGGCGAGTTCGAGCCGCGCCCCGGTGCCCTCCGCGGTGATCTGCCGAACTTCGCCGACCTGCACGCCGCGTACCATCACCTGGGCGCCGGGGTGCATCTCGTTTCCCGCGCTGCTGGTGTAAAGCGTGACCATGGCGACCGAAGCGAACTTCTTCTGGTACACGGCTACCGATAGCCACACCAGGAGGGCCAGCACAAGCAGGAAGGCCACGCCGCCCAGCCGGCGGCGCGCCTTCGTACCTGAGGGCGTCATCCGGCTACCCGCACCGTCGTGGTGGCGCCCCAGATGGCCAGGCTCATGAAGAAGTCGATGATGTTGATCATCACGATCGCGGTCCGTACTGCCCGGCCCACCGCGACTCCGACACCCGCCGGGCCGCCCTTCGCGCGGTAGCCGTAATAACAGTGGACAAGGATCACTACGACGCTGAAGATCAGCACCTTGACGAAGGACCACAGCACGTCCACTGGCGACAGGAACGACCCGAAATAGTGCTGGTAGGTGCCGCGAGACTGGCCTTCGAAATAGACGGTGACGAGTTCCGAGCCGATGTAAGAGCTGACCAGGCCGAGCGCGTACAGCGGGATGATCGCGATCGCGCCGGCGATGATGCGGGTGGTGACCAGGTAGGGAAGGCTGGGCACGCCCATCCCTTCGAGCGCGTCCACCTCTTCGTTTATCCGCATCGAGCCGAGCTGGGCAGTGAAACCGGCGCCCACGGTGGCTGACAGCGCGAGCCCGGCGACGAGCGGCGCGATCTCGCGGGTGTTGAAGTATGCCGAGACGAATCCGGTGAACGCGGATGCCCCGATCTGGTTCAGCGCGGCATACCCTTGCAGGCCCACGACCGTACCGGTGAACAGCGTCATGCCGACCATGACGCCGACGGTGCCGCCGATAAGCGCGAGGGCGCCGCTGCCGAATGCCACGTCAGCGAGCAGGCGCAGGATCTCGCGGAAGTAGCGCCGGATGGCGCGCGGCGTCCAGGCCAGGGCCCTGACGTAGAAGGCAAGCTGGTCGCCGAGCAGGTCTAGCCAGGACAGCCAGCGATCGAGCTGCACGCCTGCCCGCGCGCCGCTCCCGCGCGGCTCCGGCTCGGCTGGCGTGGTTCCGGTAACCGGCGGCTTGCCGATCGCGGGCGGCTGGCCAGTGGTCGTCATCGGCTCATCCTCCCTTCGGCGGCACGATCTTCAGGTAGATCGCGGTCAGCACGAGATTCACGAAGAAGAGGAGCAGGAACGCGATCACTACGGACTGGTTGACTGCGTCCCCGACGCCCTTGGGGCCGGGTCGCGGGTTGAGCCCGCGGTGCGCTGCCACCGTCGCAGCGATGAATCCAAAGATCAGCGCCTTGATCTCGCTGATGTACAGATCGGGAAGCTGAGCCAGCGAGGAGAAGCTGGCAAGGAACGAGCCGGGCGTCCCGTGCTGGAGGTAGACGAAAAAGAGGTAGCCGCCAAGGACACCGACGACAGAGACGAGGCCGTTCAGCAGCACCGCGACGCCGGAGGCCGCCAGCACGCGCGGGACAATCAGGCGCTGAATCGGGGAGACGCCCATCACCTCCATGGCGTCCATCTCTTCCCTGATCGTGCGGGCGCCGATGTCCGCGCAAATCGCCGAGCCGCCGGCGCCGGCGATCAGCAAGGCCACGATGAGCGGACTGGCCTGCTGCACCACCGCCAGTACGCTCGCGGCGCCGGTAAACGACTCGGCGCCTAGTTGCTGCGTCAGCGAGCCGACCTGGAGCGTGATCACTGCACCGAATGGGATCGACACGAGCATGCACGGCAGAATCGTCACGCTCGCGATGAACCAGAACTGCTCGATTAGTTCGCGCACCTGGAACGGCCGCCGGAAGCTGAGCGAGAGCACGCTGGCTGCGAGCGCGAACAGGTTGCCGGTCTGGCGCAGCGCCCCGGCACCAGGTACGGGGCTGTGCTCGCTGGTCACGATCGCCGACCTCCAGGCCAGTGGGCGGGCCAGCCACCCTCGCGTTCCGGCGCTTGCCCGGACTCCTCGGCGTTCGTGGCGCCGAACGCCTCGGCTGCTCGCTCGACTGGCGCATCGAGTGCAGTGTCGTCAGGGCTGGCGGGTTTGCCGCGCTGGTCGGCCGGCAGACTGGCGAGTATTGCCTGCTGCGCCGGAACAGGCAGGGTGGCGAGCATGCTGACCACGCGGGAGGTGCGGCGCCCCACCGCCTGCCGCTCCGGCAGGCCAGGCGTCGGCGTCAGCTGTGGCACCAGCGCCGGCGGCTGGGCGCCGGCACCATTGGGGTCGCTGCCAGCCTGCTGCATTTCCAGCGCCAGCGTGGCTTCGTCCTTCTCTTCCGACATGCCGATAGGACCCACGCGGCGGCCGTTGACGAACTGCGTGATAACCGGGTGATCGCTGGTCAGCAGCACCTCGCGGGGACCGAACATGACCAGGTTGCCGCGGAAGAGCATGCCGATGTTGTCCGGCACAGTCCGGGCGATCTGGATGTCGTGCGTGACGATGAGCATCGTCGCGTCGATCTCGGCGTTGAGGTCGATCAGCAACTGCGAGAGGTACGCGGTCCGGACCGGATCGAGGCCAGAGTCTGGCTCGTCG
>Ga0335075_10003934_pt1 | contig 23322 bp, 15 predicted proteins | sample Lox_Sample_24_FD_206723 | JGI IMG/M metagenome (GOLD analysis project Ga0335075, IMG submission 206723) | Soil microbial communities from Loxahatchee National Wildlife Refuge, Florida, United States - Lox_Sample_2.4 | ecosystem: Environmental > Terrestrial > Soil > Wetlands | place: USA...
GCCGCCTAGTTGTGATGACAATCTGTTCTACGTCCTCATTTGCTTCTGAAATCTTGGTCGTGACACGTTCCATAGCTGAAGAAGGGAGTGCATAATGGTCTTCGGCGGAGCCCGTTCCATCATTAGCAGCCTGAGGAAGACCAATGTCGAGCTTAACTGCATTGATCGGCTTTCCAAAAACCCAGGGAGCATCTCCAGGAGCTAGAATTGGTTGTTGCGGTGTGATATTAGTAGGAACCAGTAATGCAGACACGGATGGTGGCGAGGGTTGGAGGTCCGTGGTAGCATAAGTATATAGACCGATGCGGCGATCCGTATGAAATGGCTGATAAGGCGCGTTAGACTCGATCTCTGCTTGAGGTATCGAAGACTCGGTCCCTGAAGTAGCGTCTGCTTTCACCACAGACGTTCGACTGAAGTCCCAACGCGCCTCACCATCAGTTTCAGTTAGATCGAGTTCATCTTCGATATCCATGGCGCGTAGTACTGCTGGCGCAATATTGTTGTCAGGGATAAGGGGTAATTCAATCTTGATCGGTTTACGGCCGATCGATATTTGTTGCTTGTCTGCATTTTGGGCCTTTCTCTGCTTGATTGTGTAGATCATTATCATACCGTCCACCACAGCAGCCAAATGATTTCTCTGTTTACCCTTAAGCCATTTGATGCAACCCGTGTTGAGCATTATTGCACTGCGTGGTAAGTGCAGCCTGTTCTCGCCTGACTTATAAAAACTCTCAATCGTTCCTGTAGCTGCGCCAAATGACTTGCTGATGCCGTTGGCTAATGCTTTCCCCCCTTGGCCTGCTTGAGCCGTCATGCTGGCTGCTGATATAACCGGCCGTCCAGGGCCACTCAGTCCCCGTGGCCGCTTCATTAGGGGCTGAGCAGCACTCCATACCGCACTTACGGCGTTGGTTGCCATGGCCGTAGCAGATTTGGGCGCCTCGACAGTGTCGCCTGATGAAAAGGCCCTTTGCTGTGGATTCCTCAATCTGTGTCGCAAAGGTGGCCACGCAAAAGCACTAGGGGGCAAATCCCAGAAATGAACGGTATTCCTATCTGTGACCATAGCTATCTGCTCGCCATGTTGTGTCGTCCAAACAACGTCAACAATTTTGGCTTGGGTCATCCGAGTAAATATAGCAACTTGCCTGATATGCTGGCCAGGCAAACTGAAGAGATGAGGGGGCTGAAGAGCCGAAGATTTCGTATACTGAATGCGCATAAGATCCCAAACAAATTGTACTTCCCCTTTCCCACTTGCGATAAATAAAGCGAGTCCACTAGGAGAGAATGAAATGAAGCTACAACCTAGAGGAGACTTAAAGGTAGCAAATGGATGAGGTGATAATGCAGATGATGTAGTCCGAAGTGCGGAGAGTTTCTCAATGTCCAGAATCGAGATTAAAGTTGGATCCGTATTTGACGAGTTGTGTGGAAGAGCTTCTCCATGAGTCGGCGGGAATCCGTGAGCTTGGTCCTGCTGAGGCGGATGTGCACCGGGCCAATAATGAACTGTGTTGCCAGGTCCGTTCACATGAGAAGTGGCCGTGGACTTATTCCATAAACTATTCACCCATTGATAGCCTTGGTCTCCAACCCATTTCGCGCCTTTGATGGCGGCTTGTGTAGCTTCACGTGCCACTCTGTTGAGTAGGGTTTCGCCTTCTGGCATATCAACTGCACAGTTGACTACCGGCACTTGAGGTGGAGCATATGTGTTCAGGCCAGGTGACTTAGAAGCAGTAGAGGCCGTAACAGGTACTACAGCCCTCAGCGGGACTTGCGTTGTCGAAGTGGGTGGATTGTACGCGAGCCATCGACCTTTCAATGAAAAAATAGCCTTCTTGTGTTGCTGTTTAAATAATTGTGGCTCGCTGAATAGGGAATTTGCATCTGCAATATCGGGCGAACGTGATGGATCCTGGGCGCGGCTCTGTGATAGAGTTGTCCAGACTTTTCCGGCGCAGCGGAAACTCAAGCGTGTCCCATCCTCATGGTTGATTTGACTATAGATCCATAATTCACCACTTGTACCAGACGCGACCACAACATTGCCCACATCCCCGGAAATACTTAATGCGCCAGCCGGTGGAGGAGGCATGAAGCGGTTGCTAGTGATAGGTACTGAAACTGGTATCTTTGGAAGCGAGAGAAGAGTACAAATATGCTTCTTACTACTTAAAGAGTATACCTCGACTGTTGTCTGGTAATGTGTAATGGAGTTGACGTTAACTTCAGAGGGTGGAGATGCAGGAAACTCCCGTGGGGCATCTTCAACACAATCACCTCTACGCACCGAGCCAGTCTCCGAGGCTACCTGAATTGTGTGATCGATGCTTGCTATGTCGCTCGAGTGCAAAACAGGTCCATGCACTACAACCGCAATAAGGGGAAATAAGTATTGGCTTCCTCCTAGGACTGTCCAAGGAAGGACTTTGGCATGGTAAATTCCACCTCTCAGATTATCAAGGCTTGCAATCTTCTTCAGGCCATGTTTAGAGATGCTGTGGACTTCGAGGCCTCCCTCGTACCCTGATATACATACAGTGTCGACCGGTTTGGGTCCGCCAGGTCCGCACGTGTTGAGGCTGTCAAAGCCGCAATAGTACCCATGCGCACCAGGCTTCACGCCAGAAGCACGAGAAGGCAGCCCAAAATCTAGTTCCGGCGCGCCGTAGAAATGCGCCTGAGGCTGGTGCGGAAGAGGTGGATTTGGCGCATATCGTTGAGACTGTTGTGAATACATCGAGCTTCTTCGATACATATAACCCATCTTCTGAGATGGCTGATCTTCAAGATTTTGATGCCCATCCATTTGGTAGCTGAGTGGTCTCCGATATATCGGTGGCGAAGCTGATGGTAGGTGCCCGTTTGACGCACCACGTTCTCTTTGATTCCATCCAGCAAGTACGCTTCGGTCTTCATAAGAGGATGGCAAAGTTGGCGGAGATCCGCTAAGACTGATCAAATTCCCTGGCGACTCAGAAAATGTGGGAACATTCCTAGCCCAGTCATTCGTGTTCTGTGCTGTCGAGCTGTTGAAAGCATTGGATGATAGAGCCTCGAGTAAAGGGGATATTGTACCAGAGCCAACAGCTAATGCAGATGCTGACTTAACTTCAGGTGATTGGAAACGAGAAGGTATAGTGGTCGATGGTTTCGTACTGTCTCTATAAACATTGTTGGTTCCATCAAGATTGACACGTAACCGCTTTGACCATAACAGACAGACAAGGCACTTACGACATTTTGGTACCGGACTTCGTCATCGTCGGCGTATTGCCACTGTCATTCGCCGCCCCATTTTTCCGTTCCTTCTTCGTAGATATAGACCCTCCAGGAGGTGTTTCTTTTTGAGCTTGTTTGGGCGTACTTGCGCGGTTAAACGGAATAGGCTGTGTCCCTTGCTCGGATGATGAGGGCATTCAAAACGTAGTTTTCTGGTCGGGCGAGTCGATAGCCCACAAGGAACAAACCTGCCTCAAATCGGCGAGGACAGTAGCGATGTGGGGAAGGCAGAGGCGCGTTGCGGTCGGGGAATGACTGTGTCACGATGAGGACGGAACGCTCCGCTGCGGCCTGCCACTTGACACTATAGTTGGAAGGAAGCTCGTTAAGGCGGGAGTGATGCTGGTTTTTGTGTACTACCAATGTGAGGACAGAGTTGGATCTATCTTTTCGCTGGATTATTGTTATGCGGTCGGTTCACAAGCTCTCAGGGGGGGATGAGGGGCATCGCTGTTGGACTGGTCAGGTACAACAATCTACCAAGCGGCGTTAGCGCATTTCATCGCTGCCAACTGCATCTGCTTGCAGAACCACGCGTTTGACGATCAAACTCATATTGACCCAATGTTCACCAGGCTTGGCTCACTACTCTTTAAGGCTTGAATCGCTTGTGTGGTAAATATTCCGTTTGACTCTATTGCGCATTCCACAGCAGTGTTGGTATACATCTGCAAAGAGAAACCCTCGCTACTTGTCTTCAGACCCTGGACAGAGTACAGGAGCTTCCAGTAATCAGACTTGTCTTAAATATTAATTGAGCAGTATCTAATACTCTGAAAAATCTTAAGCGCCTCAAGCCTTCTTCTTCCCGGCCGCCTTCGCCTTCGCGGCTCTTTTCCGATTACTTCGAATCATAACAACACTTAGAAATGAGCCCACAACAGCGGAACCAAGTAGAATGAGGATGACTGGTATACGTATGGCCCAGACTGGTGGAGGAAAGAGGTTTTGGATTGGTTGATCAGGATCAACAAATGGCTGTGAAGATTTAGTTACAACTTCGTAGACGTTGAAGAATAGGAGTCTTTCTACATACCATGAGAAGCGTCCAGACGGTGTAATAAAGAAAGACTGCAGAAGCTACCATGAGCATTGCGAGACCGACAAGTTTATCAAGCTAAGAAGTACGTTAGGACAAGTCGACCATTTTGCAGCTACATCTCGAGCGGCGTAGAACTAACTTACCATTGTTGCAAGGAGAGTGGGAAAGGAGTGTGGTGGATTAGGAAATCAAGTTCGAAATTCGACTTTGACGTTGACGATGTAAATGCCCAGTTGCGCGTGAGTCCTTGAAAGTATTTCTCGTCTCCCCTGCCCACAAAACCGTGATATCTGGCTGCAGCCAGCTTTGGCCTAGCTCCTTCCAAGGCTAGCTTAGAGCGCCCTAGCTTCAGAATATTCTTGCGGCGAATCCATGCCTTCCCGCCGCAAGAACATCATTTATTTGACGCGGTGCTCCAGTTGACTTCCTCCTCGGCATCTCACTCTTTATAGATCGCTAGGTTCGGGAATATCGTATTCACAAGCCTATTCTCTCTTCCGCAACTTCCTTATGGAGCTTGGGACCATTATTTGTGCCTTGGAATAAGGCAACCGCAGAAGACTTCAAAAGCCTCGTTCAAAGGGTTTCAACAATGGAAGTCAAAGTTCCCACTTCGCCGAGAAGGCACCTGAGCGACAGGCCAGCCAACAAGGTGCCCACGTCCCCCCGAAGGGATGGTCAACGAGACGGCGCAAATGACAAGAATGCATCAAAAGTTAGGGATGGTGCACCAACTAAAATTATGTCGGAAGAAGACAAGCAAGCAGCTGCAAAAGCTGAATACGAGAGATTATTGAATGTGCGGTCTGGTGGGACATATATACCTCCTGCACGGCTCAGAGCACTTCAGGCCCAAATTACGGACAAGTCAAGCAAAGAATATCAGCGAATGGCTTGGGAGGCGCTGAAGAAGTCGATCAACGGTCTCATCAACAAAGTTAATGTCTCTAACATCAAACACATCGTGCCGGAGCTTTTTGGCGAGAATTTGGTCAGAGGTCGGGGTTTGTTCTGCAGAAGTATCATGAAGGCACAGGCTGCAAGCCTGCCGTTCACTCCAATATATGCTGCCATGGCCGCGATTGTCAATACCAAGTTGCCTCAAGTTGGTGAGCTACTCCTCGGCAGACTTATTGTCCAGTTTAGAAAAGCGTTCAAGCGAAATGATAAGGCTGTCTGTCTGTCATCTACAACATTTATTGCTCACCTTTGTAATCAACAGGTAGCACATGAGATGGTTGCTGCGCAGATTCTGTTATTGCTCTTACACAAGCCAACAGATGATAGCGTCGAAATAGCTGTTGGTCTTACGCGCGAGGTTGGACAGCACTTGGAGGAAATGAGTGGACCAATTGCTCTTGCCGTTTTCGACCAATTCCGAAGCATCCTACATGAAGCAGATATTGACAAACGGGTACAATATATGATTGAGGTTCTCTTCCAAGTCCGGAAAGACCGGTATAAGGACAATCCCGCAATAAGGGAAGAGTTGGACCTGGTTGAGGAGGAGGACCAGATCACTCATCGGACTGGTCTAGACGATGATATCGACGTCCAAGATGGATTGAATATCTTCAAGTTTGATTCGGAATGGGAAGAGCATGAAGAAGCATACAGGAGATTGAAAGCCGAGATCCTAGGAGAAGGAAGCGATGACGATGAAGAGGACGAAGATTCCGAGGATAGCGAGGATGATGCAGAGAAGCAAGAAGAGAAGGCTCTCGAAATAAAGGACCAAAGCAATACGGACCTGGTGAACTTGAGAAGAACCATCTACTTGACGATTATGTCAAGTATTGACCCGGAAGAGTGTTGTCACAAGCTTATGAAGATTTCCTTACCGGCTGGTCAGGAACCGGAGCTCCCTTCGATGATCATCGAATGTTGCTCACAGGAGCGGACATACTCTAAGTTCTATGGACTAATTGGGGAGCGTTTTGCTAAGATCAATCGTCTGTGGACAGATCTCTTCGAGCAATCATTTGCTAAGTACTACGACACTATACATCGTTACGAAACAAACCGCCTTCGAAACATCGCTCGCTTCTTTGGCCATCTGATCAGTTCGGATGCTATTGGATGGCATGTGCTGTCAGTCGTGCATCTAAATGAAGAGGAGACCACCTCGAGTAGTCGTATCTTCATCAAAATCCTCTTTCAGGAGCTCGCTGAGGCTATGGGCATGGCGAAATTGCAGGCTCGCCTCAAAGATGATATTCTTCGGTCAAGCTTCGAAGGAATTTTCCCTCGAGACAACCCTCGAAACACCAGGTTCTCCATCAACTACTTTACTAGTATAGGAATGGGTGCTGTGACCGAGGAAATGCGGGAATACCTGCAAAACATACCGAAACCGGCCTTGCCAGCGCCTCCAGCTGCAGGCGGCGACTCTGACTCCGACTCTGGCAGCTCAGTATCTAGCTATTCCTCCTACACTGGATCCTCATACTCCGGGTCTCGATCACCCTCCCGAGACCGGGCTCCATTCCGACGTCGATCCGTATCACGCACGCCTCCTAGGATTGCCAGAGACGGGGAACGAAGCCGCGGGCGAAGCTTGACACGCTCAATTACACGGTCTTTGTCGCCCTCGACCTCACCGCCCCCCCGAGGTGGCCGGCAAGCCTCCAGATCGGCCACTCCTCCGAGGAGAAGGCCGCGAAATCACAGCTATTCCCGGTCTCCCACCCCTCGTCGTGCCACCGCCCGAGCTGATCTTTCACCGCCACCACCGCGTCATCGGCGGCAAGGCGACAGAAGGTCAAGATCGGCATCCCAGGATGCTCCGAGACGTTCACGGCGTCGGAACACTTCATCCCTAAGCTCAGTGCCGCGTCGACGCCGAGACGACAGCCTGTCAAGATCACCGCCTCCGGCCTCCAGAAGATACACCCGCAGGAACAGCTCCTCTATTAGCGTTAGTCCTCCAAGACGAAGAGGAAGGGATGACAGCCCTCCTCCACGAAGAGCGCGTAGGGATGACAGCTACGACAGATCTCCGGAGGCCCGTCGGGGCGCGAGCCTGGAAAGGGGTCGAGACAGAGACCGAGCCCGGGGCAGGGATGATAGCATGTCGGCCTCGCCGCCCAGCAAGAGGCGAAGAGACTATAGTGATTCTAGATCACCGCCTCCAAAGAGGGGACGGAGGTATAGCTAGATTGTTAGTTGCATGTTATAGGAATGAATGGTTGCATTTGCATTAGGCGCTCAAGTGGGATTCGGGGAATGCCTTTCAATGTCGCCAACCACACATCAGATGGGTGGTTTGGCTCGTTAAATTATATGACTGTATTGCAGGCTCAGGCCAAAAATCCACACTGTGGAAACTACGCTCCCCCCCATTACGTCTACTTTTCGAGCAAATCTTTTGATAAGAAGTTTTCTCTCATGTGATGTGTGGTATGAAAGAACAAAAGGGCCTCGCGCTTTCTGTAGAGATACAATACTGGAATGAATATCTAATGTATCAAACATCACACGAATAAGTCTCGTGACCTGACCCAATGTCCCTATCTTATACCTGGAAATTTTTTTTATGTACGAGAAGCGTATGTAGATGAGATCCATTTTTCAAATATCCATATAATCTTTGTTGTCCCCATCCCAGAACACTCATGACGCCACGCCTCCCTAAAAAAAAAAAAAAAAAAAAAAAGTGTGAGAAGAATGTTGGAAAAAGTTTGGAATTTTCGAAGGTGATGCTGAAACCGCTTGGAATTGAGATCCAAAAATGGGTGAAACTGATAATATGCACACGAGAGCCGGTAAATTTACATATTTCCGCCATTTTCGGTGGATGGTAGCGAAGGTGCTTCTGCTGGAGGAGGAGGAGGGGGAGAAGGAGGGGGAGCACGCGTCTCGATAGGTGTTGGTGGATCTTCCAAAACACTGCTCACAGACTCTGAGATTCGTGTTCCGGCTGTGCTGAGCGCCTTGATAGCTTCGCCGAACCTGTGGCTCTCACTCCGGATATTTTTCAAAGCCGATTCCATCTCAGCACAACGAACTCGGAGACGCTGGACTTCCTTCCTTAGCTCATCCTCTGGGCTGGCTTCCTCGCTTGATAATGTCTCAAACTCTCTGGCAGTGCCATCTGGACCTCTGGGAGCAGCCGGGCGCTCTCGTAGCGCGTCGATCGTTGCTTTATTCTCTTCCAGTTTCCGCTTCCATTCGCGCCTCTCTTCGGCCGCCATCATTTCCAATTGACTCGCCATTCGCACAATTTTCACATATTGTGCACCCCCCTTCACTGCCGCTTGTCGGAATTCATCTCTGCTTTTGGATGTATCGGCTATGCTCTGCTCTAATTCTTGAACTTGCGTTAATAGCCTTACTCGCTCCTCAGCTAAAGTATTTATTTCAAGATCTGAGGCCACCTGCTTATCCTCTAATGTCCGAGCGCGGGTTTGTGAACGCCGCAATGCGGCCAGGAGCTTGTCATGCTCGCCTTGGAGAGTTTGGAGAGCATACTTTTTGACCGAGACCTCATGCTGAAGTGCCGCTGTGTGGGCTTGGATTGCCGTAGATGTAGACGTGCCGAGTGAGGACGATGGGGTGGGAGAGAGTGGATGGAGTATGTTTGATAAAGAGGGCTGTGAAGGCTGGGCGCTGGTCGAAACCACAGACTGTGGGTAAGCTGAAGATGGTGATGGCATATTATAAGATGGTGGACTTGGGTGTGATCTTCCTGGGGGTGAAGGAAGTTGACGGCCAGGTGTTGGAGGAGGTTTCATGGAGGGAAGTCTTGTTCCATAGCCATCTGGTGATGGATGGGAAGGGCTCTGAGATCTAATTGGCGGTAGCACATCCGTGCTTGTTACACCGGTAGTTGACAGCCGGCGTGGAGAACCACCAAGGATGGAGGGATCAGGAAGCACGGCTTGATAGTCTTGGGCCTCGATATTACTGTTGATATCGGATGATGGACGGCGCTGCCTCGCTAGGACATCTTGCGAGTCCGCCAGGAAGCGTCGTTTCATACTTTCCAAAGAAGTCTGGATATCGTTGGCTTGCAGGGGACTTTCCTTTTTGACATTGTGCAAGTAGGAGGGTGCTCCGCGGAGAACTTGCTTCGCTAACTCATTCGCCTCCTGAAGAAGGTCAATAATCCGATGTAACTCTGAGACATGTGGGGTCTGGTCATGCAGCAGCCCATCTCTACGAGCCTTGAGATAAGGTTAGTCTGCGCAAATTTTGGATTCGTAAAGATAGAGAGACACGACAGTATCCAGCTTGCCATTTGTATGAGCATGGACTAACCTGAGACAAAAGGTCGGCCATTGGCCCCAAAGTAAGAGAATCTACAAGCTTACTTAAGCTAGCTGCAGAATCTCTTAAGAGTGGTTCCGACTGGTAGCATTTCTCGCAACGATGGTCAATTCCCGAAATATTTGACATCCTTCTAGGTTGCGGAGCTGCTGTCTCCGGCGCATTCTTGCGCGTTTCATACGCCCTTCCAAGAGCTTGGTCTGGTGGGGCAAAACGGTTAGTGATCCGATATTGTTTCCAAGGGACCACTTTAGATTCAGATGAACTCACTCGGATTCGCCGACCTCGAGAAATCCCGCCCTTCCCGACCCCGCCCCTCGTGACCGTGAGCCGTCTCAGTCTCCTCAATACGACGAGACCAAATCGGTGCTCGACTCAAGGATCCATCATCCCTGGAAAAAGTCTGCTCAGACTCATTGGCCTGACATGACTGACTGTTCTCTTCTCTGCTCATCGAAGCGATGGGCGCCAAGTTGTTCTGCTGCGCGAGCCACAAGCTGGTCTGTACGCTCGTATCCCAAACGCTGGCATTGGGCTGTGGCGAGTGCCGCCGTCGTTTCCACTCTGGTTCCTCGAGTGGGTCGTGCTCTCGCAGCTGGTTGCTATATCCGTTAATCGCTGTAAAAGCTTCTGTAGGCGTTGATTCTACATCCCACGGACGCTTGTGAGAGGCACTTGGGTTGAATTGGTGCACATCCCACTGGCCCATGTCCATCACAACTACAGCTCCAGCCGTCCGTTCGTCCACTGAATTGCTTGCGCCCTCGGTGGCCCATTCAGCAAGGGACAGCTTGCCAAGGGGTTTTCGCCGCAGAGCTGGTAACAGGTACAACGGTAAAGACGGAAGCTATAGTTCAGCATTCCGTAAGTTGGCGGCTATAACATTGGAGGAAAGAGAGTGGTGGCATTGCTTACGTATCCCTAGCCACTGCTCGCCTCCCACAGGATCTTTGGAAGGGAAGGAGGATAAGCTTTCTAAAATATGTCATTGGGTCTCGTAGTGGGGGGGAGTCATCATCAGACACACTGAGGTATGGTTGGAAAGACGGCAATGAGTCCCAAGAGGGCATACAGGGGAAGCAGTGGTGGCGCCTGATTACTCCATGATGATCGGTGGCGGAGGGATATCTATGTTTACCGTATGCGTGAACAGAGCATGATCGAGATCAGAAGGGGGTGGAGGTGTAGGTGGAGTAAGTGCGTGTGAGTGAGCAGAAAGAGGGACAGTGAGAGGAAGAGTAGAGTGAGAGTGAGCGTGAGAGGGGCCGGGGGCAACTAAGCAAGCTATGTAGGTACTGTGACGAGAGCGGCGGAGGGGGAAAGGATGAGGCCAGCAGGGTTGTGAGTGCCAACTAGGGTAAGTTTAGCGTAGAGATCAAGAGCTGGTAAGGTCCGGGGTCGATGATGACAATCGGGGGAGATACTGTAGTGTGCATATTAGCGGGGCCGCCCAGGTGCGAGGGAACCCCAAAAAAAAAAAAAAAAAAAAAAAAAAATGTGTGGGAGGTGAAAGAAAGTTGGCCATAATCTGTGCTCGTAGAGGCGCGTACCTATGGGAAAAGCGGGAAGGGGGCATGGATATTTGCCTGGATGTTTCCAGCCTAGCGTGCCTCCCTCGTTGCGCTGACAATTTTACCCGCTCGGCCGTTATTGCTTGGTCATCCGGTCCGAAGCGGTCGTCAGCAGATATCCCGCCGCCTCAATTCGTCAGTGGCTCTCTGCATACTTGATATAATATTGCTGTTACCGAGTACCAAAAGCTCCTCTCCCTCCTCGTCTCCTCGTCTCCGCCTTTTGTCTCAGTCAACGCCCGGGCCTGATTGCGCTTAGTAATGTCATCGTCATCACTTGGCGAACCCGCTCTTTCTAGGGGACCCGCGGAAGCTATCTTATGCCCCAATTGGCCATAGTATCCTTATGTAAAGGATCAAGTGAGATGGCTTTCTTCGGGCAGTACTACGCACGACCTCGGACGGATTTATCCTGTCCAAGCTCGGCCGAGGCCAGCTGAGTGCTAAATGAGACGAGTTTGTGTGTAATCACGAACGAGATCGGTGATCCGCACGATCACCTTAATCTCTTTCAACCCGAGCCCAAAGTGGCCAAGTCTTACGTACTCTCCTGTGATATGATACGAGCAATATTCCCGCCTCCGCGAACCAGCCCAAGTCGTCCAAGGCTTTAGCATCATGTCCCACTTAGTCATTAGGACCCAGACATATTGCTCTCGAGCCATGGACACATAGCCCATGCCTACAAGCACCTATGTGATCATTTTGAGCGATGTATCTTGGGACTCATAGGTCACTTTCCTGTCGGGCATTATGTATGTCTATCTGTAGTAATGAATCTGCTCTCTGACTAAGACTAATAATGCCGGTCGTTAGAAAAGTGTTTTACCGGGGCTGACTTATTCCCGGATAATTAGGTAACTCAGTAATTTTTAGAGCAGCCTATTAGACTTGGACTACGACAAGGATAAGGAAAGATGACATAAATAGGAAACAATGACAAGAATAGAGAACGACGACAAAGAATTAAAAACGTCGATAGTGGCGGCAGCATATGACAACAGGAACTAAACTATTGCCTCTGACGCTCTGATAGGCTGCAGCAAATTAAATCAGGTGCCGCACGCGATATTGATCGATCTCTTTTGTCACTTGATAGGTGCGGTGCCGGGTATTACCTGCGGCATTACTCATCCATGAATGCTGGTTACGATCATCACGAATTTACTCTGCAAGCTAATGAGAACCCCGCATTCAGACTTCCTGCTTGTGTTACAGAATCTTTGTCAAGCTTGGCAGGCCCGACCGACGTCTACGATCTTAGGCTGAACTTTGATCCTTGTTCTTCTTCGATCTCTTCCTCCTCCTCTTCCCCTCAACCAGATTGGGCCCCACCGCGATGTCAGTCGCTGTCTCACCAATGATGATTTCAGGGCCATTCTCATTTCCGAATGTCTCGCGCCTCCATTCTCGCAGCCTTGCTTTCTTCCCTAGCTTCCGCTTATCCTTCCGCTTCTTTTCTGTATCCCGGAATGTTGCCAGCTTCTTAAGCCCTGCAAATTGATTAAGTGAAGCGTCTGGGGCCATTAGAATATCCCGTGCTGTCAAGCCAAAGGACGTTGGCGACGTCTCCCGATATCGAAATATGGAAGGCTGTTTCGAGGTTTTAGGTAGGATTGCATCATTGAAGTCCAATTGATTATCCACTAGCTCTTCGATTTTCTTGCGCTCAAGTCTGGCTGCCTTCTTTTTCGCCAACTTGTCTTGCTTGCGCTCCTTGCTTGACTTGGACTTCCTCGCGGCCGAACCTGATTCATCTTCATCGCTCTCGGATTCTGAATCAAATGAAGTGAAGACTGGCTTCTTCCTTGACGCCTCTTCATCCTCAAACTCGGGGATGATATCTGTAATGTCAATGTCATCGTCCCATTTGGGCTTCTTGAGCTTCCTCTTCTTGTAGAGGGATCCTTTGGTTTTCTCCGTTTCGCTATCCTGTTCTGATCCTGCCTCCAGCTGTGCGTAATAGTCATCACCGAAGCGCTTGTTCATCTCGGTCTCCCACGTGCTATCATCCCAACCCTCGTCCAAAAATTTGACCCATTCTTCGTCTTTTAGTGTCTGGCCCTTCAAGCCTGCCACCTTTTTAATTTTCTGCAGCTTCTCCTCCATTTCTTCTATCTTCAGCTTCCTTAATCGGGCTCTTTCTTCTCCTCTCTGCCTCTTCTCAGCCTCCTTCTTTTCACGCTCTGCCTCCCTTTGTTTCTTCCTACCCCTCGGCTCCTCTCTCCTTACTGACCTCGCTGCGACGACGTCGCGAGCATAAGATCTCAGTATTTCGTTGCTTCCTTGCGGGTCTTCGAAACGCAAATTATAGGCAGCTTCAAATTTCTCGGCCCGCTCTTCTTCCTCCTCATCATCAGATTCTAGAGGTTGAAATCGAGCTCCGTCAGTCGGAACCCATGCGCGTGCAGCCATGAAATTGGATAAAAATGTCTCAGGATCTTTGTCTGCGATAGTGACATCAACTTCGACTTTGGCAACCCCAGAAAGGTGAATTCCGCCTTTCGACAACTGTGGTTTCGTCTTTGGCACAAGAAAGCCACCATCCTTGTCGTCATCCCCATCTTCTGATGAGGAGCTATCTTCATTTGCAGCTGCATGCATTTCTTTGATGATTGTCTTCTTCAGTTCATCTTGCTCCTGTACGAATGTGTGTGGGACCAGCACTTCCTCATTCTCCTCGGCGCCTATATATCCATTCAGGAGATTTTCTCGGTGATAATCCTGTAAATACATGGGTTTTGCCTCCTTTTGGGGAGGCACTTCCTCATCTTCCTCCTCTTCAATTGGAGCATAGAATGTCGCCTTTTCATCGTAGACCCGAGGATCCTTATTTCGAATTGCTTGTAGTGTTGCAGAAATCTGGGCGTCAAGAGCCTCCGTAGCAAGAAAACCTTCGTCATCTTCATCCTCGTCCGAAGAGGAGTCTTTGTCATCATCATATTTACCCTCATATCGATCATTAGAATGTTTTGGCTCCTTTTGATACTTCTCCTCCACTGTTGAAGTTAGTTGGTGCACAACGCAAAGAGAACCCTTGTGACATACATCTGTGTAACTCTTCCCTTTTTTTATTGTGCTCAAAACGCCTGGCATACTCTTCATTTATCTTGAAGCTCTGCTCCTCTAATGAAGCACCACCAAAGTCGGATTCATCCTCACTACTACTAAGTAGATTAGGCACCTTCTCTTGCTCTTTTGATTTGCTGAAATCGTATTTGACTTTCTTAGAATCCTTTGAAGACGTGATGCCGCCTAATGTGTCTATCTTTCTTTTAGACATTATGGGGTTGTTGAGTGCGCAGATTTGGGACTGAACATGACCTTAAAACTTCGAAATTTATTCCAGACCATCAAAATGTCGGCGTCTCGGAAAGCTGGAATTAACCGCTAAGCCTGTTTCGCATCGGTCGTCATCGCATGCGCCATCACTTTAGGCACAGGGAGCTAAGCATTAAATCAAAGCCAACCTGTGACGTTAATTCAAACAACAAGACTTCTTAGACGGCCAACATACTCAGCCTCATTTTCTTCATACTCTCCGAGTAGTGAAATCTGACCCAGCGTTCCTTTTTGAGAACCCTCATCATCGCCGTTTGCGAATCGCTCCTGGCTTGGACATTTGAAGGTGTGACAAAGGATGGCGGATACTACTCCTGCGGCACCAAAGCCAAGCAGCAGTGTGAAGCTTGTCTTGCTAGGTGAAGCTGCAGTCGGAAAGGTTATATGATACATAGGCCGCGATCTGAGCATCATGCTGATTCTGTACAGTCTTCCCTCGTCCTCCGGTTTGTAAACAATGATTTCCAGGAGAACAAAGAACCAACTATCGGAGGTGCATGATCTCTACTGCTACCCGCCGTAGTTCTCTCAGAGGTTACTGACGATCTGCACAGCTGCATTCCTAACACAAAAATGTAATCTCCCGACAAGAACCATCAAATTCGAGATATGGGACACTGCGGGACAAGAGCGCTTCGCATCCCTAGCACCTATGTACTATCGCAATGCCCAGTCGGCGCTCGTTGTCTATGATCTCACAAAGCCTACATCACTTATCAAAGCAAAACATTGGGTTGCCGAACTTCAACGACAGGCATCCCCGGGCATCGTCATCGCACTTGTAGGGAACAAGCTTGATCTTACAAACGAAGCCGGGACATCAAGCAACCTCGGTGAGGATGCCGAGGGAGACAACGGGAATGGGGAAGACGCCGATGGGGATGCAAGAAAGATCTCAACTGCCGAGGCCAAGTCATACGCTGAGGAGGAGGGTCTACTATTCTTCGAGACTAGCGCTAAGCTTGGTACCAATGTAACGGAGGTCTTCACAGCTATCGCAAACGCCATTCCAGAGACCTCATTGAAGGGGGCCAGAGGTCCGGGTGCTTCTCAAGCAACTACTGGTAGAGGCACAGAGGATCAGTCAAGAGTGAACTTAACAGGACCAAGAGATGCAGCATCTAAGGAGGGTTGTGCTTGCTGAATGGGAGATGATGCTTTTTTAATACTCGTTCGTTAGGACATGGACTTGAAATCTCTTGGGTTTCGACAGTCACAACAGTGACCGTATGCTTCTCTTGGTCAGCGTTGGCGTGTACATATGGAAATTGCACGTGTGGAATTTACGTCCCAATCCGTATCTGCCTAGTCGATACCACGTGAAAATTGCCATAGCAGTGTGTAGTTTACGAAATCGCACCATAAGGCTTAATAGAATCATATCGTGCAAATTTCGATATTTTATACAGCTCATTCTAACTTCATCATAACAACATAATGTACAGAAAAAATATTTTCCCCGGGTTCTAAACACCGGGCAAACCTATTACCCTTCGCAGACTTGGAATAGCTCGTGGCAGGAAATAGACCACGAAAATACCGCTGAATGCTACCAGCAATCCAGTTAACTAAGATATAAATCAGCATATTGTTTGCCGTACCAAGATAAATACAGATAAACTTACTTTCTCAAACCACGTATGAAAATACGCTGCAGTCATTAACAACATCCAAATACTTAATCCAGTAACACCCAAAACAACCTTCACGGCCAAATTAAATTGTCCGTGAATTTCTGATGCAGTAACAATATTATCACCCCGAGCCTCGACTTCCGCGCTCTTCACCGCTCCGTCACTCATTAAAATCGTTCTCTCCTCCTTCGAACGTGATGACCTGAGAAGCACGAACAAAACTTCCTCAAGCAAGAACATGCTTCCTAAAACGAGGATAAAGACATGCCCGCTAATATCATGTCCGCCCTTCCATTTACCGCCAACAGCTTTACATGCTATGCTAGTGACAAATTGCCTAGTGTCACTCATGTCGATCTTGCCAAGTTCCGCTTCTCTTACGAGCTCACACTGGCCGCCCGTAAGAGTAAACCCACGGTCAATGATAGCAGGGCCAAAGAACCACTGCGTGACAAAGATCCACCAGACTGTGACTATGCCCCATCTTATAATGCCCTGAAGTCGTTTGGGTGTAAGGGCAGGTTGTCGTGAGGGCCCAGTTGAAGGGTGTGTGAATAGGAAGAGGAAGTAGCTGATAGTGACCCAGAACCAGCCGCGCTTGACGAATAAGACATTAAAGAGGTTTGACTTTTGTGCGAAATAGGAAGGGGCAAGCTCGTGGACGTGCGATTGCGATGCTGCACTGTAGGGAGACGCCCGTGTGGCTGGATCAATGAGAGAGTAGAGAGAGCCAAGGATGAGCGTGGCTGGATAAGTCACCAGGAGGAGAGCTTCGAGTGAGGTAGGCTGGAAGGGTGATTTTGTAGCCATCTTCGTGGATGTACTTGAGCTTCCGTTCGCGGTCGAGGTAGTAGAAGGCGTCGATTGTTCCTGGAACCTGGGAGACCGCCGAGGAGTCACGGAAGCCATTGATCGTGCTATAACATGGACAAACTGTGTGATGGAATCCGAGTGAACAGATTGTATGATCGTGAAGCAGGCGGCACTATGACGTGGAGGACAGAAGAGTTCGAAAGGCAAGAATTGCACATTCGTATTCTAGCCTATGACGTCCTAGCTTTTCCCTCGGGAAAGCGGTCATAGCGATGGATGGAATAAGGTAAAGCGCCGCCACAGGCAACGCTACAACACCCAGTCAGACATTCAGAGCCAATCCGAACTCGAATCAATCCTCCCAGCCCGACTGTCATACAGCGTATAAAGAACATGGTCGCCACACGGGGACATCCAGAAGATATCTCAGAAGCTGACGCGAGTCCTTCGAAACAAACTCCAACGCGCGTGCGCAAAGCCAAATGGGCCCATACGCCCTCAAATCTCACCCTGATATGGCTCATGATCTCACTCCCTCTCGTTGCATGGGACACTGGTTATGTCCTCCTCCGACCTCACAGTATGCCAGGAGGTTGGGCGCACAAGCCGATATGGGGACCCTATGAATTATATGGCAAGATAGATTATATATACGGATGGAAGGCATTCAATGAACACAACGGGTTCACTGCAGCTCAGGGCTTCATGAACGTCGTCGAGTCCCTATTTTACATTTATTACCTCTACATACTCCATGTGTATGGCAAAGCGCCACCCGCTCCTGGCCGACGTGCGCCCAAACCATCTAAAATTGGCTTTCTTGGAGAGGAGAGGTATTTGAGTGGCAAGATGGCAGGAGTGGCTGTGATAGTGTTATACACTAGCTCTGTGATGACCGTTTCTAAGACAGTGCTATACGGTGAGACCTTTCTCCTTTCAGCGAAGCACATGCTAATATTCTCAGGACTCAATGAGTTCTTCTCTGGCTTTGAGAATATCGGACATAACGACCTTTTGACCTTGATACCCCTCTGGATCATCCCCAAGTGAGTTTTGCTGTTTGTTTCTATGCCAATATCGGGCTAATGTTCTTACAGTGGTGCGTGGATCGTCTTACCTACCTATATGATCTATGTCTCTGGGAGTGAGATCCTTCAGGGACTGACCATCGCCGCGGGAGGAGCTGCAGGTTAGAATAATCGGAGACTAGAGCATGTCCATGCTAGATTGCTTGATGTCTACAATGCATGAAGGCCGCATTTCGAGGCGTCAATTCTGGCTTTGGCATGTATTTAAAAGATCTCGTCCAAATATGGTTGTTGTCCAAGATTATAGGACACTTTTTTAGGACAGCCTAGATCTCTCCTGAAAGCTAATGTACATTCAATCTCTTTACAGAGGAGCTAAGAAGTGTAGATCTCTCAAAACTCCGAATCTGGGTAATACATTTCTCAAAGTACTGTCAAACTGTCATCCAGGTATTGCCAAATTCCTTTTGTTGACGTGAGTCTAATACTCGTCTCTATGAACTAACCCATGCGCTGCTCATCAACGCAGTATGCAAAGGCCCTCCCAAAAATACTTTCGAATCTGATCCATCGAATCATGTCTCCAAAAGCCTCTCGACGAAATTTTCTATGCATCCCTACCCAAATATACCAGACTTGCATTTCATTCATGCTTTTTGCCAGTTGTCCTTAAGTCGTTCCAATCCTATGCCCTTTGCCCTGCCCTTGGCAACCGCCTGGATAGCTCTTCCCACCGTATTCAGATCACCAAGGAGTGTTACATGACCCCTATCACTGCTAATACGACCGCCCTTCACGAGATGATATCCATCTGGTAACATAGCCTCCCGTGACAAGCATACCCCGTCACCGCTTGCAAACGCTAGATTATCGTACGCATCCGCGCAAGCGATGCTATCTCGCCCATCTACCTTCGCTGCATATACTGTGGGGACGGACTTCCCATATATGATCGCGAAAGGTGGGTAGCGGTCGGCTTTCTCATGTTCCGGATTATGGGCTAGTTCAAGTTTGAATTGTTTGGTCTCGGCCAGAGTACGGCGAAGATAAGCAATGGCCTTGTCGCGGGGAATGGTGACAGCAGTTGAGACTGAACTATTGGTACTGTGGCCGTGCTTTACCGGATTCGACTGACTTCTTATCTGTGGAGCTAGAGTCTTATCCCTGCTTTCAGCGTCTTGAATAAAGTCATTCTCAATGGTCGTTAAAGAGTTGGGGCGCCAGTTGCCAGTAGCATGGACAGGAGAGGGCGAGGAGGGTGTTTGGGCCTGTGCAGTCCGCTTCACGGAAGCGTTTGGTAGTCTTATCCCTGGTATCTGCAGACTGGTCAAGCTACTTTGCCTTAGAATAGTCGCCAGCCCGCCGATAGGTTGAGATTTTGATGGCAATGGCGGGTCTGTACATGGAGACCACCTATATTTGATCCAGTCATCGACATTAAAGAAGTCCACAGGATACTCTTCCCTTGTAGTCTTGTCTATGAAACAGTATCCCTCTAGAGGCAAAAGAACAAAACTTGTACGGAAAGTAAAGTTTACCTGAGCCGTTAAGACTCTGGAACTAAGCATAACTGCATCTCCATTACGCATGGGACCCAGGATGTTGACACAAGCCTGCGGGACCCCGGCAAAAACCACACCGGAGAAAAGTTCTGGACGTTGATTTACTGCATGTCGAGTGATCAAACCGCCCAGGCTATGAGCAATTATCAAGGCCCCTCTGTCTTTGCTAGCAACACCTTGTTGATTTGAGGGCAAGGACTCTATGAATTTGATAAGTTTCTTACTTAGCAAATGTGGACCGAGGCGCCAGTCATAGCCGTAATCCCATATTCTTAGCTTTCCACTCTTTGCATTCTCACATTCCCGAAGTCGTTTAAAAAGCCGTTTCGAAATATCCACTGGCCCAATATGTTGAAGCATTCCGGAGGCAAATATACTCTCCTCCATACGCTTCTCGTCTTCTGGCTCAAGGCCCACCTCTAAGTTGACTTTGCGTATGTTGAGTCCCACTTTTACAGGGACCCAAAGTTGACGATGTGGCGGCTTTGCTGAACGAAGAATCGATCCCCTGTAGCCGCCCATAATGACGATGTCACCCGTCAAGTCTGCCATTGCTCGCTCTAGGTGGCCTTCATTAAGTCCTTCGGCAACTGGCTGTGCAGAATCAATCGCTGCCTCTGGCCTTGAGACAGATGTTCCAACCATTCCAGAAGCCACGGCCGGGTTGGGTGCTGCACTCAGTCTTTTCCGTGCATTACCTGGAATTATATCTCCAATAGAATCAGTATTCGCTTTCCAACTGACAAGGGCGGAACCAGAGTTTAGATTGAATGCAAAATTCATTGCAGTGCTGAAACTGGGTACACGTGGCATACTTGGCATACTTGGTAACTTGAAGCTTGATCTGTCCTGCAAGGAGTCTCTAATAGCCTTGACTCGTGAATTAACCATCTCGCGGTGATTCTCAAAACGGGAGTCATCACCTAATGATGAAGCTCTGGACACGGAATGGTATAGTAGGGAGTCATCGGACGCAACACGACGTAGAGCTGGGAACTGGGAGCCGGAGGTCGAGTTAGTACCTGTGTCCTCCGCAACATTCTTATTGCTGCTGGCCGGCTGAGAAGGGCTGTTCATTCCACTATTACTCGAACTGAGCGCGCTGGACCCGAGATCTTTATAAACAGAGAAAGCTCTACTTCTGGTCTTCTGGTTTCCACTGGATGAGAAAAACGAGGTAGATGGGATATTGGGAATGAAACTGCCAGCCTTCGGCAAAGAGGGTAGAAGTTTCTTCAAGGCATCAGCACCACCAGACAGTGAGCGTCGTTTTGTTATATCAAGGGCGCCTCGTAAGACGGACCGCGTCTCTTCAGGACGCTCGACAACCAAAGGCTTTGGACCAGCACTCCAGGGCGACGGTAATGCTAGGTCTTGAGGATTGTGTGATGGTGGTTTGTCCGGGGCGACAGCTTGCTCACTTGAAGATCCTTGCGGTTGTGGACGTTCCTCACGTGCTGTCATACGAGAGTTTTTTAGGTACACTGGCTCAGGAGGCGGCGTAACGTCTTCATCACTAGGAAAGAGCCCTCCACCATCCAAGTCATCCATTGCCGCAGCTTTCTCAGCAGCTGGTGTCATTGGAGACATGAGACGAGTTGCTACTCTACTAATTGACACGCTGACTAGGGAATGAGCATCCTCATCCGCTAAGTCATGGACGACAAGCTCCTCTTCATCGTTCTCACCTTCCAAGTCATCCTGGTTCAAGCCAGCTAGAGGACTGACTGGAGGAACTCCAAATCGAGAAGATGTCCCATTCAGTTCCAGCCCAGAGTAATGACCGGAGGCTGTCTGAACTATCTTCTGCTCTGCCATTATTAACGTTAAACAAACATTGAGGCTTGAATCGAGAAGATATCAGCGAGCTGAAAGCTGCCGGAAGGACCGGAATCCTATACGTAAGTTTAAGCGTAAGGAAAGTTTCAGGAATCCTTTGCTTCTTAGTCGCAGCTGCCGTTTTTCGTGTAAGACGACCATCTTCGAATAGATCTATATTACGGGATCCATTTGCCGGTTATACCAGGGTCTCGATTACTGTCCCAGTGGCAGGCAGTGTTGCCATAGGCGTCGGCTTTTCCAAGCGAAAGGCCGACGTCAGCAAACCCCGTCCAAGTTATGGGCAGAAGCACCATTTTTCTCATTCACGTTCTCGAAGAGAGCAGTTGCTGTTCCTTAAATTGAGAGGTGGAAGGTCGATTATATCCGGCTTGCTGCCAAGCTTGCAGATCTAGTGTACTAATCAGGACACTACTTCGTAGACTAACTGGACCTGGATGTTTCGGATTTACCGACATAGAAGTCTCTCGTAATCTATTGCCGTCTTCAGCCGACCTCAATCCTCCCTAAATGCTCCATGAAATGTCCTGGGCATCCATGGTAGGTACCTTCCATTCAGCAAACAAGTAATACGTGACGGCACGACCATCGTAATCTGCCTTCCGTTAAAGTTTGAGTAAGTGATATTGGAAGAGTTAAGCATACATTTCTTCTACCATTTTTGAACGGAAATCAAGTGATCTCAAAATATCATCCACCTCGTCTCAAGCAGGGCCGTTCTCAGTCTTGTCGCCAACCTTGTTCTGCTTTTTCACGGGTGTCCTAGTGCTTTGAAAAGGCTTCCACTCATTGCAGGACTTCCTAACAAGTTGTCTGCAACAGGTGCTGTGCACAAAACAGCGGACTCTAAGTCCAATAGCCTCCGTCGCACTATGGTAATAGTGACTCTGATCACTCATCATTTGCCACAAATCACGCAAAGTCATGGCCACTTTCACTTAATCGCTATGGTTACTTCCTGCCGGCCAATCGATTCATCAGCTACTCTAACCCTGGCGAAATTCTCGTCTACACTGATGGCTTCTGTCTTAATAGAGAGGAATCTTCGACCGTTGGCTGGCTTTTGTCTGCAGTTATTCTTCATGGCCAGATAGGGTTTCTGTCGGAAACGGTGGCGCCTGCTTTTCGCCTAGAATAACGAAGGCCAGAGGTGATGAGCAGCCACAAACTAGTAACCAGGCTGAACTCCGTACTATGATAGCGCCGTTACAGTTCTCAGACTGGGAAGGCTGAGAGAGCAACGTAATTGCAGGCGATTTAGAGTATGTGGTCTGGGGTAACACAATGGATGGATCGCTATCTAATGGAACCTGGTCATGAACCGTGATCTGTTAGAGATGTTGTATTCTAAACCCAATAACCATCGCAATAGGAGCCTGCGGGTGTCGTTCTGGCATATCTGACGAGGATTTAATACTGAGGTAGACCAGCTGGCTAGATGGGCTGCCAGCTATGAGGTAGTGGGGTATTTTACTCAGTACTATATCTGAGATGTCAAAAAGACGATATTGCTACGGAAACCAACATCAATTCCAATAAAGGGCGAGATGGCATATGCTAAGGTGCTTCACAGTCCTAATAAGCTGGCACTAGAATAGCTTCTGTCATCAATAGCCGTTAGAGCATAGAGCTCTATCTATTTTATAGTCTAATAAGCATAAATTTTATCCCATGCAGCTGCCGAAGCACCATGAGCAATTCTTCGCCGCAATGAATGTACTTGCATCTCCCAAATGCTCGAAATGCCATATTGTAGCGTGTTTCTTCTGCTAACTCTAATATTCTCATATAAGGCCCTCGGAAATTATATTTACCACTCTTCTGCAATGCGAAGACCTCCCGTTCGAGCCAGGGGCATATTCTCATCATAAATTTTTAGATTCCTCCTGTTTTTGCATCTATTGTATGTTTTATTTTTTTGCGGATTGA
>Ga0335075_10003935_pt1 | contig 23322 bp, 16 predicted proteins | sample Lox_Sample_24_FD_206723 | JGI IMG/M metagenome (GOLD analysis project Ga0335075, IMG submission 206723) | Soil microbial communities from Loxahatchee National Wildlife Refuge, Florida, United States - Lox_Sample_2.4 | ecosystem: Environmental > Terrestrial > Soil > Wetlands | place: USA...
TACGCCCGCGATCACAGCGAGGCCCTGGTCCAGTTCTGCGCCAGGTTCATGGAGACGCTGCTTTGGGAAGGGGCCATGAGGATGTGCCGGATTTGCGCCGGCGAGGCGGGTCGGTTTCCGGAAGAAGCCGCGGACTACTGCTACGTGGTACTAAGCGAGGTAGAAGCGCGGGTCGCCGACTATCTGCACCGAGTGGTCGGGCTATCGACCCAAGACAGCAATACCGCAGCGCAGCAACTCCTCGCCCAACTGCTCTACCCGAGATTCCCGCGAGCGCTGTTTGGAGTCGATCCTCTCATCGAGAGCTTCGAGGAATCGGGCCTGTCTCCCGACTTCGACACCAAACCCATTCGACGGGCCGTGTCAAATGTGATGGCTCCGTTGGATGGCGTAAATCGAAAACCGAAGAAGTAGCCGACCCCCGCCGAAGCTGGCGATATGTCAGTGAGGGTGTTGTCGGGCGGCGAGAAGGGGGCACCATCGAGGACTTCACCGGGACATTCGACGAGTACCTGGCGGCACATCCATTGGCAGCGCAACTGCGCGTCAGGACGCACTCACGGGCAGACGGTAATGTCTCTCCGGGCCGCGGAACGTCGCAAGTTGTATGAGCCTCTCCCACGCCACCGGCCGGGGGCGGCCCGCCGCGACATGAGTCACAATGAACCGCGACAGGTGTGCCGCTCCGATGCTCGCCCCGCGAGAAATTGTGGCGAGCCCGGAGCGGTCCAGCGGGCAGGCGCCAAAATCCACCGCGGACGTGCCGAGGTGCGAGATCTCCTCCTTGGCGCAGCGCGCATCGCCGGTCGCCCGAATCACCCCCGGATAGCATGCGGGATACGCCGCCGCACCGCGCGCCGGCATCGAGGCAACGACCAGCGCGCCTGCGGCAATGGCGCGCTCGATGGCGACTCTCAGAACCGGCCGGTCGTGAGCGAGCCCTAGACTGATATGCAACAGTTGCGCGCGTTGGGCCAATGCCCAATCGATTGCGGCCGCGAGAGTCGCCGCCGTGGAGCGGCCATGCTCATTTAGAACCTGCGCCAGGAACAACTGCACCGGTTGCGCGGCGGAGGCGATGATTCCCGCTACCACCGTTCCGTGGCCGATCGGGTCTGCGACGGGCTCATGCTCCTCGACCCGGTCACCTTCGTCCACGAAACGCCTCACCCGGATCACGCCAGGCGACGGCAGCGGACCTACTCCGCTGTCTATGACAGCCACCTGCCACGCCCGCTCAGGCATAAACGTTGGCACTCTCCCGCTCGAGCACTACTCCTTGGCGCAGCTCCAGAATCCGGTCGGCCCTCGGCACCATACGCGGTGAATGAGTGATCACGATCCGTGTCTGCTCGCCCAGATGGCGGTCGATCAACTCGTGCATGGAGCGGACGGACGCCGCATCGAGGTTGCTGGTCGCCTCATCGAGCACCAACGCGAACGGGGAGCCGACGAGCGCCCGGGCCACGGCGATCCGTTGCCGCTGTCCGGTAGAAAGTCCCATGCCACGAGACCCGAGCTCGGTGGCGTATCCCGCGGGCAGCTCGGACACGAACGAATCGACTCCTGTCTCCCTCGCCGCCTGCAGAACCCGCTCCTCGGAAGCCTCGAAATTGCCATAGCGGAGGTTTTCCACGATACTGCCGCGAAACAGCACCGGGTCGGTTTCCAACACAGGAATACGACGCCGGATGGAGCGGAGGTCGTAGTCCGCCAGGTCGGCGCAATCGAGCAGAATCCGGCCTGAGTCCGGCGCGGCGAACCCGCGCAGCAGGTCGATGAGCGTCGACTTGCCGACACCCGACTCACCGAACAGCACCACCTTGGAGCCGGGAGCGATCTCCAACGTCAAGTCCTCGAACAGGATGCGCTCCCCATCGGGATAGCGGAAACGCACTTCATGGAAGCTGATCCGCCCCGTCTGCGCCGTCAGGGAACGCGATGGGGCCCTGGTCGGCCCCATAGGCTCCGCCTCCCGCAGCTCCTTCACACGATCCAGGCTCACACCGACACGCTGATAAGCGGTATAGAGGCCCATCAACGAGACCGTGGAGCCGGTGCCGCGTGCCATATAAGCCGTAAAGGCGACCAGGGTCCCGACAGAGAGGGAGCCGTGGATCACCTGCCAGCCGCCGAAGATGAACACCACTGCAGTGGTCGCGTGCGACAGCAGGCTGGAAAACGCTCCAATCGCGTAACCGACGAGCTGCTGGCGCACGAGCCGGTGCAGTAAGCCACGGTTCAGATCGCCGAACCGATCGCGCTCCCAGCGCTCCGCCGCAGCGCTCTGCACCGCCTTGGCCGCTCCCAGCGTCTCGACCAGAAAGTGCGCTATGACACCCCGCCACTCCCTGACTTCGCGGGTGGTGTCGGAAACATGCCGTCGGGCCCGGTATCGCAACAGCAGGTGGAACGGGAGAGTGCAGATTGCGACCAGTGTCAGCTCGGGGCTCATCGCAACCATGACCGCGACGGAAAACACGAGCAGCAGCGCGCCATTGACGAACGCGAGCAGCGAATCGACGCTGAAGCGCTGGATCTCGGCGACATCGCCGTCCAGTCTCGTGACCAGATCTCCTACCGGCCTGACCCGGAAGAACCGCGGCGGCAGCTCGAGGATATGCGCATAGATGTCCTCCCGTATCGCAAAGAGGATCCTGCCCGACAGCCGGACGTAGAGCACCCGGTTCACGGCGCCCAACGCGAACCCGCACGCCGCCAGCGCGACAATGGCCGCGCACAGCTCGACCAGCGCTCCAAAGTGCCTCCCGATGAGGCCGTCGTCGATCACCAGCTTGGAAAGATACGGTTGTGCGGCCGCCAGCACCGACGTGGCCGTCGCCAACGACATGATACCCAGCATCGCGCCCCGACGACGCCGCACGTACGGCCACAGCCAGGCAAATCTCATGTGTCGCATCGCAACGCTCGGTTCGGTCAACGCCGGATCACTTGCAGCGTCGCCAGTGCCTGATCGCCGCATCCCGGCAGGCGCACGTCACCTCTCTTCTGCAGGGTCCCGCTGTCGTAAATGGCAACGTCGCACATGGCGCCGCCGACATACACGTCCTTGCCATCCGAGGAGATATCGACCGAGTAGTAGGTGTGTGCGAGATTGATCCGCCCGGCAACGTCCCAACGGTGCGTATCGACCTTCGTGAGCGCCGTGTAGGCGCCGAACGCCCAGTGCCGATCCGGGCTGAGCACGGCCGAGAAGATCGGAGCGGATGTCGTCTCGAAGTCATGATACTGGAGCTGCCCGGTGTGCAGATCGAGCAGCATCAGGGAAGTTTCCGGAACTCCGGCCTGGGGCCTACCGGGCCCGCTCAGGGTGGAATAGAGGGGACTGACGAAGATCCCCGTGGGCTCGGTGACTGGCCAGAAGGCGAGCATGTCGGGGCTCGAGTGGTGCGGGCGATTCCAATTGAGAATGCCCCGCGTCCCGATGAGGTGTCCGCTCCCCAGGTCGTACTCGTACAGGTTGAATCCGAGCGCATAGAAGCTGCGGCCATCCTGCTTGGCCAGCACCATCTCGATGCGCCGCGGCGCCGAGAACTGGCGTAGAGGTGTGGCATGCAAGCCCGCTGCCGTGCTGAACACCGCGAATCTGGGCTGCAGCACGGTGTATGAATCGATCCCCAGTCGGGTCGCATACTCATACACGACGAGTTCCTTGCCGTCCGGCGTGACCGCGAACGCAAACATGCATTGCACACGCTCACCAGGCGATACGAGGTCCGCGCGGAAGACTTCACGGCCGGTCCGCAGATCGATCCCGGCAATGCTCTCCGCCTTGTTGATCAGAACGTACGCGATCCTGCCGTCGGGCGACGGCACGATGATGCTCACATAGTCCTGCGCACCGGGAATATGGAACTCGGAGACCACGCGCTCCTTGGCCGGATCGATCACGAACAGCCGGTCCGGCTTGGTGACCGTGACCAGATAATCGTGCGCTGCTGCCGCGCGTGGCATCACGGTGCCACAGACGAGCCATGCACCCGCGACCAGGACCGCTGTCGGGAAATTCATGCGTTCGTGCCTCATTTCTTGGGGAACACGGCATTGGTATTGGGGAACACGGCATCCAATTCGCGCCAATCGTCCTGTGCCGACGGCTTCTGCTCCTGCCAGGAAGGGTACGTGTTCATGGTGTCCGGAACCTGCGCCGGCCACCAGCAGGGATCGGAGCATCCATACAGATCGGCCTCCATCGGCTGGCAGAGAGAGGCCACGCCGCTGAACGGATCGACCTCCCAGCCCGGATCGAAGGTAGTGGCGCAGCCGGCTACGGTTTCCATGGCGGAGACCTCCTCGAGGTGCCCCGCTTCCTCGGCCTCGAGCAGCAGATCGGCCCTCTGATTGATCGATTTGAGTCCGCTCATGAGGCTCTCCTTGGCTCGATGTGGGTACTGAAGAATCGCGGATTGCGGACGCTGATCTCGGCATAGACCCGGATGCCGAAGTCGACCCAGCGCCTGAGCAGGTTGCAGTAATGGTAGGTGCGATGATGCGGGTCACCGTACCGCACCCAGGACTCGTGATAGCAGCCGCCGGCGCAGAGATTGCGGATACGGCACGTCGCACAGTGCGTCCCGGTCCGATCCGCCGCGCGGCTCAGGAAGGCTCCGAGCTTGTCCGAATCGATGCCTTGCTCGACGTTACCGAAGGTCGGCAGCTCCGAGCCGGTGAAGCGATGGCACAGGTTGAGGTCGCCCTGATTGTCCACCGCCAGCAGGCCCACTCCCGCGCCGCACGGCAGGGCTTTGCGCCGTCCTTCGTGCAGGTCCGTCATCAGCTGGTGCAGATTCGAGAATCCCGTGTTTCGACCCGCGATCGCCGCCGCCAGGTACTTCTCGCCGAGTCGCTCGAAACCGCCATGAACTTCGGCGAGCTCCGCCTCCGACAACGCGTGCTCGGCCTTTTCAGAGGCGGTCACGGGCGCATAACCGACTTCGTGAAAGCCGAGACCGTCGCGCAAGTGCTCGTGGATGAGCTCGACTTCGGTGGTCCCGCCGGTCAGGGTTACCCGGGCCCCGATCGGCTTCGACCGATAGCGGCTCAAGAGCAGTCGCACCTTGCGCGCGACCACGTCGTAAGTGCCGCGATCGCCGACGGTGCGGCGATTGCGGTCGTGCATGGCGCGCGGTCCGTCGATGCTGACCGAGATGCCGAAGTGATGGGCGTCGAAGTACTCGATGAGCTCCTCGCTGAGCAGTGTCGCATTGGTCGTCAATGAAAAGTCCACGGTCTTGCCGAGCTCACCCGCCCGTGCCTCGGCGTAATCGACGACCTGGCGGATCAATGTCACGTTCGTCAGCGGCTCGCCGCCGAAGAACACAATCCCGACCCTCGAGCGCTGTTCCGCCTGCGTCAGCAATAGATCCACGCTGCGCGCCGCCACTTCCAATCCCATACGCCGTCCCTGGGACGGAACGGCGAGATCTTCCTTGTAGCAATAGCGGCACGCGAGATTGCACCCGGTGTTGACGTTGAGGACGATCGTGCTCAGGGGATAGGTATCGACGCGTATGCGGGAAGGATTGATCGGACGCTCTTCTCCATCGGCCCGCAGGACCTCGAGGCGCAGCAGCTTCTCAATGAGCGCACTGACCTGCTCGCCCGGGAATCGAGGGGTCAGCGCGACTGCAATGCGCCTGGCATCCAGCGTACGGTCGGCCTGCACGAGCTTCAGCACTTCCACTCCAAGCTCGTCCAACTCGAAGAGCGCCGTAGTCGGCACGTGCAGCAGCATCGCCCGGCCGGCGAGCGGAACAACGTGGGCATTCGCGGTGTCGAGGATCACGGTGGGCGCTCCGTCAGTAAATGGGTGGGTTGATCCAGCGTTGCACTGTCACGATGAGATGCGCCTTCCCGGCCACAGTGGGGGTGTCCTCGAGCGTGGCGACGACAGAGAAGTTGCCGGTATTGTCGCTCGAGAAGCGGCGCCTCGGATCGGGGCCCGCCCCCGCCGGCAGGAAACGTCCGGTGGAATCGAGAGCACCGGCATAGCGCGCATCGAGCAAGTGAGCAGCCTCGGCGTCGAAGGGCTGCAGGCTCCAGGCCACCGGTACGGGGCCCAGGCGGACACTCACCTGCCTGCCATCGGGTCCGGGAATGGCGGTGTAGCCGATCGCCTCGAACTGCGCATCCACCGGGGCAAGTTGTCCGCCGCCGAGCCGTGCAATGGCAAACGACGGCTCAATTGCGACACGATCCACACTGCGGTAGATCGCGAGCATATCCGACCGCTCGACTCCAGCCGCCGTAACGGCCCGATAGCCCGGGGTTGCGCCAGCATCTACGCTGACGTCGAGAATCATGCCGTAAGCGGTGTGTGCAAGAACCTTCGTCGTCGTTCCGGCGCCGAAGCTGATGGGCCCCCGCAAATCGTCTCCAACCACCACGATCCGCCCGCTCGTCCCGGTCTTCAAAGCCTGCGGACTCACCCCCATGATGCGTGGCGTTGCGGTAGCACGCTCGGCGTACCAGTCGCCGCCGATCTCGGAGTGATCGGCCAAGAACCAACGCCCGCTGATCTGCGAGCCGTCCGCTGAGGCGAAATACACCTCACGCACCTGCTTGCCGCCGAGGGTGGCGGTTCCGCGCCACTGATAGCCGGTGTACAGCAATGCGGTGGAGGACCCGCTGATCGGCGAGCCGTCGGCGTAGCGCAGCGTGTATCGTGCGCTGTACTCAACCCCGGTAGCTCGCGTGATGGCGGCGGTTCCGTAATAGTCGCCTCGCCCCGGTGTATGCCCGCGCACGATCCACTGGCCGGCGAGATCAGCATGGGAGTGGGCCTTCCAGTCGCGCCACGCGGCGGAATCCAGCGGGAAGAGCTGCGCGAGCTGGCCGGGGAGTCGCGTCGTGGCAATATGCCACCAATGCAGATCCCGGCTGCGGTCCTGATACTCGAGAGAGGGCCACTGCCCCACATGCATGTCCATCAGCTTGCGCCATTCGGCGGCATTGCGTCGCTGCAACGCGGCCCGGGCGAGGCTGTGACATCGGCCGCACATGACAGGCAGGTCCCCGGGCAACTGCAGGTCTTGCGCGTCCGGACGCCGCTCCAGGGCAAACCGGCCCGCAGCCGTCTCCGAAGGCGCGAGGCCCTGGACGTCGCTGAGGTACTGGATGACGGCGCCCTGCGCCTGAGGAGTGAGCTGCACTCCGTGCACGTGGTGCATCCGGAAAATCGTCATCGCCCATCCTTCCGGGGTTTTGCGCTCGTCACTGATGCGATCGAAATGACCTGGCGCCGTCTCGCGGTGGCATCCGGAGCAGTTCATCCGCACCGCTGACAATCCCGTCTGCGTGACATCGCCGAACGCCGGAGGCAGCACGAGCAGTATGCCGCACACGATTGCGCCGACGGCAATGCAGCGCGACAACACCGATGAGATTTTCCGACGCATGCGGTTTGGCTCCAGTGATGTGCTCATTTTGAGGTTGTGGCCGCCGGACCCAACAGGCCGTGCATGTCCAGCCATTGCAGCGCGCGGGCTACGGCAGCGGGCGGGCAACGCAGATGCCGCGCGGCGCGCTCGGGATCCGTCGTGTGGGTCGAGTCGAGGAAATCGAGCAGGTCGGGCAGATCGACGGCGTCGACCTTCCATATGCCTCGAGGAGCCTGCGGCGTGACCACCACCCGCGTCAGCTCGATGCAAGAGCCATTGAGCACCGGGCGCGAGTCTATGCGCGCACCGCCTGGGGCCAGCGGCGCCGGCTGAATCGACCGGTAATGCGCGGCCGCCTCGGTCCAGAATGGCGATGGAGTTTCCTCCGCCTGCAGCCCGTAGTGCTGCGCGGCCGTGGCGCTTCTTCGTTGCCAGATCTCTCGCGCCCTTTCGCCCATGAATCGAGCGACCGGGGCCCACTCCCCGGACAGAAAGCCCCGAACGGCACCGGTCACGGCCGTAACCGACCGCAGGGCTTCATACATCCCCTGCCCCGAAAGCGGATCGAGCGCCAGAGCAGCATCTCCGGCGCGAATCAAGCCGGGGGCGTCGGCATGTGTGCACAGCGATTGGGTCGCCGCGCGGGCGATGGGAGCGCCTGACGGTATGGCTCCGGAAAGCTCCGCGGCCACGCCCGGCGCTGCATCGAGAAGTCGTCGCAGGTGCTGTTCCAGCCCCGCGCGCAATGACGGCTCTCTGCCGGAGGTCACCTGCAGCCAGCTCATGCCTCGGCCATCCGTAGCGAGCCAGCACCATCCCTGGGGAATGGCCGCGAGTCGCGTGAGTACCTTTCCTGTCGGCCGGATTCGAAAGCGCTGAGAAACCGCAATCAGGTCGGGGCCTTTGGACGATCCTCGCTGCGCACGCCGTCCGCGCGCATCGACGACTACCCGGCAGTCCACGCTGTCTCGCTCCGTGTGCACCTGCCATAGAGCGCCGATGCGGTCATGGCGGATCACCTTCTCCGCGAGCACCGGCACGCCGCTGGCAGCGGCATCGGCGAGCAATGCGGAATCGAGCTGGGCACGATCAACGATGTACTCGGTGTTGCCCGCAAGATCGACGCCCGCCCAGGCTCCCCTGCGCTCCCCAGGACCGCGGACACTGTCGGCTGCCGCGCCAAGACGGTACTCGCGAAGAAGCGTCAGGGTGCGCTCCGAGACTCCTTCGACGGCGGTGTTCCGCGAAACTCCGATCAATACGACTTCGTGCCCGAGCCGGCGAAGCGCACCAGCGGTGGCGACGGCGGCAGGGCCTGCACCCAGGATCGCGACTTCTGTTCTCAGCGCCATCGGTTATCCGCTTCGCCTCACGCCGTCCGCTCGCAAACGGTCCCGAGCTCCGTTTCGATCTGCTGCCGGATGAGGTACTTTTGCACCTTGCCGGTCACCGTCATCGGAAATTCCGACACGAAGCGGACATAGCGCGGCACCTTGTAATGGGCAATCTGTCCGCGGCAGAAGTCAATGATCTCCTGACTCTCGGCGCTCGCCCCTTCGCGCAAACGAATGACCGCGCACACCTCCTCGCCGTACTTGCGGTCGGCAATACCAACGACGGCCACATCGAGCACCTTCGGGTGCCGGTACAGGAACTCCTCGATCTCCCGCGGATAGACGTTCTCGCCACCGCGGATGATCATGTCCTTCACGCGCCCCACGACATTGCAGTAGCCGTCGTCGTCCAGCACCGCAAGGTCGCCGGTGTGCATCCATCCGGCGGCGTCAACGACCTCGGCGGTATGGACGGGATCGTCCCAGTAACCCCGCATGACGCTGTAACCGCGGGTGCACAACTGACCGGGCGTGCCTCTCGGCACGAGACTCCCTTCGCCGTCAATGATCTTCACCTGCACGTGCGGGTGGACCCGCCCTACGGTCGACACCCGCCTGTCGATCGGGTCGTCCACGTGCGACTGGAAGCTCACCGGACTCGTTTCGGTCATACCGTAGCAGATGGTTACTTCGCGCATGTGCATCTGCTCGATGACTCGGCGCATCACCGCGATCGGGCATGGAGAGCCGGCCATGATGCCGGTACGAAGCGAGGCGAGGTCGAATTCCCCGAAACGCGGATGGTCGAGCTCCGCGATGAACATCGTCGGAACACCGTACAGGGCCGTACACCGCTCGGCCGAGACCGCTTCCAGCGTGCTCTGCGCATCAAACCCTTCGGATGGAAATACCATTGCGGCACCGTGCGTCATCGCGGCGAGCACTCCCAGTACCATTCCGAAACAATGATACAGCGGCACCGGAATGCAGATCCGGTCGTGAGAGCCGAGGCGCAGGCCTTCGCCCACGAAAAAACCGTTGTTGACGATGTTGAAATGAGTCAGCGTGGCGCCCTTCGGCAACCCGGTAGTGCCGCTGGTGAACTGGATATTGATCGGCTGATCCGGATCGAGGCGGCGCACGACGGCGCGCAGCGGAGCCGGATCGGCGGCCTCGCCCGCACGGCGCAGCTCGGCGAAAGAGAGGAAGTCCCGTTCCGCAGCCGCGCCGAGCTGAATCACGTACTCCAATGAGGGATAGGTCTCGGATCGCACGCGGCCGCCGCCCCGCAGGTCCGTCCCGGGCAGCAGCGAGCGGATCATGCCGAGGTAATCGCTCGACTTGAACGAGCGGGCCAACACCAGCGCGCGGCAGCCCGCGCAACAGAGTGTGTGGTCGAGCTCCGCCGGCCGATACGCCGGATTGATGTTGACCAGGATGAGACCCGCGCGAGCCGACGCGAACTGGGTGAGCACCCACTCCAGGTTGTTCGGCGACCAGATTCCCACGCGGTCGCCCGGCTGTAGCCCCAGCGACAGCAGGGCGCGCGCCAAGCGCTCCACCTCCTGGTCGAGCGCGCCGTATGTCAGACGCGCATTCTGGTGGCGGATCACCAGCGCATCGTGATCCGGCCACTGTTGCGCTGCATCTCGCAGCACATCGCCCACTGTGCGGTGGATCAGCGGCGAATCGGCCCTACCGCAAACGTAGCTCAGCTCTGGCATGGGAGCGCCCACCGCAGCTTCGTCTCATGGAGTCGCCAGGTCAAGTGCTGATGACGAATTCGTGGTCCTCAATCGAACCGATAGCTGACGTCGAGCCCCGCCGTGAGCGGACGGAGCATCACGAACCGCTCGAACGCCGTTGTCTGCAGGCCGCCGTTTGGCTGTGGGTCCACCAGCGAATGATTGTTCGTGAAGTTGTCGACGAACAGGGCCGCGGTCCACCGATCGCCGGTGACCCCGAATCGCAGGTTTCCTACGGTATAGGCCGGCATATGGACCAAAACCTGCTGGACATTCGCCAGCGTGGCGGTCACCCCGAAGGGCAAATCGGTCCTGGTGCCCGTGTAGCTCGCCTCGATCGAGCCGAAGAGGGAGAGGCTCCCGCCCAGATCGTGCGTCCAATGCAGGACTGCGGAGCCCGATGCCTGCGGTGTATCGGGAACCTCCATGCCCTCCTGGAATCCCGTGATAGCGCTGTTTTGCAGGAATTCGGAGTTCGTGTAACTGCCATTCAGGGAAAATCTGAAGCCTTGAGGCAGAAGCGTATCCACCTCGAGCTCGACGCCCCTGATACGAGCCTCGGCTCCGTTGACCGACAAACCGAACCCCGCGAGCTCCGTGGGCAACTGCGGATTCTCCCAGTCCTCCCAGTAGCCGTCGAGGTTGACGATCATATGGTGATCGAAGAAATAGGACTTTTCCCCGATCTCATAGCTCCACACCGAATCGGAGTTGTAGGTGACCGGCGCCGGCAGGAATACGCTCGGATTACAGGTCGCCGCCAGGAGCACCTTGGCCTGTACCGCACACTCGTTGGCGACCGCCGACGCGAGCAGCGGATTCGTGTTGCTGGCCGGGGCCACGGGGATTGGCCCGGCGTCTCCGCTGACCCCGCCGAGGCGGAATCCCTTCGCGACCGTCGCGTACATCATGTGGCTCGAATCGATGTTGTACGTCAGAGTGATGCTTGGAATGGTGCCGGTGGCGGCTATCGAGGCCGTGGAATAATACGGGCTGCTGTTGCCCTCCGGCGCCCCTGCGCTGAAGACGCCGTATTCATAAGCGTGCGCCCCCAAGCTGTAGTGGTAGTGCCGAAAGCCACCTTGCAGTTCGAAATGCGGCGAAATCCGCCACGACAGATTCCCATATATCGCGTTCTGCGTGACCGTCTCCGGCTGACTCTCCACGTAAATGTACGGACCGCCCAAAACCGCCGCGCCGTCCTGCGCCATCGTGTTGATCGCCTCCGTGGAATGAAGGTCCTGGTAGAAGTACCCGAGGACATAGTCGAAATGTCCGGCGACGATCGGCAACACCAGCGGAGCGGTGGAGTTGATGCGAAACTCCTGTGACACCTGTCGCGTGGTGTCCTGCTCCAGCAGCCCGGGGCCACGGTCACTCACGGCATTGCCGATTCCGCCCGCGCTCGCGTCGTATGCCGGCAGTCCCAGTGCGGCGTCGAATCCCTCGAGAGAATCCTCGAAGCTGACGAAGCTTCGGTTCCAATACCCGGTGGCCGAGGTCAGGGAAGCACTCGGCAGGCGATACACGGTCTTGAGGCTGCCGAAGCTGAGACTATCGGTTTGCGGTTCCGGTGTGTCAAATGGCTCATAGTGCGCCCAAACCTGCGGCGTGGTGGGATGGGTCGGATAGCCGTTCACATCCACCGAGGGAGGAGCAGCCAGCTGGTCGTACTGGTAAAGAACCGTCGGTTCGATCGTGAGGTCATCCGTCGGGTCCCAAAGAAGCTCCGCGCGAACCGAGTGGCTGCTGCTCGTGTTGGCTCCATTCACCTGAGCCTGTAGTGGCGCGGTGTAGAAATTGGCCGGACGACTCACGTCCGGAAAGACTCCGGAATCGACTGCAATGGCCCCGTCCTGTATCACCCGGCGCTGGACCCAGCCGCTGTCGTCGGCGAAGGAGCCGACGATCCGGAAGGCCGCGGCATCGCCAAGCGGCAGATTCACCATGGCGTTTTCGTGATGGTTGATGCCGCCGCCGGAGGTCGTATCGGAGACCACCTCCTCAGCGCTGGCGGCGTAGGTATTGAGCTCCGGGTCTTTTGGAATCAGGCGGACCGTTCCGCCCATGGAGCTCGACCCGTAGAGCGTCCCCTGCGGACCGCGCAGCACCTCGACGCGATCAAGGTCGTAGAGGTCCGGATCAAAGGACCCCTTGCCAAACTGTGAGCCGGTGGCGGTCGCCAGCGGTATCTCACCGAGGTACTCACCCACCATGGAGGAGTTGCCTCCCTGGGAGTTCAGTCCCCGAATCTCGAATTCATCCATGCTGGGACCTCCCATGTCGCGGATAGCCAAGCCGGGCGTAGAGTGGACCAGACTGTTCAGGTCTACTATTCCCCGGGACGCTATCTCCGCCGAAGTCATCGCGGTAATGCTGATGGGCGTGGTCTGCACGGTGGTTGCGCGTCGGGTCGCCGTAACGACCACCGGGGCGAGCCCGATGGACGGTGCTTCAGCCTGACTCGCGGCTTGACCCGTCTGCTGTGTCTGTTGCGGCTGCGCCGCCCACAAGGGCACGCCAAGCGTTGCGCCACCGCACACCAGCGCCGCCGTGCCGAGATGAAATCTCAATCGATCTTTCATACCACGCCCCCAATTCGCGCAGTGGTGCACCGCTAGCGCACCGCGAAAGCCTCTCGCTCCCCTGATAGCAGGCCGCATCGTTACGACGCGCGATCGCGCTCATACCGCATAATTGATGCAGAGCGACTTGCTTTCGAGGCAGGAGTAAACCGCCTCGCGGCCGAGCTCTCTGCCCCATCCGGATTGTTTGTATCCTCCGAACGGCATGACGGCGTCGAGGACGTTGTGGCAGTTGACCCACACGGTTCCGGCGCGGATCTTCGGCGCTAGAGTGAATATGTTCCTGACGTTGCGCGTCCAGATGCTCGCGCCGAGGCCGTAGATGGAATCGTTGGCCACACGGGCAACCTCGGCCGGATCTTCAAATGGCTTGACCACGAGCACAGGACCGAAGATCTCTTCCCGCACGATGGTCATATCGTCGGATACATTGGTGAATACGGTCGGCGCGACGTAGTAACCCGGCGAATCGAGGTTGTGTCCGCCCGCGGCCGCCGACGCGCCCTCCGCCAAGCCCTGCGCTACGTAACCCAGGACACGCTCGCGCTGGACGGAGGACACCAATGGTCCAAGCTCGGCGCCCGGATCCAGGCCGGGACCAACCTTCAATGCCTTGGCGCGTGCCGCGACGCCCGCCACGACGCGGTCGAAATGACGCTTGGCGACGTAGAGACGCGATCCGGCGCAACACACCTGACCCTGATTGAAGAAAATGCTCGAGGCCACACCGGCAATGGTCGTATCGAGATCCGCGTCGTCCAGAACGATTGCCGGCGACTTGCCGCCCAGTTCCACCGTGACCTTCTTGAGGTTTCCCGCGGCCGCGCGCACCACCAGGCGGCCGACTTCCGTCGAGCCGGTAAAGGTGATTTTATCCACTCCCGGGTGCTCGGCGAGCGCGGCGCCTGCCGTCGGGCCCATGCCGGTGACGATGTTCAGAACTCCGTTGGGAAGCCCCGCCTCGAGCGCGATCTCGCCGAGACGAAGGGCGGTCAGCGGTGTTTCCTCAGCCGGCTTCAATACCACCGTGCACCCGGCCGCGAGCGCCGGCGCAGTCTTCCATGTCGCCAGAAGAAACGGGAAATTCCAGGCAATGATGGCGCCGACCACTCCGATCGGTTCGCGCTGCGAGAACGCCACATATTCCTGGCCGGGCACCAGCGTGCCCGATATCGGCAAAGTTTGGCCTTCCAGTTTGGTGGGCCAGCCGGCCATGTACCGCCAGACCTCGATGGCGTGTTTCAAATCCACATGGCGGGCCATCAGCAGCGACTTGCCGTTATCGATGGACTCGAGCTCCGCCAGCTCGTCGGCATGCTGCTCGATCAGGTCGGCGATCCGGTGCAGGACCCGCTCGCGGTCCACCGGCTTCATGCGCGACCAGTCGGAGTCTTCGAATGCCCGGCGGGCTGCGGCGACCGCACGATCGACATCGGCTGCTTCGCCCATGGCGACGGTGCTGATGATGCGATCGCTCGAGGGATCGCGGACTTCGAAATTGCGACCGCCGACGGCGTCGGCCCAAGCGCCGTCGATGAGCAGTCGGTGCGATCGGCCCAGGAACGCGGCATTTCCCGCGGAAATGCGCGACAGGTCGTTGGCCAGCGGCGGTGTGGTGGCTGAATTGCGTCGCTCGGCGGCCTGCATGAGGGCACCCCCTATCTTTCGAGCCCGGTTCCCCCAAGTATCCGCGGCGTCGCGGCGATCACCTATGAGCCATTGGAATGGGGAAGTGCCATACTTTGGTATTATGGTTTTTTCGCGACGAACCTCCTTTGGCTCGAGCACAAATGCCATCTGTCGCCGAAACGCTCACCGTCCAAGCGAAGCGTGTCCTGATTGCGGATGACCATCCGTTGTACCGCGAGGCGCTGCAGGCGATTCTGCCGCGGGCCTGCAACGCGACCCAGGTCGTCGAAGCCTCCTCGCAGGCCGAGGTGACGAGCCGGGTCACTTCCGATTCCGACTTCGATCTGATCGTTCTCGACCTCAATCTGCCGGGAGCCACGGATCTGTCGTGCCTCCGTCACATCCGCAATGTGGCGCCTTTGACGCCCATTGTCGTCGTCTCGGGCATCGATGACCCCATCACCATGAGCGAAGTCGTGATGGCCGGCGCCGCGGGCTACGTCCCCAAATCAGCGCCGAGCAACGTGCTGGTCGATGCGATCAGGGTAATCATGGCCGGCGGCACCTATCTGCCGGCTGCCGCGATCGTGGCGCTGCGCCACTCCAACTCGCGAGGTCCCGGGACCGCCGAATCAGCCGAAGGCGAGCACCTCACGGCACGGCAGGTGCACGTGTTGGAGCTGCTGGCTCGGGGCCTTTCCAACAAGCAGATCGCCCGCGAGCTCGACATCAGCACGATCACCGTCAAGGCTCATGTCTCGCTGATCTTCAAGAAACTCGGTGTATCGAACCGGACCCAGGCTGCAATCGAGGCGCGACGGCTTCTTGCCGGCGGCGGCAGCTGAGCGCGTCAGCCGGCAAGGCGCTCGAGCAGCGCCCGCAGCTTGGCGACATTGATGGGTTTGTCGAGTACCGTGAATCCCTGTGTCTGCAGACGCTCCCGCAACCCTGGATCGGGATCGCTCGTCATGATCAGCGTGAGTGGCGCGCGGTCGAACTCTCGCCTGACCTGCGCAATCGCGGCATCGCCTTTCAGGCCACCGCTCAGATGATAATCGCTGATGACCAGATCGGGCTGCAGATCGGCCGATATCAGCTGGACCACGGCATCGGTAGGCGTGCCCGCCGTGATCGGCCGGCATCCCCATTTCTCGAGCACCGCCGACATGCCGAGCAAAGCATCAGGGCTGTCGTCGATGACGACGACGGTCAGCGGGCGCGCCCCGCTCGCCGCTCGCGACCTGCCTGGCCAGGTCAATTCCACCTGCGATTCGCCTGACGCCGTCCCGTACGGCACGATCACCGCGAACAGCGAGCCTTTGCCCGGCTGCGAGCGCACGATTCGGCCGAGCGAGAGCATCTGGGCGATGCGGCTGACGATCGACAGTCCGAGGCCAATCCCGACATTGTCGCGGCGAGCGCCGCTCGGCACCTGATAGTAGGGATCGAAGATCGCATCCAGGTGCTCGCGCTCGATGCCGACTCCCGTATCGTAGACGCAGATCATGAGGCCGTCGGAGCGGCGCCTGCATCCCACGAGCACTCGGCCTCGGGGCGTGTAGCGGATGGCGTTGCTGATGAAGTTCCGCAACACCGTTTCGAGCAGGCGCAGGTCAGTGCGCACCCATGCCCGGCTGCCGCTGATCCGCACCTCGATGCCCGCCGCGCGCGCCACCGTCTGGAACTCGGGGCCCAGACGGTCGAGCAGGGCCGAAACCGGAAAGTCGGCCAGCCGCGGCTCAATCCCGCCCGAGTCCAGCCGGGCGACGTCGAGCAGCGTTCCCAACAGGTTGTTGAGCGACGCCAGCGCGAGCCGCGAGCGATCCACCAGACTCCGATCGCTCTCGGTCATGGCCGTATCGTCCATGGACTCGAGAAACAACATCGCCGAATTGAGCGGCTGCCGCAGATCGTGACTCGCCGCCGCGAGGAAGCGCGTTTTGCTCTGATTGGCCAGCTCCGCCTGCTGCTTCGCCTGTTTCAGCGCGAGCTCGATCTCGCGGCGTGATTCGAGCTCCCGCGACAGGCGCGCGTTGAGCATCTCGTATTGCTCGGTGCGCAGGCGTATGGCCTCTTCGAGCTTCGCCGCCGCCTGGAACCACGAAAACGAGGTCCCCTGCTCGTCCACGGCCCGCTCGACGCGGGCCATCAGGGCGTTCACCGTCTTGCGCAGAGCTTTGTTCTGTTCCTCGAGCCGCGTGAGCCGCCTCTCGAGCTGCGCCCGATCGCGGCCAGGGCCTGTCTTGGGATTCGAGGACATGGCGCAACCGGGGCTACTTCGCCGCTGCAATTCCGAGGCAGGTCAGGGAGTTGTTCACATGAATGGTGTTGAACTGCTCGCCGAGCGTGGAGAACCCGATGACCTGCTGCTTCGCGAACACACCGGAGACGGCTTCGGTCAGGTCGTGCCGTTCCATATAGGCGGTACGCGCCGCGCAGTCAAAACCGATCACGAGCTCCGGCACCCCGAGCGCCTTGTTCAGGCCGCCAAACGTCTGGGTCAGGCGCTCGAGCATGTCCTCAGGCTGCGCCACCCTGACCACCAGACCCGGCTCGATCGCACAGGCGAATTCTATGGAGCCGCCCTCGTAGATGCGCTGCATGCCGCGAGCGAAATATTGTCCGCCGGCCTTGATCATCAAGGGATAGGACGAGAACGCGCGTGCGTCCTTCGGCACGGATTTCAGCCCGCAGGCGGCGGCGTAGACTTTCAATGCGCTTCGCCCGTCGATCTCGTGCACCAGCCGCCGATCGGGGTCAGCGTCCGTCACTACGAGCCGCCGCCGGCCGGCCACGAAGTTATGATGGCTCAGTGCCAGGACCGGGTCCTGGCTGGCGACGATGCAGAACACCGCGCCGGCGCGCACGGCGCGGCCCTGGTGCAGCACGCGCGCCGCGGTCGTGTTCTGCCCCGAGGGATTGAAATAGACATCTCCCGCCGAGCCGCCGACCAGAGGGACGCCACCGAGCTCGGTCGCGAGCGCAGCCACGAGCCGTTCCTCGCATCTGGGCTCGGCATCGACGAGCAGCATGGCGAAGAGGTGGGGCTGTCGGGGCTGCGTGCCCTCGTGCAACCGGCGCAGCAGCGATTGCACCACCTGTCGCGCATCGGGCAGGCCGAATGTGCCGACATCCTCGATGAGCGCGTCGGCAACCTTGAAGCGGCCCGACGGCAGGTGAAATCCGGTAACCCCCTCCTTGAGGAATCCCGCTGGCCCGATAGCCCGGCTGGTGGCGGCGCCAACCACGCGGTAGTGACCCGCCGACCGCAGCGCACGGCCGAGCAACCCCAGATCGTACTGAGTCGTGCCGAACAGGACCGTAAATCCGCCCTCATCGTCCGGCAGCTGCGTGCTGATCGCGTCGGCCGCAGCCTGCTCGCCGACGCTCACCGTACTGAGCAGCGTGATGCGTCTCGAATCTTGCTCCCTGGCATCCACTTTGAACCCGGCCGGTCGGGACCTAACGTTTGCTGTCGGCTGAGAGTTCGGAGAAGTCCTCTTCCCAGAACTCATGCGGATTGCGCCCGTGGGCGCTATTGCGTGCCAGCTCGCCCTTGCGCAGCTCCACGCGGCGGATTTTTCCCGAGATGGTCTTGGGCAGCGTATTGAACTCGAGACGCCTGATGCGCTTGTATGGCGAGACCCGTGCCCGGATGTGCTCGAAAATCGAGCGTGCGGTTTCCGCATCCGGGTTGTATCCGGCCACCAGCGTCACGAATGCCTTGGGCACGCAGAGGCGCAGGGGATCAGGACTCGGTACGACTGCGGCCTCCGCCACCGCGATGTGCTCGATCAGGACGCTCTCGAGCTCGAAGGGACTGATCCGGTAGTCCGAGGCCTTGAACACATCGTCCATCCGGCCGACGTAAGTGAGATAGCCGTCGGAGTCCCGCTGGGCGACATCGCCCGTGTGATAGTAGCCGTCACTCATCACGCCGGCAGTTCGCTCCGGATCGTCCAGATAGCCCTGCATCAGGCCGAGGGGGCGCCGTGTCAGATCGATGCAGATTTCGCCCTCTTCTCCGTTCCGCCCCTCCGTGTCTCGCAGCACGATCGAATAGCCCGGCAAGGGCACGCCCATGGACCCGGCTTTCAACGGCTGGCCGGGCGGGTTGGCGATCTGCGCGGCCGTCTCGGTCTGCCCGTAGCCGTCCCGAATGGTCAGGCCCCAGGCCTGCCGAACCCGCTCAATGACTTCCGGATTGAGAGGCTCCCCCGCGCTGAGGACCTCGCGCAAGCTCACGGACCAGCGCCGCAGATCCTGCTGAATCAACATCCGCCAGACGGTCGGAGGGGCGCAGAAAGTGGTCACGCGGCAGCGAACGAGCTGATCGAGCAGTGCTCGGGAGTCGAACCGCTCGTACTGATAGGCGAGCACGCAGGCCTGCGCATTCCACGGGGCAAAGAAGCACGACCAGGCATGTTTCGCCCAACCAGGCGAGCTCAGATTGAGGTGGACGTCCCCGGGCTTCATGCCGATCCAGTACATCGTGGACAGATGCCCGACGGGATAGCTCGTGTGCGTGTGCGCGACGAGCTTGGGACGGGCCGTCGTTCCAGAGGTGAAGTAGATAAACAGCAGGTCATTTGCCCGGGTCTTGCCCGCAGGAACGAATGTGTCATCGGCGCCTCGCGACGTGGCGTAGTCGGTCCACCCCACGACCGGCTCGCCGACGCAGATCTGCAGGGGGATGTCACTAATCTCGTCGAATCGGCTCGTCAGGCGCGAATGCGTGATCACCGTCCTCACACGACCCCTGGTGACGCGATCCGCGAGGTCCTCACGCTCCAGCAGCGTGGTTGCCGGGATGATCACCGCGCCGATCTTGATCGCCGCGAGCATCGTCTCCCACAGTACCAGCACGTTTCCCAGCATGACGAGGATTCGATGCCCGCGTCCAACCCCAAGCTCGGACAGCCAGTTGGCTACCTGCGACGACCGTCGGGCGAGCTGCGCAAAGGAAATCGCCTCCCCGTTGCCGGCATCGTCTATGACCCGAAGGGCTGGCTGGTGATTGTTGCGGGCAATGACGTCGAAGTAGTCGGTCGCCCAGTTGAATTCATCGAGATCCGGCCAGGCAAACTCCCGACGCGCCGCGGCCAAATCCTCCCGCAGACACAGCAGCCGGTCTCGCATCGCAATGAATCGCTCAGTGGCGCTCATAACGCCCCCCATCTGAAGCCGGGCCTGCCACAGCCGGTGTGACGTGACGTGCCGCGGCGCAGTGATGATGCGCCACTGCCTTCGCCGATTACGGCTGTGCATCGGACCAATTGACGGACGCCGGAATATTTGATAGCAGATGGCGCTGATCAGAAGTGGGGATACCAGGTCCGAACCAGCAATCCGTCCCTTACCCAGGCAACCACCTGCTTTGGAACTTTCCTCCGAGCACCGCAAGGTACCAATCGCATAGCCCTCTCGCAATAATCCCGTACCGGACCCGCCGCCTGCTCGGCGCGCGCGGGATGCTCACGATTCGCGAACAAGAGACCACGGCGCGTGTATTTGCGCCGTCGGCCTTGGGATGGTCATGCGGTTGAGCGAGAATAGATGGCCCACGGTTGGAAGGGGCTGGCTAGATTCCTCATCCTAGACAAATAACCAGCCGCCTCGCGCGGCGATCAACGTAGAGAGGAGCGACAGGCATGGGCGTGTACCTCAACACGGTCCGGGGATCGCTCGAGCGGTCCCGCGCCGGGAGTTTCCTGATCGGGATCCAGGCGTGCGCCGGCATCGCGCTGCTTGCAGGGCCGCCGGCGTTCGCACAGCTCAAGGGGCCGCTGATCCTCAAGGAACAGGGCAGCTTCTTTGTCGGCGGGGAGACCAAGAGCGTGAGCGAGCCCTCGAACGGGATCATCCCCGCCCAGAGCGGAGATATCACGGTCAATCAGATGTACGTGCAGTACCAGATCCCTATGGCGGGCGCTCGGCACGTGCCCGTCGTGTTCGTGCATGGCTGCTGCTTGAGCAGCAAGACCTGGGAGACGACCCCCGATGGACGCATGGGCTGGAGCGAGTACTTCGTTCGCAAGGGGCGCTCGGTCTACCTCGTCGACCAGGTCTCCCGCGCCCGCTCCGGGTTCGATCCGTCGGACTTCAACGCCGTGCGCGCCGGAACGCTCGCCAATGCGCGCATGCCGGCGATCCTCGTTGCGACCCACCAGTTCGCCTGGACCGCGTTTCGCTTCGGTCCCAAGCTCGGCGAGGCATTCGCCGATGAGCAGTTCCCGCTCGAGGCGGTGGACGAGTTCTACAAGCAGCTGATCCCGGACCTCAATTCGACACTCCCGCAGAATCCGAACCCGACCTGGACGCAGATGGCGGCGCTCGGCGTGAAGCTGCACGGAGCGATCCTCGTGGGGCACTCCGAATCGGGCTTCTTTCCCGAGCAGGCCGCCCTCATCGATCCCACGGGGATCCGTGGGATCGTCACGATCGAGACGGGCTGCCCGACCCTGACGCCGGTGCAGCTCGCAACGCTCGCGAAGATTCCGACGCTCGTCATGTTCGGCGATCACCTCGCCGATGTGACGAAGCCCTTGAACTGGATGGGTGCCTTCGAGAGCTGTGAAAAGTTCGTCACGCAACTCAAACAGGCTGGAGGGGATGCCGAGATGATGCACTTGCCCGACCTTGGCATCAAAGGCAATAGCCATATGCTGATGCAGGACAAGAACAGCAACCAGATCGCAGACCTGCTGATCGCCTGGATCGATCGTCATGTCGAGACGCCGAGGCATCACGCGCGGTAAGCGCCGCCTCGAGCGGGGCTGGCGCGATTATGGCGCGAATATTAAAACCGCGCCATGACGCTGGCGCAATTCTCGGACTAGCAGCCCTCCTTGGAACAGCCGGCGGGATGAAAGCGCGAGAGGCGCCGCTACCCACAGCTCGCCTACGCGGATCTGGGCGCTGTTCAACCGAAAAGGATGTCACCCATGACACCCGTCACGCATTATCGAACCGTCACCGTGAGGATGTCACCTATGACTCCCGTCACGCATTATCGGACTATCACCGTGGATGGTCTTGAGATCTTCTACCGGGAAGCAGGGCCAGCGTCGGCCACGACACTTCTGCTCCTGCACGGCTTCCCATCTTCCTCCCGCATGTGGGAGCCACTGTTGTCTCGGCTCGGGGATCGCTTTCACCTGGTGGCGCCGGACTATCCCGGTTTCGGCCATAGCGCCGCGCCGTCTCCGGACGCGTTCGCCTACACATTCGACCATCTCGCCGCCGTCACGGAGCGCTTCGCGGAGGCGCTGGGTCTATCCCGCTACGTGCTCGTGATGCAGGACTACGGCGGCCCCGTCGGCTTCAGGATGGCACTCTCCCGGCCTCATCGAGTACGGGGCCTGATCGTGCAGAACGCGGTGGCTCATGAGGAGGGACTAGGACCCCTATGGGTTACCCGCAAGGCCTTTTGGGCGGACCGACAGACAAACGAGGCCAAGCTGCGCGAGAACCTGACGTCGTTGGCCGCAGCGCGCCAGCGGCATGTCGGAACCAGTCCGAACCTGATCGATACGATCCTGACCTCTGGACCGATGAGTTCACGTTCCTTTCCAGGCCTGGCCAGGATCTGATCCAGAGCAATCTGTTTTATGACTACCGCACCAAGGCGCGCGGACACCGCAGTGTCCGCGGTGAGGCCCTCCATGCGCGCTCAGTAGCCGGCGGCCAGTCCCGCCGGACGGCGGCGGTCATTCGCTCCTTCCAGCAGATGGGACCCGGGCTCGACGACGATGGCCTCGTCCGCCCCCCAAGACTTGATCACCTTGAAGCGATAGCCCATCGCCTCGAGCCGCCGCTCGACGGTGGGGCTCGTCAGACCCGGCTCGGCGAATACCAGGTCCGGATACCACTGCTCATGGAGGCGAGGCGCATCCACCGCCTGCTGCATGTTCATGCCGAAGTCGACCACATTGAGAAAGCTCTCGAGCGTCGTCGAAATGATGGTCGAGCCGCCGGGGCTGCCGGTCACCATGAAAAGACGCTTGCCGCGCAGGACGATGGTCGGCGCCATGGAGCTCAGTGGGCGCTTGCCGGGCTCGATCTCATCGGCCTTGCCCTGCACCAGGCCGAATGAGTTGGGCACGCCCGGCTTGGAGGTGAAGTCGTCCATCTCATTGTTGAGAAAAAAGCCGGTGTCGCCGGCGATCTGCCCCACCCCAAACAGGTAATTGATGGTGTATGTGACGCCCACCGCGTTGCCGTGGCTGTCGACCACCGAATAGTCGGTGGTATCGGTCCCCTCGTACGGGCCGAGACTCCCCTTGATGTCGACCGAGGGAGTGGCGGCGTTCGGCTTGATGCTCGCGCGCAGCGCTGCCGCATGATGTGCCGAGATGAGCTCGGCGATCGGGTTATGCACGAATGCCGGGTCGCCAAGGTAAGTGTTGCGGTCGGCGAATGCGCGCCGCTCGGCCTCGGCCAGATAATGAATGCTGCTCACCGAGCCGTAGCCCCATTTCGAGAACGGATAGGGCGCGACGACCTGCAGGATCTCGCAGATCGTCACGCCGCTCGAGCTCGGCGGGGGATCCGACAGCACGGTGTAGTCGTGATAGCGGCACTCGACGGGCTTCGCCCACTGTACGGTGTAATCGGCGAAGTCCTTCAT
>Ga0335075_10003936_pt1 | contig 23318 bp, 19 predicted proteins | sample Lox_Sample_24_FD_206723 | JGI IMG/M metagenome (GOLD analysis project Ga0335075, IMG submission 206723) | Soil microbial communities from Loxahatchee National Wildlife Refuge, Florida, United States - Lox_Sample_2.4 | ecosystem: Environmental > Terrestrial > Soil > Wetlands | place: USA...
GCCGTCGATTGAGGGCCTGCGCTCCGGCGGCCTGGCGCGCTGTGGCGGGGCGGCCATTCTGCTGCTGGCCGGGCTCGGCGTGCTGGCGGTGGTGGCGATTCCCTACCACCAGGCGCAGATCATGTACCGGTTCGGGCGCTCCTGGCCGGAGGTGGCGAGCCTGCTGCCACGGCCAGGGTCCTATCTGCTCGCCGGGGCGTCGCGGATTTACCCCGATCTCTCGCGCTGGTTCGCCTATCCGGCCGTGTGGGAGCAGCAGCTTTTCCCGGGCTTCGCACCCATTATCGCGCTCGGCTGGTTCCTGGCCTCGCCGGCGGCGCGCCGAAGAAATCCGCTCGCCGCCATCATGCTTGCCGCAACCGGCATTCTGTTCCTCGCCACCGTCGACCTCGGCGGATGGAGCGTCTACCGGTTGATCTTTCCCATTCCCGGCTTCTCGGCCCTGCGTGCTGTTTGCCGTGTGATCCTGGTGCTCATGCTGCCGCCGGCGATCCTGTTCGGAATGCTGATCGATGACCTCGCCGGACCGAAACGGCGGCCGGCAGTCGGATGCGGACTTGCAGTCGCTCTCTGCGTTCTTCTGGTTGCCGAATGTTCCCTCGTGCGGCAGGACTTTTCGGCCCCGGCCGATTGGCGCCAACGAGCCGAGGCGCTCCAGTCCCGCTTGCCCGAGAAGCTGCCGCCAGGCGCCATCGTTGTCGTGAAGACCGCAACACCGCACGCCGACATCACGGCCTGGATACACGAGCAGATCGACGCGGAGGTCGTGGCCGCCACGCTCGGGATTCGCACCATGAACGGATATTCCGGCAATTTTCCGCCGACCTGGAAGACCCCCGCGACGTGTCGCGATGTGAGCGACGATCTGCGTTCCGGGCGGCACTTCCTCGTGGAACACGGCCTCCCCGCACCGCGGCTTCGGCCGGGTCAGATCGTGCCGGTCGGCTTTCGCGAATGCGACCCCATGGCCCTTGGTAGAGATCCCGAACTCGCGCTTGGCCAGAGCTACGCGTTCGCCGCCGGGAGCGAAGGGAACGCGTTCATCGGGGACGGCTTTTCCGACCCCGAACATTGGGGCCGCTGGACCAACGCGCGGCGCGCTTTCCTGTTTTTCCGGCTCCACAGCTTGCCGGCCGGGCCGGTCGCCATCACGATCAAGGGGCGATCATTCTCGGCCGCCCCTGATCGCAAGCAGAGGATCGCCGTTGCAGCGAACGGCCACGACTGCGGACGCTTCGTGCTCACGGTCACCGACACGGAGGGCCGCGTGAGCTGCCCGCAAGGCGCATTGCGGGCTGGGGACAATGCGCTGCAATTCACGATCGAGCGTCCGGCGCGGCCGATCGACCTTGGCCTGGGCAAGGACCGGCGGCATCTGGGCCTCGGTCTGGAGACGCTCATGATCGCTCCGACGGAATCATAGAGCCGGCGAATTCCGATTCGGCTGGCCGCTCGGCTTCGTTCCGTTCGGGCCTTGGGCTCCGCGACATGGCAGGCGGCCAATCTGCGTACCAGCCATTGCCGAGGAGGAGGGACTTGAGGCGCTCGGCACTCTCGGCCCATGCGAGCCAAGGCAGGCGGTCCGATTTTTCGTGGGTGCCAGCAGCGAATGAAGCGAGCCACGCTTCGACGGCACCGGCGAGATCATCGGCAGACGCGGCGTGGAAATACCGGGCGTGCGGACCGGCGACTTCGCGAAACACGGGAATGTCGCGGGCCAGGATGGGAAGCCCGTGGCGCCCCGCTTCGATGAGAGGAAGACCGAAGCCTTCACCCTCCGAGGCCGCGAGCAGGCAGGAACAGGAGGCGTAGAGCGCTTCGAGATCGTCGTCGCTGACATGTTCGAGCCAGATGAGCCGCCGGTCGCGTTCGCGATGGGTGCGAATCCGTGCGATGAGTTTTTCGACCATCCATCCTTGCCGCCCGACGATGACGAGACCGACATCGACGCCTCTTGCCCAGAGCTTTTCGAATGCGTCGAGCGCCTGGGCATGGCATTTTCGCGGCTCGATCGTCCCGACCATCAGGAAGCTCGGCGCGGCGGCGAACGAGGCGGGCACGGCGTACGGCCGCGACGGCACCTGTTCTCTCGGCGCTGGATCGAAATCGGCGCCCAGGTGAACCCAGCCAATTTGCAACGCACGGCCGCGCGGCTTCTGGCTGGCATCGAGCCACTGGATCACTTCGTCGGCAACGGCGCGGGACACACAGATCAGCCTGTCGGCAAATGTAGCGACCGTCGACAGCCAGCGCCCATGGATCTCCGCCGCGCCGGGCGCGAAATGGCGCGGCATCACAAGCGGCAGCAGGTCATAGACGATGAAGCAGATCTCGACACCATTCCGTCGCATTTCGGCATAGCTCTCGGCCTGGCGCGGGACCACGTGGGGTTGCAGATCCAGGCCGAGAAAAAGATCGCCCGGACGGTGATCGAGCGGCGCATCGCGTAAAGCATGACGCGTGCAGCCCAGAAACCGCTCGGTGAACGCCCGGGCGTAGCGGTAGCCCCGGCTTTCTTCGGTCGCCCAGACGGGCTCGATCCGATAATTCGCCGGCGGCGTTCTGATGAGCTCTCTCAGAATCGACCGGACCATTCTTTGAATGCCGGTTCCGACGTCTTTCCGGACAAGCTCCGAGACATCGACGAGAAGCTGACGTTGCGGGTTTGCCCATGGAATGTTGCGATACAGGGCGCGCGCCGCGGTGAGCCATTCCGGTTTGCCGGATTGCGTCGATTCCAGCCCGGTCAGTGCGGCGACGGCCCTCGCCTTCACGGCTTCACGACCGGAGAGGGTGAAGCCATCGATCGCCGCGCGGTAGCGTTCCGCGGCCAGGCGCGGCGAATGGTGCTCTCTCAAATACGCCCGCGCTTTGACGCCAAGCTGCGCCCGGAGTGCCGCGTCGGCGCGCAGGGAATCGATCGCCGAAATCAGGTGAGCGTCGATGAACTCTTCCGGCAGCATCACCGCGCAATCCCCGGGCAACTCGGCCAGCGCTCCATGCGCATTGGTGACTATTGGCAGGCCATGGGCCATGCAGTCGAGGACCGCGCGCGAGGTCTCGCCGCGCGAAAGGGTTCGCAGTTGGACCGCAACGTCGGCAGCCGACAGATACTGCCGGTACTCCTCGGCCGTGGTGAACCCGGTGATGCGGACCCCAGACGCGGATGCAGCTTCTCCGATCATGCGACGAATCTGTTCGGCGTATTGTCCGCCTGCGTCTTCACCGACAAACACGAGATGATGCCCGGCCGCCCGCGCGCAATCGCTCGCCAGCCAGGCCCGAAGGAGGCGGTCATTGAGCTTGATCGGTCCCATGACGCCAAACGAGCAGACGACGAAATCATGCTCCGCGAAGCCGAGCGCCCGTCGTGCCGCCTCGCGGGTGGAATCGTACGATGCACGCCTGAGTTGCGGAATGACCTCCCAGCGCGCGACGAACGCGCGGCCATAGTGATGCGCGCCCAGGGTCCGGCAGTACTCGTTGTGCACGATGACGCCGAGCGCATTCTGCAGGACGGCCAGGTTGGCCGGATATTTCCAGACCACATCGGCATTGTCCTGGCCGGAATCCAGCTCCTGGATGGCCGGGTAGCCGTGCGAGCGGTAGAGCGACTGTGGCCAGAATCCTTCCCGTCCCTCGTGAATATCCATGTGGGCAATGATCCCGCTGAGGTGGAAATCGTGGAGCACGACGACACCCGGATGGCGGCCGAACAGATCGAACATGTGACGATGGAAGACCGAGTTGCCGAAATGATAAAGAATGCGATCGTACAGATGGGCGTTTTCATCGAACCACCCGGCATCGTACGCCGGACAGTTGGCGCTCACCCAGGGGTCGGCCACCGGCAGGCGGGAGACGATGACATCGATATCGTAGTAACGGGAGAGTTCGGGCAGAAGCTCGGCGCTGTACTCTGCGATGCCGGTGCGCTCGGGCGGGAGAGGCGAGATGTAGGCCAGGCGCGGGCGCCGCGTGACGGTCGTCAATGGGGCGTGGCGCGATGGGGTCGCCATCTCCTTCTGGTGCCGTTCGAATGAAGCCCAGGCCCTCGATGCGCTTTCCTGCCAGCTATAGCTCCGCGCCCGCTCGAGACCGTGCTCGATGAGGCCCTGGCGATACACCCGATCCGTCAAAACCTGTTCGAGCTTGGCAGCGAGTTCCTCCTCGTCGCGCGGATCGAAGAGCGCATCTGCCCGGCCGATGACTTCGGGGATGCCCGCCACGCCGGCGCCGATCGTCGGCGCTCCGCACTGCATGGCCTCGAGAGCGGGAAGGCCGAAACCCTCGAGCAGTGAGGGGAAACAGAACGCGCGGCAAAGATTGTAGAGCGCGACGAGATCGGCATCGGAGACGAAGCCCGTCAGGACAAGTTCGTCTTGTGCAAGCCCTGCGCGCTGCGCGCAGCGACGAATCGCGGCCACACTCTCGGAATCCGTTGCACAGACGATGGCAAGCTGGTGGGAGGCGCGAATCGCGCCGGGCAGTCGTGCATAGGCGCCGAGCAACCCTTCGATATTCTTGCGCGGGTCGCCGCCGCCCGTGTACATGAGGAACGGGCGCGTCAGGCCGAAGCGCCCGAGGGTCGTCTCCGTTTCGCTCCGCGTCAGAGTGACCTGCCGGAAGCGGGAATCTGCGGCATTCGGAACGACGAAGGCTTTTCCCGGGGGAAGATCGAGCCGCTCGATCGCCTCCCGACGGGACCAATCGGAGACCGCAAGCCAGAGACCGGCCCGCCGGATGCTCGTGATTTTACGCTGATAGGCGGCCTCGACCGCCGGATCGGACAAATAGCGGTCCGGCTCGATGAGGGGTATCAGGTCGTGGATCGTGACAGCCGTTCTCGAGCCGTCGGCAATGACACCGACAGAGGTGACGGCGTCATCGAACAGCCCCTCGAAGAGGCTGGGCACGAAGGCGACATCGGGATCGATGCTGGCAAAGAATGATTCGCGCAGCACCTCTCCGGCGGCCCGCCGCCAGCCATTGGCGGGATCGTTGCCGGCGGCGGGCGTTGGCGCTTTCCACACCACGATCCGCCGCTGCGGAAGAAGAGTATCGAACGCAGCACGCAGCGATTCGATCGTCTCGGGAAACGCGTCATTGAGGGCGATCCAGACTTCATGGCCGGCCGCCTGACGCAGCAGGGCTTCGGTCAGCCCCATCGCGTAACGGCCGATGCCCCTCTGCCCGTTGCCTGCCTGCGCTGCCTGAAGGTCGATGAGCAGCTTCATGGGCTCGACATCTTCGTCTGCTGCGGGCGGAATCTGTTGCCGAGTCTGAGATAAAGCTCGCGCACCCCTTCCATTTCACCTTCCAGGTCGGATTCCTCGGAGGAGGCGAACGGGGAGGGGATGTGGTCGGTGGCAGCCGGCAGGCGTCGTGCCCGTTCGTTGCGAAGTTCCATCCGCAGGCGGTTCTGGAGCCGTGGGAATTTCGCAAGCTGGCACCTCAGGAAAAAGGCCAGCCGTGGGTGCGCGGCGAGGCGCTCCGCGAGACCGCCGATGAGCCGCGAGACGACGCGCCTTGGGCGGCTTCCGGGCTTGAGGGTGAGCCATGCCGATGCACCCACCAGGAACCAACTCGCGAACCGCATCGGGCCGCCCCTTGGCCGCAAAGCGGGCCGTTCACCCACCGCCAGCTTCTCTGCTCCATTATGCGTCTGTTCAGGCAATCTGCATCCTCTATCGGCTGCCTTGCGCAAGGCCGCGCCTGTCCTCGCCCATGGCCCTGGGCCAATTTCGGCCGGCTGCAAGATGCAAGCTTACCGATAGTCCGTTTCGGAGCCGAGTACTAAATTCTCGGCTACGATTTCGACTCTTTCGTGGCGGAGAGGGCAGCGGAGCGCAAACTCATGGTCTCGGAGAGTGATCTGGCTTCGCGCGCGTGATGCGTTTTCACCTGAGCGCCACCTCGAAGCCACGGGCGGTCGCCGGCCTTGCCATCATCGCGGCGTACCAGCGCGCGACATTCGGAAAATCCGCGAGATCGACCTGATGGCGCTCGTGCCGCCAGGCCCAGCCCAGGATGGCGAAATCGGCGATCGAGATCTCGCCTGCGAAATAGGGATGCTCGGCAAGCCTCCTGTCCATTACACCGTAGAGCCGGCGCGTTTCCTTCATGTACCGCTCGAGCCCGTAGCGGCGATCCGCTTCGTTCTCGACCTGGAGAAAATGATGCACCTGGCCCGGAAAGGGGCCGAACCCACCCACCTGGAACATCAGCCATTCCAGGACCGGCACCTGGCGGCGCAGATCGGCGGGCCAGAATTTCCCGCTCTTGGTGCCGAGATAGATCAGGATCGCCCCCGATTCGAACACGCTGATCGGCGCCCCGCCCGGGCCATCCGGATCGATGATGGCCGGGATCTTGTTGTTCGGGCTGATCTTCAGAAAATCCGGCTCGAACTGCCGGCGGTTGGAGATATCCACCGGCGTCACGGTATAGGAGAGGCCCATCTCTTCGAGGGCGACACTGATCTTGCGCCCGTTCGGCGTATCCCAGGCAAAAAGCTCGATCGGCATCCGCTTCTTCCTATGACAGTCGTTGCTTCAGCACCGCGTTGACGAGCGCGGGATTGCCCTTGCCAGCCATCGCCTTCATCACCTGCCCCACGAAATAGCCGAAGAGCTTCTCCTTTCCGGCCCGATATTCCGCGACCTTGGCGGCCTCGCGGGTCAGCACCGCGGCGACCGCCTCCTCGATCGCGGCATGATCGGTGACCTGCCGGAGGCCCTTGCGGACGACGATGGCTTGCGGCCCCTCACCGCTTGCCTCCATCTCCTCGATCACCTCCTTGGCGATGCGTCCGTTGATCGTTCCGTCCTCGATCATATCGAGCAGGCTGCCCACCGCCCCGGCGGTGAAGATCGCGGTCGAGGCAAATGTCTGGCCAAGGCGGTTGAGAGCGGCCTGGATGTCGCCGAGCATGAGATTGGCCGCCGTCTTCGCCCGCCGGCCCTTGGCGAGCATCTCGAAGTAATCGGCGGTCGTTGCCTCGGCGACGAGTTGCGACGAATCATAGGCCGAAAGGCCATAATCAGACATGAAGCGCGCCTTCTTCGCATCGGGCAGTTCGGGAAGCCCGGCACGCAACTCCTCGATCCAGGCCGGATCGAGCGTCAGGGGCACGAGATCGGGATCAGGGAAATAGCGATAATCATGCGCCTCCTCCTTGCTGCGCATGCTGCGGGTCGCCCCGCGCGCCGAATCGAAGAGACGGGTTTCCTGCAGGACTTCGCCGCCCGCTTCCCACACCGCGACCTGGCGGTGCGCCTCGGCCTCGATCGCCTGCATGACGAAACGGACGGAGTTGACGTTCTTGACCTCGCAGCGGGTGCGCAGCCCCTCGCCTGGCCGGCGCACCGAGACATTGACATCGGCGCGCAGCGAGCCTTCCTCCATATTGCCGTCGCACGTGCCGAGATAGCGGAGGATCGTCCGCAGCTTGCGCAAAAAAAATCCGGCCTCTTCCGGGCTCCGGATATCGGGCTCGCTCACGATCTCCATCAGCGCCACGCCGGCGCGATTGAGATCGATATAGGATTTGGACGGATGCTGGTCGTGCAGGGACTTTCCGGCATCCTGCTCGACATGCAGGCGCGTGATGCCGATTTCCCTGCCGCTGCCGTCTTCATTCTCGATCGTCAGCACGCCCCTTCCCACCAGCGGCTCCTGGTACTGGCTGATCTGGTAGCCGGCGGGCAGATCGGCATAGAAATAGTTCTTGCGGTCGAAGCGGCTCCTGAGATTGATCGCCGCGTTCAGGCCGAGCCCGGTGCGGACCGCCTGGGCCACGCACTCGCGGTTGATGACCGGAAGCATGCCGGGAAAGGCGGCGTCCACCAGGCTGACCTGGCTGTTGGGGGGTGCCCCGAAGGCGGTCGCGGCCCCGCTGAAAAGTTTCGTATTAGAGATGATCTGGGCATGCACCTCCATGCCGACCACGACCTCCCAGGGACCGTCGCCTCCTTCGATGTGATAGCTCATGCCCGCTTTCTCATATCGTCCAGCTTCTCATATCGCCCAGCTTCTCATATCGTTTGGCTTCCGGCACGAAGAGCGGGAAGTGCGGTGAAGGAAGCGGCGCGCTCGAGCGCCGCGGCCACGGCGAAGATGCTCTCTTCGCCGAACGGCGGGCCGATCACCTGCAGGCTGAGCGGCAGGCCGTCGGCATCGAGCCAGGCCGGCACCGCGATCGCCGGCACGCCGGCCAGATCCGCCGGCACGGTGAAGACGTCGTTCAGATACATCGTGACCGGGTCTTCGGTTTTCTCGCCCTCGGCAAAGGCGGCGGAAGGCGCGGTCGGTGCCAGCAAGGCGTCCACCTGTGCAAAGGCGTCCGTGAAGTCCTTGAGGATCAGCGCGCGCACCTTCTGCGCCTTGAGATAGTAGGCATCGTAATAACCGGCGGACAGCACGTAGGTGCCAATCAGGATGCGGCGCTTGACCTCGGTGCCGAAACCGCGGCCACGCGTTCCTTCATAGAGATCGATCAGGTCCTCGCCCGGCACGCGGAGGCCGTAACGGACGCCGTCATAGCGCGCGAGGTTCGAGGAGGCTTCGGCGGGCGCGACGATATAATAGGTGGGAAGTCCGTATTTCGTGTGCGGAAGGGAGATGTCGTGGATGCTCGCGCCGGCATCTTCCAGCCAGGCGAGACCGGAGCGCCACATCTCCTCGATCTCGGCGGGCATGCCATCGACGCGGTATTCGCGGGGAACGCCGATGCGCAGCCCGCGGATGCTCCTGCCGCACGAAGCTGCGTAGTCGGGCACGGGAACATCGACACTCGTCGAATCGCGCGGGTCGTGCCCGGCCATCGAGCCGAGAAGGATGGCGCAGTCCTCGACGCTGCGCGCCATCGGGCCAGGATGATCGAGCGAGGAGGCAAAGGCGATCACGCCGTAGCGGCTGCACCGGCCATAGGTTGGCTTGACGCCCGTGATGCCGCAGAAGGCGGCCGGCTGGCGGATCGAACCGCCGGTGTCGGTGCCGGTGGCGCCGATCGCGAGCCTGGCGGAAACCGCCGCCGCCGAACCGCCCGAGGAGCCGCCAGGGACCAGGCGCACCGAGGGATCCTGGCGGCGTTTCCAGGGATTCTCGGTCGATCCGTACGCCGAATTGGTGGTCGCAGAGCCCATCGCGAATTCGTCGAGATTGGTCTTGCCGAGAAAAATCGCGCCGTCCCGGAGAAGATTCGCCGTCACCGTGCTCTCGTAGGGCGGAACGAATGGCTCGAGGATGCGGCTTGCCGCGGTGGTGCGGACCCCTTTCGTGCAGAAGATATCCTTGATGGCAAGCGGAATGCCGGCAAGCGGCCCCCCCGCGCCTCTGACCAGCGCGGCGTCCGCCGCCGCCGCCGCGGCCAGCGCCTCCTCGGCGGTCACGACGAGGAACGCGTTGAGGCGCGGATTGATGGCCTCGATCGCCGCCAGATGGGCAAGCGTCAGTTCGCGGGCAGAGAATTCCCGCCGCTCCAGCGCTCTCCGCGCCGGGGCGATCCCCAGATCCGTGAGATTCATTCGACGACCTTGGGCACCGCGTAGAAATCGCCCACCCGCTCCGGCGCATTGCCCAGCACGAGATCCGGCTCCCCCCCCTCGGTCACGGTGTCGGGACGCATCTTGAGCCCGATCGTGATGGCGCCCGTCATCGGCGCGACCTGGGAAACGTCGACCTGGTCGAGCATCTCAACCCAGGCGAGAATTCCGCCCAGCTCCTGGCGGAACCGCTCGGCTTCGGACTTTTCCAGACGAATCCTGGCAAGGCGCGCGATGCGCCGAATCGTCGGCAGGTCAACCGGCATGGAATGGCTACAACCCTTGCACGAACAGCAGGCGGCAGACCATAACTGCCCCGATGCGCCTCTTCAACCTGGCGGAGCTGTTTGGCCGCCTTGCTCCGATGGAGCGGCTTCTCGGCCTCGATCCCGGCACGCGACGGATCGGCCTCGCGCTTTCCGACGTTTCGTTGCTGCTGGCCAGCCCCTACGGCAGCCTGCCGCGCCGGCGGCTCAGGGAGAACGCAGTGGAAATCAGGGCTTTGAAGGAACGCGAGAAGATCGGCGGCATGGTGGTCGGCTGGCCGCTCACCCTGGCCGGCGAAGAAGGCTCCGCCGCGCAATCCGCGCGTGACTGGGCCTTGGCATTGGCCCAGGCGACCGAGCTTCCGGCCATGCTCTGGGATGAGCGGCTCTCGACGGCAGCAGCGGTCAGGATGCTCATCGAAGAGGCGAATCTGTCGCGCAAAAAGCGCGAGAAGGTGACCGACCAGGTCGCCGCTGCGCTCATTCTCCAGGGCGCACTCGACGCGCACCGCGCCGCTTGACATCTCCCGATCACGATCGCCTTTCGAGTGGGATGCTCAGTGCTCAGCCGCCTCGCGGGCCAGGCGCTCGGCGAGTTTCGTATGCGCCTCGGAAAGATGGTCGAAGGTCTTGGTGAAGGTGCCGAGCCCCATCGTCTGAGAACGCAGCTCGATGATGAGGTCGTGCAGCTCCGCCTCCGGAACCAACGCCTCGGTCTCGTCCCAGCCGGTCCAACCGGCCCTTTCATGATAGCCGAGGATCCGCCCGCGACGGCCGGACAGCACGCGCTGGACATTCGCCGTGAAGCTGTTGGGCGCGCTGACAATGACCTTGTCGATCGGCTCCAGCAGCACCGGATCAGCCTTGGCCAGCGCCTCCGTCATCCCGATGCGCGTCGCGGTCTTGAACGCCATGTCGGAGCTGTCCACCGAATGGAACGTGCCGTCCACCAGGGTGACCGAAACATCCACCACCGGGTACCCGAACGGCCCCTTCTTCGTCGATTCCTCGGCCGCCTCCGCCACGGCCGGAATGTACTGGCGCGGCACCGCCCCGCCGACGATCCGATCCACGAACAGAAACCCTTCGCCCGGCTGGCGCGGCGCAATATCGAGCTTCACATCGGCGAACTGTCCGTGCCCGCCGGTCTGGCGTTTCAGCCGGGCGTGCTGATGGACCGCCTTGCGGATGGTCTCCTTGAAATGGATTTGCGGCCTGGCCGTGACCAGCTTGAGGCCATAGCCGCGCGCAAGCCGATCCAGCGCCGCATGCAGATGAACCTCGCCCTGGCCGGAGAGGACGGTCTCGCCGGTGGCCGCTTCGTGGACCAGGTGAAGCGACGGATCCTCCTCCAGAATTTTCTGCAGCGCGCCGGAAAGCTTCACATCGTCCTTCCGATCGGCCGTGGTGATCGCCAGCGCATAGACCGGCTCCGGCGGCTCGGGGAACGGCAGCATCTCGCCGGAACCGCCCAATGTCGCGCCGGTCGCAACCTGGTCGAGCCGGCCGAGCGCAACGAGGTCGCCCTCCCCGGCTTCGCCAACCTTCTGCGGCTCGTTGCCGGGGAAACGCAGAATGCCGCCAATCCGCCCCGCCTCCAGCGTCGCACCGTCGCGGATCGTCCCACGCCAGACACGGGCAAACGAAAGCTTGCCGGCGTGGCCGGCATAGCTGGTCTTGAAAACCTGGAGCAGCGGCGGGCCGGCAGTCTCGATCGCAAGCCGCGCCGCGGTCTCGGACGGTTCGGGCACGTCATGACGAAGCGCCTTCCACAGCCGCTGGATGCCATGATTGCGGTCGGCCGCGCCGAGCAGAACCCCGCCGATCGCCCCGGCCGCCACGTCCTTCTGCAGCCTCTCGTAAACCTCGGCCGGACTCGGTGCCACTCCCTCCAGGACCTTTTCGAGCAGGCCATCGTCATGGTCGGCCAGCGCCTCGAGCAAGGTCTCGTGCGCCGCGCGCTCGTCCGCCGCGGCAGCCGAGGGAATCTGGATCAGCTCGGAAACCTCGCCCGGGCGGTAGCGGTAGGCACGCTCGGAAGCCAGATCGACATAGCCCGTCACGTTCTCCCCCTCGTGGATCGGCACCTGGCGCAGCACCAGGGGGCACCGCGTCTCGGCCTGCAACGCCGCCAGGCACTCGGCGAGCGGTACGGCGAGCGTATCGATGCGATTGAGGAAGACGAGGAATGGAAGCCCATTGTCCTCCAGCAGGCGGAACAAGGGGGCAAGAGCGGCGGCCCGGCTCGGGACGGGCTCGGCGACGACGACCGCAAAGTCGCTGACCGCCAGCGCCGCCTGCGCCTCGAAGGCAAACTCGACCGAACCCGGGCAATCGAGAATGGACCAGGAATCGCCGAGATACGATGCATGGACCAGCCGGGTCTCGGTGGTGGCCTGGCGCTGGCGGGTCTCGCCCGGTCGGCGCAGGGGGGTGCCGGCCGCGGCCATCAAGGCCTCGAGCACCGTGGTTTTGCCGCTGCCGAACGGGCCGATCAGGGCGACGGCACGCGGCCTGTGTCTGGGACCCGCTTCATTCTCCCGTGCTTTGCCTTCGGCCATGGTTCCTCCTCCCGCGCGTCGCGGCACGACCCGCCGCCCTGCCGGGATAGGCTAGAGCGGATCGCGCTTGACTGGAATCGCCCTCGTGCGATGAGTCACGAAGATTGTTCTCTTTTGAAAAAGAGACCCAGAAGACTTTCATCCTTTCGTTCGGAGTCCCGCGGGCGACGCCGGGTCCGGAAAATGGGGAAAAGTCTTTTTGCTTCTTTTTCTTCAGAAAAAGAAGGTCCTTGCTTTTCAATACTTCATCAGGGCTCATAATACCCTCTCGTGCCATTGGACCCGCGATCGATGCGGGCAGGAACGGTCCTGAATGCGGCTTCGCGATCTCGGCCCGATCGATTGCGACGTCCATCCGCCGACGCCTCGGATGGCCGAGCTGTTGCCCTACCTCGACCCGCACTGGCGCGAGGTGATGCTGAGCCGCGGCATCGACGGGCTGGAGCTGGCGAGCTACCCGCCGGGCTCGCCCCTTTCGGCGCGGCCCGAATGGCGTGGCCCCGACGGACGGCCGGGCGGCGATCTGGCGCTCGTGCAGCGCGAAGTGCTCGATCGGCCGGGCGCGCGCGCCGCGATCCTGAACTGCCTGCATGGCGCCATGGCGATGTTCAGCGAGGACATGGGCGCCGCCCTCGCCCGGGCGGTGAACGACTGGATCGCCCGGGAATGGCTCGATCGGGACGCTCGGCTCTCCGCCTCGATCCTGGTCGCGGCGCGCAGCCCGGAACTCGCCGTGGCGGAGATCGAGCGCCGCGCCGAGGATGCGCGCTTCGTGCACGTTCTTCTGCTCGCCAACGGCGAGCTGCCGCTTGGCCGGCGCGTGCACTGGCCGATCTACGCGGCGGCCGAGCGGCTATCGCTGCCGGTCGGGATCCACGCCGGCAGCGCCTTTCACCAGCCTCCCACCGGCATCGGCTGGCCGAGCTACGTGGTCGAGGACTATGTGAGCCAGGCCACGAGCTTTCAGCACCAGCTTCTGAGCCTGATCGGCGAAGGGGTGTTCACGAAATTTCCGGGCCTGAAAGTGGTGCTGATCGAATCCGGGGTGACCTGGCTTCCCGGCTTCCTCTGGCGGGCCAACAAGGAATGGCGGGCGCTGCGGCCCGAGGTGCCGTGGGTGGACCGCTCGCCGATCGAGATCGTGCGCGAGCATGTGCGGCTCACATTGCAGCCGCTCGACGCGCCGCCCGAAGCGGACGCGCTGGCGGCGGTGATCGGCCAGCTCGGCTCGGATGACCTTCTGCTCTTTTCGAGCGATTATCCGCACTGGCAGTGGGACGGCGCGGAGCCGTTGCCGGACACTCTGTCGGAGGCCGCGCGACGGCGGATCGCGCTCGAGAATCCGCGCCAGACCTACCCGAGGCTCGGCATCCGGCTGGGCAAGGAGTGCGTGTCATGAGTGGTGCCGTCCTGGAACGAAGCCGAACGGACGAAGCGCGGCTCGGGGTGGTCGATTGCGACATCCACCCGATGCTGCGCTCGGAACGGGCGCTCATCCCGTATCTCTCGCGACGCTGGCGGGACGAGATCGAGACGTTCGGGCTGAGGACCCGCAATCCCTTCGTCGGCAGCTTCGCCTTTCCAAAAGCGGCACCGGCGCTTTCGCGGCGCGACAGTTGGCCGCCCGGGGGCGGCCCGCCCGGCTCGGACCTTGCCTTCATGCGCACCCAGCATCTCGATCCTTACGACATCGAGACGGGAATCCTAGAGGCCCTGATCCCGAGCGGCAAAGACCAGCGCAATCCGGCCTTTGGTGCCGCACTCTGTTCGGCGCTGAACGACTGGCAGGTCGCCGAATGGACGGAGCCCGAGCCGCGCCTCAAGGCGGCGATCACCATCCCGGCCGAGGATGCCGAGGCATCGGTCGCGGAGATCGAGCGCTGCGCGCAACGGCGCGACTTCGTCTCCATCTTCCTCGCCACCCGCACCCAGGAACCGCTGGGGCGCAAGCGCTACTGGCCGATCTTCGCTGCCGCCGTTCAGACCGGCCTCACGCTCGGCATTCATACCGGTGGCAGCAATGGCCTTCCCATGACCCCCGGCGGCTGGCCCTCCTTCTATTTCGAGGAGCACATGGCAAATGCCTTCGCCATGCAGCCGCTTCTGACGAGTCTCGTCTTCGAGGGCGTGCTCGAAGCCTTCCCGACGCTCCGGGTGGTGCTGATCGAAGGCGGTTTCGCCTGGGCCCCGGCGCTCGCCTGGCGGCTCGACAAGCACTGGGCACGCATGCGCTCGGAAGTGCCGCATGTGCCGCAACCGCCCTCCTTCTATATCCGCCGCCAGGTCTGGTTCGCGACCCAGCCCGTCGAGGAGCCGCCGCATCGCCCCGACCTCAGGACCCTGATCGACTGGATCGGCTGGGACCGGCTGGTATTCGCAAGCGATTATCCGCACTGGGACATGGACGATCCCAGGCTCGCGTTCAAACTGGCGCTGAGCGCGGACGAGATGCGCGCCCTCTTCCGCGGCAATGCCCGCGCCGCATACGGGCTTTCCTGAGTGGCCCGACACGTCGTGGCGCCGGCCGCCGAAATTGCGCCGGGCGAACGGAAGCTCGTGAGCGTGGCCGGCCGCTCGATCGGCATCTTCAATCTCGGCGGAGAATTCTTTGCGCTGTTGAACCGCTGCCCGCACCAGGGAGGAAGCCTCTGCCGAGGCCAGCAGGTCGGGCTCCTGCTGTCGCGGGAGCCGGGGCAGTATCACTATTCCCGGCCCGGAGAGATGCTCCGTTGCCCCTGGCATGGCTGGGAGTTCGATATCCGCACCGGGCAGTCCTGGTGCGATCCGAAGCGCACGCGCGTGAAGAGCTATCCGGTCGCCGTAGAGCCGGGCGAGGCGCTGGTGAAAGGTCCCTACCAAGCCGAGACCTTCCCGGTGAGCGTCGAAGCCGATTATCTCGTGATCGATCTGTAGGGCCGCCGGCCGATCGCTCGCTGGCGTGAGACCGGGGGATGATCGGCAAGCCGGCAACTCGCCGTCCGTTGCGAGCACGAATCGGTGAAGCCGTCGCGAAGCACGATTTTTGTTGCTAAGCCAGTCCGATTCTGTATAGAAACAATTCTCTGGGCAAACCCGCCTTCCCTGCACCACAACGATCCGGGGAGTTGCGTCATGAGTGGAAGTGAATCGAAATCGAACGCGCTGCACAAGGCGCACGCCGACGCTTATCGCGCCTACCTGCGCAGCCTGCGCGACAGCCTCGCCAAGGTCGATATCGAGGCGATCGATCTGTCGAAGCCACAGATCACCAAAACGCCGACCTTGTTTACCTTCTTCACGATTCAGACCTTTTACACCTACTACACCTGGCTCACTTACAGTTCCTACTCCTGCGAAGCGTGCATTGCCGAATGAGCGCTGCCCCGCCGCCCGGTAAAGCCCGGGCGGAGCCGGGCTGGTGAACGAAGGCCAATCGGAGGCGGCAGCGCCGGTGGCTGCCCGGGCGGACGAGGAGCCGCCTCCTGAGACGGAAGTCAGGCGCCTTCTCGCTCAGCTCTACGATCCGAACATCCGCTTTCCCGACCGTCCGGTGTTTGTCGCGGACCTCGAAGCGTTCGAGATGCCGGACGGGCTCGGCTTCCAGTTCCGCGGCCTCGAGGCACCCGTGATTGTCCGCGGCCAGAGTGCCGGGGCGGTGATCCGGCACCTGCAGGACTGCCTGAACGGCCGGATGACGCGGGAGGAGGTGATCCGCGCCGGACCACCGGCCGTTCCGCCCGCCGCATACCTGCGCGCCCTCCTCCTGCTGCACAGCAAGGGCCTGCTCGTCTCCGCCGATGCCGAGCGGCCACGGCCCGCCCAGGCGCTCGATGCGGCAACCCTCAACCGGCAACTGCTGTACTGGGGCCGGCATCTCGGCATCACCCGGGCGGCCGGCTCGGCCGCCGAAATCGAGCAGCGCCTGGAAAGAGCCCGTCTGATCGTCCTCGCCGGCGGCATCTTCGGGGCCGTGACCTGCGACCTTCTCTCTCGCAGCGGGTTCCGCTCTCTTTCGGTGCTGGCCTGGAACGACGACGGCGCCCTCGAACGCAGTATCCGGCTCGCGCCGGAGAGACCGGCCGAGTTCTTCCGCCTTCCCACCACGGCTCTCGATCCGGCCCTCCATCTGTTGAGCCGCTGGCTGGAAGGGGCGGACCTCCTGGTCACGGCGACCTCTGATGCACCCGCCATCCTGTTCAGCGGCATCAACGACCTGGCCCTGCAAAGAAGCACGCCTTGGCTCTATGGCAATGCAGACGGACCGGCTCTCGATATCGGGCCGCTGGTGCAGCCGTACGAGACGGGCTGCTTCGCCTGTCTCGAGCTGCGCCGGCGGAGTGCGCGTGACTTCGCCTTCGAGAACGAATTCCATGAACAGCGTCTGGGCGAAGAGCGCGATGCGGCCGAGCGCGTCTTGATCGGAGAAGCGGTCTGGCCGGCCACGCTCGGCGCCAGCATGCTGGCGGGTGAGGCATGCCGGCTGATCACGGGGCTGGCGCCGCCCACCTTGACCGACACCATGCTGCACGTCCTGCCGGTGACGGGAACGATGGAGCGGAACCGCTTCACCAGGGTTCCGCGCTGCCCGGCCTGCTTCCGCGGCGCCATCGCGGCCGTGGAGGTGGTTTGCTAGGCCCTTCCACCGCCGGGCGGGTGCGGGAGCTGCCCCTCCACGGTATCGCGGACCTGGTGGACAGGCGCTTCGGCCCGGTGCTGGAGCTTGCGCATCAGCGGCTCGGCGGGAACGAACCGCCCTGGTTCCTCTCCACCGCTTCCATGGCGCGCTATCCGACCGGCGCGCTCTATAACGACACCGCGCTGACCGCCGCCGGCACGTCGCTGGCGGCCGCAGAGGCGGCCAGGCGCGCGATCGGCGAGGCAATCGAACGCTACAGCGCGCTCAATGCCATCGTGCCGTTCGAGCGGGCAACGCTGCGGGAAGGCGGCCTTCTGCACCTCTGGCCGGTCTGCGCCCCGGACGAGCCTTGCAGCCCCGCGTTCCGTTCGTTGCCGGCCGATGTCGGGCTGACGCAGGTGCGCATGCAGCGCCTGGGCGACGGCGCGCGCCTGCTCGCGCCGGCCGGATTCGTCTGCCTCGGCTTCCACCCGGAGCCGCCGGAGCCCGCGGTCACGCTGTCGATTTCAACCGGCCTCGCCTTCCACCCGGAACGGCACCAGGCGATCTGGCGCGGCCTCTGCGAAGTGGTGGAGCGGGACGCGGTGATGAGCGCCTGGTGGCTGCACCGCCCGCTGGCCGAGATCGACATGGCGGACGCGCCCTACGCCGTCACCTCCCGGCTCGAGCGCCTCGCCGCCGCCGGCATGACCGCCCGGCTCTACGACATCACGACAGAACTCGGCATTCCCACTTCGTTCTGCCTGCTGCAGTCCCCCCGCTACCCGCACCTCGTTGTCGGCGCGGCAACGCGGGCGTCCGCCGACGCGGCCTTGGCCAAGGCCCTGGACGAGGTGGTTTCCATGCGGGTCGCGCTGCAGGCTCCCGCCCCCGGGGCGGATCCCGATGCAACGCCCCCGGCAAGCCTGGTCGCGCATGCCCGCTTCCATGCCGCGGGCAACCGCGACGGCGCCTTCGATTTCCTTCTTCGTTCCGACGATTCCCTTCTTCATTCCGATATCGAACCAATCAGCTATCGCCGGTTCGCGGAACGTTCTATTCCCGAACCGGCCGATATGCGGGCGCTCGACGACCTGGCGCGCGGCTTCGGGATCGACGCCTTGCCGATCCTCTGGATCGAGCTCACCGCGCCGGAGATGCAGGCGCTCGGAACGGTGGTGCGGGTCGTCGCGCCGGGGCTGGTCCCGCTCTCGGCGGATGACCGGATCCGCTGGCTCGGGACGCAGCGCCTCCTCCGCCGGGCGGGCCTCACCCGGGCCACGCGCTCCGCCTTCACGCGCCATCCGCATCCGTTTGCCTGAGCGGAGGATCGCTCGATGCGCCTCTCGGTTCGTCATCTCAGCGGCCCGGCCGACCGCGTCGCCGACGATGAGCAGTACCACGTGGCAACGCGCAACGCGCGCATTTCCAAGCAGTTCCACAAGGCGCATGAGACGCACTACGAGCCGTGGGTCCAACGCCTCGTCGCGGAGGCGGCGCTGCACGTGGATGCGGTGCCGCGCGAGCCTCTGCCGGCCCCCGACCCGGGACTCCTCGAAATGTCCCTTGGTGCGGCCATCCGGGCGCGCCGGAGCGGGCGCATGTACGGCGATGCCCCGCTTTCGCCCTCCCATCTGGCCACGCTCCTCACCGGCGCGCTTGGCGTCCGCGAACCCGCCGACGCCTCCATTCCCGGCGGGATGATCCGCCGCAACGTCACCAATTCGGGCAACCTGGGCTCGGTCGAAATCTATCCGATTCTGCTCAAGGTCGCGCAAATCCCGCCGGGTATCTATCATTTCGACAGTGTCCATCACGACCTCGCGCTGCTGCACCGAGGTCTCTTCGCTCCCTGGCTCGGCACGTGCGTCTTGTTCCAGCAGGAATTCGCGGCGGCGGCGGCGGCCCTCGTCCTGACCAGCGCCTTCGGGCGGCTCAAGGCGAAATACGGCCCGCGCGGCTACCAGCTCGGCCTGTTCGATGTCGGCCACGTCTCGCAGAACATCTATCTGATCGCAACCGCGCTCGGCCTCGAAGTCTGCGCGACCGCGGGCTTCGTCGATGAAGTGCTGGACCGGGCGCTCGGGCTGGATGGCCTCGACACGGCAGCCTCGCTCGTCCTGCTGATCGGCCATCCGCGTCAGCCACGCGATTGGGCCGGCTCCCCGGACCCGAGACGCTCCAGGATCGCCGCGGAAGGCTGAACCGGCGCGCATGGCCCAGGCCTGCGCAACACAGCGCCACCGGCTATCTTCCGCCCTCTATGCCAGCAGGGGGGAGGAGCGCGTGTCCGTCAGTGTCATGCTGGAGCGGCTTCGCACCGTGTGCGTCGTCCCGGTGCTGCGCACCCATGAGCGGCGCCATGCCGAGACCGCGGCCGAATGGCTTCTCGATGCCGGATTTTCGGTTCTCGAAATCACCCTCACCATCCCTGACGCGCCCGGGCTGATCCGCACGCTGGCCGCGAAGCCGGGCCTCGTCGTCGGCGCCGGCACCGTCCCTTCGGCCAGGGACGCCGAAGCGTGCCTGGACGCGGGGGCGCAGTTCATCGTTTCACCCTGGGTCGATCCCTCCCTCGCCGCGCCCTGCAAGGCTGCCGGTGCCGCGCTGATGCTGGGGGCCCTGACCCCGACCGAAGTGCGCGCCGCCCTCGCCGCCGGCGCGGACGTGGTGAAAATCTTTCCTGCCTCGTCAGCCGGCGGCCCCGGCCATATCCGCGCCCTCGCCAGTGTCCTTCCGGGCGTCGCCCTCTGCCCCACCGGCGGAATCTCGGCGAGCGAGGTTCCCCTCTATCTCGCCGCCGGCGCCGCCTTCGTCGGCATGGGCGGGGCGCTCGTTGACGAACGGCGCATCGCGGCCGGGGATCGCCCCGCCATCCTCGCCGCAGCCAGGGCAGTGCGGGAAGCCGCGTGATGCCACCGGAGCTTCTGGCGATCGGCGAGCCGATGCTGGAATTTTCCGAACTGCCCTCGGAAGATGATGGAAGAAATATTTATCTTCAGGGATATGGTGGTGACAGCTCAAACGCGGCTGTGGCCGCGGCACGGCAGGGCGCCCGCGTCGGCTACATCACGGCCATCGGACAGGACCCGCCCGGGGAGGCGTTTCTCGCGCTCTGGCAACGGGAGGGGATCGATACGGCGGCAGTGAAGCGCGATCCCTGCCATCCGACCGCCGTCTATTTCATCACCCACGCGGCGGGCGGACATCGGTTCTTCTACCTGCGCAAGGATTCCGCCGCCGCCCATTTCGGCCCCGGCGATCTCCCCAGGGAAACGATCGGCGCGGCGAAGATGCTGCTGGCATCCGGCATCAGCCTCGGCATTTCCGCGAGTGCTACGGACGCCGTGTTCGCGGCGATCGAGATTGCCCGCCGCCGGGGCGTGCGGGTCGCGATCGACACCAATTACCGCCCCGCCCTCTGGCCTCCCGCGCGGGCGGCGCCGGTGATCCACGCCGCGATCGCTGAGGCCGACATCGCGCTGCCCGGCCAGGACGATGCAACGGCGCTGACCGGGCTCACCGAGCCCGATGCCATCCTCGAGTTCTATCTGCGGCTCGGCCCATCCATTGTCGTTCTGAAGCGGGGCAAGGATGGTGCGATCCTGGCCACGGAGAATCGGCGGGTCACCCTGCCCGCCCCTGCCGTCGCCACGCTCGACGCTACCGGCGCGGGCGATGTTTTCGCCGGCGCGTTTCTTGCCCGCCTGCTGCAATCGGATTCCCCCCGGGAGGCGGCGCGTTACGCAACGGCGGCGGCCGCGCTTTCCACCACCGGCTACGGCGCGGTCGCGCCGATCCCCCGCCCGGAGGCCGTGCGCGCGGCTCTGGCCATCGCGGGCGGAGCGCCGCCCGCCTGACGCTCCGGCAATTTTTCGGTTGCCGCAACGATTGATTTGTCACACAGTAGCAACGTTCCCGTGGACAGGCCGAAGACGACGGGCAGGAATGACGGTCGGGCTGTGGACGCTCTCTGTTATTGGCAGGAAAAGGAGTGTCGGGTGGACGAAATTATTCCGGTCATACTGGGCGCGGTCCTTGGTGCAGCGATCTGGCGCTCGACAACGGGGTGGGTACGGCTGGTGCTGAGTGTGCTCGCCGTGCTCGTTTCCGGTGCCTTCGCGACGGTGATGAGCGGCGAGTATCACACGAGCTGGGTGTACCTCCTGCTCGACCTGGGTGAAGCGGCACTCGGGCTCGCCGCCGGCTTTTTCGTGGCCTATCGCCTGCTTCCCGCGCGCCGGGCGGAGCAACGGCCTGCCGCCGGGAAGCCGGGATCGGCGGGCGGCAAGCGGTAGAGAGCGTCCAGATCAATATGGCTTCTGGCGGAATTGCTTCGCTGACCGCCAAAGCCATGACATTGATCGAGAAAATAAGCCAAGAACGGGATGATCGAAAATCATCCCGATCGACGCCCCGAGTTTCCGCGGCGCGAAGAGCCTCGATCCCTGCGGCGCCGGCCGCCCGCGGAAACCCGAGCGGAGAGATGGGAAGATAGCGGGGTACGATCAGGAGGGGCGGGATGGCTGCTTCGATTCGAGAGCTCGCCAACCAGGCAAGCTTCATCTTCGAGGGAACGCTCCGGCGCACCGGCGCCGCCACCCGCACGGCCGTGCCGCCGTCGCCCGAGGTGGCCCCCGAGATGGCTGTGGTCCATGTGCTCAGGATTTTGAAGGGCCCGCCGGCGCTCGCCAAATTCAGCGGCCGCGACATCGCCATGCAGATGCGTGGCCCGCCGCACCCCGAGCACGAGCGCGAGTTCATCTTCTTCACGACCGGCCTCTCCTACGGTGACAGCCTCGCCGTCCGCGAGGTCGGCCACATCGCCGAGCGGGGCCCCGAAGTGGAACGCGAGTTGCACGAAGCCGAGCGCGAGAAGCGCGACGAGGCGCTCTCGCGCCGCCTCGGCGCGGCCGACATCGTCGTCACGGGCGAGGCCATCCGCGTCGGCGAATTTCGCTGGCCGGAAGGCACACGCCGACACGTCTCCGAGCACGATCCTGACTGGTGGGAATGCGAGATCAGGGTCCGCGACATCGAGAAAGGTCGCATCGAGCCCGCCCGCAAAGGCCACGCCGGTGCAACGGAGGTCGTGACGCTCTTCGCCCACTCGATCGACGTTCTCTGGCACCAATCGCCGAAATTCCAGAAAGGAGACGAGGGTATCTGGTTGCTTCACCGCACCGATTTCCGCGGCAACCCGGCGCCCGGCCTTGTCACCGACCATCCGCTCGACTTCCACCCGCTCTCCGAGCACGAGCGCATCCGCGCCCTGCTCGAACGGCTGCGCCACTAACCCACCGCTCTTCCATCGAGGCCGCCAACCGCGCGGACGTCGCGCGCAACAGCGAGGTGCATCATGGATGTTTTCGTTATCGATATGATCCCGCAGTCGCTGAGCGGCGAGCAGAACCAGGACAGTGAGCCGAGCCTCGCCGTCAATCCCGCCAATCCGCTCCAGGCCGCCGCCACCGCCTTCACGCCCGATCCCCTGAGCGGCCCGCTCGCCCCCATCTTCGTCACCTCGGACGGCGGCAAAAGCTGGGCCCTCAACCTGATCGTGCCCGGTGCCGGCACCGGCATCGGCATTTATCTCCCGACCGCCGATATCACGATCCGTTTCGGTGGCAAATCCAACGTGCTCTACGCCGGCATCCTTCGTGGCGACACGGTCGCGATGAACATCCTCCGCACCGCGAATTTCCTGAGCCCGACCGTGATGACCATCCTCGAGCCCCGCGCCAACGAGGACCAGCCCTGGGTGCAGGCCACCACCGCGGAGAATGTCGGCGGGGCGCCCGATCGCGTCTATGTCGGCAACAACAACTTCAACGTCTCACCGACCGCAACCGTCGATCTCTCGCTCAGCGCCGCCACCGCCGCGCCACCCGCCGGCTTCGCCCCGCACGCACTCACCACGCGCATCCCGACCGGCGGCCAGAACGGGCCCTCCATCCGCCCCGTCGTGCATGACGACGGCACGGTCTATGTCGCCTACTTCAACTGGACCACCCCCGCCGCCATTCCCCACACCACCGACGTCGTCGTCGCCCGCGACGACAATTGGGGCCAGGGCGTGCCGCCCTTCAACGATCTCATCGATCCCGGCGATCTCCTGGCCGGCCTTCGCGTCGCGCCGGGCGTCTCGCTTCCCTGGGCCAATTTTTCCTTCCTCGGCCAGGAGCGCGTCGGCTCGCATATCTCGATTGCCATCGATCCGCGCGACAGCTCGGTCGTCTATCTCGCCTGGGCCGATTTCCCGACCGGCGTCGCCCCCTACACCATCCATCTCCGCCGCTCGCGCGACCGCGGCCTCACCTGGTCGGGCGATCTCCGCCTGATCCCGAACGGC
>Ga0335075_10003937_pt1 | contig 23316 bp, 16 predicted proteins | sample Lox_Sample_24_FD_206723 | JGI IMG/M metagenome (GOLD analysis project Ga0335075, IMG submission 206723) | Soil microbial communities from Loxahatchee National Wildlife Refuge, Florida, United States - Lox_Sample_2.4 | ecosystem: Environmental > Terrestrial > Soil > Wetlands | place: USA...
CTCGGCTGGCTTCGCGTCCGGCGCGGTGCTCGGCGGCCTGCTGGTCGAGATCACCTGGCGGCTGGTCTTCTTCGTCAACGTCCCGATCGGCATCGCGCTGCTGGCCGCCTCGCTGCGGCTGCTCCCGCGGGACCCGCCCGGGAGCGGCAGGCAGCTTGACGTCCCCGGTGCCGTCACCGTGACCGCGGGGGTCGCCCTGCTCGTGCTGGCCATCGCGCGGGCCGGCGACACGCTGCAGGCCATCCAGCCGGTGCTGCTGGCCGCTGTCGCGGCCTTGCTGCTGGCCGGGTTCATAGTCCGGGAGCGCCGGGCCCGGACTCCGCTTCTCGACCTGGCCCTGGTTAAGGACCGCGGCATCGCCGGGGCCAACCTCACTTTCATCGCGGTCGGCGCCCTCAGCGCCTCCCAGGTCCTGCTGGTCACGCTCTACCTGCAGGAAGGGCGCGGGCTCAGCCCCGTGCTGACCGGCTTGTGCTTCATTCCGCAGGCGGCCGGTGCGTTCGCGCTGGCCGGCCCGGCCGGCCGGTTCGTCCCCTCGCTCGGGCCGCGCCGCGCGCTTGCCATCGCCCTGTCCCTCGCATTGCTGGCCCTGGGCGGGGGAGCCGTGGCGGTGCTGGTCGGGTCGCTGCCGGGGCTGCTGGCCGGCCAGTTCGTCCTCGGGGTCGCGAACCGGCTCAGCCAGGTCGCTGCCACCCTGGCTGGCACCCGCGGGCCGGTCGCGGCCCGGTCCGAGGGCACGGCCAGCGCGCTGCTGACCGCCACGAGGCAGTGCGGCTCGGCGCTCGGGGTGGCGATCGTCTCCGCGATCCTGGTCGCCGTCCACGGCGCGGACTATCACCGGACCGGGGTGGCGATGTTCGTCGTCGCGGGCTTCGCCCTGGCCGGCCTGCTCGCGACCCGGGTCGTACCGCCCGCGCCGCCGCACCCTCACCCGCCGGAGCCGCAGCCGGAGCCGCACCACCTGTTCCACCATCACGCCGGCGGGATCCCCTAGAACGGCGGATCATCCGAGTAGTTGCCGCCGCTGTCGCCTGCCCACGGATCGGAATCCTGGCCCGAGCCGCCCTGACCGCCCGCCGCCACCCGGGCGGCCTCATCCCCGGGACTGCCCTGGCCCCCTTGACCGCCCCCGTTCCCGTTGGACCGGGCGGCCCGGTTGACCTTGGCCGAGGCGTTCCGCAGCGAGGGGCCGACGTCGTCGACCTCGACCTCGTACACGGTCCGCTTCTCGCCCTCCTTTGTCTCGTACGACCGCTGACGCAGCCGTCCCGACACGATCACCCGCATCCCGCGACGCAGGCTCTCCGCGGTGTTCTCCGCCGCCTGCCGCCACACGTTGCAGGTCAGGAACAAGCTGTCCCCGTCCTTCCACTCCCCGGTGGCGTTATCGCGGAACCGCGGCGTCGAGGCCACCCGAAACCGCGCCACCGCCTGCCCCGCCGGAGTGAATCGCAATTCCGGATCCTCGACGAGGTTCCCCGCGATCGTGATCTGAGTGTCGCCCGCAGCCATCAGCAGATCTCCTTAACTAACTGGCTCGCATGCCGTCTCAGACATTGTGTGCGACACCACTGACATTTCTGCCGGGCGGGATACCGTGCGAGGGATGTACCAGTACGCGGCGGCGGGCTGCTGCGGCAAAGCGGACGTACGGACCCAACGGTTGCCACTTGCAAGGGTTCTTGCCGGCAGGTTGCCACAACCAGGGCATAACGGCTTGCGGGCCACACCGCCCACGATCGGCAGCCACGGACTATTGAGGTCGAGCACCGAATCGGGACGCCATTCCGTTACCGGCACCACACCGGGCTCGACCAGGTCGAGGCCGTCGAAGAAGCGTGACACCTGGTCGCGGGTGCGAAGCGTCACCTTCTGGTCAAAGGACTTGTTCAGCACGTCCTCGCCGCGTCCGGCGACGTTCTCCTGCTTCCTGGCCGGGTGGGTGATGGCCAGGAAACTGTCCCGGGGAACGCTGTCAACCAGGCTGCGGATCAGCCGGTACGGGTCGTCCTCGTCGGGGATGCAGTGCAGGATGGCGATCAGCATGACGCCGACCGGCTTGCTGAAATCAAGCGTTCTCGCCGCCTCGGCCAGGATTGCCCCAGTGTCGCGCACGTCGGCGTCGACGTAGTCGGTGACGCCTTCCGGTCCGCTGGTCAGCAGCGCCCGTGCGTGGGTGAGCACGATCGGGTCGTTGTCAACGTAGACGATCCGCGTGTCGGGCGCGATCGACTGGGCGACCTGATGGGTGTTGTCCGCGGTCGGGATGCCGGTCCCGATGTCGAGGAACTGCCTGACTCCCGCCTCGGTTATGTACCGCACCGCGCGCCCCAGGAAGCGCCGGTTGGCGCGTACGCCGGGTTTGATCCCGGGGGAGGCAGTCGCCGCGGCCTCGGCGGCTTCCCTGTCCGCGGCGAAATTGTCCTTGCCGCCCAGCCAGTAATCGTAGATACGGGCAATGTGCGGAACGCGGGTGTCAAAGTCCGGCATGCTCGGCCTTCCGTCGTGACCCCCCGGTGAACGATAGTGACCCGGCGCGTCATGATGCAACGACCAGGGCCATGGAGCCCTTCAGGCGGTCAGGCCTGGAACGGCCGACGTCACCGCGCCGTCGGTGTAGCTGACCGAGTTGGTCGCCACCGCTGGGATCCGCGGACCGGGCAGTACGACGCCGACCAGGTTCAACGGGTCGACGGCGGACAGCCTGACGGTCTCGCCGTCCCGCGGCCGCTTCCTGATCTCGCGCAGCATGCCCACCGCGTCGGGGTGCGCGAACTGCTCGCCGCTGAACCCGTTGACGAACCGCCCGCCGGCCACGGTGCCGCGCGCCTCCATCCGACGGAACGCCCAAAGCACCTCCCGCCAGGGCACCGCGATGTTCTCCCTGACCAGCAGATCCCGGAACACCACGCCCCACCGGACGGCCAGTTGCTCCGCGACCGCCTCGGCCAGCTCGTCAGGATCGCAGTCCTGCAACGGAGGCGGCAGCACGGACCAGCGGCCCGCCGTGCGGGACGCGAGCTGGCCGCCGCGGCGCAGCCGGTGCCGTCCAAGCGCGGTCTGCGCCAGCGCGCGCTGCGCGAACAGGGACCGCACGGCGCGGAACCCGTCCGCGGTAAGCAGCCCCCGGGCCACGCCGTCCCACAGCGCGTCCTCGATCTCGCCCGGCAGCCGCCCGGTCGCGGCGGCCAGGTCGGTCTGGAACAGCGCGCCCCGTGCGGCCAGTGCGTCGAGGACCTCCCTGGTCCTCCCCGGACCCGGCGGTGAAGGGCACGAAGAACCCCGGGCCGCCGCCAGCAGCCAGGGCAGGTCATCGCGGACCGTCAACGTGATCGGGGTCGCCCGGGACGGCGTAAGGCCGCGGCTGGGCAGGTCCTCGGTCTCGGATGTCTCGGGCCGCACCGACAGCCGCCCCCAGGCCACGCCCCCGTCCAGGCACACCTCGTCCAGCCATTCCCTGCGGTAGCCGGTAACCCGGGCCGGGAGTATGGCCTTCTCCCATGCCCCGGCGGCAAGCTCGAAGCCCTGCAGCTGCTCGACCACCGCCAGCACGCCCCGGCTGCCCTCCCGCCTGGTGTCCGGGGTGACGTGCTGCCACCGCAGCAGGAACCGCATGAAGTCCTGGGCCGTCACCGGCTCGACCTCGCGCCGCTTCCGCTGCCTGGTGTACGCGTGGATCCGGGTCAGCACCCGCCGCGCACACCACTCCTCGGTCGCACCGTCGGGGTCGGTGAAGTGCCCGCGCAGCGCGAACCCCTCCGTCTCGAGCCGCACCAGCGCAAGCGCCACGGAAGACACGTCCATCCCCGTAACAGAAGCCAGATCAGAAGCGGTGCACGGCCCCGAGACGTCCAGGTGCCCGCGCAGCATCTCGGCCGCCACCGCCTCCGGCTCGATCTGCTCAACAGCCGGCTCAAGAGCAGGCTCGCAAGACCGCGAGGCCAGCGGCCCGCCGGCCGCGTTAGCGAACCATGGTGCGAGCACCACGCGCCGTTCGGTAGCACACCACAGAACCCCGTCAGGCCCGCAGATTTCCGCCGCCCGCCTGGCCGCCGCCAGCGATTCAAACCAGTCCCGCCACTCCGCAACCGGCCGCATGACATACAACGCCATCAGCAGGTCGTGCAGCTCGTCGGAATCCCGCGGCGCGGGGCGCACCTGCTCCCGGACGCGCGCAATCGCCAAAGGGTCAAGCCGGGCCAGGTCACGGGCGTCGACCGGCAGCCCGCGGGGGAGCTGCACCTGCCGGCTCCGCCGGTTCGCAAACTCAGTCTCGTCGTCCAGGTACGTAAACGGCATCCCGTTGAGGATCTCGTGCGCGAGCACCGAAGGCTCCGTGGTGTCCCTGGTGATCACGGCGATGCGGCCCGCCTCGATCCCGGCCACCACCTCGCGCAGCCCGTCGATGTCCATCGCCTCGCGCAGGCAGTCCTCCAGCGTCTGCCTGACCAGCGGGTGGTCGGGGATCTCGATCGGGCCAGGCGCCACGTTCTCCTGGCACGCGGCCAGCGTGGGGAAAACCGCCGCCATCAAGTCGTCGGCCTCCATCCGCTGGATCGCAGGCGGGTTCTTCCGCCCGCCCCGCATCCGCAGCACGGTCAGCGAGGTGTTGAGGTTCCACCGCCAGCGCGCCGCGAACAGCGGCGAGGTGAGCACCGCCTGCCGAACCACCTGCTCCACCGAAGCCGAGGCCAGGAAGCGAGGCACCCGGTCAAGCGGGAAGCTGTGCTGCGGCCCCAGCGAGAGCAAGATCGCGTTGTCGCTCGCGGCCGCCTGCAGCTCGAAGTCAAACGTCACGCAAAACCGCTTGCGCAGCGCCAGCCCGAACGCCCGGTTCACCCGCGACCCGAACGGTGCGTGCCCGATCAGCTGCATGCCGCCGGCCTCGTCGAAGAATCGCTCGAGGATGATCGCGTTCATCGTGGGCAGCGCCCCCAGCGCCGCCAGCCCGGCCCGCAGGTAGGAGATGATCATGTCGGCCGCGGCCGCGCCGATCCCGCACTCGTCCTCCAGCCACCGGCGCGCGTCCAAAACAGAAAGGTCCGCCACGGCCTGGCGCAGCGCCGAAACCTCCTCGGACAGCTCCCGAGTCCGCCCGGGCGCCTCGCCCTGCCAGAACGGCACCGACGGCGGCGCCCCGTGCGCGTCCACCACCCGGACCGTCCCCGGCTCGACCCGGCGGATCCGCCACGAGTGCGTGCCGAGCAGGAACACGTCGCCCGGCCTGCTCTCCACCGCCCATTCCTCGTGCACGGAGCCGACCTGCACCTCATCGGGCTCGGCCACCACCCGGAAGTCGCCAAGCTCGGGGATGGCCCCGCCGGAGGTGAGCGCGGCCAGGCGGGCTCCCCGCCGGCCTTTGACCGTCCCGTTGACCTGGTCCCTATGCAGGTAGTATGCCCGCCGCCCGCGGCCGGTCCTGATCCCCTCGGCCAGCAGCTCCGCGACGTCATCGAAGTCCGAACGCGACAGGTCGCGGAACGGCGCCGCCCGCCGGGCCAGCTCCAGCAGCGAGTCAGACGCCCACTGCTCGGCGGCGGACTCGGCCACCAGCTGCTGGGCCAGGATGTCGAGCGGCCGTTCCGGGATGACGATGGCGTCCAGCCGCCCGGACCGGACGCCGCGCATGAGCGCCGCGCATTCCACCAGCTCGTCCCGGGTGGTCGGGTACAAAACCCCGCGCGGCGTCCCGGTCCGCGTGTGGTTGGACCGGCCCACCCGCTGCAGGAACGTGGCCATGCTGCGCGGAGACCCGATCTGGCACACCAGCTCGACCGGGCCGATGTCGATGCCAAGCTCGAGCGAGGCCGTCGCCACCAGCGCCCGCAGGTCCCCGGCCCGCAGCCGGGACTCGACCCGCTGCCTGCGCGCCTTGGACAGCGATCCGTGATGCGCCGCGACGAAGGCCCCGAGCTCGGAACCGAGCCGCTCGCCGAGCTGGTGGGCCACCCGCTCGGCCATGGCCCGGGTATTGACGAACACCAGCGTGGTCCGGTGCCCGGTCACGTGCTCCGCGATCCGGTCCAGGATCTGCGCCATCTGCTCGCCGGTGGTGACCGCGCCGAGTTCGTCGTCGGGGATCTCCAGCGCGAGGTCCAGCTGCCTGCGATGCCCGGAATCCACGATCGCGCACCGCGGCGATCCGTCCGGGTTGTCGCGGTCCTGGCCCGCCCCGACCAGCAGCCGCGCGACGGCCGAAATCGGACGCACGGTTGCCGACAGCCCCACCCGCTGCAGCGGCCCTTCGGCCACGTGGGCCAGCCGCTCCAGGGTAAGCGCCAGGTGCGAGCCGCGCTTGTTCCCGGCCACGGAGTGGATCTCGTCCACGATCACCGTCCGCGTGGCGCGCAGCATCGACCTGCTCCGCTCCGCGGTCATCAGCAGGAACAGCGACTCGGGGGTGGTGATGAGGATGTCGGGCGGATTCTTCAGCATGGCGGCCCGCTCGGCCGCGGTCGTGTCCCCGGTCCGCACCGCGACCCGGATCGAGGGCGCGACCAGCCCCAATTCACCGGCCACCGCCGCGATCTCGCGCAGCGGCGCGTCCAGATTCTGCTGGATGTCCGTGGCCAGCGCCTTAAGCGGCGACACGTACACCACCTGCGGCCCCGCCCCGGCCTCCCCAACCCGGTACAGCCGGTCGATGCAGACCAGGAACGCCGCCAGCGTCTTGCCCGACCCGGTCGGCGCCGCGATAAGCGTGTGCCTTCCCGCCGCGATCTGGACCCACCCGGCGGCCTGCGGCTCGGTCGGCCCCGCCGGGAACCGCCGCCCGAACCAGGCACGCACCGCGGGATGGAACGACTCGAGCACCCGCTCACCGTACCTCCGGCCACCGACATTCCGCCGCTAGGCGACCGAGATCATGAGCGGCCTGTCACCGACGCGCGGACCCGGGTCGCGATCGTTTCTGTCAGCGCCTTCGTCTCCTCCGTGGCCGCCATGGCCTGCGTCGGCGTTGTGCGTCCCATGCACACCGACCAGGCGCGGAGGATGAGGGGGCGACTGCGCGCGACCGCCGCAAGGCGGTCAAGTTCCTCCGGCTCCAGCGTGACGTGCTCGCGGTAGCCGAGCAGCACCGCACCCGCCCGGCGCGGCTCCTTCGCCGCCTCCACGTACAGGAGCCACGCCAGCGACCACAGCCGCGGCCCGCGGCCCGCCCCTGCCCAGTCCACGAGGACCATGCCACCCGGCGTGGCCACGACGTTGGCCAGGACGAAATCGGGGTGGATGAGCCCTTCGGGCAGTCCCTCCGCCGCATCAAGCGCGGCGACCTCGGCTTGTAGTGCCTCGAACGCCGCATGCTCGGCTTCGGGTATGTTCGGCGCGGCCTCGGCCAGCATGCGGCCGGCGGCCGCGATCTCCGCCGACGGCAGCCCGTCGGCGAGGTGATGCCAGGCACCCCCAGGCCGCGCCACCGCCCCATTGTCCATCCCGATGCCGCCAGCGTTCGCCGTGGTGTCCAGCATGTTCAGGCGCCCGAGCAGCGCGCCGAGATGGCTGAGGCCACCCGCCGCCCGGATAGCGTCTCGCCGCTGCTGCCGCGGAACCGCGGCGGCCCACTCGGTGACCAGCACGGAGCGCCGATCGAGGACGGAGACCGGCTCGTCGTCCGCGCACCGCTCGGCCGGGAACCCGTGCGCCGCCAGGTAGCGGAGGATCGCGGCGTCGCCCGCCACCGCCTCGGCGGGCCTTCGGGCCGGGAACCAGCGGGCCACCCAGTCCGGGCCATCCGCGCGCGCGACCCGCCATACATTCAGGTCCAGCTCGGTCATTCCGTCCACCGCGATCCCGTACCGCGTCTCCAGGTGCGCGCGCACGTGCTCGCCCGGCCGGCCGGGCATCGGCGAGCCAAAGCGGATCAGATTGCCGTCCGGGTCGACGTGTGAGCCCTCGCGCAGATCGTAGGGCGTGTCGCCGACGCGGCGCGTCAGCCCGCCGACGCCGGGCCGCGCCCACTCGTCGTACAGCGCGTCGGCGTCCTCGACATACAGGTAGGCGGTGCCGACGTGCTGGTGGTCGGCCTCGGGCCCGTGCCCTTCGTCGAGCGAAAGGTGCAGGCTAACCTCGTCCCGCCCGGCGAACCCGTACTCGTCCCCGTCCGCGTACGGTTCCACCTCGAAGCCGAGCGAGGCGTAGTGCGCAAGCGCGCGCCCCAGGTCGCGCACAGGAAACACCGGGCTGAAACTCCTGAACCTGCCGCGAGGCGCGAGGTCATCGTCCATGAGGCAAGCATCTCGCACGCCTGCGACAATTCTCCCGCACGCCCGAACGAGCCGTGGTGCCCGCCCCAGGCCACGTGGCGCAGCGCCGAGTTCAGGCCGGGCGCACCCAGACCGAGGCGTGGGCGGGCTCCAGCGCCGTGTTGACGGCCGCGGTCAGCTGCGCGCTGACCGATTCCAGGTCGGCCCCCTCCTGCAGGCGGGCGGCAAAGGTGGCGACGGCCCGGTCGGCGTCGTACCTGGCCCGGTTGAACTTGCGGTCCACCGCCCGCTGCACCCGCCTAAGCAGCGGGCGGAACAGCGCCGCCACCGCCAGCGTGGACACCGCGACCGCCACCGACGAATGGAACGTCAGCACCTCGGTGGCCAGCAGCACCAGCCCTGCGTACAACCCGATCAGAAGCCCGGTCACGATCGCATAGGTCAGGGTGCGGCTGATGATCCTGTCGATCTCGTACAGCCGGTACCTGGTGATGGCCACACCGATGCTGGCCGGCAGCGCTATGAATCCGACCGGGCCGAGCAGGTTGGCGATGGCCTGGACCCACCCGGCGGCGTGCGGGTCGAGGGCGCTCACAAGGACGTCGGTGGCTGCCGAGGCGATGGCGACCGCCGACCCGCTCAGCAGCCACTTCAACTGCTGGCGCCGTTCCCCGGCCGAACGCCGGAAGCTCATTACCAGCCGGCCGACGAACACCAGCCAGAACACCGCGAGGGACGCAAAGATCACCGACTGGACCGGGGCCAGCCAAGCCGTGCGGCCGGATGGGCTGTCGAGTGCCGCCACGCCACCGCTGGCGTCGATCCGGATGGCATGGGCCGCCAGGAGGCTCACCAGGGCAGCGTAGTAACTCGCCACCAGGCAGCCGAAGACCGCGAGGTAGCCCCGCAGCACCCAGCGCCAGCGCGGCGACGGCAGCCTGCCGTCCGGGAAAAGCAGAACGACCAGCGGCAACGTCGCGAATACGGCCAGGAACGTGGCGCTGAGCAGCAGCGCCACCCAGCCAAGCGGCAGATGGCGGCCCTGTCGATACGCCAGCACGAAGTACGACCCCGCGTCGCCGGTGAGGAATGCCACGGCTGGCGTGCCAAGCAGAAGCCAGCCGATCGGGTTGCGCGGCTGGCGGCGGGCGACGATCAAGCCGACCGCAGTCATGGGCAGGAAGTCGGCAAGCTGGTCGGCGTTCGACGACACGCTCTGGCGGGACAGCACCAGCAGCGGGATAAGGGCAGCGGCGAGCACCATGACCAGGACCGCGAGTACCGTCGCGAGCATCGGCAGGCTTACGCCGAACGGTCGTTCCCGCTCCATCGTCGCTGTCATGTCGAGCTCCCAAACGATCCCTGACGCGCGGCACCAGCGTAGGCAGCCACCGCTACGGGATCGTTACGGCCCCAGGCGCGGGCGCGGCAGCCGAGGCGCGGACCATGGCGGTCCGGGGGAGGGGGCCAAGGGGTCCGCAGCGCGCTGGGCCGGGACCGTGCCGCGGTGCACCGCGTGTGCGGCCTGCCGACGGGCCGTCCAGGCCAGCACGCCGACGTAGGACAGCAGCGCCACCGCGGTCAGCAGGGCCATGGCCAGGGACGCGCCCGACTGGCCGTTTCGCACGAAGATCTCCCCGGCCGCGAACGCCCCTCCGATCGCTGTCAGGCCGACTGTCGCAAGCACCGCGACCAGCCGGTCCTCGAGGCGCACGGCGCGCACGAGCAACACGACCGCGGTCACGATCAGCGCCAGCCCGAGCGTTGCGTGGACAGTCAGCGCAAACGGCCCGTTGGCGACCTCCTGCATGAACCCGGCGTGCGCGTCGGCGGCCGGGACGGCGACGTACAGGTTCAGAAACATTCCCAGGCCGTACTGGGCGACCAGCATGATCAGAGCCGTAAGGCTCACCCGGCGCAGCCCGGCCAGTTTCGCGCCGCGCCTGCCGGAGACGAACTTCGCAATTCCACGTGCCATCGGACAGCTCACCTGCCTTGCCCTAGGCAGCCGCCTCGTTCTCGCTCCTCACGATGAGATACGGCCCGCGGCCCGGCTAAGTTCAGCCGCCAGGAATTCGCGAGCGCGGGTCGATGTGAACCTTGGTCCCCATGCCGACGCTGACGCCCCCGGCCAGCGCTTCGGCCGCCCGATCGAGGCCGACGGTGACCGTCACCAGTCCAGACGGATCGACCCGGCCGTCCGCGTAGTGCTCGATCGCGGGTGCCAGCCCGGCCGAAGCGCCCAGGATGCCGACCGCGGTGAAATCGCCCAAGACCAGGTCACGGCTGTCGATCAGGCTCGGCGCGCCGGAAACCCCGATGTAGACCACGCGCCCGGCCGGCTCGGCCAGCGTCAGCGCGAAACCGGGCATCCTGTGATCGTCCGTGCAGTCCACCACCGCGTCGTACCGCGTCGACGGCGGATCATCGGCCGTCCAGTACCCCGCGGCGCCGAACGACCCAGCCAGCCAGCGCCGCCCCTCGTCCAGGGCCAGGATGTGCACCTCGGCACCTGCCGCCGCGGCAAACGCCAACGTCAGCAACCCGATGGTCCCTGGCCCGCAGACCAGGATCCGCCGCCCTGGCGCGGCACCCGCGGCCGACGCGGCCCGCCAGGCGTTGCCCCCCGGTTCCACCAGCGCCCCGGCCCGGTCGTCGAGAGCATCAGGCAGCCGGTGCAGGCTCCACGCCGGGACCAGAACCTGCTCGGCCAGCGCCCCCGGCCACCCGCCCATGATCCCGACCTCGTACCGGTCCGCGCAGACGTGTCGGCGCCCCGCGCCACAGCGCTCGCAAATCCCGCAGCCGAGCATGGTGTCCCCGGTCACCCGCACGCCCACCCACTCGGCCGGAACCTCAGGACCGACCGCGGACACCACCCCGCACCACTCGTGCCCCGGGCGCACCGGGAACCGCGTCTTACCCTGGGCGAAATAGGCCAGCTGCCCGGTGAACAACTCGACGTCCGTCCCGCAGATCCCCGCCCGGCGGACGTCCACCACCACCTGCCCGGCCCCCGGAACCGGAGCCTCGACCTCCGCGACCCGGGCCGACCCCGGCCCGGTGATCACAAGCGCGCGCATGACGTCAGGTTCTCACCGGGCCGGGGCCGCCGACTCTTTTAGCTGGTGACCAGGGGCTCCTCGGACGGCTCAGGGACCACGCCGCGGGCGCCGGCCAGCACCCGCAGCGCGTCCGGCGGCAGGTAGGCGTGTACGGGGGTGCCCTGCGCCAGGTCCGGGTGATCGCCGTCGTTCTGGACCAGGGCCTGCAGCGGCACACCGGGCGCCAGGCGCAGCATCACCTGGGTGGCGGCGCCGAGGAACACGACCCGCTCCACCATGGCGGGCACCCTGTTGTCACCGGACGACCCGTGCGCCTCGATCCGCACCCGCTCCGGCCTGATCACGGCGTGCGCGGCACCCGCGGAAGCGTCGCAGCGCTGCGAAGTCAGCGCCCAGTCCCCGAGCCGCAGCGCGCCGGCCGAGACGACATCCACCTCCATCAGGTTGGCGGCGCCGAGGAAGTCGGCCACGTAGGTGTCCGCGGGCTCTTCGTAGACCTGGCGGGGCGTACCGATCTGCACGATCCGGCCCGCGTTCATCACGGCCAGCCGGTCGGACATGGTCAGCGCCTCCTCCTGGTCGTGGGTGACGTAGAGGAAGGTGATGCCGACGCGCTCCTGCAGCGCCTTCAGCTCGACCTTGAGCGCGCGGCGCAGCTTGGCGTCAAGCGCGCCGAGCGGCTCGTCGAGCAGCAGCACCGCCGGGTTCAGCACAAGTGCCCGGGCCAGCGCGACCCGCTGCTGCTGGCCGCCGGAAAGCTGACCGGGCCGCCGCTTGGCGAACGAGCTCATGTGAACCAAGTCCAGGGCCTGGTTCACCCGGCGCCGCAGATCCGCCTTGTCCAGTCGCCGGTGCCGCAGCCCGAACGCCACGTTGTCGAACACGTCGAGGAACGGGAACAGGGCGTAGCTCTGGAACACCGTGTTCACGTTGCGCCGGTGCGGCGGAACGTCCGACACGTCGAGCCCGTCCAGCAGGATCTTGCCCGAGGTCGGCTGCTCGAATCCCGCGATCAGCCGCAGGGTGGTGGTCTTGCCGCAGCCCGACGGGCCGAGCAGGGAGAAAAACTCGCCGCTGGCCACGTTCAGGTCGATGTTGTCGACCGCGATCTCGCTGAACCTCTTGGTCAGCGCGACCAGTTCGATGCTTCCGCCGGCCACGGCGCCTCCCTGCGATAGTTATTGCGCGATAGTTACCTGCGGCGTCTACGTGCAGGTGCGGGCTTCCAGTCGAACCCCAGTTGCCCGGCCGCGAACCGCATCGCAAGCTCGTATGCGCGCTGCGGTGCCACCTGGGGGTCCTCGAGCGCGATCTGCACCGCCAGGCCGTCGAGCAGGCCCGCCAGCGTGATCGTGAAGTCGTCCGCGTCCACGGGCGCGAACTCGCCGGCCTCCTGGCCGGCCAGCACAATGGAGCGGATGGACTCCCGCCACCGCTCGTCGGACTTCTCCCGTACCGCGGCCACCCCGGGGCTCCGCGGCGAGAACGCCCACAGGTCCAGCCACAGCAACCAGAACGACCGCGGCTCGGGATTGCCGGGCAGGCAGATCATCGCGACCAGCTCGGCCAGCCGCCCGGCCGCGGTCGAGATGCCCTCCATCCGCCGCAGCTCCTCGGCGTACCAGGTGTCCTCGGAGTATCTGATCGCCTCGGTGAGCAGCTGATCGCGGGTCTTGAAGTAATAGATGACCAGGGCCGGGCTGGTGCCGGTGCGTTCGGCCACGTCGGCGATCCTGGTCTCGGCGTACCCCCGCTCGACGATGACCTCGAGGGCCGCGCGCAGCATCTGCTCCCGCCGCTCGCCCGAATCCCGGGAAGCCCCGCCATCCCGGGAAGCCCCGCCATCCCGGGAAGCCCCGCCATCCCGAGCAGCCCCGCCATCCCGAGCAGCCCCGCCATCCCGAGGAGTCCCGGAAACCTCAGCGTCCCCGCGCGCGCTCATGAACCGGTCAGCGCCCTTCCGCTCGCTCGCAGCCGCACCCGTGCCGGGCAGCGGTCTTGAGAAATTATCGTAGCAGCTTCTAGACTGAATGTTCAGTCAATCTTTTGGAGGGCCAGGTTTCATGGCTACGAAGGCAACGCGGCCGAGCAAGACACAGGGCAAGACACGGGGCACGACACGGGGCACGACATCGGGCGCTACGGTCACGGACTACGACGCGATCATCGTCGGCGGGGGGCACAACGGGCTGGTCGCGGCGGCGTACCTGGCCCGTACCGGCGCCCGCACGCTCGTCCTCGAGGGGCGATCCAAGACCGGCGGCGCCGCCACCACCGAAGCCCCTTGGCCGGACGCACCGGACTTCAAGGTCACCCGCCTGTCGTACGTGATGTCGCTGCTGCCCCCGACGATCATCAAAGATCTCCAGCTGCAAAAGCATGGGTACAAGATCTTCCCGATGGGCCCGTACTACCAGGCCTTCCCCGAGGGCGGGTCGATAAAGCTCTACGCCGACGACGCCAAGCGCAACTACGACGAGGTCTCTCGCTGGTCGAAGAAGGACGCAGAAGCCATGCCGCGCTGGGACGCGTGGCTGGCCGGCCTGGCCGACGTGCTCGGCCCGCTACTGCTCACCGTCCCGCCGAACCTCGGCTCCCGCCGGCCAAGGGACCTGGCCCAGACCCTCAAGCTGGCCTGGCGCAATCGCAACCTGGACGTCCGCACGGTCGCCGACGCGACCAGGCTGATGACGATGTCGATCGCCGACCTGCTGGACGACTGGTTCGAGTCGCCGCAGGTCAAGGGCGCCCTCGCGGTCAATGGAGTGATCGGTACCTGGGCCGGACCTTACGAGCCTGGCACCGCCTACGTGATGGCGCACCACTCCATCGGCGACGTCGGCGACGGGCACCTGGGCAACTGGGGCTTCCAGGAGGGCGGCATGGGCGCCGTGGCCGACGCGATCGCGAAGGCCGCCCGCGAGAACGGCGCCGAGATCCGCACCGGCGCGAAGGTCCGCAACATCCTGCTCAAAGACGGCAAGGCGCACGGCGTCATACTCGACAATGGCCAGCAGCTCACCGCCAAGGTCATCGTCACGAGCCTGCACCCGCGCACCGCGTTCCTCGACCACGTCGGCCGGGACAACCTGCCCGACGACTTCGTCCGCGACATCGAGCACTGGAAGACCCGCAGTGGTGTGGTCAAGATCAACCTGGCCCTGGCCGAACTGCCCGACTTCACCGCAGATCCAGGCACCAACTTGCAGGAGCACCACACGGGTTCGGTGGAGATGGCGCCCACCATGCCGTACATCGAGCGCGCGTTCACCGACGCACGCGAGGGCAGGCCTGCCACCAAGCCGTTCTCCGACGGAGTCATCCCGACCGCCTTCGACAAGACCCTGTGCCCGGACGGCTACCACATCATGTCGCTGTTCACCCAGTGGGTGCCGTCCGACTGGAGCGAAGCGCCGCACACCGAGGAGCTGCAGGCCTACGCCGACCGCATGATCGACTGCTACAACGAGGTGGCGCCGAACTTCAAGAGCTCGATCCTGCACCGCGACGTCGTCGGCCCGTACGAGATGGAGCACGACTACGGCCTGATCGGCGGCAACATCTTCCACGGCGAGCTGTCCCTGGAGCAGCTGTTCCACATGCGGCCCGCGCCTGGGTTCGCGGATTACCGCACGCCGGTGCCCGGCCTGTACTACGCCAGCTCGGCCACCCACGCCGGCGGCGGCGTGTGCGGCATCCCCGGCATGCAGGCCGCCCGCGCCGCGATCGCGGACCGCAAGGAAAGCAGGGCCCGCAAGGCAAGCGAGGCGCTTAAGGCAGCCAGGGCGCGGCGCGGGTGACCACGCAGGTCAGCACCGCGCTGACCGCCATGCTCGAGGCGCGCAGCGTCGCCCTAGTCGGCGCGAGCGCGCGCCCGGGCAGCCTTGGCGCGCGGATGATCGACCAGATGGCGCGCAGCCCGTCCCGGCCGCGAACGTACCTGGTCAACCCCCGCTACGCCGACATCGGCGGAACGCCCTGCCTGCCGAGCCTGGCCGAGGTGCCAGAACCGGTCGACCTGGTGCTGCTGGCGGTGCCCGACGCCGCGCTGGGCGCTCAGCTTGTCCTGGCCGCACGCACCGGGGCTCGTTCGGCCATAATTTTCGGGAACGCCTTCGGCGCTGACGGCACAACCGCGCTGCGGGACCGGCTGGCCGAGGTCGCCATCGAGGCAGGGATGGCGGTGTGCGGCGCGGGGTGCATGGGGTTCGTCAACGTGGCCCGCGGGCTCCGCGCCGTCGGGTACATCGAGCCGGACCCGCCCCCGGCCGGGCCGGTCGCGCTGATCACCCACTCGGGGTCGGTGTTCTCGGCCCTGCTGCGCGCGCGCCGGGGGTTCGGCTTCAGCCTGGCCGTATCATCCGGGCAGGAACTGGTCACCACGGCCGCGGGCTACGCGCACTACGCCCTGGACCTCACGCAGACCAGGGTGCTTGCGCTGGTGCTCGAGGCGATCAGGGACGCCGCCGGGCTGCGGGCCGCGCTGGCCGCCGCCAATGCCGCCGACGTGCCTGTGGTGCTGCTGTCCGTCGGCCTGTCCCACGCCGGGAAGAACCTGGTGTCGGCGCACTCGGGCGCGCTGGCCGCGGCCGACGGCGCGTGGGAGGCGCTGGCCGCCGCCTACGGCATCCACCGCGTCCACGACCTGGCCGAACTCGCCGACACCCTCGAGCTGTTCGCCTCAGGCCGCCGCGCGCACGCAAAAACGGGCATCGCTACCGTGCACGACTCCGGCCTGGAACGCGCGCATGTCGCGGACCTGGCCGCGGAACTCGGCGTGCCGTTCGCCCCGATCTCCCAGGCCACGACGCAAACGCTGGCCGGGTTGCTGGACCCGGGCCTGCGGCCGGGCAACCCGCTCGACGTGTGGGGGACCGGCCGGGACACCGAGCGGCTGTTCGCCGGGTGCCTGTCCGCGCTGGCCGCGGACCCGGCGGTGGCGGCGGTGGCCCTGGCGGTGGACCTGGTGCCCGAGTTCGACGGCGACGAGGCCTACCCGAACGCCGCGGCGGCCGCGGCGGCCGGCACTGGCAAGCCGGTCGCCGTGCTGGCCGGCCTGCCCGCCGCGGTCGACCCGGCCGCCGCGGGCCGGCTGCGCGCCGCGGGCGTGCCGGTGCTCGAGGGAACCCGCAGCGGCCTGCTCGCCCTGCGTCACCTGCTGGACCACGCCGCCCCTCCCGAACCGCCCGCCGGCGCCCCGCCCCCGGACCCGGCCCGGCGGCGGCGCTGGGCGGGCCGGCTCACCGAGGGCCCGGCGGTCCTGTTCGACCTGCTGCGCGACTACGGCATCGCCGCAGTGCGCGCCCGCGCCGCCCGCACCCGCGACGGGGCCCTGGCCGCGGCGGCCGAGATCGGCTATCCCGTCGCGCTCAAGACCGACGAACCGCACATCGCCCACAAATCCGACGCCGGGGGAGTGCACCTGGGCCTGCGCGACCCCGCGGCGGCTGGTGCCGCCTACGACGACCTGGCCGCCCGCCTCGGCCCTCGGGTCCTGGTGTGCGAGATGGCCGCGCCGGGCACCGAACTGACCCTGGGCCTGGTCCGCGACGCCTCCCTCGGCCCCCTCCTGGTCATCGGGGCGGGCGGGGTCCTTGTAGAGATTTTTTCCGAACGGACCGTGGTGCTCGCCCCGGTCACCCGTTCCAGCGCCCTCGCGGTGCTTGCCAGGCTCCGGCTGGCCGCCGTACTGGCCGGCGCACGCGGCCAGCCTCCGGCCCGCCTCGACGCGATCGCCGACGCCATCACCGCGCTGTCCCGCCTGGCCTGCGACCTGGGCGACCTGCTCGACGCGCTGGACATCAACCCGCTGATCTGCGGCCCGTCCGGGGCGGTGGCCGCCGACGTCCGCGCCGTCGTCCGGGTCCGTGACCCGCTACGATAGCCCCGATGCAAAATCGGTATCTGGCGCGTGCCTTGGTGCTCGCCGCCCTCGTCGGCCTGGCGGCAGGCTGCGGCGGGTCCTCGTCGTCGAGCGGCGCAGCGGGCCCGGCCAGGACTGTGCCGAAGCCGTCGGTCGCCACCACGTCGCCCGCGTTCGCGCCGATCGTCGAGCCGTTCGACCCGGGCCATCCGGCCCGCACTCGCACGGCCCCGGCCGATTGCGGAAGCCAGCCGAGCACGCTGGCCATCGAGCAGTGCTATGAGATCAAGACCGAGAACGCCGACGCGCAGATCGACACGGCCACGCAAGCCGCCTACAACGGCGCTACGCCGTCCAAGAAGGCCGCCATCGTGGCCCAGGACGCCGCGTGGCTGGCCGCCCGCGAGACAGTGTGCAAGGCGGCCTTCAACACCGGTGGCACCATCGACGGGATCAGCACCTCGGCTTGCCTGCTCGACGAAAGCACCGCCCGCCTGGCCGCGGTCACGGACGCCACTGCGACAGAGGACACCCTCAAGTCCACCGACAGCATCGATCCGAACCAACTGTCCTGGTACACCACGCCGGAAGGGTCCCGCATCGCGGAGATCGACACCCAGGGCGACCAGACCGGCGGCGTGATCGTCAGCTGGGTGATCGTCGGCGGCGCCCAAGGGTTCGTGGTCAACCCCAAGCAGTTCTTCTACAGCGACGGCTCGTTCACCGACCCCGGCATCCTCGAGGGGACCAGCTTCACCTTCCACGCGGTCAAGACCGGCGTCGTCTACCAATTCGACATCGACTACTCCCGGCTGTCCCACGACCCTGACGCCGGCCAGGGCACCGGCGGCTTCGTGTACGCGCCGGGCACCCCCGTCGCGATCTGGAAGTGATCCCGGGTAACGCCGCCCGGTCGATCAGCCCCCGGTCGATCAGGTGCCGCGCGTTGCGCATGGCCAGCGCGATGACCGTCTCCATCGGGTTGATGCCAACCGGACCGGGGAACAGGCTGGCGTCGGCGATGTAAAGCCCGGTCGCGCCGTGGAACGCGCCGAAGCTGTCGGTGACGCCGCGCCGCGGGTCCTCGCTCATCCGGGCGGTGCCCATCAGATGGATCGAGTACACCCGGATCGACCGCTTGGGCACCGCCCGCGTGAGCAGGTTCCGCAGCTGCGCGACGCTGCCGACCTCGGGCGCGCCGTCGAAGGGGAGCAGCATCCGGCGCGCGCCGGCCGCGAACAGCGCCTCGCCTGTCAGCTCGACGCCGCGTATCATGCGGGCCGCGTCAGCGTCGGTGAGCTGGTAGAAGACCTGGGTGCCAAGCCTGGGCACGCTCCGCACCCGCCCGGTTCCCGTGTCGGTGACCAGCGGTCCCGCGGTCACGACGTGGTTGTAATCCGCCATCAGCTCGCCGAGTTCGCGGCCGTACGCGGGCAGGAGCCCGGCCAGCGCCGCCGGGGGCAGGTTGGTCGCGGTCAGTATCAGCCCCTCGGCCGTGAACTCCCGGATCTGGAACGCCTGGTGAACTCCCTGCCACCCGGTGACGTCCTGGTCGAAGAACGCAACCACGGTCGCGTTCGGGTGCAGGGACAGGTTGCGGCCCAGCTGGCCCGAGGCCGACCGCACGCCTGACCGGGCCAGCAGGGCCGGTGTCTGGATCGCCCCTCCGGCCACGATCACGGTCCTGGCCCTGACGGTGAGCCCCGGGCCGCGGCGGCCGCCGGGGCGGACGAAATAACCGGTGACACCGCTCACCGCCCGCCCGGCGCGGGTGACCCGGTCCACCCGGCAATCGGCGTACAACCGGGTGCCAAGCGCCAGCGCGCGCGGCACGCTGGTCACCAGCATCGACCGCTTCGCTCCGGTCGGGCAGCCGTTGTTGCAGTTGTTCGTGCCCGCGCAGTGCAGCTGGTTGCGGCGGTTCGGAACGATGGCCCAGCCCTTGGCGGCGGCGCCGGCCTGCAGCAGCTCAGAATCCCGCCCCACGGTCTCCGGGTCCTGCAGCCCGACCGAGTGACGTGACTCGGCCCGGCCGAAGTAGGGCTCCATCTCGCGCTCGCCGATCTCAAGCACGCCTTCCCGCGCCGACCAGCGCTCAAGCACCTCGGCCGGCGTCCGCCAGGACATCCCGCCGTTGATCACCGTGGACCCGCCGACGCACCGCCCTTCCGCGAACGCCACCGACGGCCGCCCTATCGCCATCCCGCCCGCGTCGCGGTACAAGGTACGAAGCGCACGCAGCGTGTCGGGGGTAAACGACTCGGTCGGGTGGTATCCGCCCTCCTCCACCACCACGACGTCGAGGCCCGCCTCGGCCAGCTCGACCGCCATCGTCGCCCCGCCCGCCCCCGACCCGACCACCACCACATCGCATTCCACACTGACATCCCCCGTGACATCAGCCCCACTGGTGAGCCCCCGCGCCCCGCCCCGGTTCAATCCATTTCCATGATCGCGGCCAGTTTGGGTCGAATATCGTCCGTTTCTGGCCATGATCATGATCGCAGCCTCGCTGCGGCCTCGCCCGCCTCGATCTGCGGGCCGTAGGTCTGCAGGCGGCGGCGGGAGACGGCCGCGATGTACGGAGCCGGGTCGTAGCCGATCTCCCGCTGCACCGCGGGCAGCTCGTAGTAGCACATCACGACCACGCTCTTGAGCCGCTGCACGAGGTCAGCCGCGATGCTGCGGCCGGTAAGCAGCGCCCGGACGTATGCCTCCGCGGTCCGGTCGTCAAGACGGGAGAAACGTCGTCCCCTGGCCGGCGGGTACAGCCGCGCCCCCTCATCGAGGGTGATGATCCCGGCGGTCAGGGCCTTCCTGGCGCCGGGTGCCAGGGCGCCGAGTATCAGCTCGAACTCGGCCACGACCCGGTCGGTCCGGTGATGCTCCCGCATCCCCGGCGGGCAGACGACCTCGGCGAAGCGGCGCGTTACCCGGCGCGCCCGTGCGCTGAGCGGCGAGGCCGCCGGCGCGGAAGATGGCCCAGGCACCGATCCTCCCTCGGTCCGTGATGGCTGATGATAGCGAGTTCAGGGACAAACTGGGTTACCCTCGAACCAGGCCCGCGGGGGGCCTCCGGTCCGCGGGAAAAGCAGAGCTTACCCGCAGCAAATGATCACGTATTCCGCTTTACCTCCTTTCGGCCATGCGACGCGGACCGCAGGCACGCGAAAGGAGTCCCCGTGGCCAGCCTTCCCGACGAGCCCAGTCTCGCCCAGCTCCGCAAACAGGCCAAGGACCTGCGTCAGGCCGTACTGGCCGGCGATCCAGGCGCGCTCGCTGAGGTCGCGCAGCTTTTTCCCGCGGCGCAGCTTTTTCCGGCGGCCCAGGTTTTTCCGGCGGCCCAGGTTTTTCCGGCGGCCCAGGTTTTTCCGGCGGCCCAGGTTTTTCCGGCGGCCCAGGGCTTTCCTGACGCTCCGCACCCCTTCCGGTTGCACGCAGCGCAGCTCGTCGTGGCGCGCCGGTATGGCTTCCCGAGCTGGGCCCGCCTCAAGCGCCACGTCCAGGTCATCGAGCGTTACAGCCGGTTCCCCGACCGCGGGGCGGACGACGCGGGCGCCAGCCTGTCCGACGACTTCCTCCGCCTGGCCAGCCTGGCCTACGCCGACGACGAGCCCGAGCGGTGGGCGCAAGCGCGCCGACTGCTCGCCGAGCACCCCGATATCCGCAGGGACAACGTTTACGCGGCCGCGGCGGTGGCCGACACCGGCGAGCTGGGGAGCATCCTGGCCGCCGATCCCGCCGCCGCCCGCCGCGAAGGAGGCCCGTTCCGCTGGCAGCCGCTGATGTACCTGGCCTACGCCAGGCACGACCCGGCCATCGGCGAACAGGCCGTCCTGACCTCAGCCCGGCTGCTGCTTGACGCGGGCGCCGACCCGAACGCCGGGTACCTCTGGCACGGGTTGCCGACCCCGTTCACCGTGCTGACCGGAGTGTTCGGCGAGGGGGAGTCGGGCCCGGTCCGCCAGCCGCGGCACCCGCACTCGCTTGCCCTGGCCCGGCTGCTGCTCGAGGCAGGCGCGGACCCGAACGACGGCCAGACCCTGTACAACCGCATGTTCGGACCCGACAACGACCACCTGGAGCTGCTGTTCGAGTTCGGGCTGGGCACCGGGGACGGCGGGCCGTGGCGCAGGCGGCTGGGCGACGCCCTCGACACCCCGGTCCAAATGCTCCGCGGCGAGCTCGCCTGGGCCATCACGCACGGCATGACCGAACGGGTCAGGCTGCTGGTGGACCACGGCGTTGACCTGACCGCGCCCTTCGAGCGCGGTGCCACCGCGACCTCGATGGCCGCTACTACCGGCCACGCCGACCTGATCGACTACCTGGTCGCGCACGGCGCCGCGCCGCTCGGCCTCGACCCGCCCGAGGCGTTCGTCGCGGCCGTGCTGGCCGCCGACCGGGCGGGCCTCGATGAGCTGCTCCGTGATCATCCCGGTCTCGCGGATCAGGTCCGCGCGGCCAGGCCGGCGCTGATCACCTGGGCCGCCGCGTGCGGCCGCCCGGAGGCGATCGAGATCCTGGCCGGCCTGGGCTTCGACGTCAACGCGAGGGGCCGCACCGATGTGCCGAGCGACCAGCCCTGGCAGACGGCGCTGCACAAGGCGGCCGAGGACGGGAACCTCGAGCTGGCCCGGACGCTGCTGCGGCTGGGTGCCGACCCCGACATCCGCGACCACCGGTTCGGCGGGACCCCGCTCGGCTGGGCCCGTTACCTTGGCCGGCAGCCGCTCATCGACCTGCTCGAGCCGCTCACCGCCCCCGACCAGGATGACCCGCCGGAGGTGCCAGGCGGCTCGTCCTGAGCCGGAAACGCCAAGCGCCCCGCCGGGTGGGCGGGGCGCTGAGGCTGGCGCTGGTCATGCGGCGTAAGCGCGGTCGGCGGCCTGGCCGGCCGGGACCGGGGCGGCGGTCCGGGCGCGGGCGGCCAGGGAGCCGGTGCGGGCCAGCAGCATGGTGAGGGACAGGAAGATCATGCTGTCGGTCAGCGCCGCCAGCGTGATCTGGTGGGTGATCCCGAACTGGATGAGCTGGGCGTTGAACAGGTGGTTCGAGCCGTAGTCGAAGAACAGCCTGGCTCCGGACACGATGACCCAGACGGCCGCGTAGGCCAGGCCGGAGTGCGAGGTGACCGTGCCGGTCTGCGGGTCGCGGCGGATCCGCATGAACGCTGCGGCCAGCACGCCAAGGGCCAGGCCGGCGGCCACGCCGGCGACCTCGAGCAGCAGGCCGTTGCCGGAGGTGACCACGCCCTTGACGAAGAACGGGACGGTGGCCGCGGCGGCGATGAACGGCCGGATCAGCCGCAGCCGGGTGACCTTGCGGGTGCCAAGGTCGGAGACCAGTACGAAGGCGAGGATGACGAGGGTGATGATCAGGACGCTGGTGTCCACTTCGGGGCTCCTTATTGAGGACCGGTTATGCCGACCACGTTAGGAATTCGCGGCCTGCCGGCGCGTCGCCCCGCGGCTTGATCCCGGGTGGAGACCGGTCTTCTCCACCTATCTCCACCCTTGAGAACGATCTACTTTTAAGGGATGGACCGTTTGCTGGCTGGCCGGGAGTACGCGAGTCACCTCACCGACGCCGACCTGGGCCTGCTGGCCTCGGTGGGCCGGGTCGATGCCTCGCGCCTGCGCGGCGACCCGGATACCCTGCTGCGGCTGCTTGAGCATCCCGACGTGTTCGGGGCAGTGCTGAGCCCGCCGCAGGACCGCGGCTGGGCGGTTCCGGCCTCCCCGTTCCTGGTATTCGCGGTGTTCGTCCAGCAGGCCGCGGTCGACCTGGCGTCGGCCGACCACGTGCCGGAGCGCACCGGACTGCGGCAGCGGGTACCGTTGTTCGACGCGCCCGCGCTGCGTGACTTCCTCGACGAGCCGGCCCGGCGGCTGTTCCTGGCCGAGCTGCTTGCCTCCTTCACCCGGGTGGCCAGCGGCCGTTACCGGGTCCAGGCGGGCGGGCGGACGCGGACCCGCCGGTTCAGCGAGCTCGACCCGGTGCGCATGACCGGCCTGCTCGACGCGGTTCCGCGGGCCGAACGGCCCGGCGTCTACCGCCGCCTCGGCGACGTGTCGCTGTTCCTCACCGGGGTGTTTCCCGACTACGCGGCCACGCGTGCCCTCGGCCCGCTCGACGCCGGCCGGCTGCTGCGCGCCGCCGGGCTGCCCGCGGCGGAGCGGGA
>Ga0335075_10003938_pt1 | contig 23316 bp, 24 predicted proteins | sample Lox_Sample_24_FD_206723 | JGI IMG/M metagenome (GOLD analysis project Ga0335075, IMG submission 206723) | Soil microbial communities from Loxahatchee National Wildlife Refuge, Florida, United States - Lox_Sample_2.4 | ecosystem: Environmental > Terrestrial > Soil > Wetlands | place: USA...
AGGGCGGCGAGATGCCAGGCCCGCCGACCACTGTCAAGCACGCTGGCCAGCGCCCGATGAACGGCCAGCCGCTCCGCGACATCCGAGTCGGCCAGGACCGCCGCCCGGGCCAGCGGATGAGCAAAGCACACCCCCGCCGCCCTCACCCGCACCAGCCCAGCCCGCTCGGCCGCGGCCAAGTCGGTCAGCGACCCGCCCGCAGCCGCGACCGCCCGGCTGACCTCCGCCAGGTCCGCCATCCCGCCCAGCGCGGCGACCAGCACCGCCCGCCGACTGGCCTCAGGCAAGGCCGTGACCCGGGCCGCGAACGCTTGTTGCACCCGGCCGGCCGGGGAAGCGCCAGGCAGCGGCAGCGGGGTGACCGACCCGGCCCGCTGCCCAGCCGAGAGCCCTCGCGACAACTCGATCAGCGCCAGCGGGTTCCCGGCCGCGTCGGCTATGAGCTGATCACGGACCGCGGCCGCCAGCCCCTTCCCGGCCACCAGGTGCCCAGCCGACTCCCGGTCCAGCTCGCCCACGCGCAGCTGCGGCAAACCCGCAAGCCCGCCGCCCGGCGGTTCGTCCCGCGCCGCGGCCAGCACCGCGGCCCGCTCGGCGTACAACCGCCGAGCCGCGAACACCAGCGCATCCGCCGACGCTCGGTCCACCCACTGCGCATCATCGACAAGCAACAGCACAGGCCGCGCCTCGGCCAGCTCCGCGACCAGGCTCAACACCCCCAAGCCGACCAGGAACCGGTCCGCGACCGCCGCCTCCGCTATCCCGAACGCCCCTCGCAACGCCGCAGCCTGCTGCCGCGGCAGCGCGCCGACCTCATGAAGCACGGGGCGCAGCAGCATGTGTAGCCCGGCGAACGGCAACTCCGCCTCCGACTCCACCCCGGTCACCCGCAACACCCGCGCCCCGGTGGCCTTTTCCTCCGCGGTGTCCAGCAGCGCGGTCTTGCCGATCCCCGCCTCGCCGTGCAACACCAAGGACCCCGCCCGCCCAGACCGCATCCCCTCAAGGAGCCGGTCTATGGCGGCCAGCTGCTCGTCCCGGCCGTACAGCACCAGCTCCTCACCCCGCTGCGCAGAACCCGGCACGGACATCGAGCCACTCCTAAAGTCACGTCGCCCCGACATTACCCAATGCCATAGTGATATCATTGATATCACGAGGTGATGACCGTGTCCGATATCTTGATCAGGGACGTTCCCGAAGCCACTGTCATGGAGATCGACCGGCGGGCGAGTGACCTGGGCATCTCCCGCAACGAATACCTGCGCCGATGGCTGGACCGTGACATCCGGCCCGCCCACAAGGTAACCGCCGACGACCTACGCCGCTTCAGCCGCCTCGCCAGTGACCTGGCCGACCCCGAAGTGATGCGCCAGGCGTGGTCATGACCACGCGGCCGTGGCTAATCCACAAATCCGCGCTCGTTCGGCTCGGCGAATGCCGGGACTCCGCTGAGTGGGCGGAACGGATAGAGCGCGGGCTGGTACGAATAACCACCATCACCTTGCTAGAGGTCGGATATTCTGCCAGGTCAGCTAATGACATGGGCGATCAGTTCGACCTCCCGCCCGTCTCGATGATGCCCGTCGAGTACCTCACGCCCGCAGCCGAGAAACGCTCGGTCGAGGTCCTGCGCGCACTGGCCGAGCAAGGGCAGCACCGCGCGCCTTCGATCCCGGACTTGCTGATCGCAGCGATGGCCGAACGCGGGCAGCTCACCGTCCTGCACCTCGACAAGGACTTCGAGCTGATCGCGGGGCTCACCCGGCAGGCAATGGAGCGGCTCGAATAGTGCCGGTCGTCCCTAGTCACGCGCGCTGAGCACGCAGAACTCATTGCCTTCGGGGTCGGCCATGACTACCCAGCTGACCTTGTCCGGGTCCTGGCCGACGTCGGTCCGCGTGGCCCCGAGAGCCTCCAGACGGCGGATTTCGGCCTCCTGCCCCGTGTCCTGCGACGGCGCCAGGTCGATGTGCAGCCGGTTCTTCACCGTCTTTCCTTCCGGCACGGAGACGAAGATCAACCCAGGTCCCCGCTCCACCGGGGGAACGTCACGAGTCGGTTCAAGCACGTACGGCGGGATCAGGACGACCTCGTCGGCGGCCTCGTAGGCGACCCGCCAGTCGAGCGCTTCCGCCCACCAGCGGCTCTGGGCCGCGACATCCCGGCAGTCGACGACTGCGGAGTACCAGCGGATGCTCATGAACCCGACTCTAGCTACCCTGTTCCCGGCGTGGCGCCGGGCCGGGCGGGATTGTCTTCAGCGGGATCGTGCTGAAGGCAAATTCGCGCAGCGTGGCGGCGTTGGGATCGCTGCTTCCTTCCGGCTGCCGCCCGCCCGCGGCTGGTTCGATGGCCAGGATGGTCAACTGGCCGTCGGCCACGTCGTGTTCACGCGCCCATGCACGCAGCGCCTCAATGACGTCCGCGACGTGATAAGCACATGCGAGCGCCCGTCGGTGAGCCTGCTGTGGTTGTGCCGCCTCGAGTTGCACCTGGAAGCACGCCGCATGCCCGCAGCGCGTAACAGCGTCACAGGGAGCCGGTGGTGCATAGGCCTCCGGGGGAATCATCGGCCGCCCGGATCGGCGGGGGTGCCCGGTTTGTCTGGTGCCCGACGCACGGTCATGATCGGCCGTCCCTCCCTGGGCCTGCCTGCCGTTTGTGATGGGCCGCCCGCCGTCAGCGGGAAGGCGCTCCGCGTCAATAGGATGACGGTCCCGGCGCCGCGCTGAAATACGGACAGCGGTGACCGTTGGAACAATTGTGATCGCAAGGAGGTGCGTCGCGCTACCTCATTCGGAATATTCGTCCTATTTATAGCAAAAAATGTAGTTGTATGAATACTTTCCGTGAGTAATCCCGAGAAAAGCACTGGCAGGCTGCATATCTAGCTCAGCTGTTCATATCTGGTAAAGATGCATAGATCGGGATATTTAGCCCAGGTCAGGCGGGCGGTGGCCCCGATCTCGGCATATCACCAGGCCTCTTGCGCGGCGGCGCCGGAAAGGCCAAGACGCACAATGCGGATGCACGTGCACTAGAGGAAAACTTCAGTTGTATAAGACCCAAAAATTGACCATGGTGCACGTGCATATGAACGTTTGCCCACCCGATAGTGAAGGCGTGGCGGCACGGGCCAGCCGACGCGCCTCCCCGCTGCCCCGGCGCATCACGGTCTGCTCCCTCGATCACGGTCTGCTCCCTCGATCACGGTCGGCGTGCCGGTGACACCGCAGCGTGGTTGAGAAAGCAGACTAAAACAATCAGAAAACTTTACTATATTTGGCGACTATCTCGCGAACTCCAGGTGATGTCGATAGCGTTGACCTCATGACCAGGCGCAGCGAACAGATCAGCCTCCACCTCAACGCGTACCTCACCGCGCACAGCAGCCCGCCGGACGCTGTACTGCGGGAACTCGCTAACGAGACCGCTGACCTGTACCCGAACGAGACCAGCCTGCCGATCGCTCCCGAGCAGGGTACCTTCATGACGCTGCTCACACAGCTAACCGGGGCCAGGTCGGCGATCGAGATCGGTACCTTCACCGGATACTCCTCGATCTGCATCGCCCGCGGGCTAGTGCCCGGCGGGAGCCTGCTGTGCTGCGACATCAACGAGGAGTGGACCTCAGTCGCCAGGAAGTACTGGGAAAAGGCGGGCCTGGTGGACCGGATCGAGCTGCGGCTCGGCCCGGCCATGGACACGCTGCTTTCGCTGCCGAACGAAGAGCTGTTCGACTTGGCGTTCATCGATGCAGATAAGGGGGGCTACCTCGGCTACTGGCGGCAGGTCGTTCCGCGCGTCCGCCCCGGCGGGCTGATCATGGTCGACAACACCTTCTCGCACGGCCGCGTGATCGACGCGGGCAACGACAGCCCCTCCGTAATAGCGATCAGAGATTTCAACGACCATGCCGCCGCGGACGATCGCGTGGACCTCGTCATTATCCCAATCGGCGACGGGCTCACCCTGGCGCGCAAGAAGTGAGCTGGACCGCGCCGGAGGTCAACCGGATTGACGAGCCGTTCACCGGTCCTGAACGGGGCGTTCTCGAAGGCTTTCTTGACTGGCATCGTTCGACGCTGCTATGGAAGTGCACCGGGCTGACGGCCGAGCAGCTCGCGCTGCAGTCTGTGCCTCCGTCCAACCTGTCGCTGCTCGGCATCGTCCGGCATATGGCTGACGTGGAACGGGCGTGGTTCCGCATCCGGTTCCGCGGTGAGCCGCTGCCGCGGCTGTATGACTACGAGGACGCCGCCTTCGAGCACGCCGACCCGGCCCGGGCGGAGGCGGATTTCGCCGCCTTCACGGTGGAATGCGACCTGGCCCGTAAGGCGGCGGCGGGGGCATCGCTGGACGATGAGTTCGCCGTCCGCTCTGGCCGTGTCCTGTCGCTGCGCTGGGTGTACACCCACATGATCGAGGAATACGCCAGGCACAATGGCCACGCCGACCTATTGCGTCAGCGCATCGACGGAGTGACTGGCGCCTGAAGCGAGGCCGGCGCCCGGAATTCGCGCGGGATGGATACCGGCTACCCGATCGTTCCCCTTGTGTCTCGCCGTGTTAACGTGTTTTCAGATCTCAAGACTTTCTATCTCATATTCTGAGACGGGAGATCAGCCTGCGATGGGCAAGGTGTACGACCGGATCGATGACCGGCTGCGATCTTTCATCGAGCAGCAAGTGATCTTCTTCGTGGCGACCGCGCCGCTAGCCGGGGACGGCCACGTCAACGTTTCACCGAAGGGGCGATCCGGCTCGCTGATGGTGCTCGACCCGCACACCGTCGCCTACCTGGACTTCGGCGGAAGCCATGCAGAGACCCTGGCCCACCTGCGCGAGAACGGCCGTATCACGCTGATGTGGTGCGCGTTCACCGGGCCCCCGGCGATCGTGCGGATCCACGGCCTGGGCGAGCCGGTCTTGCGCGACGACCCGCGCTGGCCCGAACTGATCGGCCGCTTCGGCGACGCCGACGGCCCCGGCGTCCGGGCCATCATCCTGGTGGCCGCCGAGCTGATCAGCGACACCTGCGGATTCGCCGTGCCGTTCATGGACTACCAGGCCGAGCGAACCCTGCATTCCGATTTCTTCGGGCGCAAGACCGACGAGCAGTTCGCCGCGTATTGCGCGTCCAAACCATACAACGCGGCCAGCATCGACGGACTCCCAGCACTGCCGCTCCCGCTTCCGGCCCGCAGCTACCCGCTGGAGTCCGGGCAGCTAAGGTAGGCGTCTAGTGGGGCGGCGCCGGTGAGCATGGTCAAAGACGTCCGGCCGAGTCAGGCCCCTCGGCGGGACTGACCGCCCCGCCGAGGTAGAGCGCGCCGATCTCGGGGTTCTCAAGCACCTCGCGCCCGGTCCCGGCCAGCCGCACGCGGCCGTTCTCCATCACCACGCCCTGGGTGGAAAGGCGCAGCCCGGCGCGGGCGTTCTGCTCCACCAGCAGGATCGTGGTGCCCGCGGCGTTCATCTGCCTGATCGCGTCGAACACGGTGCGCAGGACCTTAGGCGCCAGGCCCATCGACGGCTCGTCGAGCAGCAGCAGCCTGGGCTCAAGCATGAGGGCCCGGGCGAACTCGACCAGCCGCTGCTGACCTCCGGACAGGCTGCCGGCCTTCTGCTTCGCCCAGTCGGCGATCTGCGGGAACACTTCGCAGACGGCGGCGAGCCTGCGCGCGGTCAGCGCCCGGTCGGACAGGATGTAGCCGCCGAGCTCGACGTTCTCCCTGACCGTCATATCGCGGAACAGGCTGTGGTTCTGCGGCACCTGCACCACGCCGAGGCGCAGGATCTGGCGCGGCGACCGGCCGACGAGATCCCGCCCGTCCAGCATCATCGACCCCAGTCGCGGTCGCAGCAGCCCGCTGATCGCCGCCATCAGGGTGGATTTGCCCGCGCCGTTCGGGCCTACCACACACGTGATGCCGCCCTCGGCCACCTCCAGGGAGACCCCCTGCAGCACATCCCCGCCGCCGTACCCGGCTACCAGGCCACTAATTTTCAGGACAGAACGGGCCGTGGTGCTCGTCCCCGGTCCCCCGGCTTGCTCCGTCATCTGTCCTCCGCGGCAGCCGGTTCGTCCACGATGTCCTCGCCAAGGTAGGCGTCGAGAACCCGGCGGTCGGTCCGGACGATGTCGGGCGCCCCGGCGGCCACCACGGTACCCGAGTCAAGCACGGTGATCTTCTCGCACAGCCCCATCACGAATTCCATGTTGTGCTCGACGATGAGGAAGGTCTTGCCCGCAGCGTTCAGCTCGCGGATGCGGGCCGCGATGTGGTTCACCAGCGACAGGTTGATGCCGCCGGCCGGCTCGTCGAGCAGGACGATGGCCGGGTCCGCGACCAGCACGTAGGCGAGTTCGAGCAGCTTGCGCTGGCCGTAGGACAACGTGCCTGCCAGCGCGGCGTGGTGGCCGGCGATCCCGACGAACTCGAGTTGTTCCATCGCCTGCTTGCGGGCACCAGCCCGGGAGTGCCGCGAGGCGACCAGCATGTTCTCCATCACGGTGAGGCTGGGGAAGATCCTGGTCAGCTGGAAGGTCCGGCCGATGCCAAGAGCGAACACCTTGTCCGGGGCCCGGTTGGTGATCCTGCGGTCGGCCAGGTACACGTCTCCCGCATCTGCCTTCGCATAGCCGGTGACGACGTTAAACAAGGTGGTCTTGCCGGACCCGTTCGGGCCGATCAGCCCGGCCACAGTGCCCTCGTCGACCTCGATCGTGCACGCATCGAGGGCGCGGACGCCGCCGTAAGACTTATTCACGCCCTCCGTCCGCAGCAGCACACTCACAGTGTTTCCCCTGCTCGCTCTGTTTCCCCGCTCGCTGTGCTTTCCCGCTCGCCTCCGGGCGCTCTTGACGCGCCTTCGTCGCTCCTCAGTCCAGTCGGCGCCGCGCCCTTTGGCTCGTGGGGGAGGCTCGCGGAGGCGGTGGCTGGGATGGCGGAGCGGCCCCTGGTCGTCAGGCGGCGGAGGTACTCTCCGCCGGTCGGGATGATGCCGCGCGGTACGAGCAGCACCGCGATCAGGAACAGGGCGCCGAGCAGGATCTCGCTGATGTAGCCGTTGATGTTGGCGGTCAGGTAGAGCTGACCTGGCTCCACGATGAGCGCGCCAAGGACCGGGCCGGAAACGGTGCCGAGGCCGCCTAGGAACGCCATAAGCACGACCGAAAGGTCAAACAGCGGGTCGAAGCCGGAGGGCGGCTCGACCTGTGTGAGGTAGAAGAACCAGACGGCGCCGACCAGCCCGGTCACCGCGGCGGACACGACGAGCGCGGTCAGCTTGACCCGCATCGCGTGCACGCCGAGACCGCGCGCACGGTCCTCGTCGTCCCTGATCGCCCGCAGCTGCAGTCCGAACCTGGAGCGGCGGATCAGCCAGGCCAGCGCGATCATCCCCACGGCGCAGCCCAGCGCGATGTAGTAGAAGGGGTTGTTGTAGGTCGCCGCAGGCCAGGGCAGGAACGGCGCGTCCACGCCGGTGGAGCCGCCGGTAAAGGAGAAGTTGTAGGCCATCAGCTGGAAGATGAAGAACACCGCGATCGTGATCACGATGAAGGTGTGCCGCCTGACCCGCAGCGCGATCAGGCCGAACGGCACCGCGATCAGCGCCCCGACCACCGCCGACAGCGGCAGCAGTTCGAACGTGGCCACGCCGGTGACATGCCAGTCCCTGGCGGCGATGCCGAGGGTGTAGGCGCCGCTGCCGAAGAACACGGCGTGGCCTAGCGATATGTATCCGGAGAATCCGGAGAAGACGTTCCACGCCGACGCGACCGCGACGAAGATCAGCGTGTAGACGCCGTAGTTCGTGACCACGGGGCTGGGGAACAGGACAGGAAAGGCCAGCGCCACCGCGAGCAGGACGACCAGGAACGCGATCCGCAGCCCGGTCAGCCCTTTCAGCGCGCTCACTGAGCCCGCACCGCCTGGCGCCCGAAGAAACCTGTGGGTTTGATCAGCAGTACGAGCACGAGGGCGCCGTAGAAGACGACGATCGCCCAGGTCGGCTGCCAGATGTCCACCAGCGACTCGACGGTGAGCATGAAGATCGACGCAGCCAGGGCGCCGCCGATGCTGCCCAGGCCGCCGAGGATGATGATCGCGAGCAACCGCGAGATCAGGTCGTAGCCGCTGTTGGCGTTGAAGGCGTTGGTCGCGCCGTACACCATGCCCCCGGCCGCGGTCACGGCGATGCCGATGCCGAAGGTGATGGCGGCGACGCGGTTAGTGTCGATTCCCACCAGCCGCGCCGCCGTCTCGTCCTGCATGGTCGCGCGCACGCTGCGGCCGAACGTGGTCCGGTACAGCAGCGTATACAGGGCCGCCACCAGGGCCAGCGCGAGCGCGAAGCCGTACAGGTAGATGTAGGGCAGGTAGAACCCGAAGACGTGGACACTCGAGACCACGTACGAGGCGTTCAGCTGACGGTCGTCCGCCCCGAATATCTGGTAGAGGAGACCCTCGACGATAAGCGCGACCGCATAGGTGACAAGCAGTGTCATCGACGTTCGCTCGCGGCCGCGCAGCGGCCGGATGAACGCCCACTGGATGACGACGCCGATGACGAACATGGCGGGCACGGTGATCAACAGCCCGACGAACAGGTCGATGTGCAGCCGTGCCGCCAGTTCGTAACTCAGGTAGGCGCCCAGGATCACCATGATGCCCTGGGCGATGTTGATGATGTCGAGCACGCCGAAGATCAGGGTCAGGCCGACTGCCATCAGCGCGTAGACGCCGCCAACCAAGATGCCGTCGACGATGGCCTGATAGATCTCGCGTGCCACTCACATCTCCTCGGGATCAGCTGGTCCAGGCCGGCTTGGTCGCGATGATCGCCACGGAACCGGCCGCGCCGACCGGCAGGACCTGGTTGAACTGGGTGCCTCCGTCCTGCCACTGGAAGACGAACGCCGCGGACGCGCTGTTCTCTCCCAGGGAGTCGAACTTCACCGGCCCTTGCACGCTGGACAGCGTGACGCCGCTGTGCAGGTAGCTGATGATCTTGGCGTTATCCGTGCCGCCAGTAGCGGTCACCGCCTGGTCCATGACCTGGCCGACCGAGTAGGCCTCCGCCACGTCGGCGTTGACATCAGACGGCGTCCCGCCGTACTTGGCCACGTATTCGTTTACCATCGCCTTGCTAGCCGCGTTGTCATAGCCCGGGTACCAGCCGTCGGGCACCATCATTCCTTCCGCGTTGCCCTTCCCCACCACGGAGATGAACGCGGCACCCTGGTCGGGACCGGCCGCGGCGATGAACATCTTCGGGGTGTAGTGCTGCTGCTCGAACGCCTGCATGAAGGCGCTGACGGTCGGCACGTCGGTGGATCCGAGCACCACGATCTGCGCGCCGGAGGCGGCCACGTCGTCGGCCGGGGCCTTATAGTCGGCGACCTCCTCGGGGAAGATCTTGGAATACACGGTTTTGACCCCGAGGGCCTGGAGCTCCGACTGCGCGAGCTGGACCGGCGGGTCGGCGAACGGGTCGTCGGCCATCGGGTAGGCGGCGGTCTTCGGCCGCTGGCTGGCCGGCAGCGACTTGATGTAGTCGACGAACGGGACTAGCTCGTCCTTGATCGGCAGGCTGACGTCGAACACGTTGTGGTCGGCCTCGTTCGACGGGGTGCTGAAGACCGTCGGCGCGCCGCCGGCTCCCTCTACGAACGCGTAGCCGTACCGGGCCGCGACGGACGAGGCCGGCGTGGTCAGCAACGACGAGAACGGCCCGAAAGCCAGGTCCACATGGTCGGTGGAGAACAGGGTCTGGTAGTTGGTGTCGACCTGGGTGGGCGAGCTGTTGTCGTTGAGGATCGTCAGCTTAACCTGACGGCCCAGGATGCCGCCCTTGGCGTTCACGTCGGCGGCCCATAGCTCGTAGCCCTTTTGGTATGCCTGTCCGTCGGCCGAGAAGTCCCCGGTGAGCGACAGGGACGCGCCGATGGTGATCGGCGCCTTGGAACTCGGGCTTGAGCTCGAGTTGGTGCCCGTGGTGCTGCTCGAACTGCTGCTGCAGGCCGCCAGGGCGCTTGCCGACAAGACCGCCGCTCCGACAAGAGCGAGGCTACGACTAGGGAGCCAGGAGGGATGGGGTCTCACGCCTGGTTCCTCCTTCCTCACTTGTTCCGTGAATCCGGTGAATGTCTGCGTTTGCTCAGTTACTCACTGGTGTCGAGTCCGTCGGACACATCTGCGTGCTCGCTGTCGAGGGTTAGGCCGGCCGACTCTGCCTGCTGCTGCAGGAGCGCGGCGAAGTCGGCATCACCGTACCCGCGCCCCACCAGGCTCTGGATGAGCTGATGGACGATCGCGGCCACCGGCATCGGCACCTCGTGTTCGCGCGCTGCGGCCAGGCCGAGGTCGAAATCCTTCCGTAGCAGCGTCGCGGTGAACGTGGGCTCGAAGTCCAGGTTCACGTATGCAGGTGTCTTGTATCCGGTGAATAGCGAACCCATCACACTCTTGTTGAGGCAGGTCAGGAACGCCTGCCTGCTGATCCCGCTCTTTTCGGCGAGAACCGTTATCTCGGCCAGCGACTGTGCCACTACGCCAAGGAACAGATTGTGGCAAAGCTTGACCGTTCTGGCCAGCTCACCCTCGCCGACGTACGTTACGCCACGGCCGAGCATCGCCAGGTAGGGCTCCGCGATCAGGTACGCGTCCCGGGGTCCTGAGACGGCGGCCGTCATCTTCCCGGCCCGCACCACGCTTGGGTTACCCATCACGGGCGCGGCGAGCAAGGCGGTGCCCCGATCGGCGATCTCGGCCCGGACCCGGGCCGAGGCCTCTGGCGACACCGTGGAGCAGTCGACAAGCACGCTCGGCGCCGCGTGGTCGGGCCCGGACATCAGGCCGTGTCGGCCGAGGACCGCGGAGATCAGGTCGTCCGACGACCCGACGGTGACGAACACGATGTCCCTGGTGGCAAGTTCCGCGGCGGTACCCACGGGCTTGGCACCCAGCCGCACCAGCGGCTCGGCTCTGGCCGGCGAGCGGTTGTAGACCGCGAGATCGCAGTCGGCCGCCAGCAGGCGCCGAGCCATTTCCGCACCCATCCGCCCGGTACCCAGCCAGCCGAGCCGATGTGCATGTTCGTGTCCGGCCATACGCCAGACCCTCCCGCCTGTGATCACAATCGTTTGCAACCGACACTGTCCTCGGCTCTTGCTGCTTGTCAATGCCGGATGACCAATCTGTTACCAAAGCCCAACCAAACGGTTCCCGGCCGGCTGGACGGCTCGGCCCAACCAAACTCTCCCGGTCGGCTGGATTGCCCGGCCAACCAACACTTCCCGGCCGGGCTGGGCGACTTGGCATGCCATCTGGCCGGACAGGCTCACGCGCTGACCCGACGGCGGTATGATCTTGTGTTGTTCGAGGCCTGGCGAATCCGCCTACCGTGGTCGCGCTGCGGGGCGGCCGCTAGCGGTTGCCCAAGTAGCAATCGATTGCGGCTGCTTCGGAATCCGTCGCGCGTCTACGGTGCCGCTCTCGGCGCCTGGCCTGCTACCCCGCCGGCCGCAGGACGCCCCGCCCGCCCCTCAACCTGGTGACATTCCGCTCGCCCGGCGAGATGGCGCGCTGCGGAGCGGCACCGGTGCCGGAGGGTCCACCGTGACGCTTGGGTTGGTCACGGCGGGGTCCTGGGCGGCGGCCTGGGCCGGCTGCGCGACGGACCCGCGCACCACGAGTTCAGGCGCCAGGTAGAGAATCTTCACAGGTCCCTCACGCTCGCCGATACGCTCGAGCAGTAGCTGCGCCGCCTCGGTGCCCAGCTGATAGTGCGGGAAGCGCACAGTGGTCAGGGGTGGCCGGAGCCGGTCGATGAACGGCATGTCGTTGAAGCCGATCACCGACATGTCGTCGGGGCACTGCAGGTCGGCCTCGTCCAGCGCCGCATAGCATCCCACCGCCAGCATGTCGTTGGCCGCCGCCACCGCGGTGAAGCCGGCGTTCGCGGCCAGCAGGTCGCGGACGCAGCGGGTCCCTTCCTCGACCGTATAGCGGTTGGCGTACGCGATCAGGTCCTCGCTGGCCTCCAGTCCGTGCGCCGCCATCGCGTCCTTGAATCCTCGCAGGCGGCTCACGCCGGTGGACGCCTCCTGCGGGCCGGCGATGTGCGCGATCCGGGTATGACCGAGCCGGACCAGATGGCCGACGGCCATCCGGGCGCCCTGCTCGTTGTCGACCGAGACCGAAGGGAAGTTGTAGTCCTGCGACAGCCGGTTCATCAGCACGACGGGCAGGTCGGCCGACGCCGCCTCGGCCAGCAGGCGGTCGTGCAGCGTCGCGGTCGCCAGTACGAAACCGTCAACGTGACGCGCCCGCATCTGCTCGAACAGCAGCCGCTCCCGGCTGGCGTCGGCGTCGGTGTTGCCGATCAGCGCGACATAGCCCGCCGCGGCGAGCTTGTCTTCCAGGCCGCGGACGATCGGCGGGAACAGGGGATTGTTCAGGTCAGGGATCAGCACCCCGACCGTGTGCGAGCGGCGGGTCCGCAGGCTGCGCGCGACCGGATTGGGCCGATAGCCGAGCTTGGCGGCGGCGGCCGTCACCCGGCGAGCGGTGTCCTCGCTGACCAGGATGCGGGTCTCCGGGTTGAGTGCGCGGGACGCGGTGGCCGGATGGACACGGGCCGCCGCCGCCACATCCCGCAGGGTGGCCGGCTGGTCAGGCATGACTCACCTCGCTCCCAGGCACATCCGGTGACACAAGACGCGTGTTGTCGCACTTCGGGCCGCACTAACACTATCCCCGCGACGCGGTGCTCACTATCACCGGAGCTGGTAATTTGCCAAGGTCAGCATCGCGGCGGGCAGCGTGCGCGCGAGCACGCCCCGATGGGTCGGCACGGCCTCGGCGTGGCGTCGCTCGCCCGCCTCGGTCAGGACCACGTAAATTCCGCGCCGGTCACCCTCGCAGCCACACCGTTCTACCAGGCCATGCCGGGTCAGGCGGTCAACTAGCCGGGACAGCGCGCTCTGGCTCAGGTGGACGGCCTCGGCCAGATCCTGGGCGCGGAACCTGCGCTCCTCGCCCTCGGCGAGCCGCTCGAGGACCTCGAAGTCGCTCACGCCAAGCTTGTGCCGCTCACCGAGCTCACGCTCAAGCGCCGCGCACGCCGCCGCATGGCACCCCGCCATCTCCCGCCAGGCCGTAACGACAGCATCCTCGGCCACAGTGTCCTCCCACCCTGCCGCCATCTCGCTCGCCACCGTTCCGCCTGGCGATCGTTCCGCCTGGCACTAACGCTGACGCGAAGCATAGCGCTCGAGCTTGATCATTGCAAGTACATTAATTGTTTTTGCATTTAGTGCTTGCGCATGCATATAGTCGCGCACATGATCTCATCACGTGTCCCAGGCGATGACGACCGCGGCTGGACGCCGCAACTATGGGGAATCCTCTTCGTGCTCGGCGGCGCGCTGTGCCTGGACGGCCTGGACGTCTCGATGGTCGGCGTCGCCCTGCCGTCGATCCGGTCCGCGCTCGGCCTGAGCACCTCCTCGCTGCAGTGGATCGTCAGCGGCTACGTGCTCGGTTACGGCGGCCTGCTCCTGCTCGGCGGCCGGGCCGCCGACCTGCTCGGCCGCAGGCGCGTCTTCCTGGCGGCTCTCGCCGTGTTCGCCGTGGTGTCCGTGTTCGGAGGCCTGGTCAGCAGCCCGGGCCTGCTGATCGCGGCCCGGTTCGTCAAGGGCACGGCGGCGGCGTTCACCGCGCCGGCCAGCATGTCGCTGCTCACCACCACGTTCCCCGAGGGGCCGATGCGGAACCGCGCGTTCAGCATCTACACGGTCTTCGGCGCCAGCGGCTTCTCGCTTGGGCTGGTTCTGTCCGGTGTCCTTACCGAGATCAGCTGGCGGTGGACGCTGCTTGTGCCCGCCCCGGTCGCGCTCGCGGTACTGGCCGCCGCCGTCTGGCTCATCCCTGGCGGCGAGCGCGCCGGACGGGGCGAGCGCAGGTTTGACATCCCCGGCGCCCTCACCGTGACCGCGGCGATGCTGCTGCTCGTCTACACGGTGGTAACGGCCCAGCAGGCGGGATGGGGATCGGCCAGGACCGCCGTCTCGTTCGTGGCGGTAGCGGTGCTGCTCGGGATGTTCGCCGTCATCGAGCGGCGCAGCCGGGATCCGCTGGTGCCGTTCGGCATCTTTTCCTCCGCCGCCCTGCGGCGGGCCAACATCGGGGCCGTGACGCTGTTCGGTACCTACATCTCATTCCAGTTCCTGGTCACGCAGTACCTGCAGACGCTGTCCGGCTGGTCGGCGATGTCAACTGCGCTCGCGTTCTTGCCGGCGGGAGTGATGGTCGTCGTGCTGTCGATGCGGATGGGATCGTTGCTCGGCCGGTTCGGCCCGGCCCGGCTGACCGGGCTCGCCTTTGCCTGCCTGGTCATTGCCTACGCGGTCTTCCTGCGCGCCGGCGTCCGCCCGGACTACCCGGCGGTGATGCTGCCCGCGGTGCTCCTGCTCGGGCTCGCATTCGGGCTGGGATTCTCCTCGCTCAGCGTGGCCGCCACGGCCGGCGTCCCCGACGCCGAGCAAGGCCTGGCCGCGAGCCTGTTCCAGACCTCGTTCCAGGTCGGGGGCGCGGTAGTGCTGGCGATCGTCACGGCTGTCGTCGATGCCGGCGGAGCCGGCCGGCTGTCGTCGGCTCCGGCGACACTGGCTGCCTACCGGCCGGCGCTCGGCCTGATCACCGGGGTTGCGGCGATCGGCATGCTGGTCGCGTGGAGCGGGCTGCGCGGCGGGCGGGCCCGGCCGGCGGGATCCTGCAGTGACCTGGCGGTCGGCGCCCCGGTTGCCGACCTGGCGTCTGAGGACCTCGCACACGGGGACCTGCCGCACCGGGCCTAGCGATAAGCCGAGATGATGATCACCAGGGACGACCCGCGCCTGCCGGAGCTGGCCGTCTCCGCGGAGGGTGACAGGACCGTCCTGGTCCAGCTGACATGCCAGCGGGGCATGTGCCGGCTCAGCCAGCTGGATCCCGCCGATGCCCCGCGGTCCCGGCTGCTGTCCGCCGTTTGCCTGGTGAGTTCTGATCGGCGCTGCTCGACCAGCGTCTTCGCAATCTCCGGATGCATGATTTTGGCTCCTTATGCCATGAAAGTTGCCGTCACGTTCGTTTTGACGGCCACGTTCGCGTCAAGGTCACCTTGACGTCGTTCGGACTGACAGCTGATACGATATATCTTGATCACGTCATCATCAAGATATATCTTGAAATTCAAGCGCGCAGGCGCCCTCAAACGCGCGGCACGCGGGGGTTATGTGAGGCTGAGATCCCCGGCTACCGTCGCCCCGTGCGACCGTGGCGTTGCGGCTCGGATTCTGACCTTGAGGTCCTGTGGTCTGTGGAGTTTTAAGGATCCCGGGGACCGTCCGGAGTCTCCGGGGCCTGGTTCCTACTCGGCATAGCCATTATGCCGAGGGGGTCTGACATTTTCGCCGGCCCGGACGAGCGTCAATCCGGTGAGGCCGGGCCGCCCGGGTCCGCTCCCTCGTCGGCCTCGCCGCCCAGGTCTGACTCAGGCAGAGGGGGCACGTCGAGGACCGGATAGGCGAGCGAGATGAACTCCACCGGGATGGCATCCGCGGGGCGGCGGTCCGGATCCCTGCGCTCCCGGTACGGGTCGCTTCTAAGGAGGCGGGCATATGTCTCGGTGATCTCGGCGGAGAGTTCCTCGGCTTCCCCGGGCGACAGGTACAGCCTGCTCACCGACTGACCCAGCGCGTCGCTGAGGCCCTTTGGCCATGAGGCCTTCGAGGTCAGGTTGCGCCGGGCCCGGCCGAGTGCCCGGTCCAGCCACACCTGATCGAGGGCCTCGGCCGCCTGCGAGGCCTCCGGGTCTCCCTGCAGGGACCGCCAGCTCACGGTGTCGTAAGACCGGCGCCAAGGGCGCTCCCGGCCTCGACCGCCGCCCGCCTCCTCGACAAAGCCGTACTTGGCCAGGGTACGCAGGTGGAAGGCGCAGTTCGCCGGGGACTCCCCCAGCATCTCGCTGGCCTGCGTCGCCGTTAGGGTCCCGGCCTGCGCCAGCGCCTCAAGCAGCGACCATCGCAGCGGATGGGCCAGGGCCCGGATCGCCTTCGGGTCGGTAAGGTCAAGCTGTCGCCCGCGCCCAGGATCGTTGCCCTGCTCGGCGGGCGATGTCGCGCCCGGGTCGACCGTCTCCCCCGGGTTCTGCGCCAAGTCCGCGTCCGGCGGACGCGCTTCTTCGGAAGTCATGTTTCGAAATACTACCCTCGAAAGAGTTGTTTTGACAAGTCAGTCGAAACACTTCTTCCGAGAAGATTGAACGCGGCGCGCCACGGGAGGCGGTACCGGTAACGCCTTGCGACTGGTGGTGTAGGGCGGCGCTACCGCACCAGCCGAGCCGGGCCGACCGTGAGATCGTGCAGGGCGTGCACCGGGCCTTCGCCGCCGCCCAGGGCGGACAGACCGTGGGCTACCGCGTCACCGGCCACGGTGGCGGCCTGCTTCGCGGCGTCGGGCAGGGATAGCCCCGCGGCCAGCCCGGCCGCGAGGGCGGCGGAGTGAGTGCATCCGGCACCGTGGGTCGCGGCGACCCGGGAGCGGGCTACCGGGATGGCAAGGTGGCGCGAGCCGTCGAAGAGGTGATCTATCGGCTCGGCGCCGTGTCCCCCGGTGACCAGGGCCGCTCGCGCGCCCATGGCGACGAGGGCTTCGGCGAGCTTGGCACGGTCCTGCGTCGCGATCTCGGTGAGCGCCTGGGCTTCGGGGAGATTGGGGGTTACCACGGTGGCCAGCGGGAAGAGCCGCTCGATCAGCACATCGACCGCGTCGGGCAGCAGCAGCCGACTGCCCGAGCTGGCCACCATGACCGGATCCACCACCAACGGGAGGTTCCGCGGTGCCAGCGCGTCGGCCACGGCCTCGATCAGCGGCTTGGAGAACAGCATGCCGGTCTTGGCGGCGTCGGCGCCGATGTCGTCGAGGACCGCGTCGATCTGCGCGTGCACGAAGGAAGGCGGAAGCTCGTGGATGGCGGTGACGCCAACGGTGTTCTGCGCGGTCAGCGCGACGATGGCGGACATGCCGTGCGCGCCGCAGCGGGCGAAGGCCTTGAGGTCGGCCTGGATGCCGGCCCCGCCGCCGGAATCCGACGAGGCAATGGTCAGCACTCTCGGGATGCGGGTCATGCTGGGAGCTCCGGGCGCCCGTCTACCGGGCTGGACGCGCGGGCGTGCCAGCGGCGGGGAATGCGCCCGGCGGTGTGGGCGGCATACCCGGCCGCCACCGCCAGGCGCATCGCGGTGGCCATGCGCTCGGGCTGTGCGGCGCGGGTGATGGCCGAGGCGATCAGCACGGCGTCGCAGCCAAGTTCCATCGCGATGGCCGCGTCGCTGGCCGTCCCGATCCCGGCGTCGAGTATGACAGGGACCCCGGCCTGTTCGGTGATCATCGCGATGTTGTGCGGGTTCCGCACGCCAAGGCCGGACCCGATCGGGGCGCCAAGCGGCATGACGGCCGCGCACCCGGCCCGCTCGAGCTGCCGGGCCAGTACCGGGTCGTCATTGGTGTACGGCAACACCACGAACCCGTCGGCGACGAGCATCCTGGCCGCGTCAAGCAACTCGACCGGGTCCGGCAGCAGGGTGTGATCGTCGGCCACGACTTCCAGCTTGACCCAGTCGGTACCCAGGGCCTCCCGGCCAAGCCTGGCGGTGAGCATTGCCTCGCTCGCAGTGTGGCAGCCGGCGGTGTTCGGCAAGATGGTGACGCCGGCTTGCCTCAGCGTGCCGAGCAGTGAGCCCTCTCCGTCCCCGGCGGGAGTGACCCGCCGCAGGGCCACGGTGGCCAGCGCGCTGCCCGACGCGTCGAGCACGCGCCGCAGCACGTCCAGGCTCTGGACTCCCCCGGTGCCAAGGATCAGCCGCGAGGACAGCTCACGGCCCGCAAGCGTCCACGGGTCCGCCGGGGTCCACGGTGCCTTCTCGCTCAGTACGTCCGTATTGGACACATCAACCTCCTTGCACGGCCGTAACGACCTCGACCTGGTCGCCGTCCTGCAGCGGCTTGGCGGCCCAGGAGCCGCGGGGCACGACGTCGCCGTTGACGGCGGCGGCGACGCCGCTGGCCAGATCGGTCACCCCGGCGACCGCCTCGGCCAGGGTGGCCCCGTCTGGCAGCTCGCGCGGGTCGCCGTTGAGTTTCACCTGGACGCTCATCGCGGCCGGTCCTCTCCGGTGAACCGCGCGGGCGTGAACGGCTCCCATTCGGCGGCTGGTGGCTGGCCGGACAGCAGGGCCACCGTGGCGTCCGCGGTTACCGGCGACATCAAGATGCCGTTGCGGTAGTGACCGGTGGCCAGCAGCAACCCGTCCGGGCCGCAGCGACCGACGACCGGGCCGTTGTCCGGCGTTCCCGGCCGCAGGCCCGCGCAGGTCTCGGTGAGGATCAGCTCGCTGGTCACAGGAAGTACGCTCATCGCGTCGTGCAGCAGGTCATGCACGGCACCCGCGGTCACCGTCTGATCGGGTCCCCGCTCTTCCTGGGTCGCGCCTACGACCAGCTCGCCATCGGCCCGCGGCACCAGGTAGACGTCGATACCGCGGACGATGGACCGGATCGTGTGGCTGAGCACAGGCGGCAGGCCTGCCGGGTGGCGCAGGCGCAGTAGCTGGCCCTTGACCGGCCGGACCACGGTCCGAAGCGCGTGCGGCAACCCGCCCACCATGCCGCACCAGCATCCGGCGGCCACCACGACGTTGGCCGAGTCGATGTCGCCGCCGTCGGCAAGCAGGACACCGCGCGCCTTCCCTTCGGCCAGCCGTACCTCACGGACCCGGTCCCTTACGAACCGGACCTTCGCCAGGCGCGCCGCTTCGCGCAGCGCCGACAGGTACCGGCGGTTGTCCACGGACCAGTCGCCCGCGAACAGCGCGCCGCCGTGCACGTCCGGGGCCAGGAATGGTTCCAGCTTGCGGCAGGCCCTGCTGTCCAGTTCCTCGGCATCCAGGCCCACCGACCGGCGGAAGGCGGTTAGCCGGAGCAGCGCCGCGTAATCGTCGGGATCGTAGGCAACCGCCAGCGTCCCTTCGCGCCGCAGCCCGATCTGGCGGCCGGTCTCGTCCTCAAGCTCGGCCGCGAAGGACCCGATCCGGCCGACCGCGAGCAGGTTGAGCCGGAGCAGCGCGCCCTCGCCGAACAGGGCCTCCGAGGCGGGCGCGAGCATGCCCGCGGCCACCAGCGATGCCGCATCATCCTGTCCGGGATCGACCAGCACGACATCAAGCCCCGCGGCCGCGGCGCGCCAGGCGATCGCGGTCCCGATGACGCCGCCGCCGGCAACGACAACATCCGCGGTCTCGGCCATCAGCACTCCCTTCGCCGGCATTACCCGGATCAGGTTCGACGGTCGGAGGCGTGCGGCGGGGGGACCAGGGGGTCGTCCCCCGTGGGTGCACTGCCTCCCTCTCAGCCCGGCTGGGCTCCCGTGGCCGGATTATTTCCCGGCAGTTTCAGCCTATATCACCTGGCGGACGGGCATGTTCCACGGTTGGTATCCCCAGCGAAAGGGGTCCCTTTGCGGGGCCCCTTCGCTCTTGGTCAGCTATCTGCTAATAAGGCAGGTGGGAGTACTCCGTCCAGGTGTAGAAGGAGCCACCCCACGGGCTGGGAGCGGGACCGCCGCGCAGTTGCGCGCCGGTGCCGTCCGGGTTGACGAACAGTCCGGTGGCCACGTTCCGCAGCGCGCCGTTCCGCTGCTGAATGAACTGCTGCCACGGGCCAGAGTTGCACACGGAGAGGATCAGGCCGTCCCGCAGCGGATCGGATGCCCAGCCGCCGCCGGGATCCGACACGCACAGCCCCGACCCCGCACCGTTCGGCGCGTACTCGAACTTGTAAGCGCCAGGGACCGTACCGAGAAGGCGAATAAAGTGCGTTGCCGGGTCGGCCTGGGTCGCGGTCCATCCGGCGACAATCGCGCCCGGGTACTGGTGCTGCTGGTAAGCATCGAACCCGTTGCCGAACGGGTTGACCATATTGCCGTAGTTGCTCGGCGGGGGCGGCGGCACGACCACATGCCCGAAGACATGCAAGTCGAACGTTCCGCTGAACGTCGAGCCGAGTGGATCGGTGGCCGTGTAGACGACCCCGGTGTAGCTGCGCGGGTACGCCCCACCGGGGACGAGGGGGTTCCCCGAGACCAGTCCGCCCGGTAGGTTGCTCTGCGAGAACGTCACAGCGCAGGATCCCGCGGACCTCACGATGCCGGTGAACTGAACGGCGCCGGTCGCGTTGTTGTTGAAGACGCCGACCGCCACCGTCTCGCCGGGCAAAGACGTCGGCTTCGCCGACTCGGCCAGTACGCCGCGGGTCTCGGTGACGTTCACCGTCTCGGCCGCGGTGCACGTGACGCCGGGCGTCGCGCTCTTGATCGTGAACATGAGCTTCCCGGCGCTAGTCCCGAAGCCCGTGGCGTCCAGTACCACGCGATGGACGTTGTAGGTCAGCTTGACGTCAGTTACCGCGGTGGCGCTCACGTACTTCGGCACGGGCGAAGCGGCAAATTGCTCACCTGCTGGCGCGGTAAAGGACAGTCTGCTGCCACCGCCGCCGACCGCTCCATTTATCACGGCTCCGATCGTGGTCGCGGTGGTCGGCTGGGTGACATGGAACGCCTCGAGTGCCGTATCCCGCCACGTCTGTGCGCTTGCAGGGGGTGCTGTCGCACCTACCGCGAGGGCACTGGAGAGCAACGGCAGCGAGAGCAGTCCCACGGCCGTTCTGAGATTGAGGTGCATGACTCATGCCCTTCCGTGTCCACCCTCTGCGGGTGTTGCCAGACCATCTGGCAGGAAGAGCCGCCGACGGCAATCAGATTCAGCCATGGTCCCCGGTGACCCCGCCAGCCAGATGGTCCGTCAGGTGCTCCGCCTGACTACCCGTTCCATCTGGATGCCTTCCTGCGCCGAATGTGCTCCTCCGTCCCTTCCTGGCAACATTTGGCGCCTAATAACGGACTCTGTCTAAATAGACCGTTATGTTCCCGGTTTGGTTGACTTGAGACGGGGCCGGATGTCGGCAGCGGCTAGACTTCCTGCGGCAGTCGGGAGGTCTTGGTGGATAATGACCTGCGGGCGCGGCTGGCGGACGCGCGGCTGTATCTGTGTACGGATGCCAGACGGGCCCGGGGTGACCTGGTGCCGTTCCTTGACGCGGTGCTCGGCGCCGGGGTGGACGTCGTCCAGTTGCGGGAAAAGGGCCTGGAAGCCGGGGAGGAACTCGGGCTGCTCGAGGTGTTCGCCGACGCGTCCCGGCGGCACGGCCGGCTGCTTGCGGTGAACGACCGGGCTGACGTAGCGCTCGCGGCGGGCGCGGACGTTCTGCATCTGGGCCAGGACGACCTTCCGGTGCCGGTCGCGCGGCGCATCCTCGGGCCCGGGCCGGTGATCGGGCGGAGCAGCCACAACCCGGCCCAGGCTGACGCGGCCGCCGCCGAGCCCGGCGTCGACTACTACTGCGTCGGGCCGGTCTGGACGACGCCGACCAAGCCGGGCCGTCCGGCGACCGGGCTCGGCCTGCTCGGTCACGTTGCGCGGTCGGCACCCGCACGGCCCTGGTTCGCGATTGGCGGCATCAGCTTGGACCGGCTCGACGACGTACTCGCCGCCGGGGCCTCCCGCGTCGTCGTGGTCCGCGCTATCACCGAGGCGGACGACCCGGCTGCCGCCGCGCTGGCGTTCAGCCTTCGGCTGCGCCAGCGCCAGGGTGCTGCGGGGTCAAGGTAAAGTCTGTGTCTGGTGCTGGAGGGCGCCGCTGGGTCCGCGGACAGGACTGAGTCCACCTCCGCTATCCGATAGCACGCCACGGCGATGTGAAGCGATCGCGAGGATCAGCGCGGTCTCGGGCCGGGTTCTTCTCTCCTCGGCGCAGCTCGCGATCGCCCGTGAGTACGGTTTTCCGAGCTGGGCCAAGCTCAAGCTCGAAGTCGAACGCCGCGATATTCTCAACGGCCGCGACTTGTCCCGGCTGACCAGGCTGCTGGCCGAGCACCCGGAGCTGGCCGTCAGCCCGCTGGAGCGCTGGGCCGACCGCGCGTGCGGAGAGCCGCTCGGCTACATCACGATGATGCGGTTCAACCATGGCCGGCTGGGCCTGCCCGCCCAACTGCCCGGCACGGGTGCCATCGCGAAGGCGCTGATCGAAGCGGGAGCCCTCGTCAACGGACACCCCGGCGACAAGGAGACGCCGCTGATCACCGCGGCCAGCTCGGGCGACGCTGAGGTGGCCAGAGCCCTCATCGACGCCGGTGCCGAGATTCACAACCTAGAGATGGCCGCCGCCGCGGGCGACATCACCCGCTGGCCGCTCGACCGGTTCACGCTGCAGAGCCGGCTGCGGGCGCTGGTGTTCGCCGCCGACCACCAGCGACTGGAGGCCATCGACCGGCTCGTTGCCGCCGGAACCCCGGTCAACGAGCCCGATGCCGAATGGGGGCGCCTGCCGCTGCACGCAGCGGCAGGCAACGGCCGCGTCGCCAGCGTCCGGCGACTGCTCGCCCACGGCGCCGACCCGAACCTCCGCGACCCCGAGCACAACACCACACCGCTGGAGGAAACCGAGCGAGAGAACAGCCTGGCACACCGCGAGGTCGAGGCCATCCTCAGGCCACTGACCCGCGGCGGCGCGCCCCACGTGCCATCCGGCAGCTAAGGTCAGGGGATCGATACAGACGCTGGCGCCGTCCGCTGCCGCCGGTGCCGTAGCCAGCTGCGGGCGAGCATGACGATGGAGATTGCCACCACTACGGCGAACCCTTCCATCAGCAGGCAGACGACAACCGCGATGATGGCGGTGCTGTCGCTGTCGATCAGCGCCAGGCCAATCCCCCACCTCCATACCGGCTCGCGGACCTTGAACGGCGTGCCAAGCGGGACGACGGCCGGCCAGGTCGCGTCGACGCCGGGGCCGCCGGTCTCCAGGATGCCGTCGGTGGTCGTCTGGCAGCTGTACCGATCGCAGTTCGTCTGGTACGAAACCGGGTCGAACGTGACCATGCGTCCGGCGCCGGCCAGGTAGGCCGCCCCGTCGACCACGCCGGGCACGCTGATCACCGCCACCGCCAGTATCACCAGCATCCCGAGCCAGCGGAGGACCCACGAAACCAGGTGCCGGGGCGGGTAGTAGCGGGCATGCGGGCGGCTCGGGTGGCGCGCGGCGAGTGGGGCGGCTCGCGCCATGACCGCCGGTGGCCTGCGCCGCAGGAGCGCGCTGTCCACCGCTACCGCGACGATACTGCCGAGGGTCAGGGCGCCCAGCGCGATGG
>Ga0335075_10003939_pt1 | contig 23315 bp, 17 predicted proteins | sample Lox_Sample_24_FD_206723 | JGI IMG/M metagenome (GOLD analysis project Ga0335075, IMG submission 206723) | Soil microbial communities from Loxahatchee National Wildlife Refuge, Florida, United States - Lox_Sample_2.4 | ecosystem: Environmental > Terrestrial > Soil > Wetlands | place: USA...
GGGCCCGAACGTGCCGTCGAGCATCAGCATGGCGTGGCCGTGCGCGCTGGCCACGATCGCAGAAACTAGCCGCGCTGCCGCGGCCCGGTCGCCGCCGGCCAGTTCGGCCGCCGGGGACAGGAAAGCCGCGCTGATGGGCTCCGCGGCAAGCCCGATCTCGGGATGGCGGTCCTTGTCAAGGGCGGATCCCGCCAGGGCCTGGAACAACGCGCGATGCTCATAGGCGAAGCGGACATAGCTCTCGGCGGCAGCAGCCAGTCGCTGCTCGGGGGACCCGGACGCGGCGTGGCGACCGAGCAACTCGGCCAGCAGTCCGGCGGCGCGGACCGCGATCGCGGCCAGCAGCGCGTCCCGGTCAGCGAAGTGCCGGTAGGGCGCCGAGGCCGCCACGCCGAGACGCCGGCTGGCCTCAGCCATCGAGAACGCTGCCGTGCCGCGCTCATCGATCAGTTCGATGGCGGTGTCGACCAGGGCATCGGGAAGGTCCCCGTGGTGGTAACGCTTTCGCCTGGCCGGCCCCGGCGCGTCCTGGCCGCCGCTGGTCGCCACGGTCATTCCTGGACGCCGAACGGCACCAGGCGGCGCATGAACGCGTCCCAGCCTCGGTCGCCAAGAACATGCCTGGCGACCGGCGCCAGCCGCGCCTGCGAGCCCGCCTTGTAGCGGGCCCTCGGCCGCCGAGCGGTAACGGCCCTGAGTATCACCGCGGCTACGTCGGCGGCCTCCAGCACACCGGGAGCGCCATCGCGGTGCGCGCGGGCGGCCATCTTCGCCACGTTCGCCTTGTACACCGCGTACGGGCTGTCAAGGGTGTCCGAGGGCTGGTGCAGCTCGCTGTTGGCCATGAAATTGGTCCGCACCGCTCCCGGCTGGATCAGCGCGACCCGGATGCCGAACGGGGCCACCTCCGGGCGGAGCGCGTCGCACAGCGACTCCATCGCGTACTTGGTTATCGAGTACGGACAGCCGGTCGGGGGCGTCACTAGCCCGGCGGCCGACCCGAGGTTGACGATCAGCCCGCTGCGCTGGGCACGCATGCCGGGCAGCACGAGCTGGCAGAGGCGGATTACCGCGAACACGTTGGTCTCGAAGGTTTCCCTGACGATGTCGAGCGGGACCTCCTCGACCGGTCCGCCGCCGCCGTGCCCGGCGTTGTTCACCAGTATCCCGACCGCGCCGTGCTCAGCCTCCACCTGCTCGACAGCGGCAGTACGGGATTGCTCGTCAGTGACGTCAAGCGCAAGCACCCGGCAGCCGGCCGCCTCCAAATCGCCGAGATCGGCAGGCTTCCGCGCCGACGCCCAGACCGGGAAGCCCGCTCTGGCAAGGGCCAGCGCGGTTGCGTGCCCGATGCCCGAAGAGCACCCCGTCACGAGCACCGCCTTCGACGCCTGCCCGCCCGGTACCATGTGATGACCATTCACAATGTGAATTGCTATCACTGCGAGGTGACTCTGGCAACCGGGTGACGTGCGGACTGGCCCCGCCTGCCGGAGTGCTTGTCAGGCAGGAACCTGTGCCAGCAAGGCGCGAGTCTCGGCGACCACGCGTGCGCTGAAGTCCGGGTCACGAACGAGCGCGGAACCGTTCATCGGGCGGCCCCTTTCGTCGTAATACACGCCTGTGCTGGCCGAGTCGTCGGTAAGTAGCCTGGCGATCACGCGGCCGGTCGCCTTCGGGGTGCTCCAGTACCTGATGAACGGCGCGAACGGCGAGAGCACGTACTTTCCCAGTACGCGGAGCAACAGGTTGCTGTCGCGGCCGAGATTGGTGCCGGAGGCAAAGCCCGGCTCGACGGCGTTGAAACGCAGTCGCGGCATCTCCCGTGCGAGCACTAGTACGCTCGCGAGGTTGCACTGCTTGGACGTGGCGTAGGCGTCCCCGCCGGGGATCTTGGAGCCGCCGGGAGCCCACTCACCACGCGCGCTCGCCTCGGCGGAGATGTAGCGGCCGCCGCGGAACCCGGCTATCACGGCGGGCCTGCGCTCAGGATCCTCGACGCCGGAGCAGACGAAGACGACCTGCGCGCCGTCCGGCAAGTGCGGCGCGAGCGCTTCGGTCAGCGCGAACGGGCCGAGGTGGTTGGTCGCGAAGGTCATGTCGAAGCCGAGGGCGTTCTTAGCGGGGCGGGTCTGCATGACGCCGGCGTTGTTGAGCAGGCCAGCGATCGGCAGGCCGAGTTCGATGATCCACGCCGCCGCGCTCCGCACGCTGGCAAGGTCGGACAGGTCGCAGAGAACCGGAACCGCCGTGCCGCCGCGCGCCTCAATTGCCGCCCGGACGTCGTCCAGTTTGCTTCGGTCTCGGCCGACCAACACGACGGTGCCGTTGCGGGCCAGTTCGAGTGCCGTGCTGCGGCCGAAGCCGGAGGTCGGCCCGGTGACGACGTAGGCCTTGCCGCCTGACGAGCCGCTATCGATGGATGCCATGATTCGCTTCCTTTACCGACTGACTAGTCAGTCATTGCTGGGCATGCACATGCCTGCCTGCGCCACGACCCGGAGTCAGGTGATCATCCGCCAGAAGGCGTCGAAGCCGGTCCGGGCGTGCGCGTCGGCGTTGTCGGGGTCATGGATGATGAAGTCGATCGTGGCCTCTGCGAGCGCATTGGCCAGAGCGACCACGAACGTCGGCGGTGCATCGCACATCGGCCCGTTCTCGCGAAATCGCTCCAGGAGCACCGCGATGCCCGTCACCGCCCGGCTCGCGGCCTCATGGGTCGGTGACGAGATCTCGTCGGAGACCTCGAGTTGCGCGAGCGCGCGGCGCTTCTCGGGGTAGGCGGTCGCCCAGCGCAGCCATCGGGACCACATGTGGAGTGCTTGCTCGCGCACGTCGCCGCCGGCGGGCAGACCGCCGAGCGCCGCCGCCCCCATGTCCGTCTTCAGTTCCAGGTACAGCTGATTGAGCAGGTCGGCTTTGGTGTCGAAGTAAGTGAACAGCGACCCGTTGGAGACGCCGGCCTCTCTCGCGATCGTCGCTGTGGCCGCGCCCAGCCCCTCAGCGGCGACGACGTGCGTGGCGGCGGACATGATCGCAGCGCGCTTGTCCTCGCTTCTCGGCCTGGGCATGCCCCGAGCGTATAAGAGAGTGACTAGTCAGTCAACTGTGACGGGCCACGAGGGTCCGCCGGTTAGCCGCGGCCGAGGGACTTCGGGGTGTTCACCTTGGCCGGCTGAATGACGTAGATGATCCTGCCGTCCGGTCCGATCGGGTTCGCGTAGTCCCGGCCGACGTACTTGCGCGACAGCTCATCGATGTGGTCCCTGGCCTGCTGGCCGGTAATCGTGGACACCACGCGGCCGCGCACCTCGGACCAGTCCCACGGATTGTCCGACGAGTGCAGCAAGACGGTGACGCGCGGGTCGCGCCTGATGTTCCTGGAACGCTGCCGCTGGGGCTCAGTGTTGACCAGTATGTTCTCGCCGTCAGTGTCGATCCAGGTGAGCAGCGCTTGCGGCTGCCCGTCCGGCATCAGCGTTACCACTGTCGCGAGAGTCGGAGCCTTGGCAAGCCGGACGGTGTCGTCGTCAAGAGGCATGGTCACGAGCTTAGCCAGGGCCACCTGCGCGGCCATCGGCACGGGCCCTGGCGGCGGCGCAGGCCCGCTGGCCTAGCGTGGTCAGGTAGGCGGCGGCGGCGCCCGGCAAGCCCGCGACGGGGCAGGCGGCCGGTTCGGCGAACTGCCCGTTCCCGATCTAATGCGATTTGCTGGCGGTCGTCAGGAGGATGCCGATGGCGAAGGTTCTGGACGGCACAGTGGCGCTGGTGACCGGAGCCTCAAGCGGGATCGGCGCAGCGACCGCCGCGGCGCTGGCCGCTCAGGGCGCGGCGGTCGCACTCGCCGCGCGTCGCAAGGATCGGCTTGACCAGGTTGCCGCGAGCATCGCCGGCCAGGGCGGGACGGCTCTGGTACTCGAAGCCGACATCACCGACGAGACGCAGGCCACGCAGGCGGTGACGCGGACCGTGGGCGAACTCGGCCGTCTCGACACGCTGGTCAACAACGCCGGGGTCATGCTGCTTGGCCCGGCTGCCGACGCGCCGCCGTCAATGAGATGCTGATCCGGCCCACTGAGCAGGAGCGGTAGGCCGGGACCGCCGTCGTAGGCTGAAAGCAAGCGAGGAGGGGCCGATGAGCTTCGAGCACATTCTGGTCGAGCGGTCAGGTGAGTTCGTCACGATCACGATGAACCGCCCGCAACGGCGTAATGCCTTGTCCCGTCAGCACATGCAGGAGCTGATCACCGCGTTCGGCCAGGCGGGGGAGAGCGACGCGCTCGGCATCGTGCTGGCCGGCAACGGGCCGGTGTTCAGCGCGGGGCACGACTTCGCCGACGTTGCCGAGGCTGACCTGCTTGCAGTCCGGTCGCTGCTGACGACCTGCACCGAGCTGATGTCCCTCATGCAGCAGGTGCCGCAGCCAGTGGTAGCCAGGGTGCACGGGCTCGCGACCGCGGCGGGCTGCCAGCTCGTGGCTACCGCGGACCTCGCTGTGGCCAGTGAGGACGCCGGTTTCGCCGCTCCCGGGGGGAATGGCGGCTGGTTCTGCCACACGCCCATGGTCGCGATAGCCAGGAACATCGGCCGGAAGCGGGCAGCCGAGATGGCGATGTCCGGTGACGTCATCGACGCCCGGACGGCGCTGGACTGGGGCCTGGTCAACCGGGTGGTGCCCGCCGCGCAGCTGGACAGCGCCACCACGGACCTGCTCGAGCGGGTGACACGCGGGTCGGCCGAGAGCAAGGGCATCGGCAAGCAAGCGCTCTACGCGCAGATCGACCTCGACCAGCCGAAGGCGTATGACTACGCGGTCGAAGTGATGGCCTCGACCAGCCAGCTTCCGGACGCACGGGAGGGCATGCGTGCTTTCCTGGAGAAGCGCAAGCCGCAATGGCGGCGCGGACGGACCAGCTAGCGACAGCGGGCGCACCGGGTTCGGCTCGCTGAGTTCCGTCAGCCCCCTGGGTCAGCGCGCTGTGATGGTGATCTTTGGATGGTCCCGCGGCTGCATCCAGTGCAGGATCTTCAGCAGCTCGGCCCGCGGTAGCGAGACGCACCCGGCGGTCGCCGTGCCGGTCCCGACGTGCAGGAAGATGGCGCTGCCGAGACCAGGGGCGCGGCGGGTGTTGTAGGCAATCACTGCGGCGTAGTCGTAGGCCGGCACCTGGTGCATCGGCTCGGGATTGGCACCCGCGTTGTGCTTACGCGCGTTGACCCACTCGTTGTACCGGGCGCTGGCCGGGTCGTCGTCCCAGAAGTCGTACCGGTAGGCGTGACGGAACGGAAATGAGAATCGCCTGTCCGGCTCCACGCCGAAGTAGAAGCTGAAGCCATACGTACCAGACGGCGTCTTGCCGTCGCCCTCGCGTTTCTTGCCCGGCCTGGCGATGCCGTTGTAGCCCACCCGCGCCGTCCACGGGCCGAAGACGGCAACCTTGCGGCCATCGGACAATCGGTAGGCCCGGAAGGTGGCGTACGTGGTCGAGTGAGATGTCGCCGTCACAGTGAGGACCTGCTGCACGTCGGCCGGGTAGCCGGCTGCGGCCCGGCTCGCTGCGATTGCGCCGGCGGGCACCGCCACGAGCGTGAGCAGCAGACCAACCCCGACGCCGCCAGTAACTAACCGCATGTGCCACATTCTCGCGAACGATGGCCTGCCGGATTACCAGTGCAACCGGATCTGGCCTAAGGGTGGGCCGGCTTCGCTAGCCCAGCCGGCGCCAGACGATCCCTGCCAGCTTGTCGACGGTGTCGATGCCGTACTGCTCAGTCGGGTTCCCGGTGCTCAGGACCGCCATCAGGTAATCCCGTCCCTGACCAGATACCCAACCGATGCTGTTGATCTGCCAGTCGTCGTCTGCGCTAGTGAGCGGCAACCAGCCGTTCTTGAGCGCGACAGTGGTCCGTCTTGGTACTCCGCTAGTCACGCCCCAGCGCTGAGCGCGCGTTACGTGCTCCATCAGGCTGATCGCATAATCACGCTGAGTGTCGGTGAGCAGTGAGTTGGGACGCAGCAACTCGCGGAGCAACGCGAGCTGGTCGGTAGCGGTCGTAGTGCTCAGGCCCCAGCCTGGCCAGGCAAATCCCGGGCACGCTACGCAACTCGATGGTGTCGTGTCAGCGAGGCCGACAGAAGCGTTGAACGAGCTGATCCCGCGTGCTCCGCCCGCCCTATCCCACAATGCGGTGGCCGCGTCGTTGTCGCTGTCCTCGATCATTGCTGCGGCCAGCGACTTGTCCCTGGCCGACAGAGTCACGCCGTCGGCGCGGTGCTGCGCGAGCAGTGTCTCCAGGATGTCGACTTTGACGATGCTCGCCTCGGCCTGCGGCTTGCCGCGTCCTATCGTCCAGGTCAGGCCGCTTCGCGCGTCGTAAACAGCCGCCGAGACCGTGCCGGAGCGGGTGGACAGGAACGACCGGGCCGCCGCGCCGAGCGGGTCCGCCGGCGCGGCGGCGCGGGTCGGGTCCGCCGGGACCGGGTCCGCCGGGCTCGGGGCCGGCGAAGCCGGTCGTGCCGCCCTGCTCGTGAGATTGGAGTGGCCGGCGCGGGCTGCCGCGCCTTCCGTCACCGTTGAAGGCCCGGCATCCTTGTGAAACGCCCAGGTCGCTCCACCTGCGGCTAGCACGAGAAGCGCCGTACCGCCCAGCGCTGCCGCGAGGGAGCGCCCCCGCACCGCCGTCAGCTTCACCGGCCTCCTGTTCCCCGTGCCGCTCGTGTTTGCCGCCGCCCGGCGCTAAAGATCGTGCGGGATGCCGGTGAGGTCGCGGACGCCAACCTCATCGGCGCGGGCCAGGAGCTCGGCAGGATCCGCGTAGACCCGGTAGGCGCCCGCTCGCTCGAGCTCCTCGCGGCCGTATCCGCCGGACATCAGCCCGATGCCCAGGGCGCCGGCCCTGCGGGCGGCCAGCAGATCCCAGACGCTATCGCCGACCACCCAGGCATGCCGAGGGTCCACGCCGATCAGCGCGGCCGCGGCGAGGAACAGGTCAGGGTCGGGCTTGGCGTGCCTGACCATGTCGCGGGTAATCATCGGCGCGTCGTCGGGCAGGCCGAGCATCGCCAGAGCCCTTTCTGCCGTGACTCGCCTGCCGCTCGTGGCAATGGCCCACGGAATCTCGTGCCTGGTGAGCGCCGCCAGCAGCTCGGCAGCGCCGGGAAGAGCGCGGACCCCGTCGACCTGGGTCAGGTATTCGGCAGCATGATCCAGCTGCAGCGACTCGATCTCGGCCGGGGACAGCGAACGGCCGGTTTCGCGCAGCAAGGCGGACACGAACAGGCCGCCGCTCATCCCGATCCGGCGGTGGATCCGCCAGACCGACAAGTCGATGTCAAGCTTGGCCAGGGCGTTTCGCCAGGCAATGACGTTCTGGTACACGCTATCGATCAGCGTGCCGTCCAGATCGAACAAGAAGGCGGGAACGGGCGGTTGCGTGTACTCCGCCTGAGAGATCACTCAGTAACCTTAACGCGCTGCCGGCTGACGGCCGCCGGCCAAGGTCGTGTGCCGGGCTGTGGCGCATATGCCGGGATCACGCGGATGCACCAGTCTCCTGGCTGCTAACAGCCTCTATGTCCGGCCGAGTCTGCCGGTCAGTCTGCCGGTCAGTCCGCATGGACGCGCGGTAGCACCTCATTCACGCTTTAGCCGATCGCGTGCTCGCAACGGGCGCGGCGCTGAACGGTGTGAGGTGGCTATGGCTGGCTGGATTGGCGCGCGCTCGCTCAGCAGACGACGGTGGCAATCGCGATCGCTCGCCGTGGTGGCGGCGGCTGGCCTGGCCGCGGGAATGGTCGTGGCCGGATCGGCGCCGGTCTCGGCCGCGGCGCGGGCAGCTAGCCCGAAACCGCATGCACCGAAGGTTGTCCCCGCTCGGGGATTAGGTCATCTCAGCACCCATTTCCGTCATGTCAAGGACGAGACCGCGGCGCGCGCGCGGCCGTCGGGGGTGACCTGGCCGGGCGCCGCGGCCGGCACTGCCCGGCTGAGCACTGCTGAGTTCACCCCGGCCGTCGGCAAGCAGGTCGGGCTGAACGCCGCACTGTTCGGCACCGGCAGAAACACCCCGGTGCCGGGGACGCCGGTGTGGGCACGGCCGACCGGCCAGGGGACGCGCCACGCTGGCGGACTGGCTGTCCGGGTGCTGCGGCATTCTGCTGCGTCGGCCGCCGGAGTCAACGGCGTGCTGTTCACCGCCGCGGCCGTGGGGACGGCCGGGATGCTGCGACTGGGCGTCAGCTATGCGCGGTTCGCCGACGTCTACGGCGGGAACTACGGGCTGAGCCTGGGGCTGGTCGAGCTGCCAGGCTGCGCGCTGACGACACCGAAGCGGGCCGAATGTCGCAAGCAGACGCCACTGGCGTCGGTGAACGACGCGCAGGCCCAGTCGGTCTCCGCGCAGGTGTCGCTGCCCGCGGAGACGGCGCAGGCCGCCGATGCTCCGGCAGCGGCGGGCAAGAACGCGGGCCGCATCGTGATGGCCGCGACACCGGTGACCACCGACGGGGGCGGCCCGGCCGGGACCTACTCGGCGACGACACTCAAGCCCTCGGGCACCTGGACGGCAGGCGGCTCCGATGGGTCCTTTGACTACACCTACCCGATTACCGTCCCGCCCGCCGCCTCATCGCTCGCCCCGCAAGTGTCACTCGACTATGACTCAGGGTCGATCGACGGGCAGACTGCCTCGACCCAGGCGCAGGCTTCCTGGGCAGGAGATGGCTGGCAGACGCCGCAGTCGTTCATCGAACAGTCCTTCATTCCATGCCAGGACGACCCGGAGGGGACGGCAGCGCCAGAATCTACCCAGGACGAATGTTACAACGGGCCCATCCTCACCCTGTCCCTCAATGGCAGCTCGACGCCATTGGTGTGCTCGTCGCCGTTCAGCTACACCTCCAGCAGTACGTGCGTACCCTCAGACGATGACGGCGCGGTGGTCAGGCACGTCGTGGACTCGGGCAACGGCAGCGGCACGAAGTTCACCGACTACTGGACAGTGACCGAGCGGGACGGCACCACCTACTACTTCGGCCGCAACGAGCTGCCCGGCTGGTCATCGGGTGACCAGGCGACCGACTCTGTCGACTCGATGCCGGTCTTCAGCGCCCACTCGGGTGACCCGTGCTACTCCTCCGCCGGGTTCTCCTCGTCTGTTTGCACGATGGCCTACCGCTGGAATATGGACTACGTCACCGATGTCAACGGAAACGCGATGGCGTATTACTACGATCAGTCGTCTAACGCCTACGCCGAGTACGGCAGTTCGTCGGCTGTCTCCTACATCCGGGACAGCTACCTCAGCCACATCGACTACGGCTTCACCGCCGGCAACGCCTATTCGGGACACGCACCCGACGAGGTCATATTCAGCACGGGTGACCGCTGCTTCACCGGCACCTGCGACCCGCTGAACAGTACGAACGCTGCCAACTGGCTGGACGTGCCGTACTCGGACTACTGCGCCGCCGGCTCTACCAGTTGCTCCAACAAGGGGCCGACGTTCTGGTCGACAGTGCGGCTCACGTCGATCAGCACCCAGCAATGGAACGGGTCAGCTTATGCGCCCGTGGACTCATGGGCGCTGAAGGAGTCCTTCCCGCCCACCGGAGATGAGACCAGCCCGACCCTGTTCCTAGACTCGATCACCCGTACCGGATCCGACACCTCCGCGGGGGGCAGCGCCGTCACGCTTCCGGCCGTGACCTTCACGGGCGAGGACTTGGGGAACCGGCTGAATCCGGGCAATGAACCGGCCTTGGACCGGTACCGCATCGACGAGATCACTACCGAGACCGGATCGCAGATCCTGATCTCGTACGAGCAGACCAACCCGTGCAATGCCACCTCGCCGCCCACGCCCTCGGCTAACACCTCGTCCTGCTTCCCGGTGTACTGGCAGGTCTTCGAGCCGCCCACACCCGACTGGTTCGTGAAGTACGCGGTGTCGTCAGTCGACGTGACCGACCCGACCGGCGGGTCTCCCGGCATCTACACCTCGTATCAGTACGCGAACCCGGCCTGGCATTACGACGACAACGAGGTGGTGCAGCCTAAGTACCGCACCTATGGTCAATGGCGCGGATACGAGGACGTCAAGACCTTCACCGGCACGGGCACCGACGCGCAGACCGAGTCGGAAACCACCTACTACCAGGGCATGTCAGACGACAATAACTCCACGGCAGTCAATCTCACGGACTCGCAGGGCAACCAGCATGCCGACACCAATCAGCTCGCCGGGGACATGCTCGAGCATACCCAGTACGACTATGCCGGCGGTCCAGTGGAGAACTCGCAAATCTACTCCTACTGGGTCTCCGCGGCGGCCGCGACCCGAACCCGATCCGGCCTGCCGGCGCTGACCGCGAACTTCACCGGGCAGGTGGAGGAATGGACCAGGACGGCCATCACTGACACCGGCACGACGACGTGGCGGGACACTGAGACCGACACCAGCTATGACGCGACGACGACGGACGCCGACTTCGGGCTTCCCCTCTACGTATTCGCGCACGGGGACCTGTCGGAGCCGTCGCAGCAGACTTGCACCACCACCACGTATACGGCCCCGAATACCGCGGAGAACCTCGTCGGCCAGGTGGCCGAGACCGAGGTCGACGCCGCTGCCTGCGGAGGCTCCAATCCCGACGGCTCCAGCGCGCCCACTTCCAGCGAGATCAACGCGCTCGCGGCGCCGACGGGCCTGTCCCGGCCAGCCGCCGTCGTGTCGGATACCCGCACCTATTACGACGACCCGCCAGTGCTCAGCGGCGGCGTAGTGGTGCCGTCGACCGCGACCTGGCCGCAAGCGGCCCCGGGCAACGGCGAGGTGTCAGTCGTCGAGCAGGCCACCAACTACACAGGCGGTGCGTTCACCTATCAGACCAGCTCCGCGACCGCGTATGACTCCTACGGCCGGCCAGTCGCAACCTACGACGGCAACGGTAACGAGACCACTACTGCTTACACGATGACCAATGGGGTGACCACGTCAGAGAAGGTCACCAATGCACTCGGCCAGGTGACCGCGACGACCTACGATCCGTACCGCGAGCAGCCGGTCACGATCACCGATGCCAACGGGATCACCACCACCCTGCACTACGACGGCCTGGGCCGGCTGACTGGCGTGTGGGAGTACGGCCGGGCGACCAGCGATCCGGCCAACTTCATCTACAGCTACGACGTTTCCGACACCGGCCCGACGGTCGTAACCACACAGACGCTGAACGACGAGTCTGGCTACGTCACCTCGACCACGCTCTACGACGCGCTACTGCGGGTGCGCCAAACCCAGGTACCGACCCCGCAAGGCGGGATCCTGGTTTCGGACAACTTCTACGACAGCCGCGGCTGGCTCTACAAGGTCAATACCAACTACTGGGACTCCAGCGCCAGCCCCGGCGACAGCATCATCACGGTGGCCGACAGCCAGGTGCCGAACCAGGCCGTCACCGCCTTCGACGGTCTCGGGCGGCCGGTACTCGTCACCTCCTACGACGACTCACAGGTCAAGTCCACCACAGCGACCGCCTACTACGGAGACCGAGTCACTACGGTGCCAGCCTCCGGTGGCACTCCGAAGTCGACAGTCACCGATGCACTCGGCCGTACCACTGAGCTCGACGAGTACACCTCGCCGCCGACGGTGAGCACCAGCGTCGCCAACGACATCACCACTGTGTCGATTACCGGCGGGACTACGCAGGCTACTACCTACTCCTACAACGCGAGGGGCGAGCTGTCGGAGGTGTCCTCGGGCGGCGAGAACTGGACAAGCACCTATAACCTGCTGGGCCAGGTCACCTCCAAAACCGACCCGGACGCAGGCACTACGTCGATGACCTATGACGGGAACGGCAATGTCACCTCCACGACCAATGCCAGCGGCCAGACCGTCAGCTATACCTACGACGCGCTCAACCGGGAGACGGGCGAGTACAACGGGCCGACCAGCAGTTCCCCGCCGATCGCGACGTGGGCGTACGACAACTCCAACGATGCGGTGTCCGGGATGACCAACCCGATCGGGCATCTCACGACCGAGACCTCGTACGACAGCGCGGGGAATGCCTACACGCTGCAGCAAAAAGGCTTCAACGCGTTCGGCGAGTCGCTCGGCGAGACCTGGACAATCCCCGCGGCCCAGGGCGCGCTTGCCGGCACCTATACGCTGACCAACACCTACACCGCGACGACCGGCCTGCCGTACCGGGCCTATTACCCGGCCTCGCCCGGTGGCGGGGAGCTGCCGGCCGAGACGGTCACCTACGGCTACTCCAGCGGGTTTGACCTGCCCAACACCCTCGGCAGCAACCTCGCTGGCTACGACCAGGACACCACCTACACCGCGTATTCGCAGGTCGCCCAGCAGGAGATCGGGTCCGTCAGCGACAACGCCTACGTCACCAACACCTACGACCCGCACACAGGGGCGCTGACGCAGTCGCAGGTCGAGAACACCTCGGTTTCCACCACTCCGTACGACACCACCTCCTACACCTACGACCCGTACGGGAACATCACCGCCGAGACCGACGTCCGCAACGGCGCCCAGTCGGAGACTCAGTGCTACACCTACGACACGCTGGACCAGCTGACACAGGCGTGGACGGCCACTGACGACTGCGCGGCCAACCCGGCTAGCAACGGCGGTGCGACGGTCGGGGACGGCATTTCAGGCTCGGCGTACTGGACGAGCTGGGCGTTCAATGCGCTCGGCGAGCCGACTAGCGAGACGCAGTACTCGCTGACTGGTGGCCAGAACACGGTCACCAGCTACAGCTACGGCAATTCCAGCCAGCCCGACACGCTGACCTCGACCTCGACGACCGGCCCGGCAGGCAACAGCAGCACCTCGTATACCTATGACGCGGACGGGAACAGCAAGACCAGGGACGTGTCGTCGGGCGACCAGTCGCTGACCTGGAATTCCGACGGGACCCTCGCCTCCGACACCACGCCAGCCGGCACCACCAGCTATGTCTACGACGCCGACGGCAACGTTCTGATCCAGCAGGACCCCGGCACGACCACGCTGTACGTGTTCGGCGAGCAGATCGTGCTCACGACCGGGACCGGCGCGATTACCGGTAGCCGGTTCCTGCAGCTGCCGGGCGGGGGCGAGGTCGTGCGTACTGGCTCTGGCAGCAGCTACTACTTCGAGCTCACCAACCAGCAGGGCACTGGCCTGATCGTCCTGAACAACGACGCCGAGGCACCGCAGTGGCGGCAGTTCACGCCTTACGGCGCACCGCGCGGGACAGCTCCGTCGTCCTGGCCGGACAGCAACGGGTTCCTCGGCATGGCCACGGACGCCAATACCGGGCTGACGATCATCGGCGCGCGGCAGTACGACCCGACCACCGGCATGTTCATCTCCCTCGACCCGGTGCTCGAGACGAACTCGCCGCAGCAGCTCAACGGCTATAGCTACGCCGGGGACAATCCGGTCACCGATTCCGATCCGAGCGGCGAGATGCTCTGCGATGGCGCCGGAGTCTGCGCCAGCTTGCAGTACTTCGAGGCGCACCCCAGTGCCGGCGGTGGCGGTGGCGGTGGGGGTGGGGGTGGCTACCAGCCGACCTACGACTACACGCCGACTTACTACTCCGATCCCGCCTACGCGCCATACGTCAGCCCGCCGCGGCCGAGCGTCATGTCGCAGGTCCTCATCCACCTGCACCCGTTCTTCGACCTCGGGAACACCTACGCGGGCGGAGGAATGGCAGTAGCCGGAGCCTACGGGGCCCTCGCCAAGAGCAGCACGTCTTCCGCCGGCGACTTCTTCACCAGTGGAACGGAGGCGAGCGACTTCGGCAGGCTGTCGTCCTTCTTCGGCCGCTACAGCGTGCCGCTGATGACGAGGGACTCTGCCATGGCGACAGCGAGCGATGCCCTGAACGGGATGATGGCCCACCCGTGGGTGGGCAGGGCCGCGACCTACCTGGACGACAGCGCCGCGTGGTCGATTGCTGGGAAGGTCAGCATCGCGGCCGGCTTCGCCGTTGGGGCATGGGACGATTACGACGCCGACCGCACCAGCCATAGCACTGCCGGCGCTGTCGTCGATGCGGTCGCCCAGAGCGCAGTGACGACGGGGGTTTCGTACGTTGCTGTCACAACCGGGATGTCCTACGGTGCTCTTATTGGCTCGGCGATCCTGCCTGGCGCCGGGACTCTGGTCGGCCTGGGCGTTGGCGCAGTGGCCGGAGCAGTCGTTTCTTATCTGGCCACGGGAGCCATCAACAGGGCTGTCAACGACACATTCAACGCCGTCAGCAGCGTTGTAGGGGATGTCAAGAGCTGGTTCTGACTGGAGGAGAGCGAAAAGCAGTGAGCGTACCGGACTTGCTCGTAGCGGCCTTTATGGCCGCCGGAGCGGTTCTGCGCGGCTGGCAAGCGCGGCGGGCCTGGCACGACGCGCAGTGGTGGCAGAGCCCGCCCGACTTGCCATGGAAGATCCTGCTGGGACGGAAGATTGCCAGGGGTGTCGATCGTGCGCTGATCCCGCAGGCGATCATTCTTGCTTCAGCTGCGGTGCTGATGGCCGGGCTTGCCACCGCCACGGTCCTGTCCGCCGAGCCGGCCAGAGATGTGGCGAACATCAGCAATCTGGCTGGCGGCTGCGGGCTCTTGCTTGGTACCGGCCTTGCCTTCAGCATCATCGTCGCCAACCGGCCAGACTGGCTCGTTCCCGTCCCGTGCCGGGATGAGCGGGGCTTACTTCCGGCGAGGAGAGGACACGGCAGATGAGTTTCGATGAAGACGCGCTACTCGTCCGGGCTATAGGAGACCTCGGAAGCCTCGGCGGCGCCCGTCGAGGCGCCGAGATGGGCGTCCGACGGCTGAAGAAGAATGTCCTGGAGATCGACCTCGCTCTCGACATGCCGCCCCAGGCGGCCGCCGATCGGGCGCGGCAGGTGCTGAGCCAGCAGGGCAAACTCCTGAACATCAACGGTGATGACGGGCCGGCGACGCTGGTGGTCGGCATCGTCGGAGCGGGGGTCGGGAACCTGAACCCTGCCGTCGTGAGCGTCACCATCGACAAGGCGGGGAACGGCTCGAAGCTGGTTATCCGCGGTGCTGCGAAAGAAGGCCTCATCAAGCAGCGGGCCGGCGAGGCGGCCGCGAAGCGAGTAGCAGCCGCACTGACGTGACGACCGGTACAGGCCTCGGCCATCGGCAGGTGACGTGCTGAAATGAGCGCTCTCGGCGCGGAGTCGGGCATGGATTCTGCCGCTACTGAAGCGAAAATCGTGCTCACCCGCGCGCCCGGCGGCTGGCGCGACCGCTTCCGCAGCTATCTCGTCATGATCGACGATAAGGAAGTCGGCCAGGTGCGGCGGGGCCAGCGACTGGAAATCCAGGTCACGCCAGGACACCACCAGATCTTCCTTAAGATCGACTGGTGCAAGAGCCCCGCTATCGAGCTGGACGCGGGCCCGCATGACGTCATCGAAATGTCCTGCGCTCCCGGCGGAACTGCAGGCACCGGTCTCAGAGATGTCGTTGCCGGCACCGACGCGTATATCACGCTGACGCGTTCTTAGGCTTCGCGGCGGGCTTGCCGAGACGTGCCAAGCGCACCGCGGCTGCTATGAACTCTGCCGTTAAGTCTGCCGGTTAGATCTCCTGGACCGCTCGTAGTGCGTCTATCACCATTTACCCAGGTTGCTCACTGAGCCATGCCCGCAGCGACAGGTGCGGCCGTGCGCCGCGCACCGTTCTTGCAAGAACCGCAGCCGTGAGGGGTAGAAGTGATGGCAGGTCGAGAGGGTCGCCGGAGTGCTGTTTGCCGTGCGCTTGCCGGAGCCGTTGTGCCGGCGATTGTGGCCGGACTGGCGACCAGTCTTCCGGCACCGGCGCTAGCCGCCCCGAGCCGGGCATTAGCAGGTCGGCCGGTTTCGGCCGGGCCTAAGTGGCTGTCGGCAGCGCAGGCTCAGGCCAGGGCACAGGCGACCGGTAAGCCCGTCGTGGCATCGGCGCTCACCACGCCGAACTCCGAGACGACGGCGCGGCCAGGGGGCGAGTTCACCCTGACGCAGACACTGCTGCCGGTGCGTGCGTACCAGGCCGGCGCGTGGCGGGCACTGAACCCGGACTTGCATCTCAACGCGAACCGGACGGTGTCACCCGCGGTGACAACCGCCGGGCTTGTGCTGTCTGGGGGCGGTAGTGCCCCGCTAGCCGTCATGACATCGCACGGCCGCTCGATGACGTTGTGGTGGCCACGGCCGCTATCGGCCCCGGCGCTGTCCGGCGCGACGGCGACATACCCAAACGTGCTGCCGGGAGTGAATCTTGCTGTCACCGTCAGCCCGCAGGGCGGGTTCTCCGACGTTTTGGTGATCAAGGACGCCGCAGCGGCGGCAAACCCGGCGCTTCAGTCGCTGCAGCTGCGGGCTAGTGCGCCGAACCTGACGATCTCGACAGCGGGCGGTGGGCTGCAGGTGGCGGCGAGCGCCACGGCGCAGCCGGTATTCACCGCGCTGGCGCCGCTCATGTGGGACTCCGCACGCCCGCCAGCAGGCACCAAGCTCGTGCCCGGTCAGGATGGCTCGCTGGTGGCCGCGCCGAGCGGGCTGCCGGCCTATTCCAGTGAAACCGCTCCCGGGGCCGGCGCTCATGTCTTCCGGGTTCCGCTGTCGGCCACTGACGGCACGATCAGCCTCTCCCCGTCGCGCGCCGCGCTGACCGCCAGGCAGCTGGTTTTCCCACTGTATATTGACCCAAGCTTCGAGGCGGACCCAGTGGGCGGGAAAGCCGACAACTGGACGCAGGTCGACTCGGGATTCCCGACCACCGCTTACTGGGACGAGTCCAGCGACCTGCAGCTAGGCTACTGCGATTTCTCCGGCTGTAACGGCCTCGGCGTCGCGCGTGACTTCATTAAGATGCCGATCTCAACCGAGCTGACAACCAAGACGCACATCGACTCGGCCTACATGTATATGACCGATGTCTGGTCGGCCTCCTGCACCAAGGAGTCGGTCCAGTTGTGGACGACTGGCACGATCAGCTCGTCCACCACGTGGAACAAGCAGCCAAGCTTCCTGTCCGACCTGCAGAGTCAGTCCTTCGCCCACGGTTACGACTCCAGTTGTCCGGCGTCGTCGAAGAACGTGACCTGGACCATCACCAGCATCGTGCAGAGCGACTCCGGCAAGTACAACAACGAGACGTTCGGGCTGAAGGCAGGCAGTGAGTCGAACGACCTGTACTGGAAGCAGTTCGACAGTGGCGCATCGAATATCACCATTACCACGAACTTCCACAATCCGCCGGACACGCCGAGCTCGCTCGCGAATGAGCCTGCCGGATCATGTAAGGACAGTTACGCCAGTGAGCCCACTATCGGCGCCGACGACGTCACGCTGGAGGCGACGGTTGAGGATGTCGACAACGCCGAAGGCGATGACAGCCTGTCGACGACCTTCACGATCAAGAGCTACGAGACCAATGACGTCGTCGATACCATCACCGTTAAGTCCGGCAACTCCGATACTGGCGTCGACCTCTCTGAGGACATCCCGAGGGCCACAGTTGAAGGCTGGCAGACTAACGGTGCGACCACTGAGTACAGCTATTACTGGTACGCCACCACCAGCGACGCGGGTAGTCCGGTGTTGACCAGCCCGCAATCGGAGACCTGCTACTTCCTGTACAACCCACTCGGTCCTGCCCCGCCAGGGCTGAGCGTCAGCGCAGCGAGTGCGAACCTGGGCTCGACGTTCTCGGCCACGTTTAGCCCGCCAAGTGGCTGCAGCCCGAGCACGACCCCGTGCCCCACCAGCTTCACCTACCAGATGGGCGTGGGCACGCCGGTAGCTGTCAGCCCAAATAACAGCCCGGCTAGCGGTGACTGGACAGGCAATATCACGATGTCTCAAGTCGGCCCCGTAAGCCTGACGGTCTACGGCTCAGCCGCGGGCGGCAACCCTGGCGCGACCAATAGCACTGAGCTGACGGGAGACGCGCCTTCGACCCCCTACCCCGACGGGTACTTCACCGGCGGTAGCTACCCGAGCCTGCTGACACCTGGCACCGGCAAGGATCCGAGTGTGTGGCTCTCCGCCGGCACCGGCAACGGGGCACTGGCCCCGCCACTCGACATCGGCAGCCTGGGCACCTTGATCGATCCCGGCCATGACGGACCCGCAGACTGGGCCAGCGCGGAGATTCTGCACGGCGACTTCACTGGCAATGACGTCGAGGACGTGATGGCCTATTACCCGTCCAGCACGTATGCGGGGGTCGGGGTCGTCATCGGCGGTCCGGGCGATGCCGGGCCACTCGTGCCGTACTCAGGCAACAACTGGAACTTCCCGGACGGAGCCCTGTCCGACCCGACCTACGCCAACAGCGACAACCCGTCAGTGCTGGTCGGTGCCGGAGACGCCAGCGAGCAGGCGACGGGCTTGGACGACCTTATCGGGATTCTCGGAGACACCAGTTCATCCGACGGCGGCACAGGCTACGAACTCGACCTGTACTCGGCATCGACCATCGGCCAGTACGGCTGGGATCAGGTGCTGTCGACGACAGCGCCCGATGGCACCGCTGACTGGAACAACTATGCGCTGGCCACCGCGCAGCCTGGCGGTAACACCAGCGCTGTTGTTCTGTTCGCGCTGGATAAGACCACTGGTGCACTCTATGAGTCGGTCAACCCGACCTGTGACACGACAGTCACCACCGGCTGCGGCGCGGGCTTGTCCAGCACGCTAATCGGCATGCCGGGCAGCACTTGGACGACGCTGTCAGTCCCGTGGGGATCGTCAGCGCCCGACCTTGTGTCGGCCGACGTGAACAACGCCGGGCAGCTGGAGCTGTGGACGCTGTCCGGCACGACTGCCGTTCCCTATACGCTCACCGGGACCACCGTGACTAAGGAGGGCTCAGGCGCGGCGGTGAGCGACACCAGCGACGACTGGCCGCTCAGCGACGGCAGCGCCTACGCACAAGGGAGCTCAGCGACCACGGCCACTGACTCGATCACGGGCGATGCCGCCACCATGACCGGCGGATACACGTGGATCGACGACGACTACTTCGGCGGCGCAGTCGCGCTGGACGGGACGAGCGGCTACATTACGCCGCCGTCCGGTACCATCCCCTCTGGCGACAATACGGTCAGCATCTCGGTCTGGTTCAAATCGAGCATCCCGCTGAACTCGGACGCAGTGCTCGTGTCCGTCCAGGCGGACCCGCTGACCAGCGGCTCGACCACGCCCGGCGGCTATAACCCGGTCATGTACATCGGCACCGACGGCAAGCTGCATGCCGAATTCTGGAACGGCACTGCCAATCCCGCCACATCGCTGAACGTCGTCAACGACGGCGAATGGCACCACGCGGTCCTGACTGCGAGCAGCACCAGCGAGAGCCTGGTCGTGGACGGCGAGGCGCCGCAGACCGTAGATGCGACGGTCGATATGACCGGGCTGCCCAACCTGGACCTCGGCGCCGGCTATATCGGCGGTGGCTGGCCGGACGAGACCTACTATAAGGAGGACGGCAACCAGGGCTACTTGACGTACTTCAACGGCGATATAGCCGACGTCACCATCACCGATAACTAGGGTCACCGCGATTACCGGACCGCAACGTCGCCTCTGCCCTGCGGCGCGCGCCTGATGTCGGCCAGGGCGGCGACCTGCGGCTCAGGCCTTAGCGGCATCATCCATGGTCGCGCGCTCGACGGCATAGGCCCGGAGGATGTCATCATGCAGGGCGAAACGGCCCTTACCGCGCGAGGTCACCAGGTGACCGCGGGCTAATTCCTGCAGGAGCGCGGCTGCCTGCTCGGCAGAGACACCAGCCGCGACAGCTGCGGCGGCCGCCGAGACGTCCGCATCGGGATGGACGCCGAGCAGGCGGAACATCCGTGCTGTCGGCTGGCTCAGCCGCTCGTATGAAGCAGACAGCACCGCTCGGACGCTGGTCGCCGGCTCGCCAGTGTCCATCGCGTCCAGGCGGCTGCTGACGGCCCGCAGCTCTTCGGCAAGATCGGCAAGTGCCAGGCCGGGACTTGAGACTGCCCTGGCCGCTGCTGCCACGAGCGCGACCGGCAACCGCGCGCACAGCCTGCACACCTCCTCAGCGGCCTGTGACTCGGCTGCAACGCGTTCGGCGCCCATCATGAAGCTCACCAGGTCGGCAGCCTCAGAGCTGCCTAGCACGTCGAGGAAGACCAGGCGGGCGCCCTGTGCGACCAGGCCAGCCAGCTGATCGCGGCTGGTAACTAAGACCAGGCAGGCCCCGCTCGCGGGCAACAGGGGGCGCACCTGAGCCGGGTCGGCGACATTGTCGAGCACGACGAGGATGCGCCGGCCGGCCACGATGCTCCGGTATAAGCCGGCCTGCGAGCCGGGGGAGGCCGGGATCACCGCTGCCGGGAGACCAAGCGCTCCCAGCACACTGCGCAGGGCGTCCGACGGCACGAGCGGATCGGAGCCCTGGTCGAAGCCGCGCATGTCGAGGTAGAGCTGGCCATCCGGGAAGCGGTGGGCGACCTGGTGCGCCCAGTGCACCGCCAGCGCAGTCTTGCCGACGCCCGCCGAGCCTACAATCGCGGAGACAGGTACCGCACCGCTGGTCTCAGACAAGCCCAGAAGGACGCTGGTCAGAGCGGCGAGTTCGGGTGCTCGCCCGACGAAGTGGGGCACGGCCGACGGCAGCTGCCGCGGCACGACAATCGGATGGCGCAACTGAGCCGCCCGCCTCGAAACCGCGTCGGGCACCGTGCGCCGCTGCGGCATGCTGCCCTTGGTCGTGCCGGACCGGGCAGCTCGCTCCAGCTGCTCGCAATCATGGTCAGTTAGCTTGAGTGCGGCGGCCAGCCGCCCTACTGACCCGCGGTACGGTCGGACCGTTCGACCGCGTTCCATGTCCGCGATAGCCCTGATGCTCAGCCTGGACCGCTCGGCCAGTTCTTCCTGAGTCAGGCCGGTTGCTGTCCGGTGCGTGCGCAGCAGCTCCCCGAAGTCGTCAGTCCCGTACCGGCCGTCTTGCACCCCATACACTCCTGCGGTGTATCATTGTATGTTCTAACTTAATTAGGAATATATACAAATGATGCTTCGACTTCAGACAGCTCGCAATGGCCGAGTCGCAATCCCGGCTCGCCGTCGACCTGGAGGACGGGCTGATTAGAGCGCTCAGGCTGCGACGTTCAGTTGCACCGATGAATGGACACCCGGTCCGGGCGCCGACTCACTTGGCTGCACCGATGCGCGCAGACGGCGGCAGATCGGGGAGCGGGAGGCTTGACGGTCATGGCTCAGCCACGGCTTTCGCATAGAGGGCCGAGAGGTTGGTGCTGAACTTAGCCGCGTAAGACACCGCAGCCGTGTCTCCGCCCTGCTCGTAGCCGCCGATCACTCCGATGACCGTGCCGTGCCCGCCGGGCGTGCTGGCGTCGGCAAGCAGTGGACTGCCGCTAGTGCCGTCGGTAAATCCGCCGCAATCGAACTGATACTGGGTCGAGCTGAACTCAAGCGCGGTGTTCCGGCAGCTGATCATCCCGTCTTGATCGTCGGGGTAGCCCGCTACCGAGACCGTCGCGCCGGCCGGCACGTTGATGCCGACAGTTTCGCCGCCGGTCAGCTGCTGGACGCCGCCGCCCGCTCCAGTCTGGTGCACGACGAGGAAAGCGAAGTCGTCATCGGGGTCCGCAGATGACATCCATGACCGATCTTCGATGATCCGGCTCACCGTCCAGACGCCGAACGGCTCCAGGCCGCGCGAATACCTGGGCACGAACGCGACTTCACCCGCTGTGCGCCCCTTCATGCAGTGGGCCGCCGTGACGATCAGGTCGCCGGTCGGACTATCCACAACGCTCGCAGTGCAGAAGTGGGTCCCGAGCTGACCTGCCGAGGTCAGCGTGAATAGTGCGCCGACGGCGGAGGTACTCGCTGGCTGGGTGCCTTCTGCCTGAACCGGACTGGCTGACGGGCCGACCGCAATGCAGATGCCGAGGAGCGCCAGGACAGCTGCGAGGACAAGGGCAGACCGCCGCAAGCGCAGCCGCATCCACCCTCCAGTGCCAAGCCAGGCCCTTTCCCGGGCATACCTGCCGGGGCCCCGGAGCCCGGCTTTGTGACCATCCTGAGACCAGGGTAAGACCAGCACAATACCTTTTAGCCACATAGAGACTGGCAAGTTCCTCAGAGTGACCCGAGTCACGAAGCGGCAGGTGAGACTGCCGAGATCGGGCACAGCGGTCAGGCAAGGGTAAGGCACACGGCAGGGTGAGGGAGACGCTGGTCTAGTCGATATGTCGACTTCTGACCCGCCTGGCCAAGCCAGTCCGGTTGACTGCGGGAGGTAAGGCTCAGGTTCCGTTCGCCGCCAGGGCCTGCACGCCCGCGATGAACAGGTCGACGCCCAGCTTGTAATGGAAGTCCGGATTGTCGCACGCCGTCATAGGGACGGCACACTCGACAAGCCGCGGGAACTTGTCCGGCGGCAGCAGGGACAGGCGAACCCTGGCCAGCCTCAGGTGCTCGAGCCGCTCGGCCTCGGTCATGCCCGGCTCGAACCCGGGCTCGCTCATGACCAGCGTGATGCCGGTGAACAGCGCGTTCTTGGCGATCGCAGCGGCGTGCTCGGCATCGAAACCGGCGCGGTGCAGCACCTCGAGCGCCACCTCGTTGGCGGTCGCCGCCGCCTCGCTGGTCCGCTTCTCACCCGCCATGAGGAGCTGGGAAGCGGACGGATGGCTCCTCAGCACGCGTATCAGCGATTCCAGCAGGCCCCGCAGCTGAGCAGGCCAGTCGGCGTCGTGGTCGACGTCGACATCGATCTCGCCCCAGACTCTGTCGGCCAGTCCGACTAGCAACTCGTCCTTGCTGCGGAAATGCCAGTAAAGCGCCATCGGGGTGACACCCAGGTCGGCCGCCAGCCGACGGATGGTGACAGCTTCCAGGCCCTCGGCATCGGCCAGCGCGAGACCGCGTTCGACCACGGTCGCCTTGCTCAGCCGGGGCCGTTCTGCCGCTGCCATCCGAGTCGGATTCACAGTTGACAACTATACGCCGTACGGGTAAGACTGGCCAAGTCATGTACGCCGTATAAGAACGTCGTACATGAACTCAGTACAGGAGAGCGCGCAGACACGGAGGGCCAATCCCATGCGCAGACGCTGGTGGATCCTGGTGGCGGTGAGCCTGGCCACTTTCATGACCTACCTCGACAACAACGTGACGAACGTCGCGATCCCGACAATCCAGCGTAACTTGCACTTGTCGATCGCTGGCCTGGAGTGGGTAGTCAGCAGCTACATCCTGGTGTTCGCCAGCTTGC
>Ga0335075_10003940_pt1 | contig 23312 bp, 29 predicted proteins | sample Lox_Sample_24_FD_206723 | JGI IMG/M metagenome (GOLD analysis project Ga0335075, IMG submission 206723) | Soil microbial communities from Loxahatchee National Wildlife Refuge, Florida, United States - Lox_Sample_2.4 | ecosystem: Environmental > Terrestrial > Soil > Wetlands | place: USA...
CAATTCTCTTTATGATAGCAACCTGCAAGCCACACCTATACAAGTGTCGCCAAATCCTCTTAGTGGCGCTCCATCAGAGATAGGCGCTGTCCATTGCCTTGGTCTGAGCTATGACGGCACTATCCTGCTTTCAGGCCATGCTTCTGGTAAGATCGTTAAATGGGAAGCTGGTCCTCGAAAGTTCTCAACAGAACTTGCAGACCTTAACGCTCCCGTTACCAACCTTGCGGTTTTATCCCCATTTCCTAGTTTACTCTCCGTCAAGGCAGTCGCAGTTGTAAAGCCGCGGTTCGGAGATGGAAACTATACTTTCACAGGCCAATTCACAACCTCTTTGGGTACAAGCGAGTTCGAAGAAGCTTTAAGGGACCCAGGTGTACCACCAGATATGCTCGAGAGTGCAATACTGGAATTCAGCAGGCCCGCCACGACTTCATCAGTCGCGGACGAGCAACTACGAAAGGAAAATGAAGAATTGTGGGCAGTCGTGAATGAGCAGCGCGCCTTGCAAAAGAGAACCTATGAAAAATATCTTGAGGCAAAAGCTGCGCGATGATCTCAGAATACAAGGTTTTGAATCGGTATCATTCAAGCATAAATCGAGCTCATTGTGTCGTTCAAGACGATAAGCTTGATCTTTAGCGTGGAGTCTCGGCTGGAAGTCTTGCATTGTAGCATACAAAATAGAGAAGCCTTACATACAAGGCGCCAAATATTCCCCACCTTTGGAGATCGAACCACTACTAAAGCCTCCAAGCTTCTAGAGCCTCGTGCATGCAGACTAAAGATGAAGTTGCTCACTTCTTCTCTTACGTTCTTACATATGCAAACTGGCCACTTGCACTCATCAATTGATCACGGTTAGACATGGGAAGTGGAGAAACTGTCAGTAAAGCGTGATATCCCTCTGCCTATATACCTCTAATGATTAACAGAAGCCAAGAGCATCTTTTCGTCATGATGATCTCCCCTTCTGAAGTGATTGCCAACTACAGGCCTGATCTCTTTGAATACGAAAATATCTACAAAACCCTACATCAACATCCAGGACTCTCTCTCCAAGAAAAGCTCGCGGCCTCAACTGCAGCCTCGCACCTCCGCTCCCTCGACGGCTTCGAAGTAAAAACCGACATTGGCGGCCAAGGTCTTATTGGTATACTAGAAAATGGCTCGGGCAAAACCATCCTCCTTCGAGCTGACACAGATGCCCTTCCCGTCAAAGAATTGACTGGCTTGCCATATGCGTCGAAAGTAACGCAAATAGATGTCGAAGACGGGCTCGAGAAACCCGTCATGCACGCTTGCGGACACGACATGCACATCGCATGCATGCTAGCCGCAGCCAAAACATTGCATGCAGCACGCAAAGAGTGGAGAGGAACGTTGGTAATCTTGTTCCAGCCAAATGAAGAACGAGGTAGAGGCGCTAAAGCAATGATTGAAGATGGACTTTATGATCCCAAGAAACATGCCTGCCCACTACCAGACGTCGTACTAGGCCAGCACGTCATGCCTCCCGCCGCAGGCACTATCGGCACACGGCGGGGAGCATGTGCGTCTTCGGCAGACAGCTTCGAAGTCACGTTGTATGGGCGAGGTGGGCATGCTTCTCAGCCGCATCGGACGATTGATCCTGTAGTCATGGCTGCGCAAGTTATAGTCCGGCTACAAACCATTGTATCGCGGGAAGTAGATCCAAAAGACACCGCTGTGGTGACAGTTGGCAGTCTACACGCAGGCATGACAGAGAATATCATTTCCGACTCCGCTGTCCTGAAGATCAACGTCCGCGCCGTGCAGCCCGAAACACGAGAGAAAGTCCTAGCATCTATCAAGCGCATCGTCAAAGCCGAATGCGAAGCTAGCGGCGCGCCTCAAGAACCCAAAATTGTCCCGACTTCCTCGTTTCCGTTCACGATCAACGACGACGCTACCACTGCACACCTTGAAGGCCCTTTCAAGGACCATTTCGGCGACAGCTACTCTTCCTCCGCTGATCCGCTCGGTGGCTCTGAAGATTTCTCAATCTTGGCTACTGAGGCGCCGAGGAAGGATGGCAAGGGAAAGGGAGTCCCGTATAGCTATTGGATCTTTGGCGGGACGGATCCGGAGAAGTACAAGGAAGCGGAAATGGACGGGACGCTACAGGATGAGATTCCAATTAATCATAGTGCTTATTTCGCGCCGGTTATACAGCCTACGATGAAAACGGGCGTGGATGGGTTGGTTGTGGCGGCGTTAAGCTTCTTGCAGTGAAATGGGAAGCATCATTTGCATGTCTATGATTTGTGCGTAGAGACAATAGGTAGATACCATGACACGCATACATAAATAGTATGAATAATTCGACATTCATTTCCATTGCTGCACGTTTACGAGATCTTAGACCACGAGTCGGCTAAAGTCGGTTGTTCGTATATATGCCGTCTCCATCACCCCGCGTAGGCATTATCGAATATGTACCTCGTACCAGTGCAGCGGATATGGATTTCGTAAGTGTTCGTAGACGAGATGACGAGATGGCATGACATACGTCATGAGCAGGGGAACGAGACGAGATGAAGCGAAAGGGAGTTGAAGGAGGGAATCGCGGGAGGTGGTGACGATGGATAATGTCAGAACACTTTGTGGTAGTTTAGTTGGAGATATCTATTTGGTGCGATCAAACGACGCTATTGGCATGCACAAAATATGTGCTTTTATGCACTACCCAACTCGTTTTATGATTTGGCCGTTAGTAATAATATTGTGTGGCTGTGGGATCCGCAGACAAATGTTGCGGAAAGTTAAGGAAGGTCCTCGCCACGGGACCTGGCGGGTCGATTCAATCTGAAACGCGAGGACCATGATCACGGCAGGGAATAAAAAATATCGAGCAAGGAGGGAGGTGACAGGTGTCACTTGGCAGTGGACCTTGCTTTTGGTTGTATTTGCCAAAAAAAACCCCCAAAAAAAATCAAAAAAACCAGCAACAAACAATGATCATGATGATGTTATGTTTGTCGAGGGTTGAGAAGCGATGGAATAGGGTCGTGGAATAACTGTTACAAGTCTATTCGTTCCAAATGGTGATCGACGAGCTCAATGGTCGGCTTTTTTCAATGTCCCTACGACCTCGGGGCCGGCGACCTGGAATTGTATGGGTCTAGCACGGGCCCTTAATTATCCACATGACACGCAATTTAGGGGCGTCGCCGCTTTGATTTCGCAATATTTTGATTTCTTAGCAGCACAGATCACATTGTTACGAGAGCCAAGGGCAAGAGGAACAAGCGGCGACAGACGATTTCTCTTTTTGGGCCAGAGATACGAGGCCGTGCTCAGGGGCTCCGGCTTTAGCGGCCAGGGGTAACCTCCAAACCTGCCAATCGCTATCGAGATAGCAACAGGGTGCGGCTGAGGTATTGGGTCTGGTGTGGCCCCCTTGTCGCCATGGACATGGCTTGAAGATTAAAGTTTCTATTTGATGATGATCTCAGGGGTGCAAAAGGTTGCTATCGAGGGTGCCGCCGTGGGCCTGTGGCTCGCGTAGATCACGCGGGCTTTTCAGCCATTCCGTCGGGAAAGCAAGAGATCACGAATCTATTTTCATTGCGCTGCACTTGATTACGGCAGGCCAATTATTGTCGTTCGTTAGGCCGCTTTGGGTGACGGCTCTTCTTTGCTCAAGTACCTCTTTGCTCTTGTTCTTTTCTTTGTGCGGCAACTTTGTTCGAAAGAACCTCAATTGCTAACTTTCTTGGAGAAGCCTCGTAAGCTTTCACTTCTACCACCCTTTTATGTGTTTCGTCTTTGCTTGATCGCCTTATCGGATCTTTCCTGGGCTTGACGCTCTTCAAATATATGAGTACGCTGAGAATACAAACGACGTCCTGAAACGGCCTCTCAGCCCTCCTCCCACTTCGAAAAGATTCATTCCCCACCATTCTCAGCACGTCGATTCCGAAATCCGCATCACTGGGCGCACGTCAGAAGATTCGCAGAATGATTGACTTTGTGTCGAATTGAAGAAGAGGCTCTAATCACATCTGTCGTGTCGCAGCGGAACAACTAAAACTTCCGTCGTTGACGCATGAATTCTGTTACAAGCTTGCGAAACACCGAGTGTAGGTGATCCACCTCATACATCCGATCGAATCCGCACCATTGAAAACAGCAGGCCTCTGGTGCGGCGTGGTCGCGGCCACTCCATGGCATCGCCTGGTCGCTGCAATTGACCTTCCCATCATTGTCCTGGGAGATCCCACTCTCCTCGCCTCTACCCCCATTCCCTCTGCAGCATAGCTGGTCTTCGTCTGCTCTGTCGCATCAATGATGTCAATGGATTCCGTAGCTAACATCATTTTCTTCTACAGTGGAGGCGACTTTGGATTGACTAGTTGACATCTTTTGTCCGCATTGAACGGCTGGTACTTTACCTTCTGCAATATCTTCTGCGGGTCCCAGTGACTGGCTATACACTCATTGAAAAGCATTCTCACGCTCTTTTACGCACTTGCGCAATTTACAGCCTCGAGGCCAGGACTTTCTTTTAGACACAACGTCTATACATTCTTTTCAAATATCGAGCCGCACGAAAACACTCGAAAACTCTCGCAATTCCCTTGATTTCATTTTATACGGATATATTGTATAAGAATTTCGAGTGCGAGCATATTGTCTTTTTCATCGGCGGGTTCGGATGCGTGTATATGTAAAAACGACAGGTATACTCGGAGGAGATATTATCAAGAGTCGCAGGCTTAAGCTATTTTGCATTCTTTCAAACTTGCACATTTACAATCAGATCGGACTATACATAGATGAGTCAGTCTCAACGTCCTAAAAGGCCCCAGGGCGGGTCGGTCCAGCGGGCGAGGGAGTTGGTAGAAGCTGGCCTCCCGCCGGAGATGCCTTCTTCAGCCCAATCAACTTCACGTCAACGAGCTGGGGATGCTGAGCGGGGTCCTGGGGCAGCATCACCATCGAGACCAAGGCAGCCTATGCCCGCAGCTCTCTCAGCTTCGAGAAATGGAGGGCAAAGTATTGGCTTGGCTATATCACGTCCAACCCAAGTCCCGCAATGGCCTCTGGCAGCACCTTTCCAGGGCTATTCCGGCCAAACAAGTACCCAAGCAGGTCGCGGTGAGGCGCCTCAACGGCCACCGCGGCCCAGTAAGAGCAAGATTCCTTCGATGCTTGACGCTTCTAAGCTTCAAGATCATACCCCAACATTCCAATATACACCACAGCCCAGCTCTTCGCAGCAACAAGCATCACAATCGGAAGGCGCTGGAGAAGGCCTGACATCACCCAATGTCAAATCACCATTAACTCCGGCTTCAAGGCCTTCTACAGTCTCCTCCGTGGGGTCGATACCTGATTTTCCGATGCCAATGCCTGGTCCTCCCGATCAGCCTGGCCCATCAGTGCCAGGTCCAGCACGTAGAAGTGCCAACCTGGGACCTCCGCCTACAGCTCGTCGCGGAGCCTCATCGTATTATTCAAATACATCATTTGTATCTCCCATCCAAGAGGAGAGTCCACGAACCCAACAAACTCATGAGTCGTACGCGTCAAGTGCTGCAATGCCAACAACGTGGCGAGATGACGGTTCGGATTTTCTTGATGATGATGAGAGCGGGGAGCGAAACATCTTTGCCGCGGATCCTATCCCAGAGGAAGGCCGAGATTCACGTGCGTCAAATGGTGATGACAGTTCAGAACGTGGACTGGTTAGAAATGCAAGTATTGGGCGGAGGGGCAAGCCATCAATGGTGACGACGAAGAACTTTGATAAGACTCCACCACTCTCAACTTCACCACCCTTGGGCAGCGATAAATTAGCACAGATGGGTGATTTTGGACCAATGGAGATGCGAGCGGCACAAATGAAAGCCGCAGCGACAGCGCATGCTAACGCATCGAGCGGTCGACCAAGTCCAGCACCTGTGCAAGCTGAACAGCGGGAACCTCGATGGCCAATGATGGGGACCACGGACTCTCCTTTAGTGGGTGGTACGGGCTTCATTGAGAATTCGTCACCTGAATCGACTTCGACTCTTGGGAAAACCATCGCGCCTGAAGGTGCAGACGAAAGGGCTTTCTCACCATCAGGGCTCGATCCACGGATGAGCCAGATCCTTCATGCTCACCAGGCTGCAAGTGGAGTTCAAGCTACAGACGAAAAAGAGCTTGAGCGTAGTTTTAGTCAGTTATCAGCTATTCGACGGCCGCCAAAGCTCGATATCGATGCTGTTAGAGATGCGGAAGCGAGAGGTAGTCTTACGAGTTTACCAGATCTGATCAAAAGAGCGACGAAGTTGGCAGCGATGATAGACAAAGGAAAACGGCCAGGTAGCAGGTTACATGATCTCAACGATTTCTCGGACAGTGACCTGGCGAGGGAAAAGGAAGAGGGTGGTAAGTTGACATGTCTCACTCTAAGACTCTCGACTAACATACTTTAGCCTTTGAAGGGAGACGGCCACAATCTGGTCTGTCTGGCATGCTCGCTGCCTTCCCTCCACCAGGTTTAGCTACGCCTAGAGAGCACAGTCCTCGACAACAGACCTCTTGGTCAGCTCAAGTCGCCTCTACCAGTGCCATAAATCCAAAAGGTCCTTCGGGATCAAATCAAGGCCGTCGCTGCATGGGACTCCCCGTCTGGGTTTTCCTACTTATCGTTCTGGTAACAATCCTCATCATTGCTGCCGCCATTCTCATCCCCTTGTTTCTCCTTGTCATCAATAAATCCTCCAATTCCTCCGACTCTACGTCTCAACTCGCCCAATGCCAGACAACCACCCCTTGCGCCAACGGAGGCACCAGCATTATCTCCTACAATGCTTGCTCTTGTATCTGCGCAAATGGATTTACAGGCACAACTTGCACAGTTATTGGCTCTAGCGGCTGCACCACCACGACGATCGTCGGCTTAAACGGTACTACTTATCATAACGTGACCCTTGGAGAATCCATTCCTCGTCTCATTTCAGGCGCCCAAACGAATTTCAGCATCCCTCTTTCCTCTGACATCATCCTCGCACGCTTCAGCACTGCAAATCTGTCATGTGACGCCGAAAATGCTCTCGTCACGTTCGACGGCATGGACTGGCCTGTGGGGTCGGCGTCCTCGCCTGCAAGCGCGAGTGACAGTTCCACTCCCACGCCTACGGCGGCGGCAAGGGTTAGGCGGGATGTGACTTTCACGTCTACTTCCCTGGCGACAACTATCTCCGTCAACCCAAGCATCATAATCGACACGTCTACTTTTCCCACTTCCACCCCTGTGGCCTCTGCCTCTGCTACTACCACTAGCCCTGTGGGCAGTGTGAATGCGGCTAGTCCAACGACGGCCTCCCCTTCTGCAGCCCCAACGGCCTCCTTCACCTTAACGCAAGAATCTCTCGACTTTGCGCGCGTAGCTGTGCTATTCATTCTCCAAAAGCAGAGCGTCAACAATGCGGTGACGGCCCAGGGCGCTATTCAGAATTTCTTCAACATGGCGCTCACGAGGGGTGTTGATAATGCTCAAGCGGGCAATGTGACTGCGGGTGATGGTAACTCGATCGATTTCTGGAGTAGTACTTTGGTTTTGGGTGGGGACTAGAGGGTTGGTGGGAGTTCGGGGTGAGATGAGGAAGCTGGGAGATAATGTGGACTGGCGAGGGAGGGCTAGGAGGGAAAGAAATAGGGGAGCCCGCAGAGGGAGAGATTTATGATGATGCTACTAATGATCCTGTGAATTTGCATCTTGAGGAGTTCTGTTTCTTGGCGATGGTAGCGTGCGTTTTATATCTGGATTTGGCCTTTGGATTTGGATCTAGACTTGGATGGTCTTCTCACGTTGTGTCCTCTCATACCCAGCCTGGTAGTTGAGTAAAGAATAGCATATTGCATGTTGAATATTGAGTATATCACACAATGAGCAGAACTATTCACAAGTGAGCTGGTGGATCTGTCTGATTTGAAAGATGCTAATCGGAGAAGAGGAAAGACAGCAACGGAACATTCAGCTTCTTACAATAGTGACAGGGCTACCTGTGATGCCGGCTCAAATCAAAGCTTTGTTGCCTCCGCAGAAAAGGCAAGGAACAAAGTCCCATGCTTCGAACAATGAAGTATTCATGACATATATCACACCAGTGCATAGCTAGACGCCAACAGAATAGTTATAAATTTTCTCTTTTTTTTTTTTTTTTCCCTTCTTTCTCTACGCAATCCTATACTACGCGCGGTCTACTGGAAAACAACAAAAGCAACAAGGGGCGGCACTGACGAACCAGCCCTTACCACTGCGCCGTCATCCCACGCCCACCGTTCCCGAAGCTGCTGCCTCGCTCCACGCAAAAGCTACGCGGCGAAAAGTTTATACATACACATCCACGAAAAATTCCTGCGCAGTCCCGAGTTCTCCCATTTCCGTGTTTTCAAAATCGCCCATCCATCCATCCATCCATCCCTCCCTCCGTATAGAGAGAGAGAGAGAGAGAAAGCGCCCATGGAATAAGATAGGTCTACGAAAGTAGATAGAAGAAAAGGGGAAAAGGGGTAGGGGGGCCGGGCGCCTAATATGCCCGCTCGATATCTCGCCTCTCCCGCCGAGCGAATTTGTCCGCTTTCCGCTCGAATTTCGTGTGGACCTTGTCGATCTTGCGCGCGAACTTGGCGCGCAGTTTGTCCTCTTTGCGGTGCATTTTTGCGGCCCAGCGGCTACTGGGGTCGAGGATGCGGCTGCTGAGGGGATCCATGGTGGGGAGGGGCGCGAGGGGTGGGTTGGTGCGTGCTTGGCATCCGGAGCGCCTGTTGCTGCTGCTGCTGCTGCTGCTGATTTGCCGCGTCATGGGTTGGTAGTCGCGTGCGCCGATGGCGGTGGCGGGGCTGGTGGGAGCGGAGGAGATGTGCAGCTTGGAGAGGGATTTCTCGAGGGGCTCTGCGGATGGTGAGGGGTTGGAGTCTTCGTAGGCGGGTGGGGGATCGCGAGGCTCGTTGGCTCTCGGGACCACGGGTTCGGTGGGGGCCACTGTGCGGCTGGAGGTTTGGGGTCCGAGGTATTCTCTAGGTTGGTAGGGTTCTTGTGTGAGGGTTTGTTTCTCGGTGGAGTCTTGAGTGAGGGTGACGGCGAGGGCTATGAGACCACTGATGAGGCCGCGGCGGCGGCGGCGGGGGAAGTGGCCGTCGTAGCGGGAGCAGTGGTGTCGGCACATCTTTGTGTGGAGTCTGAAGTAAGGGGTAATGTGAGATGTTCGAGGGGAAAGGTTTCGGAAAATGTTGAAATTATTGATAGAGAGATACTTAGCCTATCTTATATCACATAAGAGAGATGCAACGTCGATGACGCGTCCCTACTTTATTGAGGTGTGCTTCGCGGTGGTGAGGCTGACTTGTTGTGTCGTTGGGTGAGAAAGGTTGTCTGCGACGACTGCGCCTACAAAGTTGACATGGGTCTGCGTCTTACGCCCGTTCATTTTTCGCCAATCAGGTTGGAGTCTCCGCAGCTTCAACGTCTTCGATCCGGGTGTACGAATTGTATCGCGGAGCAACTTAAAGTCCGGTTAAGGAGATGTTTTGGGCGCTGGATCCATGCTTTCAATGGGCTACGAAGATGACCCGCTCACGGAGGAATTCATGACATGCGATAGGTGTTTCTCAGTCCAACCTTTTCTGGCGTCTTATGACGCTATTCCTCTATGGTACGTGGTAAGGCTGGATGAAGCGCCCGCTATTTATCGTGATGATCGGGTCCGGGTGGTGTGATAATTATCAGTGGTGTAGTAGATTCCTTTGAAGAAACTTTCCCTGCTTATGAAGCACGCCAGCTGTGACTTGGTATGGAAAAGCTTTGCGGGGTTCTGCAACATAGTATGGTATGTCCAGCGCCTAGTCAACCGCAAATGAACAGCTAAACTAGCAAAAGTCATCGCAAAAATCCAGTGGAATATAAAAAGAAATCTCCAGCAATCAACAATCTGATTAACTGCCTTATCATGTCAATCTACCGTCAGTCACTCGGAGCTTCTGCTATCCCAAGGGACTGCCGTCACAGTGCTGAACACGCCATCCATCCTCATTCAAATCCCAGCACTTACCACAACGGTCGTGGTTACAACACTTGCAGGCATTGGGATCGTGGCTATCCCAGCCACTGTCATCGATATCAATAGGGTGGAATAGGTTGCACTAATTTCACTAGGATTTAGTACGTGCCGCTGGATATTTCTCGATAGGGGATCTCGGGATATCATACTTCATGACACTCCCACCTGTCCAACGCAATATTCTCTGGTTCCGGCGTTGAGGTCAACACCCGCAAGCTCGCCGAGTCAGTCGTCTTCATCCTTCTGAGAGAGCGCTGTATGGTCTTATGCCACCCCTCCTGAAGCTCATCAACCTCATTGAAGTCTGTCATTTCTATATCCCCGCCTCCACTAGCAATCTCATATGAAGTATCAAGAAACCCTCTGGCCGGCTTGGGTTTTGGCGCGATGGGTCTATACGGAGGTGGGGGTGCAGTTCTTGGTGTCGAGAAGCGTAGGTGGTTTGCCTTTGCGACTTTCATTTCGTCGAGGTCATATATGAGCTTCATCGCATCAAATTCCTTCGGCGCTTCTCGTCCTGCCGGTGTTGGCAGACCATCTGATGATTGCGAGTCGTCTTGGGTTGTAGTGAGGATTGCCCCCACCGCCTCTGCAGCCGTATAGTTATGTGCTTCTTCATCTTGCGATGAGTATATAATCGAGGGTGATGATAGCATCTCTGCTGTGGCTTTCCAATTGATACCCTTCCCTTTGCTCTTTGACGAAGACATCTTGACCTTATTTCCGATATTTATCAGGTAATCTAATGTTGTCGTTAAGAGATCCTGCCAGGCTCAGGTACATATCCAGGATTGATGTCGCTGCTGGTTCAAGACGTGGTGGTTTTGTAGCTTGTAAAATGTTGGATCGAGCAATGATGACGACAGTAGTCGGTCTCTTTTATACTACGTTGAGGCTTCGCGGTGATTGATAACCTTATTAGAAAGTACGGATTTCTTACTAGTTATGAGTAAGCTTTCCATTCTCTCTGTCTAATTTATGAATATTTATCAAAAGGGCGTGGCTTTCAGGACGCACGGTGTATGGTCGTACGAGAGGGTGGTCTCGAGTTTGGCTCCAAAAAATCGTAATCACTCTGTTCTTGAAAACCTGGAGGGCTTCTTCTCGCGGCTCGAAAACAAATACAAGAGCCTTCTATACAGGTAAACGGGACACCGAATGAACAACATGGCCGTGGTCTCACTTTTCCGGGTTCCGGCTGAATACTGAAAAGTCTAAAGTTTGCTTTCTGAAGGCCTCGGGTGGGTGTCACCTTAAGACTCTTGTCATTTCAGCATCTACCTACACATCGCCAACTTTGACAGTATGACCCGATCAGCCCCGGTGCTTAAAACTGCATTATTGGCTCTTGACTATCTCAGTTTCACCAATTGGCCAATACCTTTGAGTAACTATTTCTGCTACAGCCCGACAATTAAAAATGGAATACCGGCAGATAATAGATAGATTCAGTAGTTGGACATGCTCTTAGCAACACGATGGTAGTTTTTACGCAGATTCGTAATATTCATAGTGAGTAGTTTTCCATCATGCGATTAGGGTGAAGATTTGCACAGCAGAGTGCTGGACTTTGCAGGCATATCCATAAACATGATGTGACAAGCGTACAGGTAAGTCAGCATATCTACGTTCCACGCCAGCAAATTAAATGCTGTGCAAACAAACACGGCCACTTGACACATAGTCGGGCGCGGCAGCCATCAATTTAATCTCGCATATCCCTGCTCTCCTCACAGACACAGACACAGCTTAGGCCGCTATCACCAACATTATATCCCCACAAGCCTTACCCCTTCGCCTCAGCTGCCAACAGGCAGATAGCCTCGCGGTTGACCGATGAGAATTTAAGACGGAGACATCAGTCAGAGGCGGAACATCCAGAATCAAACCTGAAATTATCATATGATCGGCTTTTCGTGCAGGTCTGGCATGTAGCCAAAAGTCAAACTGGCCCTCTAGGACAATACTTAATCGATACGACATCCTGTGCCTGACAAAGGTACAGGATCTCAACATGTCTCAGTGCCATCTCCGCTCCCTCTGCCAAGTCCTTTAGATGAATGACTGTTCGTTTATCATAACCTGGCGTCGGCAGTTCTTCCGGAAGCAGCCATTTCAACTGCACCCAATGGTTATTGGTGGATATGTTGTCGTCATTGTCGTCAGTAGTGGGAAACACTGTAGCATGAATTGACTTTGTACTGATTCTGAGAGGGTTGCTAGCGTCGACGAGCTGTTTCCAGAGGGGTTTTCCCCGAGTTAGTTGCTGATATGGCGCTGGCGAGTATCGATGGGGACTGTGTGCTGGAGGGACAGAGGTGGTCCTAAAAGGATTTTGAGGATGTTCATCGCTCAACTCTGTTGGAGGCTCCATTTCAGGCGGGCCGTGCTCCATCTTTGGTATAGTCGTACGGGACGAAGACAAAGTTCTGCTACCGTTTCCCAAAACTTGTTCGAGATTCACCTCCAAAGGATTTTCTATTAAATCCTCTCGAGAAATGGCGTATCCATTCTGATCGCCGCTCAAACTATTTATTTGGCTGGCAGTAGCCTCTTGGCGTAAAGTACTGGTCGAACCCGAAGATGAATTTGGATTCTCAGGCAGATCTGATGTTGACGGCCAATGAGCGCGCGCTACTAGGATACTCTCATTAGGGTGAAGATATGGTTTATTCGTTTCCACAAACGCATTTCTAATTTTCTCCTCTATGATTGTATTCAACTTGGTTACAATAACGCCAAGTTTCTCACGGTGGTCTGTTGGAAGTCCTTCTAGCCAGTCTGGTAATATCCATTTACCATACAGCCTGCCATGTGTTCGAGGCACGAAGAACTGACCATGAAGGTGAATGAAGAGATTGCAAAGATAACAGGCACTCTTGCTAGAGCAGATGACTCGCGGTCGAACAGGCTTTGGATGAAGCTCATAAAAGAACAGGAGCTGTATCTCGGCATGGATCTTACCAAGCCGAGCCATGCCCGCTATTCGTTCTTGGAATTGTTTTTCTGACTGAGATAGTAAACTCTTAATCCGATGATCCAGTTGAAGTGATGATTCCCGAGACAAGTCCGAAGACTGGAAAAGGCGATTAGAGACTTCATGGATAGATGCGGGCGCTTCCAACGTAAGGATTTTGGGAAGAACCTGGAACTGGCAAGGTTCTATGCGGACAGTGAGAAAAACTCGGCAACTCCTGGCAGCGCTGACCAATTCAGAGGCTGCTGTGTAATATCTGCCAAGCTTACCGAATGCCTCTGGCAGAAATGTCTTTAAACTTGGATCGAGAAATGATGAGGTGCCAAGAGCTGCGCCCAAATTGGACGTCGAGGTCAATTCATAAGCTTGTGTAACAATCTCCATGAGAGTTTCCTGGATAGGATATATTTCCACATCCAAATCTACTAAGCTTTCAAGTTTGGTGGATAGTACTTGTAGCTCGTTTGCTCGATCTCGAAGGTTTCCCAATGTGCTCGATGAGGTGCCGAACTTGGCTCTGACAGAGTTGTCATTTAGGGCTGCGTTCAATTGAGGGATAAGGGCCGGCTTCCTGAAGGTTTTCATGCTTCTTTTGGCATGTCTAGATCGTAATCGTGATAATATTCGGCCGATATCGAACTTTACAATTTCTCTAAGGAGACTCCTCTTGTCTTCATGCTTAGGGTTCTCTAAGAAGCAGGATCCGTTTACTTGGGGTACTAGTACTTGAACACATTTTCACTGACCTCGTCTTGCTGCCTGTTCTAATATCCTGCCAAGCGTCTCAAATCCCTTTGCGATTTCCGCCAGGTCCCCCGTGTTAGATGCGACACGAATCGTGATTGCTTCGCCACTCTCGTCCTCCTCAACGCAAACGGCCATGACCTTCTGATTATCGTCCGTCGTGGCTGACAGGAACGCCAAGTTGCCAACAATCTCATTCTCGCGCTCTAGCGTTAGCCGATGCGTTTTATTAGTGCCAGACACTAGATGATTCTCCTTGGGGTTCTCGGGGACCTGGCTCAAGGTCCAAAGTAGAGCGATATTTTCTATCAGTCGCTTCCGACTGATTCCGCTGTCCCACATGGGCGCCTCCATTGCGCCCGCGACCCGCCAAACTTGCGACCGACCACAAAGACAAGAGGTTGCGGTGGGATGACAATTGCTGATAAGAGCCTCCTATATGTTCCTGAGTGGGGATATTAAGACTGGATAAGGCAGCTGATGGCTGCCTACCTGCTAGACGTAACGTGTGTAGCCGAGATTGGTTATCTCCGCATGTCTCGTGCCGTTGTGGAACATTGCAGTGCGAAACTAATGCAGTGCATTATCGCAGCCCCATTACTGCACCTCCCCGCAAACCCCCCCGGAGATTCGATTGCTTTTCGACTCGATTGACTACTGTCTTTCTATCATGAAGCGTATAGTCTTAGCTACGGAATTTTCCCCTAATTATCTGCACAAGGTTAAAGGCTTCTTCTCAGTTACTCCCTCGAGTCTGCAGGCAAGTAATGTACCTTGTCCTCGGAACAGGCTAGAAATAGATGCACGCCAGTTGGCGGGTCTTACACATGCATTCGCCTCAACCTTCAATTGACCACTAGACGTGCTTTGCGTTACACCATCTATCCCGCCTCACTGCCATGCAGGAATTGAACTATTGAGCGTGTCAAAATAGCCGCCAATTCGAGGTATCTCAACACCAACTTTCAGTCTTCAACATATACGCTATTCACTATTTACAGATCAGGAAAGCATTCCCAAGTCTCGCCATCGCCCAGATGTTGGGGATTGGCCGCTGTGAGAGCTATGGCGAATGCGCAGGCCGCGGTGCAAACTCGAGTAGCCGTGAGGGCAATGCAAGATGACTTCAATGCCTTCAAAGCTGAAATGGGCGTCCGCTTAACAGCTCTAAGGGAAAATCTCTTGGATGATCACAATCGGCAGTTCGGCGATGTCGAGGCGCGTCTGGACACACTGGATGGGCATTTCACGACGCTCAATAACAGATTAGTCGCCTTCGAACAGAGTCTAGATGAGCAATTGACATCTTTCAACAACCGTCTCATTGAGCATCGCAATACGCTGAACCAGCAGCTGACAACTCGCAATGAGCGTCTAAATGAGCGTTTTAACACGGTGGACCAGCGACTGGATACTATCACCCACAGTGTTGATCCATTGGAGGGGCGACTTGACGGCCTCAACCAGCAACTTAATACAATCACACAGCACTTGACTCCTATGAATCATCGCTTTGATGACCTCGATGGCGAGGTAGAAAGGGCCAATGGATACCTCGCCCGTTTGGATGGCCGTTTAAATCTCATTAGCAACCGGCTAGCCAATTTCGGCGAACGCTTCGATACCATCGAGCAGAGACTGAACTCGCTCGACGACCGTGCTAACCTGGATCAGCGATTCGCGCTGTTGACTCAGCGCTTCAACGCGCTGGATCAACAGCTTGCATCGGTAGACTTGAATTCTCTTCTGAATCAGCAATTGACCCAGCGCTTTAACGCGCTTAATCTGGTAAATCAGGGCCATCACGACGCTACTATCACGCAGATTCGGGATCTGAGAGCGGAATTTCCAAGAGGGTATGTTTGGTTTTCGTTGTGGATGAATTTGATTAAGCTGCATTGTTCTAACCCATCGCAGACGAAGAGTAAGACATGATCCTCCAAAAGTCGTTAGGTTTTTCTGTGTCATTCTGTAACGGGGCGAAAATAATGAGTGTGCTCAGCGTGTAAAGCGCTTTCGAAGGTAAATATCTTATGTGCCTCCATATCCTGCGTTAAGCTACGTCTAACTAAAGTTAATATATATAGCACACCCCGACTTCGAAACTAATAAGGTCCAGTGACTAGCTAGAAAAAGGTTTGTGCCTCTGTGGAGTATTTTCTAGGTAAGTCAGAGCATATAAAGGGGTACAACAGAACCCTAATAGCTTTCTAGATTAGAAATCTCCTATTGAATAATCGAGCTAGAAAATTAAATATTACAAAATTTCTTATATCCAGAAGGTCTTGTCTATTTCATAATGGACACTCTCACATATCAAGGCAAAGAAGCCTGTACGTTTTTGTATCTTCATATTGGGGGTTTATGCAAATCAATCAAAACCCGATACCAAAAAGAAAAGGTTTTAGAGGCCAGAAAGGCCACGTTGCAATACTTATATAAGGGCCCAGTGCAAATTCTTAACATTTTATCCTCTGGATATTCGGCCTTCATATCGTGTGTCACTATCTGAGTTTACTAGTCGAGAGTAGTCTGGCACTGCACTATTTTGATGCTAAAAGCATTGCATTCTAGAAACAAATTCTTGCTACCTTTAATAGAGTGCCTCTGCACCATGGCAGAGAAGGATAGCCAGCACTCATAACCCTCAGACAGCGGGTACAAGCTCTTGTTGTTATATGAGCTGTCACTGTTATCCTAGCTCCTGCCCATCAACAACTTCCGCCGATGAAAAACCTATTGTGGCTGAATTAAAGATACTCCTCTGATGGCTCGCTTTCTCATATTGCTTTTGACTTGAACGCTAATAGTGTTGAGAATGTAAGCATCGACCGCGTCATACAACCTAGATTACATGATATCAAAAGCTGTCTAGTGACAGCTTTGCCGGTTCTTAACTTGGTCGTGCATTAACCTTATTCCTAGGGTTAGGAATTTTCTACTGGGTTGGTGAGCTCTCATCTCTGGAGCTCAAATTTTACGAATTGAAGTGCCATATTTCAGCCAAGATCTTTTCACATTGCAGACTAGCTATCTGACGTCCATTACACCGAATTTTCAGCTAACTTGCAAAGATGGCCGTGACTCGTAGTATTTACAATCAACAACAGGGAGAAAGATCTGTACATAATCACCCACACCGTCCAGCGGCTTCCCCAAACCCAAGACTCGAACCTGGATCGAAATCTAACTCAGTAATTTCCCTGGTGTCGCCCAATCAGAAACAAATGTTGATTTGAAGAAATCAACATCTCACACGTCCCCATGAGTATCCAAATACGACCATTTCGCCCCCGCTCATGAGTCGGCAACAGCTGCCCTTGCCAGGTTGCTTTGCATATCTTGCATCTCAGATATGGGCCCAGAGGTGTCCTGTCGAGGTCGCGGCGGCAAGGAGGGCGGAAAGGAAGACGGCATGGAGTGGGGCATGGAAGGTAGGACTGGTCCAATTTGGTTGGCGTTGCCTCCACTTAATCGAGGAATGACTTGTCGTCTCCGGCAGTAGCGTAGGAAAAGCCAGTACGGAAGACACAAGCAAAAAAAGCAGATCATGGCAATGACTACAGCCAGAACGATCGGAAAATATTTCTGGAGAGAGAAGTCTTCAGTTGCAGAGCTGAAATTTGTGGTGGCTGCGTTTGATGAGATGGAAGTTGCTGTAGGCGTTGCCGAAGCTGCTGGCTCAGAGAGCACGATCGTGACGGCCTCTAGATCGCGCATGATGAGATGCCGTTGTGGCTGAGAGGGTGAAGATGTAGAGATGTCTTTGCAACCAATCTGAATCGCACAGAACCCAAAGCGGTGGCGAAAAGGAGATCGACAAGCTTTGCTGGTTGATAAACACAAGCACCGTGAAGGAAAGACCGCGACTGAGGAGAAAATAAACAATCAATTAGAGCATACGCTCTTAGGCTTTCCGACTGGACTGATAGTCGATAGGTTACACGTATCCCAATTTAAATGCAGAGATGCCTTAGGTATGGTTCATGCAAGGCCAAGTTGGAGCAGCAACTATCGTGTTATAACTGGAGACGATATGATAACACCTCGGCGGTCGCATTCAGAGCTTTAAAGCTGGCCCGAGATCCATAAAACGAGAATGGGAGATTGCAAACTTAATCAGAGTACAGTTCTTCAGGCATCGATTTCCCTGATAGTGAGAGGAGCATCAGCCTGTCTTCTACACTATTCTCAAGGTACTCTGGCCTCGGGAACATCGATAGAGTATTCTGTGCCACCTCCGTTGGACTAACCACAAGTCAGCATGTCACGTACTATTGGAGATTTACAATGTAAAATGGGATATGCTGACTCTTTCTGCAGAATCCCTGAATCATGCAGTCGGTCGCTATCCCAGAATACATATCCAAACCGCCTCAAGCCTTCCCCAGTCGGGAAATCTCTGGTTGACTCAATGTAGAGGTTACATGGCTCATACCTGTGAGCCCAAAGCCAACCCTCATTTGGCTGATCAATTGCGTCCTCCTGAAATTGGACCTTGATGCCACTCTCGAGAGCCTGTTCATGCGCTTCATACTCAGGAGTGATGAACGTTACGTGATACGGATCCTCATCTAAAGCCTCGGTCAAGAAGTCGTGCGGAAAGCGATTTGCGTGCCTCTTCACAATTGTTAGTAGGGCATTAGCTTTTGCTGTAAATATTTCTCGTAATTCCGATAGCGTGAGGGTGGCGAAATATCGTTGCCATTCTTCGTAGTAATCCGCTTTGATTGACTGCGAGAAAAAATCATCTTCCCAGCGGCTATTATACTGGTCTTCCCGACCCGGGTCCCCGAAGTGTGGATGATCCTTAAGAAAGGCATAAAAATCATCCTCAACTTCCTGCCACTTCTCCAGGATTTTGTCGTGTATGAAGTCGTTGATGCAGCTAAGTTCCTCAACCTGCCAAGCTGGAAATAACGTCAAGAAGGAATGTGATTGTTCTTGTGCATAAAGGAGGTCGCTTTTGACTGTTCCCGGTCTACCTTCATCAAAGTAAAACAGATTACCATATATGGCATATCGGTAAATAGCCCGATATATTCTCATCTTTTCCGTGTTGGAAAGTCCGTCAAGACCATTGTCTCGTTGTGCAGTTGACTCCGTGACGCTAAAGATTCTAAAGCCACCGGCGACAATATGGAGCCTCTCACTAACAAAAAGCTCTGCGAAGAATTTTACATCCTGATGTATCCGCCACAACGGCAATGCCTCTGGCCCCAATGAAGCTCTTGATGAGACGGTGTTACTGGTCATGGCGGCTCGATATTTTGCAATCCATTCCAGAGCTTGCTGCTTTAAGAGGCCACGGGCATTGAAGCGAGATGACCTTAGGGCAGATTGAGCATCACCCATGATGCCATGGCCAATCTCGCGGGTGACGACGGTGGATAAAATGACATCTCGTTGATTGCGAAAGACACCATACATACGTGGCGATGCTCGAATAAATCCCCATAGAATTTGCATGCTTGGAGCGTTCAAAAGCATCAGAAAAAGGACGTCAGGCACCATGTCCTCCAAGGAGGCCATTTTGTATGCTGAGTTGTCGAAAGGTATGTACAGGCAACTGAAAAGAACGAACGATGGAAATTGGCATTCAGCATGGATTTATAATGGTCAAGAATGAGAGTAGAAAGCTGACCATGAAGATTTCGTATAAAGAAAAGCCATCTGAGGGGAGGGAAGAGATCTCTTTCGTAAACGAACGTGGACGCGGGCCAATGGCAAAGATGTTCGAGAAGCGAGATCTCTGCACGTGACCTGGAATTACTTTAGCCAGAAAGAGATTAGAGCAGAAGGCTAAAAGTGGTCCTTGTGTCACCCTGCCCCCAAAATACAAAATGACATATTGGAAGCGAGCGTGTGGACCTAGGGATATCTGCGGAATATAGGATCTTAAGCGTAGATACGAGGGCCAGGACGCGAAGGACAAAACACAAGGTTGATATTAAGAACGCAAAGAACAGACGAAATAACGCGAGAAGGCCGTAACCGTTAATGGTTCTGGAAATCTATCTTCATATGGAGAGCCCGTTACTCTAGGCGCAACTGTCGACAGGAAGATTACAATTAGCCAATCGAAAAGCAGGGGCCTTCACTGCGTAGTGGCAGTGAAAAGTTTAGTAGGCTGTCATGCAGCTCAAGAGTGATGCTTAGAAGATAGTATCATGAACGACTTAGAAGAGAAATCTGAAGTCGATGCATCGTCCTTGCGCAAAAGCGGCAGGAACGATGGAGACTACTTTCCGCCTTGCAGAAAGTGAAATGCTTTATATAACTTCGTTTGCATGAGAGCCAGTTACTCCATGTGTGCCGATAATACTCAAGACACCAAGGTTTTAATATTTACTGAGGCTCGTTGAAAGATGGGGAAGTTACAGATAAGGCTACAGGACACCATTTTAAGGAACAACATTACAGAAATTCAAGGCATAATTTGGGCAGGCTTATTTCGGAGAAGTGGATGTGGTCATGGATGATTGTGGATTACCTTTAAGCAAGTTAAATGCTTTTAGATATCGATTTGTTACTTATCTCCTGATTATTTATAGCCCCCATCTAGCTTATTGAAAGGTGCGCTTACTCGAGTTTACATTGCTTTCAAAAATCTTGTCTTTATATATAACTGAGCCGGCAATGGAAGATGGTTATATAAAGGAGCCAAACATTAGATTTAAACCGTTATTGAAAAGTCTTCTATATATAAAGCCATATTCTGTAAATGATAAAGATTTCTCTTTATGAAGCTAGTGCAAACTTGTGGAATTATATACCATAGGCTATTTTGTACGGTTGGCGACTAAACCGTTGGTCTCCGAAGAATCAGGATCTTGGCAGGTGCGTTCGAATGTTAAATGCCAAAACATTCTTGATTTTCTCGAATGTCTACCACGTATTCTCCCACTGGTAGCAAAGTTCCCTGATACTCTGCTTACCTTCCCTTCAGTCTACCTACCCATCCATATTCTTAACGGGTACGTAAAAGCGCCAATCATATCTCCAGCCCAACCAATCCATCCTCTTGCAGCCTCAACTTGATTCAAGAGCCCTACCATTCTCCTGTTGAAAACCTCATTTAATTCAAAGTCGTCTGCATATGCTTCCCATATCGCAACCTCTTTCCCAGATTTATCAGTCTGCGGTACGAGCTGAAACTCATTATTGACACTAGTCTTCACTTTAGGCCCAACGCAAAGAGCTCTCCCTGCGATTCTTGTATCAGCCATCAATCGTGTAGCAGCATCAACGACATCTTCGGGTTTGCCCGTTGCTCCACCGGCAAGAATTGCTCTACCAAATACAGGGATAAGCGGAGTATCAATGAAGTATGGACAGATCATATTGACGCGAACGCCGGTGACAACTGTTGAAGCTCGTAAGGTGCGGAATAATCCTAGAACGCCGTGTTTGGATACGCAATACAACGGGCTTCCAATTATAGGTCCTAGGGATGCGATAGAGCCAACGAGGAGCAAATGTCGGTCTATGAGTAACCGTTAGAGAGATACAGTAAGTTTGAGGCGGAGAGGAAAGACTCACCAGGTATATCAGCTGCTGGCGTATTTGACACGCTTGGGTTCTGCGACCTTGGGTTGCGTGGTAGATAGAACAGGGCGAGATGGGCGGTGTAAAGCACACCGGTCAAATTGATATCATAACATAGTAGGTTTGGCTTGGGGGGCGCATCTGCATCCAGCCCTTTCGGTTCCTCGAATCTCGCCCCTTTCTCTATAACACCAGCATTGGCCACCACTGCATCTATACCTCCATGTGCCGACAGCCTTATTGCTTTGTGGAAAAAATCAACCTGCGATTGCCAGTCTGTGACGTTGCAATGTATGTAGTGGTGATTCTTATTGTCCGTGCTTTCTCTGACCTCTTCGACGAGAGCTTCTCCACGCTTATCGTTTATGTCCCCAATGATGATGTTCGCTCCATGCGCGGCCCATTTCCTAAAAAATCCTTCCCCAAACCCAGACGCGCCGCCTGTGATCAATATGGTCCTTCCAGCCACCCAAGCAGGATCGTATGGCTCGGAGGTGTCAATAGGTGGTGATTGTCGGATTGCTTGGACCAGAGATGGACCGCTATTCGAATCTCCCGACATCGCGGGGAAGGATCCGTCTTAACTGTTAAGAGGAAGAGGATGTAGACATATTTGTCTAGCTGGTCAGTTCGTGGACGCTTACCAGAAGGTGAGAGCAGCAATGGACTCAGAAATAGCAAATAATGACAGGAAGTTGAAGAGACATAGATAAGCGAAAGAAGACCTGCTATGTTCAAAGATTGATGAAGATTTTGTACCGGTCAATCCGTACGACCTTGGTAAAGCAAACCAAAAATGAGCCGAGGGTGGCGCATTTTAGGGCCATCTCCGGAAGGCTTGATGAGATCAAGCAGAGGTTTATTGCGGGAAAGAACAACGGTTCATGATGGCGATGCCTTCGGGAAAATAAGAGGTACGGAGCAAGCCTGCAGGGATTTAGATGTAGCACCAGTAGTTACTTCAAGGGACCACTTAATACAAATCCCGCTCTCAGTGTTTCGTAGCCTTGTTCGTAAGGCGTAAAAAATCTAGTCTGTTTTCGTCTAGATCAGTTCTTCCGTGGAAGCGATTCTTGCTGACCTTGAACTCGAACTTTGCGACAGCTGGTTGTGGACCTGCAATAGATCGGATTAAGTATCATATCCTGCAGCAACCGCCAGGATGTCGATGTTTAGGTCGAAGAAGCTTGACTTGGGCTGCTTCGTCAATGTCAAGGTTCTGCGAGATCATACCAAAAGGAAGGTCTTTGAGCAGAATGAAACTCAGAGGTACGAATAGTCTTTTTACCAGTGCCAGACCTTTAATTTTACCTCTGTCTACTTGATTGAGCCCCGAGGCATTGATTAATTATCAATGTTTAATGTACGCGCTGACTCTTGCTCTCCAGACAAGCCCTCCGTTACATCATCCGCAACTTGAGCCTTCCCCCTCGAGTACGTGCCGCCGCACAGCTCCAATTGACCCAGATGCACTGCTACACACGTCCTACACAAATACGAAATAGATGTATAGAGGGTGGAAAAGGAAGAGGCATATTGAGGGACTTCCGGATGTCTAGAGTATGTTTTGGATGTTGGATTCTCCGCAAGGATTTCCATATCGATGTCAATGTGGACATCTTTACGTTTTTGCAAATGACTCTCTAGAGAGTATTGCTGACTTGAGTCATCTCCAGTACCAATTCCGCATGCATGCACTTTCCGGCGATCTTCCTGGGGTGAAGAAAGCGAGCTGGTAGATGTTCGCGATGAAAGGATCAACTAGGATAATTCACGAGTGTCGACAAGATATCGTGATGACTACAACGCTATGCATGGCTGTGGATACGCTGTACTCTATAGATGCAGACATTGGGATCGGATTAGAGGGCATTGTGAAACAGGAAACCGGAAGGCGTGGGTCGTGAAGCTCTCCCATATTGCGAGAGGATATGTATATCATTGTTCATAAGTCATATATTAGA
>Ga0335075_10003941_pt1 | contig 23310 bp, 22 predicted proteins | sample Lox_Sample_24_FD_206723 | JGI IMG/M metagenome (GOLD analysis project Ga0335075, IMG submission 206723) | Soil microbial communities from Loxahatchee National Wildlife Refuge, Florida, United States - Lox_Sample_2.4 | ecosystem: Environmental > Terrestrial > Soil > Wetlands | place: USA...
CGCCGAGTACGATCTCGCAGTTCGTGCCGATGTCGATGAACAGGCGGGTGCGGGGATCGCGGTCCATGCCGCTGGCGAGCAGGCCGGCGGTGATGTCGCCGCCGACGTAGGCGCCGAACGCGGGGAAGACCACGGCGCGGGCGTGCGGGTGGGCGGGAACGCCGAGGTCGTGGGCGCGGACCTCGGGCAGCAGGCGGGTCGCCATGATGAACGGCGCGACGCCGAGTGGCTCGGGATCGATGCCGAGGACCAGGTGGACCATGGTGGCGTTGCCGGCCAGGGCGACCTCGTATACCTCTTCCGGTGCGACGCCACCCGCGCCGCACACCGCGGCGCTCAGCTCGGCCAGGGTCTCCTGCGCGAGTTGCCGCAGCTTGTCGCGGGCGGCCGGGTCCAGCATGGTCGCCGAGATCCTGGCGATCACGTCGGCGCCGAATGGCTGCTGCTTGTTCAGCGTCGACTCGACCGCGACCGGGGTGCCCGAGGTCAGGTCGAGCAGGGTGGCGACCACGGTCGTCGTGCCGAGGTCGAAGGCGAGGCCGAACGCGCGGCCCGTGGTGTCGCCAGGCTCGACCGCGATCAGCGCCTCATCGGCCACCACGGCGGTGACCTTGAAGTCCGCCTGGCGGAGCGTGGGGCCGAGGGTACGCAGAACGGCCAGGTCGGCGACCGGGTTGAGGTCTTCCAGCTCGGCCAGGACGCGTTCGAGGTCGGTCACCTGGTCGGCGAGCGACGGCTCGGCGAGTTCCAGGTAACGCTTGCGCACGGCGGGGCGAAGGATGACCTGCCGGCCGACGCCGACGGTGGCCGCCTTGGGCCGGGTGGTCAGCGGCGGCACCTCGACGTCGGCGTCGGCGTTCGCCGGGGTGCGGCAGGCGAGCCGCCAGCCGTCCTTGATCTCTTGCGCGGAGTAGGCGCGCAGGTCCAGGCTGCTCGGGATCGGCGGGTCCGCCTTGAACCGGACGCGGCACTTCTTGCAGGTGCCGTGGCCGCCGCAGGTGGAGTCGATCGCGATGCCGTTCCAGCTTGCCGCGTCGAAGAGGGTGACACCCCGCGGCACCCGCACCGGGCGGTCGTTGAACCGGAGGTCGACCCGCTGGCTCATAGCTGGCCAGGGTCAGCCACAGTCGAACGCATGTCCGATATATTTCGCTCTTCATCGGACATGCCTCGGGGGATACGGGGGGTCGCCCCCCCGGGTGGCAACTGCTCGGCCACTTTCGCCGCGCGGAACGCCGCGATCCAGGCCGCGCCCCAGTCGTCGTGGCCGAGCAGCAGGTCGGCCGCCCGCGCCGCCGTGACGACCTGCGGGCTCCTGGCGTCCATGATCGCGCTGGTCAGCCCCTGGGCGGCCGCGAGCGGGAGAAACGCCGCGGTCAGCGCGTGCCGGTCGGGCATGCCGAAGGACAGGTTGGACGCCCCGAGCGTGGTGTTGACGCCGAACTCGTCCCTGACCAGCGCGAGCGTCTCCAGGGTACGCATGGTGTTGCCCGTGTCCGCGCCGGCGGGCATCGCCAGCGGGTCGATGACGATGTCCTCGATCGGGATCCGGTAGTCGTCGGTCGCGACGCGGATGAGCTTCCGCGCGAGCGCCAGGCGGTCTTCCGGCGCGTCGGGGATCTGCTCCTCGTCGTTGGGCAGGCCGATGACGGCCGCGCCGTAGCGCTTCACCAGGGGCAGGATCGTGTGCAGGCGCTCGTCCTCGGCGGTCACCGAGTTGACGAGCGCCTTGCCCTGGTAGGCCGCCAGCCCGGCCTCAAGGACCTCGGGGATCGAGGAGTCGATCACCAGGGGCAGGTCGGTGACGCCCTGGATGAGCGTCACCGCCCGCACCATGAGCTCGGCCTCGTCCGCGAGCGGCGCGCCCATGTTGACGTCGAGCAGCATCGCGCCGCCCGCGACCTGCTGCGCGACGTCGAGCTCGACGCGGGACAGGTCGCCGTCGCGCAACTGCCGCTGGAACTTCGCGCGGCCGGTCGGGTTGATCCGTTCCCCGATGATCGCGAACGGCTGGTCGTGGCCGATCGTGACGCTCCTGGTCGCTGAGGAGACGAGGGTGTGCACGTGCCTCCCGTCGGGCTGTTGTCGGCTAGCGGTCCACCGTGGTGTTCGTCAGGTGCTGCCGGGAGGCGCGATGGCGCTTGATGAGCTCCTTGGCCTTGACCACGGCGGCGGAGGCGTCGGCGGCGTAGCCGTCGGCGCCCACGACGTCGGCGTACTCCTGGGTGACCGGGGCGCCGCCCACCATGACGACGACCTGGTCGCGCAGCCCGGCCTTGGTCAGCGCGTTGATGTTCGCCTTGAACATCGGCATGGTCGTGGTGAGGAACGCGGAGAAGCCGACGATGTCGGGCTTATGGGTCCTGACGGCGTCGACGAACTTCTCCGGTGCGACCTGCACGCCAAGGTCGATGACCTGGAACCCGGCCCCCTCGAACATGATGTTCACCAGGTTCTTGCCGATGTCGTGCACGTCGCCCTTGACCGTGCCCATCACGACCGTGCCGATCGTTTCCGCCCCGGTCTCGGCGAGCAGCGGGCGGAGGATCTCGAGCGCGCCCGCCATCGCCTTGCCCGCGATCAGCATCTCCGGCACGAAGAAGTCGCCGCGCTCGAAGCGCGCCCCGACCTCTTCCAGCGCCGGGATAAGCGCCTCGTACAGCAGGGTCTCCGGGCCGAGCCCCTGGCTCAGGCCGCCGTTGGTCAGCTCCAGGACGGCGGGACCGTTGCCGGTCAGCGTCTTGTCGTAGAGCTCGGTGAGCAGTTCCTCGCTGGTCATAGAGCACTCGCCCTCCTCGACGGGCGCGGCCGGTGGCCAAGCGCGACCGACAGGCCGGCCGCCTCGTCCACGCAATTCCTCGCCGCGTTCGCCGCCGCTTCCCGCGTCATCCTGGTGGCGGGCGCCGAGACGGACAACGCCGCCACCACCGTGCCGTCGTAGCGAAAGACCGGAGCCGCGAACGCGATGAGCCCGCGCTCAAGCTCCTCGTCGGTGACCGCGTAGCCGCGGGCGCGGACCGCGGCCAGGTCGACCCGCAGCGCCGCCTCGCTGGTTATCGTCCTGTCCGTGCACCGCTCAAGCTCGCCGCCTGGCAGCTTGGCCGCGCCGTAGGCCAGCAGCACCTTCCCGATGCCCGAGGCGTGCAGCGGCACCGGCCGGCCGATCCAGTTGGTGCCGCCGATCAGGTAGGCGCAGTCGACCTGGGCGATCTGCTCGACGGCGTTCCCGGTGGCGACGCCCAGGTTGATCGTCTCGCCGGTGGCCTTGCCGAGCCGGTCGAGGAACGGCTGGGCGACCGCGACCAGCGACGTGTCGGCTCCGCCGCGCCAGGCGAAGCTGACGAACATCTCACCGGGCAGGAACCGGCCATGGTCGTCGCGGCGAACCAGGTGATTGCGCTCAAGCGCGAGCAGCAGCCGCGATGTCGTGGACTTCGCGAGCCCGGTGACCTCGGCGAGCTCGGTGAACGAGACCGGATCCGCGGCGTGCACGACCTCCGAGAGCAGGCGCGCGGCCCGGTCCACGGCCTGCGTGCCGTTGGGGTTGCTCATCGGTGCTTTTACCCGTCCATCCGCGGTGCCGATTCCGTTGTTGCCCTATTCCACTTTATGGAACCAAGTTCTACGATATGGGGGTGTTTGTCAATAGAATGCCGCGCTACGAGGTGCTCTCCCAGGACGCCATCGCGGTTCTCGACAAAGGTTGGCGGCGGATCGTCTCCGAGGTCGGGGTGCAGTTCGCCAAGCCCGAGGCGGTCGCGCTCTTTGCCAAGGCCGGTCAGCGGGTGGACGGCGAGGTCGTCTACCTTGACCCCCAGTTCGTGCTTGAGCAGATCGCCAAGGTGCCACGCGAGTTCGACATCCAGGCACGCAATCCGGCCAACACGGTGCACATCGGCGGCGACCACATGGTGTTCAGCGCGGTCTACGGGTCGCCATTTGTCCGCCAGGGAAACGTCAGGCGCGACGCGACCCTGGAGGATTTCCACAACCTGTGCAAGCTGTCGCAGGCATTCCCGCAGCTCGACTCGGCGGGCGGGGTAATCTGCGAGCCGAATGACGCGCCGCTTGACTCACGCCACCTGGACATGGTGCGCGCACTCGGCACGCTGACCGACAAGATCTACATGGGCAACGTGGTCTCCGGGCCGAACGCGGCCGACACCATCGCGATGACCGAGATCCTGTTCGGCGGCGGCGCGGGCCGGGCGGCCGGGCGCGCGTCGATCGAGCGGACCCCCGCGGTTGTCTCGCTGGTCAACTGCAACTCGCCGCTGCGCTGGGACGACCGGATGCTCGACGCGCAGTTCGAGTACTGCGCGGCCAACCAGCCCGTGGTCCTTACCCCCTTCCTGCTCATGGGCGCGATGTCTCCCGTGACGATCCCCGCGGCACTTGCGCAGCAGCTCGCCGAGGCCTTCGCCGGGATCGCGCTCGCCCAGCTGATCAGGCCCGGCTGCCCGGTGATCTTCGGGTCGTTCCTGTCCAACATCGACATGCAGTCGGGTTCGCCGTCCTTCGGCACGCCCGAGTCGGCCATCGGGCTGCTGTGCACCGGGCAGCTGGCGCGGCATTACGGGCTGCCCTTCCGCACCGGCGGCGGGCTCAACTCGTCGCAGACGGCCGACGCGCAGGCCGCCTACGAGGGGCTGATGACGCTGCTGCCGACGTTCCTGGCCGGCACGAACTTCGTCATGCACGCGGCCGGGTGGCTCGAGGGCGGGCTGGTGAGCTGCTACGAGAAGTTCATCATCGACATCGAGTTGCTGCGCGAGCTCCAGGTCGAGTTCACCCCGTTGGAGATTACCGAGGAGTCCCTCGCGTTCGGCGCGCACGTGGAGGTCGGACACGGCGGGCACTTCCTTGGCGCGGCCCACACGATGGAGCGCTTCAGGGACTGCTTCTACCGGCCGCTGCTCTCTTCCACCGCGAACTTTGAGCGGTGGCAGCGGTACGGCGGCAAGGACACGACCGAGCGGGCCGGCGAGATCTGGCGAGCGACTCTCGACGCCTACGAACCGCCGCCGCTCGATGACGCCATCCGCGCGGAGCTTGACGACTACGTGACCCGCCGACGCCGCGAGCTAGGCGACTGAGGCCTCCCTGGAAGCCTGCGTCCCGCTGCCCCGGGACAAGCCCGCCACGCCGTTAGGCCCGCCATGCCCGTTATGGGCGACATTTCACCATCTGCGGCCGGATTAACCGGTAAATTTTTTTCAACATGTAAATAAAGCTCTCGCCACGCGTACTTTTCCTTCACGATAAAAAAAGTCTTCACGTTGAACGGAATTTACATGTTAACCGCGGGCTGGCAAAACGGGCGGAGGATAACAGCCGTCACACCTGACCCAGCCCTCGCTGCACTGGTCTGCGGCGACCGTGACGCTACGTGCCAGAAGCATTACGAGATCCTTACCCCCGCCTTTATTCTCATCAATGCCTGCCTGCTTAATGCCAATGTAAGGAGCGTAACAATCCGATAAATGCCCTGGCGGCCATAGAGGGCGGCATGAGACTGAAGGAGCTCGCATGTTCCATCAGCAGGGTTCGGGTTATCGGCGTTCGGGTCCTCGGCGTTCGGGTTATCGGCGGGGCACAGCGCAGACGACGGGCTGGCCCATCTGGCTGGCCGTTCTTGCCGGGTGCGGGGCGGCGGTGCTCGCGGTCCACCTGGTGACCGCGCCGCAGTCGCTGAACGCGGCCGACTCGTCCTGGGACAGGGCATGGGCCCAGAGCACGACCCGAGACGGGGCGGGGCACCACGGGTACGGCCGCGGCGGGTACACGATGATGCCCCACGCCACCGAGGCCGCGGCCGCGACGACCATGAACTGGTCCGGCTACGCGGCGACGGGGACGGCCGGCGCCTTCACCAGCGTGTCGAGTTCCTGGGCGCAGCCGGCCGTCACGTGCGGCGCCGCGGACACCTTCTCCAGCTTCTGGGTCGGGCTCGACGGCATCGGCACGCCGACGATCGAGCAGACCGGCACCGAGGCCGACTGCTCCGGCGGCGCCGCGGTCTACTCGGGCTGGTACGAGATCTTCCCGGCCGCCCCCGTGTTCTACAACGAACCCGTCCAGCCGGGAGACGCGATGAGCGCCTCCGTCGTCTCGAACGGCGGCGGTTCGTTCACCCTCACGCTGACCGACGCGACCCAAGGCTGGAACCAGGCCACGAGCCAGACGGTTCCCGGCGCCGAACTCGCGTCCGCTGAGGTCATCGCCGAGGCGCCGAGCGGCCAGGCCGTCCTGCCGCTGGCCGACTTCGGCACGGTGAACTTCACCGACGCGACCGCCAACGGCCAGGCGATCGGCAACGACAACCCCGTGGCCCTCACGCTGGTGTCCGGCGACGGCACCACCGAGGCGACGCCTTCGGCGCTCACCGGTGGAACCGGCTTCAGTGTCACCTGGGACAGCAGCGGCAGCATCGCGACCACGGCCGAGGGCGGCACGGGCACCGGACCCACGGGCACGGGCACCGGCACCGGAGCCACCGGCACCAGCACCAGCACCAGCACCAGCACCAGCACCAGCACCAGCGGTACGGCAGCCGGCCGCCACCATCATCACCACAACGACCCGGGCCAGGGCTAGACTCGCCCGTCGCCGTAGCCCCACGGTCCCCTCAGGTTACCTCAGGTCACCGTGGCGCGGGCTTGGCGACGGATCTGCCTACCCCCCTTTGTTGCCGACCACAATGACAGGAACGGAAGCCTTTGTATTACTAAATCCATGCTCAGCGGCCGATGTATCGTGGGTGATATGAGCAAGTCGCAGACCGACGGTCTTCAGTTCGTCCTGACGCTGTCCTGCCCGGACAAGCCCGGGATCGTCTACGCGGTGTCGAGTTTCCTCGTGCAGCACTCCGCGAACATTATCGACAGCCAGCAGTACGGCGAGCCCGACGGCGGCCTGTTCTTCATGCGCGTGCACTTCTCCGTGCCGCAGCCCGGCAAGCCCGTCGCCGAACTTGAGCGCGACTTCACGTGGGTGGCCGAGGCCTTCCACATGAGCTGGCAGCTGCACGACAAGTCCGAGCGGATCAAGACCCTGCTGATGGTGTCCCAGCTGGGCCACTGCCTCAACGACCTGCTGTTCCGCTGGTCGGCGGGCTCGCTCCCGGTCGACATCACCGGGGTGGTCTCCAACCACGAGGTCTTCCGCGGCCTCACCGAGTCCTACCAGCTGCCGTTCCACTACATCCCGGTGACGAAGGACAGCAAGCCGGCCGCCGAGGCCAAGCTCATGTCGATCATCGACGAGACGGACACCGAACTGATCGTGCTCGCCCGCTACATGCAGATCCTGTCTTCCGAGGTGTGCAAGCGGGTTGAGGGCCGGATGATCAACATCCACCACTCGTTCCTGCCCTCGTTCAAGGGCGCCAAGCCGTACCACCAGGCGCACGCCAAGGGCGTGAAGCTGGTCGGCGCGACGGCCCACTACGTGACGCCCGACCTCGACGAGGGCCCGATCATCGAGCAGGGCCTGATGCGGGTTGACCACTCCTACTCGCCGGAGCGCCTGGTCGAGGCCGGCCGGGACGTGGAGGCCCAGGTGCTCGCCCGCGCGGTCACCTGGCACGCCGAGCACCGCGTCCTGCTGAACGGCAACCGCACCGTCGTGCTTGGGGGTTGAGTTCGCCAGGACCGTTACCGGCGACCCGTTCCTGAGTCGAGATATGGCGCGATACCGTTGAGTCGTGACTGATCGGGTTGTGGCGGTACGCGGCGTGCGCATGGCGTACGGCAGCGTCGTCGTCCTCGAGGACATCGACCTCACCGTGGCCGCGCGCGAGGTCGTCGCCCTGACCGGGGTCAACGGCGTCGGCAAGTCGACGCTGCTGTCCTGCCTCGCGGGCTTCCTCAGTCCGGCCGAAGGCACGGTGTCCGTCCTCGGCGGGCCGCCGCGCGACAACCAGGAGTTCTGGCGGTCGGTCGCCATCGTCGCCGAGCAGCCGACCTGGTACCCGGGGCTGACCGTACGCGAACTGCTTGAGCTTGTGCCGATGACCCACCGGCCGGTGCGCGGCTGGTGCCTGCCCGCCGACGAGCTCGTCGAGATCTTCGGGCTGTCCGCCCGGGCGGACGCCAGCCCGCTGAGCCTGTCCTCCGGGCAGCGGCAGCGGCTGTCGCTCGCGGCGGCGCTCGCCCGCCCGAGCAGGCTGCTGCTGCTTGACGAGCCCGAGCAGTCGCTCGACGCCGGCTTCAGGCACGAGCTTGCGGCGCTCCTGCGCGATCAGTACACGGCCAGCGGCGGCACGGTCGTGATGGCGACCCACGATCTCGAGTTCGCGATGGCCGCCGGGGCGCGCATCGTCCCGCTCAGCGAGGGCAGGATCGCGGCGGAAGCCGACGACGAGGCCGACGAGGCCGACGAGCCCGAGGACGTCACGGCGGACGACGGCATCACCGGGTCCGTCTCTTGACCGCCCAACTGGTCGCCGTCACCGACGACGCTCCGCCCCGCGTGGCGACCGTCCGGGCGTTCATCGGCAGGCACCGCCGCCGGACCTGGCTTGACTGGTACGCCACGGGCTTCGCGCTGCTGATCGCGGGCATCTACCTGGCCGATATCCTCGCCAGCCCGCTCAGCAGGCTCGATGGCCAGGCCAGCCAGGCGGCCGCCACCCACACGGCCGCCCTCCAGGCGGTCACCGGCGCCGGCCTCGTGATCGGCGCGGGGGCGGGACTGCTGCTGCTCGCGCAGGCGCTCGGCCCGCTCGTGCTTTCCCCGGCCGACTCGTCCTGGCTGTTGCTCACGCCGCTGAGCAGACGCGGCATCCTGCGCCGGCCGGCGCTGAGCGCCGCCGTCGGCGCGACGCTGGCCGGCGCACTGCTCGGCGTGCTCGCCCTCGCGATGGCCGGCCCGTACCTGCGCAGGGCCTCGATAAACACGGGGGGCGGCTCGCTGCCAGGATCCTGGCTCGCGCTTTCCGCCGTGGCCGGCGCCGGCTGTTGCCTGGCCGCGCTCGCGGGCGAAGCCATCGCGCAGCCCGGGAAGCGTGCCCGTGCCCTGGTCCGCGCCGCCTGCGCCGCGATCGCCGCCCTCGCGCTTGCGGGCGCACTGGCCGGCCAGGGGTCGGCCGCCGTGATCCGGGCCGTCACCGCCGTGTTCGGCGGGCTGACCACGGCAGACTTCACCACCGCGGCGCTCGCCGCGGTCGCCCTGGCCTGCCTCGCCTGGCTGTTCGCGTGGCGGGCGATGGCCGACTTCCCCGCCGCCGCGCTGCGGTCCGACTCGACGCGCTCCGGGCGGACGCTGCTCGCCGCCGGGGTACTCAACTTCTCCTTGCTGTTCTGGATCGCCGAGGACAACCACTGGCGCGGGCGGCTGCTGCGGTCACGGCCCTGGCCCACACTGCCCCCGGCCATGGCGCTCGCGTGGGCGGACTGGCGCCGTGTGGGCCGCAGGCCAGGGCCGCTCATCGTCGTCACGGTCGCCTCCGTTTTCCCCGCGCTGCTCGGCGCGGCCTTTACCGGCCGGGCCCACGGCTACCTCATCGCGGCGGGCCTGCTGGCCGGCGCGATGGCGGCCGGGTTGCAAGGGACCACGGGGGCCAGGCGCGACATGGACAGCGGCACGCTGCGCCGGCTGCTCGGCGTCGGCCCGGGCCAGGTCCTCGTCGCCCGGGCGGTGCTGCCCGCCCTGCTCAGCACGGCCTGGCTGGCGCTCGCGCTCACCGTGCTCTGCGCCCTCGGCGTGCTCGGCGGCTGGTGGTGGCCGCTGCTCGCCCTCGCGGGCCCCGGCGTCGCGGCCGGCGTACTGCGGCTGGCCCGCACCGCGCCGGTCAACCCGGCAGACCGTGGTCCCGACTTGCCCACGGGCAACACACCGCCCTGGATGATCTCCCGCTACTTCAGCATCGCCGTCGCCGCGATCGGCAGCTACCCGCTGCTCACCGCGGTGATCCACGGCCACGCGAGCGCGGCCAAGGTCGGCAGCCAGTTCCTCGTGTCCGCGGTCGTGCTCGGGATCTACCTGATGATCGCGTCGGCGACCGGCCGCTGAGGCCGTGCTTCCCCCTCCCCTGATTATGTGATATCAATCTGATATGACTTCGGAGCTTGAGATCGACGGGCTGCGCCGTCGGTACGGCACCGTCACCGCGCTCGACGGGCTGACGTTCAGCGTTCCGGCCGGGCAGGTCTTCGGCTTCCTCGGCCCGAACGGCGCGGGCAAGACCACCACCATGCGCGCCATCTTCGGCGTCACGGGCCTGGACGCGGGCGAGATCCGGTGGCGCGGCAGGCCGGTCGACGAGGCCGCCCGCCGTACCTTCGGTTACATGCCTGAGGAACGCGGCCTCTACCCCGCCATGCCGCTGTTCGACCAGGTCGAGTACTTCGCGCGGCTGCACGGCATGGACGGGGCCGCCGCCGAGAAGGCCGCATGGCACTGGATCGACCGGCTTGGCCTGTCCGGCCGGGGGCGGACCAGGATCGACGCGCTCTCGCACGGTAACCAGCAGCGCGCGCAACTCGCCGTCGCGCTGGTCCACGATCCCGAGCTGCTCGTCCTTGACGAGCCGTTCTCCGGCCTCGACCCGGGCGGCATCGACGACATGAGCTCGATACTCGCCGAGCGCGCGGCGGCTGGTGTCACCGTGCTGTTCTCCAGCCACCAGCTAGACCTGGTCGAGGACATCTGCGAGGCCGTGGCGATCATCTACCGCGGCCGCCTCGTCGGGTCGGGCCTGGTGGCCGACCTGCGCCGCGGCGACCGCCCGAGGCTCGCGGTCCGGGTCGCCGGCGACAGGACCGGCGCCTGGTCGGCGGGCCTGAGCCCGTCAACGGGCGCGGTGGAATCGGTAAAAGCGGATGGCACGGTGGAGATATCCCTAACGACTTCGGCCGACTCCCAGGAGATCCTGGATCTCGCCCGGGCGGCCGGCCCCGTCGAGCACTTCGCCTACGAGGACCGGTCGCTCTCCGAGGTCTTCCGCGCGGCGACCGGGGCCTCCGTCGGGCAGGCCGAGGCCGAGCACGCGGCGGCGAGCAGGACCGCCGGGGCAACGACGGGAGCGGGGCTATGAGCGCGGGCACGCGGAGCCCCGACGCGGGCACGAGCGGCCGGCGAAGCGGGGCCCGGCCCACCCGGTCGTGGCAGTTGACCTGGCTGATCGCCCGCAGGGAGATCCGGCTCAGGGCCAAGGCGCGGGTCTTCGTGATCACGTCGGTCATCCTGCTGCTCGCCGTCGCGCTCGCCGTGGCGCTGCCGGCGATCCTGTCGGGCAAGAACAAGGCGGACCGGATCGGCGTCGTGGGCGGTACGACGACCACGATCACCAGCCTTATCACCGAGGCCGGGCGGGCATCGGGCGGGCAGGCGGTCGCGGTCTCCGAGCCGAGCCTGGCCTCGGCGGAGGCGGCGCTGCGCAGCGGCGACTTGAGCGCCGTCCTCGTCCCCAACCAGGAGATCGTTGTCAACCAGGTACCGCTGGGCGGCGTGACCGGTCCGGTCGCGACGCTCCAGCAACTCGCCGGGCTCGCGAAGCTGATCCAGACGGTGCCGGGCGCGGCCCAGGCGGTGGCGCACGGCGTCGCGCTGCCGGTGCGCGGCCTCGAGGCGCCCAAGGCGTCGCTGTCATCCCGGCTGACGGGGCTGTTCACCGTGATCATCGTCTGGATCCTGATCAGCACGTACGGGTCGCAGATCGCGCTCGGCATCGGCGAGGAGAAATCCAGCCGGGTGGTCGAGGTACTGCTGTCCTCGGTTCGCCCTTTTCAACTGCTGATCGGCAAGGTGCTCGGCATCGGCCTGCTCGCCATCGGCCAGGCGGCGGCGATGGTCGTGGTGTTCGTCATCGCCGGCTTCGCATCCGGGTCGAGCCTCGTCCACGGCGCCACGCTCGGCGTCGTCATCGCGGGCGGGGTGTTCATCGTCCTCGGGTACGCGTTCTATTGCACCGCGTTCGCGGCGGCCGGCTCGCTGGTGTCACGGCAGTCGGACGTGAACTCGACGATCTTGCCGGTGCAACTCCCGCTGATCCTCGCGTACGCGCTGTCCTACACGGTGATCTACGCCAACGGTGCCAACACGTTCTACCACGTGCTCGGCTTCCTGCCGCCGACCGCCCCGATCGCCATGACCGTCCTGTACGCGGCGGGCGACGTCCCCGTATGGCAAGTCGCGGTCGCAGCGGCGCTGACCGCGGCGGGCACGGTGTGGATGGCCAGGATCGCGGTGCGGATCTACGCGAACTCCATACTCAAGACCGGCCCGCGCATCAGCTTCCGCCAGGCCATCAAGGAGAGCAGGAACGCCGCGTTATCGCGCGCGCCCGCGTCGGCCTTTCGACCAGGATGAATGACAATTCAACGACCTTTGGTTAGGGTCGTCGCATATGACCATTTCGAACGGCGGCGCTCAGGCGGGTAACCCGGAACCAGAGCGGCGGCGTTCGAGCCTGCGGCGGTCTTTTCAGTCACTTGAGTCGCCCGCGTACCGGGCCTGGTTCGGCAGTCAGGTCCTGTCCGCGTCGGGGACGATGACCCAGACGGTGGCGCTGTCGTGGTTCCTGCTGCGACTGACCGGCAACAGCATCGACCTGGGGCTGATGGGCACATTCACCTTCCTGCCGGTCATGGTGCTTGGCCCGCACGCCGGGGCCCTCGTCGACCGGGTCGACCGGCGCAAGCTCCTGATCGTGACCCAGGTGACGTTCGCTGTCCTCGCCGCGGCCGCCGCCGCGATCATCGCCTCCGGTGTCGCCACGGCGTGGATGCTGTTCCTGATCACGCTGCTGAACGGGATGGTGTTCGGGCCCGACCAGACCGCGCGTCAGGTCTACGTGGTCGACCTGGTGGGCGCGGAGCGGCTGGCTTCGGCGGTGGGCCTGTACGAGATCATCCTCAACGTGTCCCGGGTGGCCGGGCCGGCGCTCGGCGGTGCGCTCCTGGCCACCGTCGGGGTGGCCGCCTGCTGCGCGGTCAACGCGGCCTCCTACGTGATACCACTATTCGTTCTGCTGAAATACAAGCCGGCATATGCGCGGGCGGGAACCGCCGAGACTACGGACCGTAAGTCGCGGCCTTCGGTTTCACTGCGCGACGGGATCAGGTACGCGTGGGGCCACGGGCCGATCCGGGTCTGCGTCGGCCTGGCGGCGGCCTCGGGGCTGCTGTTCAACATGGGCGTGGCGCTGCCGGTGCTTGCCACGCACGTCTTCCACCTGGGCGGCGGCGGGTACGGGCTGATGATGTCGGTGTTCGGAATCGGCGCGCTCCCCGGGGCGCTGCTGGCCGCGGGGGGAGACGACCGCCCGACCGGACGCCGGGTCGGCGTCCTCGCCCTGGCGACCGCGACCGCGATCACCGCGACCGCGGTCGCGCCCACGCTCTGGCTCGCCCTGATCGGCCTCGCGGCGGTCGGCCTGCTCTCGATCTGGTTCATCGCCGCGGCTAACACGCTGGTCCAACTCGCCTCGGGCGACGGGATGCGCGGCCGCATGATGGGGCTGTGGACCATGGCACTGCCTGGCGCCCAGGTCGTCACCGGGCCGGTCGCGGGCTGGGTGACGCAGGACGTCGGTCCCCGGGAGGGATTCGCGCTGCCCGCCATGGCGCTCGCCGCGATCGCCGGGACCGGCTGGCGGGCGCTGACCGCAAGCGTCGCCGAGGCCAGGGTCTCCGCCGCGCCCGCCGTCGAAGCCGGCGCCGGCTAGCACAAAGACCGGCCGGCCGCGGTCGTCGCGGTCCGGCCCTCGCACCGTTCACCGCAGAAGGGTTACCAGCATGACCGTTATCGGGAGTTCCGACCTCGACGTGTTCCCGCTCGGGCTCGGCGGCAACACGTTCGGCTGGACGTCGGACCGGGAGACATCGTTCGCCGTGCTCGACGCCTACGTCGCGGGCGGCGGCAACTTCATCGACACCGCCGACTCCTACAGCGCCTGGGTGCCGGGTAACCAGGGCGGCGAGTCGGAGACGATCATCGGCGAGTGGACCGCGGCGCGCGGCAACCGTGACTCGGTGATCATCGCGACCAAGGTGGACCGGCATCCGCGGTTCCGCGGGCTTTCCCGGTCGAACGTGCTCGCCGCAGCCGACGCGTCGCTGTCCCGGCTGCGGACCGACCGCATCGACCTCTACTACGTGCACTACGACGAGCCGGAGGTGCCGGTCGCCGAGGCGGCGGGCGTGTTCAGCGAACTGCGGAAGGCGGGGAAGATTCGCCACGTCGGCCTCTCCAACATCACCGCCCCCCGGCTGCGCGAGTGGTTCGCCGTCTCCGCCGCCGAAGGGTACGCGCCGCCGGTGGCGCTCCAGCCGCACTACAACCTCGTGGAGCGGGCCGCCTACGAGGCCTCGCTCGCGCCCGTCGCGGCCGAGTTCGGCCTCGGCGTGCTTCCCTACTACGCGCTCGCGAGCGGCTTCCTCGCCGGGAAGTACCGCACCGCGTCGGATCACGCGGGCGCGGCGCGGCAGCCGGGCGCTACGCGCTACCTGGCCAGCCCCGCCGGCCCGGCGGTGCTCGCGGCGCTCGACGCGATCTGCGCCGAGCGGGGCGTCGCCCCCGCCACCGTGGCGCTCGCCTGGCTGCGCGGCAGGCCTAACGTGGTCGCCCCGCTGGCCTCGGCCCGGACGGTGGACCAGCTGCCCGCGCTGCTCGCCGCCGCGACCCTGGACCTGTCCGCCGCGGAGACCGAGGCGCTGGACGAGGCGTCGGCCGGGTAGCCGCCCGCGCGTGACGATGGCGGATGGTTTTCCACCGGGCGTGTGGAAAACCATCCGCCATCTTTGGTTTTACCGTCGGTTAGGCGGTCGCGTCGTCGAAGTAGTGGCCGTGGGTGAGGTCGTCGAGCAGGCCCTCGTGGGCCGGCTCCCAGGACAGGAGCTGCCTGGTGCGGGTGCTCGACGTCCAGTTGTCGACCCCGACGAAGTTGCCGAGGAAGCCGAAGTGCTCGCCCGCGTCCTGCGCGTCGATGCCCGTCACCGGCAGGTTCAGGCGGCGGCCGATGACCTGCGCGATCTCGCGGAACGGCACGCCCTCGTCGGCGACGCCGTGCAGCCGCGAGCCGGCCGGGGCCGACTCAAGCGCCAGCCGGTACAGGTGCGCGGCGTCGAGGGTGTGCACCGAGGGCCAGCGGTTCGCGCCGTCGCCGACGTAGGCGGACACGCCCTTGGCGCGGGCGATGCCGATCAGGGCGTGGGTGAAGCCATGATGATCGAGCGAGCTGTGCACGATCGGCGACAGGCGGATGAGTGACGAGCGGACGCCGCGCTCGGCGAAGCCGGCCACCGTGTTCTCCGCTTCCACGCGCGGGCCGCTGGTGAGCACGTCGTCCTCGGTGCCGGGGCGGCCCTGGATGCCGGACAACGCGAGCATCAGCGTGCCCCCGGTGCCGACGAATGGCTTGCCCGAGCCGTCAAGCGCGGCCCCGAACGCCTCGATGACCTTGAGGTCGTCGGCGATCGCGCTCAGGTAGTCGCCCGAGGCCATCGCCTCGTGCTTGAAGGCCAGGTGAACGACGCCGTCGGCCGTCTTGGCGGCCGCCTGCAAGCCGTCGAGGTCGTCCAGGTCGCCGCGCCAGACCTGCGCCCCGGCTGCCTCAAGGATAGCGGCGGAGCGGTCGGAGCGGGCGAGGCCAAGCACCTCGTGGCCGTTGCCGATGAGCTCGGGGACGAGGGCGGAGCCGATGTGCCCGGACGCGCCGGTGATGAATACACGCATGTCGTTGACTCCCTGCGAGGGTGATGACAGCAACTGACATCACTCAGCATAGCACCACTATGTCAGTGACTGCCATCACGGTAGAATCGGGCTTATGACCCGATGGGAGCCAAACGCGAGCGGCCGGCTGCAACGGGCCGCGCTTGAGCTCTACAGCGAGCGCGGGTACGACCAGACCACGGTCGCGGAGATCGCCAAGCGGGCGGGGCTCACCGAGCGGACGTTCTTCCGGTACTTCGCCGACAAGCGCGAGGTGCTGTTCCACGGCACCGGCCTGCTCCAGGAGCGGCTGGTTGAGGGGATAAGCTCCGCACCGGAGGGGTTGTCGCCGCTTGACGTGGTCGGCGCGGCGCTCGAGGGCGCCGCCGCACCGTTCGACGAGGCGGGCGACTTCCCGCGGCGGCGGCAGGCCATCATCAACGCGAACCCGGAGCTTCAGGAGCGCGAACTGATCAAGCTCGCGGCCCTGTCGGCGGCGCTGGCCGACGCGCTGCGCAAGCGCGGCGTGGCCGACCCGGCCGCGGACCTGGCCGCCGAGGCGGGCATCGCCGTCTTCAAGGTCGCCTTCAAGCGCTGGATCGGCGGGACCGGTGATTCCGGCGACGCAAGCATGGCACGGCTCACGCGGCAGTCGCTGGCCGAGTTGAAGTCGATCGCCGAGGGCTGATCGCCGGCGGGCCCCCGGCCGATCGCCTGCGGGTCAGATGAAGGCGCTGACGCCGGTCTCGGCCCGGCCGATGAGGAGCTTCTGTATCTGGCTGGTGCCCTCGTAGAGCGTCATCACGCGGGCGTCGCGCATGAACTTCTGCACGGGGTACTCATCGATGTAGCCGTAGCCGCCGAACGCCTGGATCGCGCCGCGAGGCGTCGGTATCGACCGAGATCTCGGCGATCATGTCCTGGATCAGCTGGAATCCGGCCAGCGGCCGCCCGAACTGGGTCCGGCTGCCCGCGTACTCGACGACCGCCTCCAGGCAGGCCTGGCTGATGCCAGTGCAGCCGGCGGCCACCGATACCCGGCCCGTGTCCAGGGAGTGCTTGGCGATCTTGAAGCCCGCGCCCTCGTCGCCGAGCATGGCGCTTGGCGGCACGCGGACGTCGGTGAAGGCCAGCTCGGACGTCACCTGGCCACGGAGCCCGAGCTTGCCGATGATCGCGGTATCGACCGACTCGCGGCGGTCCCACTCGGCCCGGTACGGCACGACCTCCTTGTTGAGGAACTCGCGGGCAGCCTGCTTGAACCGGATTTGGTCCTCGGTCAGGGCAAAGTCCACGCCGCCGCCTCCTTCGCGATGCTTTTGTCAGTCCCATCTTGACTGCCCACTGGGGACGCGCATAGCCGGGCCGGCAGCGCCCGAAGTCGTTCAGGATAACTGGAGTTCTTCTCGTGCCTGCCGTGGAAGCCACACGGCGCCGGGCGCCGGCGGTTCGTACCGGCGTTTGACGTGGCCAACCAGGCGCGCCGCGCCCTGGTGGACGGTGTCGGCGCGCCAGACGAGCGACCAGGGGTACAGCGGCACCGGGTCGACGATGGGGAGGCGGACAAGCCCAAGGGCGCCCGGCCAGGCGACCCGGCTGCGCTCGCCGACGAGCGTCATGAGCGAGCGGGACGCCGCGATGGCGTCAAAGACCGACTCGCTACCGACCGCGTAGCCGGTGGGGTCGATGTCGAGGCCGAACGCTTCCGCGAAGTCATGAAAGTACGTCTCCCACTCGCTGCCGGCGACGATGCCTGGCACCCAGGCACGGTAGCGGGCTAGCTCGGCCGCCCGCACCGCGCGTGACCCGGCGAGCGGGTGCCGCACGCCGACGATGACCTGACCCGGCTCAAGGAACGCGTACGTCCGCGCGAGCGCCGGGTCGAGTTCGTTGTCCACGTCCCTGAGGTAGGCGTAGCCGGCGTCGATCTCTCCCGCCAGCAGGCTCTTGAACGTGCTCGCGGCGCCGCCGCCGATCACCATCTCGACGGCGACCGCCGGGTGCGCCTCGCAGAAGTCGCGCAGCAGGTCGACCGGCCCCAGGCCGCGGTTAAGCACGTCCACCCGCAGTGGCCGGGTTCCCGGCTGCACCGAGGCGAACGCCGCGCTCACCGCGGACAGGATCGCGCCGGCGTGGGACAGGAAGGTGCGCCCGTCCTGGGTGAGCGCGGCACCGGACGGCGTCCGCCGGAAGAGGGCGGTGCCAAGCTCGGCCTCCAGGGCAGCGATCCGCTTCGAGACGGCTTGCTGGCTGATGTCGAGGCGGTCGGCGGCGAGCTGGAACTGGCCATCCTCCGCGACCGCGACGAATGCCCTGACGGCTTCTATGTTCATGTCTTCCTTGTACAACGAAACGTTGTACCAACTCTCCTCTTCGTTGTTTGCTGCTGCGGAAACACACGGCTGTAATTGGCGGGTGCACATCCGAAGGTTGGTTAGTCGGTCGCTGGGGCGGCAGTTCGGCTGGCTGTGGGCAGCCTACGCGGTCAGCGCGTACGGGACCGGGTTCGGGTTCGGCGCCTTCCCGCTGATCGCGATCCGGGTGCTGCATTCCGGGACGGCCGAGGTGTCCGCGCTGTCGGCCTCGGCGCTGACGGTGGGTGCCGTGATCGCCGTGCCGCTGGGGCCGTGGGTGGAGTTCCGGCGCAAGCGGCCGGTCATGATGGCGATGGACCTCGCCAGGTTCGTCGCCCTGATGACGATCCCGGCCGCGTACGCGTTCGGCTGGCTGACCTTCGCGCAGCTCCTGCTCGTCTCCATCGTCGTGGCCGCGGCCAAGATCACGTTCAACGCGGCGAGCGGCGCGAACATCAAGTCCCTGGTGAAGCCGGAGGACCTGCTGATCGCCAACGGCCGGTTCGAGTCCACGAACTGGACCGCCATGGTGGTCGGGCCGTCGCTCGGCGGCGCGGCCGTCGGGCTGCTCGGCCCGGTGACGACCGTGATCGCCGACGGAGTTAGCTACCTGCTCTCTGCCTGCGGGATCGCGGCGATCGGCGGGCACGAGTCACCGCCCGAGCGGGCCCAGGCCTCGCGGCGCTCGGCCGGCGAGCTGTTTGACGGGTGGCGGCACCTGCTCAGCAGTGCGGCGCTGCGCCCGGTGTTCTTCAACAGCGTGCTGACCGGCGGACTGATCCTGGCGGTCGAGCCGCCGCTCGCCGTCCTGATGCTCGGGCAACTCGGTTTCGCGCCGTGGCAGTACACGCTGGGGTTCGGCCTGCCCTGCGTGGGCGGGCTCATCGGGTCGCGCCTGGCTCGCAGGCTCGTCGCCCGGTTCGGCGGGCACCGGATCATGCTGGTCTTCGGGATACTGCGGGCCTGCTGGCCGGTCGGGCTCGCGTTCGTGGAGCGCGGCACCGGCGGCCTCTTCCTGGTCATCGGCATCCAGTTCGGCCTGATCGTCTGCATGGGCGTGTACAACCCGGTGTACGCCACCTACCGGCTCAACCACACCGAGAAGCACCTCGTCTCCCGGGTGCTCGCGGCCTGGTCGGTGTCGAGCAGCCTCACCATCGCCGCCCTGACGGCGCTGTGGGGCGTGCTCGCCAGCCTGACCAGCCCGCGCATCGCGATCGCGGCCGCGGGCATCCTGCTGTTCGCCACCCCGCTTTTCCTGCTCTTCCTGCCGCGCCGCGACCAAGCACCGCCGCAAGACCTTGCCACGGCGTCTGCGCGCGTTAGCATGACGAGCTGAGGACGGAAACGCTTTGTTCACCGGCCGTCCCGACCGTCCCCGACCGTCTCGGCCGGGACGGGCCCGGCGGGCGAGGAGGCTTCAGGTGGCGGCGACGCTCAGGCTGGTACGTGAGGGCATCGGCATTGAGCTGTGGCGTGGCCGGTACGACGTCAGCGTCGACGGCCAGACTGTCGGCTCGCTCGAGCTCCACCAGTCATTCGAGGAACCGGTTGAGCCCGGGCCGCACACGCTGCGCGTCCAGCGCGGCCGCTACTCGAGCCCGACCCGCTCCTTCGACCTGTCCGACGGCGACACCGCCACTTTCCGCTGTCACGGCGCGAACATCTGGCCCCGCTTCGTCGCGTCGCTGGTGAAGCCGGACCTGGCGATCTCGCTTCGCCGGGAGTAGTTTCTCCAGGCATGACCGATCTCCCAGGCGCCCTTCCCGGCGCCCTTCCCGGCCTCGACCTTGTGCGACTCGGCACCTGGTTCGACGCCGCGTGCCCGGGCGAGATCGGCGGGCCGCTGCGGGGCGAGCTGATCGCCGGCGGTCGGTCCAACCTGACGTACGAGGTCAGCGACGGCACCCGGAGTTGGGTGGTGCGCCGCCCGCCGCTTGGGCACGTGCTCGCGACCGCGCACGACATGGAACGCGAGTACCGGGTCATCACCGCGCTGCGTGACACCAGCGTCCCCGTTCCGCTGACCTACGCCCTGTGCACCGATCCCGACGTGATCGGTGCGCCCTTCTACGTGATGTCAGCGGTCGACGGGGTCTCTTACCGGACGGCCGACCAACTGGCCGTGGTGGGGCCCGAGCGGGCTCGGGTCATCGCGGAGCGACTGGTTGGCACGCTGGCTGAGCTGCACGCGGTGGCGCCCGCCAAGGTCGGACTCGCCGACTTCGGCCGACCGGACGGCTTCCTCGCCCGGCAGGTGCGGCGCTGGAAGAAGCAACTGGACGCGTCGCGCAGCCGTCCCCTGGCGGGCATCGACGAACTGCACGCCCTGCTCGCCGTCGATCCGCCCGACGGGTCGCCGCCCGCGATCGTGCACGGCGACTACCGGCTTGACAACGTGCTCGTCGGCCCCGATGACCGGATCGCCGCCGTGGTGGACTGGGAGATGGCGACGCTTGGCGACCCGCTGACGGACGTGGGGCTGCTCATCGTGTACCAGCGGATGGACCGGCTCGCCGACGGGCCGATGGCCAGCGACGCGCCCGGCTATCCCAGCGTGCCGGAGGTGCTCGGCCTGTACGCCGCGGACAGCGGGCGCGACCTGTCCGACCTCGGCTTCTACATCGCCCTCGCGTCGTTCAAGGCGGCGGTGATCCTCGAGGGCATTCATTTCAGGTACGTCCACGGCCAGACGGTCGGTGAGGGGTTCGAGGAGATCGGCACGCTGGTCGAGCCCTTGATCGCGTCCGGACTGGCGGCAATTCGGAAGGACAGCTGATGGACTTCGCCTTCGACGCGCGGACCGAGGAATTGCGGGCCGGGCTGCTCGACTTCATGGACGCGGCGGTGTACCCGGCCGAACCGGTCTTCCACGAGCAGATCGCCGCGCTCGACAACCGCTGGGCCTGGACCAGCGTGCCGGTGCTCGGTGAATTGCGCGCGCAGGCCAGGTCCCGTGGGCTGTGGAACCTGTTCCTGCCGGGCGAGCACGGGGCCGGGCTGACGAACCTCCAGTACGCGCCGCTCGCGGAGGTCACCGGCAGAAGCCTGGCGCTGGCGCCGGTCGCGCTGAACTGCGCCGCGCCGGACACCGGCAACATGGAGGTGCTCGCGACGTTCGGCTCGCCCGAGCAGCAGAAGCGCTGGCTCCGGCCGCTGCTTGACGGGGAGATCCGCTCGTCGTTCGCCATGACCGAGCCCGACGTGGCCTCCTCCGACGCGACCAACATCGCCACGCGCATCGAACGCGACGGCGACGAGTACGTCATCAACGGCCGCAAGTGGTGGATCACCGGGGCGCTGAACCCGCAGGCGGAGATCTTCATCGTGATGGGCAAGACCGACCCGTCCGCCGCCAGGCACCGTCAGCAGTCCATGATCCTTGTCCCGCGGGACACTCCCGGGGTGTCGATCATCCGCGGCATGGAGATCTTCGGCTACGACGACCACGAGCACGGTGGTCACGCCGAGATCGTGTTCAGCGATGTCCGGGTCCCGGCGGCGAACCTGATCGCCGGCGAGGGCGACGGGTTCGCGATCGCGCAGGCCCGGCTGGGACCCGGCCGGATTCACCACTGCATGCGCTCGATCGGCCTGGCCGAACGGGCGATCGAGCTGATGTGCGCGCGGGCCGACGCGCGCGCGCCCTTCGGCAAGCCACTGGCCGAGCAGGGCGTGATCCGCGACTGGATCGCCGAGTCGCGCGTCCGCATCGAGCAGTTGCGGCTGCTCGTACTCAAGGCCGCCTGGCTGATGGACACGGTCGGCAACAAGGCGGCCCACACGGAAATCCAGGCCATTAAGATCGCGACGCCGGCGACCGTCGAGTGGATCATCGACAAGGCGATCCAGGTCCACGGCGCCGCCGGGCTGAGCCAGGACTTCCCGCTGGCCTCCGCGTTCGCGGGCATCCGCACGCTCCGCTTCGCCGACGGCCCGGACGAGGTACACAAGAACGCGCTGGCCCGCGCCGAGCTCAACCGCCAGCGCGCCCGCCGCGAGTAACCAGCCCGCCCGGGGGGCCGGTTTTACGCCTGCGTGCGGGCGCCGATGTCCGTCACCGCGTCGCAGGCGGTCGCGACCGGGTCCGCGGAGTTCACGTGCGTCGCGAGCGTGGTCAGCAGGGCGCGAAAGGCCACCTGTTCCTCAGGTGAGAGGCCGCCGAGGACGTGCTGCTCGGCCCGCGCGAAGCGCTCATCCAGGTCAGCCAGGACAGTCCGGCCGTGGTCGGTAGCCACGACGAGTCTGGCACGGCGGTCACCCGGATCCTGACGGCGCTCCACGAGGCCGGCCTTGACCAGGTCATCGAGCAGGTAGGTCATGACGGTCCGGTCAATGCCGAGCCGGGTCGCGAGCGCCGCCTGGCTGCCCGGCTCGTCCCGCGCGGCGGCGGTGAGGACCTGATGGCCGCGGTGGCCGCCGGGCAGGCCCTCGGTCACCGCATCGGCCGCCTTGACGTACCCGCGGAACACCACGGCCAGGCCCCAGCCAAGCTCGCCGGCGAGGCGGTCGGTCATCGCGCTCATGCTTCCCATGGTACGGCCATCCGCTGGACAACAGATAGTCTGCTATTAATATAATCTTTTATGCAGACGATCTCGCGGAAGGGCCGGCATGCCTGATTACGGTCACGACTTGCTGTTCGGCGTGTTCGTACCGCCGCTGGCGCAGCAGGCGAACGCGGTGCTCGCGCTGGCGCAGCGCGCCGACGAGGCCGGGCTGGACCTGGTCAGCGTTCAGGATCACCCGTACAACCCGCAGTTCCTTGACGCCTGGACGCTGCTCACCACGATCGCGGCGACGACGACCAGGGTCAGGGTGTTCCCGAACGTCGCGAACCTTCCGCTGCGGCCGCCTGCGATGCTCGCGCGGGAGGCGGCCACGCTTGACATCCTCTCCGGCGGGCGGGCCGAACTGGGGATTGGCACCGGCGCGTTCTGGGACGCGATCGAGGCGATGGGCGGGCCGCGGCGCTCGCCCGGCGAAGCCGTGGCGGCGCTGCGTGAGGCGATCGGCGTGATCCGCGCGCTCTGGACGCCGGGTCGCGGCGCGCGGCTCACCGGAGATCACTACTCACTGCACGGCGCGCGGCCCGGGCCGTTCCCGGTGCACGACATCGGGATCTGGGTCGGGTCGTACAAGGAGCGGATGCTCCGGCTCACCGGGGAGTTGGCGGACGGTTGGCTGCCAAGCTCGCCGTACGCGCCGCCCGAGCAACTCGCGGGAATGAACGCGATCATCGATGACGGCGCGGCCGACGCCGGCCGGGCGCCGCGCGACGTGCGCCGTCTGTACAACA
>Ga0335075_10003942_pt1 | contig 23310 bp, 23 predicted proteins | sample Lox_Sample_24_FD_206723 | JGI IMG/M metagenome (GOLD analysis project Ga0335075, IMG submission 206723) | Soil microbial communities from Loxahatchee National Wildlife Refuge, Florida, United States - Lox_Sample_2.4 | ecosystem: Environmental > Terrestrial > Soil > Wetlands | place: USA...
GTGGCCTTGAGCGGGGTTGAAACGGCTCTCGTCAGCTGAGCGCCGGCCGCCTCGCTCGCACGACCGACGTGTCAGGCGGGCTCTCCCGCAAACGCGCTGTAGTCCAGTCCGAAGTTGATCGCCGTCACCTGCTGGTCGTAGACCCAGGTCCGCGCGGGCGGTATCCAGGGCAGGTTCGCGGCGACCGCGTTCAGGAATGGCTGTGTCAACACCGTGGGGCTGCTGTTGGCGAGGACGGCGAAGAACACCGAGTGTTCCACGACCGGCATTGCGGCCACCAGCGCGGGCCAGTTGACGCTGTTGGGATCGGGGCCGCCTAACATGTGTATCAGTGATGCGCGACTCCAGGCGTGACCACCTTGACGGTAGAGAATGCCAAAGGCAGAGCAATTGGTCAGGTGCCTTGTGATGATCGCCGTCGAGCCTGCGTTCAGGGGGATGTTGGCCTGCTGGCACATGGGCACTGCGACGCTCGGTCCAGCCAGTTGAAGAGTGGCCGGGGGGCGATTTGGTTCCACGCCGGGTGGGCCTACCTGTAGATTCCACGACTGCGGGGCCGCCGCCGGTTGACCTACTTTGTACACGGGCATCGGGACCTCCTGTTGGTTGTGTGATCTGGCCAGACTCACGGTCTGCCTGGGACGACCGCGATAATCCTTGGGCGGCTGTCACCCTCGATCGACACGTCGAGCCAGGCTGACTCGCCGACGAGCTCCACGTGGCCGGGGTTGGGGAAGTCGACGCCACCGATTCGCAGCGCTTCGGCGCCGACGAGCGTCCCACGGTTGCTCGCGGCAAATGACGGGTCCAGTCCGACGCGCGCGATCGGATTGCGTGCAACGACGAACTCCACGATCCGACAGGAGAGCAGCCCTTCACGCCCGAAGAACGTTTCTCCGTCTGCGTATCGCGAGCCCAACGCCTTCGCGGGGCTCGCCCGAGCGAGCGCAATCAGGCCGGAGTCGGCCCAACCCCCCGGAACGACTACGACGCTCAACCAGTTCGCCGACAGCTCGACCGAGGTGATGGCCGACCCGCCGTCGGCCACCGTGGTAAACGAGGCGTCGAGCGCCGTCGAGTCCGTGACCCGCATCGACGCGCCGCTCGTCCCCAGCGTGACGGTCGCTGACCGCGCCGCTGACTTCACCACGGCGCGATCGAGGTCCGACGGCATCATCGACACCCACCATGCGAGCGACCACTGCAGGTGACCGCTCGCATCCATGAACTTCGTCCAGCCACCGGGTGTTGAACCTGACGACGGCGGGATGCCAAGCTGCTGAATCGCGTGTTTTGCTTCAGCCACCCGCGTGGCCGAAAACTTCGGCTTGACGGCTTCGAGAAAGCTCCGGTAGTTGCTGGCGAAGCTGCCGCCCGGCACGAACGGCGATCCACCGCCGCAGCAGGCGGGAACGATGTCGCAGAACTCCAGCTGCGAGGCGCTCGTTTGATCACTCGGCGGGGTCGGCCAGTCCCACAGCTGATTCGGCAGTAGTGGCTGCAGATGGGACGGTTCGGCCATCGGCTCGAGCGTCGCTCGGGCCGACACCGCTGCATGCGTCGCAGCACCGGGCGCGGCATGTGCAGCCCCAGGCGCCAGCACGGCGCCATTGTCTCTGGCCACTGAGAGCAGCCGGGCTGGATCGGTCGTCGCGGCGATCTCCAGTATCTCTGTCACGGCTGTCACCTATCCCGTTGCTGTCGGCCGCCCGCCACGCGGGAGGCGGGTCGCAGCGATCGCGCAAGGACGCTCCTATGGCTTGTTCACGCCGGGGAACGCGACGTCGACCCCGATAATGAGCGGATCGGTCGAAGTCGAACCGCCCTTGAAGGTCGTGTTCCCTTCGGTGTCGTGGGTGAAGGTTGATTCATGGCCACCCGAGCCGCCGAAGTGGAATGGTCCGATCCGCAAGCCGAGGCTGGCGTTGTACTTTTCGTGATGTTCTTCGAATGTTGCCTGGCTCATGGTGATCTCAAACGAAGGCTGGCACCGAACATGCTGTTCTGTCCGCCGCTGGGCGTCCAGGGAGAGTCAATGACCCAGCCGCTACCCGCCTGCGACTTTGCGAGATCGGACATGAAGCCGCCGTCATACCACGGCCCCGGAGAGACAGGCACGAGCGTCGAAGACTTCACGCTGATCAGGGCTTTGACGCTCTTGTCATTGGTCGTGAGGTCGAGCTTTTCCCATCCTCCGCCGGCGTCGATCCCCCAGAAGACGGCGTCGTAGCCGGCGGAGCCCCCAGCCCACGACTTGTTCAAGTCGCTCTGCTCGTCGCGCGCATCGAGTGTCACGGTGAATGCGCCTTGCGAGCCGCTTGTCAACTGTGCGCGCCACTGCTCGCCCGTCGTTCCGATGACGAATTCCGGGCGCCAGCGCACGACGCCACCCATGTCTTCGACCTTGGTCCAGCCGTCTGGGGCAGGCGCGCTGGCCGGTTCGCCGGCTGGTTTCTTCATCGCCCTCTGGGCTTCCCGCAGCGTCATGGGCTGTGCCGCTTCCTGCAATGAGCTGAGCTGTTCACTGGCCGCTTCGAGTGCATCTTCGGCTACCTTCTCGGCTTTGGCGTACGCTTTACCCGGACCGGCGAGCCACGCTTGTACCGTGGGATAACGTGCCTGGAAGACAGCGCCGCCGTTCTGCTTTGCCACGTTGTAGGCGCCGGTGGTGTTGGATTCAGCTTCGCTGAGGGCGCGAGCGCAGGCATTGACTTTGCTTTTCAGGTCCATCTGCGCTTTTTCCTGCCCAGGGCTGACCTTCCAGGTGATGTGCTGGAAGACCTGACCGTACGCGCTGTAGAAGGTGCCGTCCTGAGAGGCGTAGCTACCGATCGGCGACCAGTTGGGCATGCCGCTGACAATCTGATAGGCCTGCGCGTTGGTCTGGCCACCCGGAGCGACGCCAAACACGAAATCGATTGGGTCGCCCAGCATCTGAAAATATTGCAGGCCGGACCCGAGCTGCGATTTCAGGATCTGATCGTAGGTTTGGCTGAATAGGCTGTCGTTGAGCGTAGTCATGGGATCTCCAGCGGCGGGTGCGCGTTAGCGGTGACTAGGTGTCAGGACGTCGGCAGCCTTGGGCAGCATCGATCGCATCGCCCCTTGCTTTGAGACGAAGCAGTCGCTCTCCCGAGGCCTCGCTTCGGCCCTGATTTGATCGGCCAGCGTCCGGCGCTCTTACGCGGGATGGGGTCGATCATCTCCAGTAGAGCACGCGTGCAACGGCATGTCAAATAGTTGGAAACAATTTGCACATTAAAACGATACAGGGCGGCTCTTCCACGCCAGCTTCAACACGTAAACGCACCCTTCGCGCTGGCCGCTGTGCCCGCGCGCTGCGCAGCTCACAGCGAGCGCTGGTAGCGGGCGAAGGCCCTGGTGGCGAAGATCGCGCAGAGCACGGCGAGCGCGGCGAGCAGCGCGAAACGGCTGCCCACGAGCCCCCAGTCGATCTTCTGCATCGCGGCGGAGCGGCCGGCCTCGACCGCCCAGTTGACGGGGTTGAACTTCGCGACCGAGCGGATCCAGCTGGGGACGAGGTTCTGCTGCATGAGCGCGGAGGAGAGAAAGGTGAGCGGCAGGATCACCGCTGAGACCGCGCCGATCAGCGTCTCGCGCTGGCGGGTGAGGACGGCGAGGCCGTTGGACAGCGAGGCGAACGCGGCCCCCAGCAGGCCGGCGAGGAGCACGAGGATCAGCACGCCGCCGACGCCGCCCTTGTAGTCCGCCCCGAGCGCCCACGCGAGCAACACGATCACGGTTGTCTGGATGACGATCGTCAGCATCGCGTACACGACGGTGCCAGCGTTCAGCGCGCCGCGCCACACGGGCGAGACGAGCAGCCGGTCCATGACGCCGCCGTTGATGTCTTCGATGAAGCCCATCCCCGTCCACCCGGCAGAGGAGATCGCGAGCATCACGACGATGCCCGGCGTGAGGAAGTTGATGTAGGAGCCGCCGTGAAACCCAGGGATGCGCGTCACCGCCTTGAACAGCGCGCCAAACAGCAGCAGCCAGATGATCGGCTGCGTGAGCGTGATGCCCAGATATCCAGGCTGGCGCAAGAGCGCGCGCACGCCGCGCAGGCTCACCTGCCAGGTCTGTCTCGCGGCCGTCATGCCGCCACCTCCTCGTGCTCACTGTCGGCGCGGTGGAAGCTGCGCCCCGCGTGCTGCAGGTACACGTCATCGAGTGACGGGCGGGCGAGCGTGACGGAGGTCGCCTTCACGCCGTGGGCGTCGAGCGCCGCGAGCACGGCGGGAATCGCCGCGCTGCCGTCGCGCGCGCGAGCGCGCAGCGTGCGGCCCTCCAGCTTGACTTCGGTGAGATCGCTCACCCGCTCGAGCGCAACACGTGCGCCGGCGTCCTTGGAGTCGGCGAGCTCGACCTCGATCCGGTCGCCCCGCAGGTCGCTCTTGAGCTGCTCCGGTGGGCCTTCGACCACGATCCGGCCGCGGTCCACGATCGCCAGCTGGGAGGCGAGCCGGTCGGCCTCCTCCAGGTAGTGGGTGGTGAGCAGGATCGTCATCCGCTCCTCGCCGGCCAGCCGCTCGATCTCCCGCCACATCTGCGCGCGCGCCTCGGGATCGAGACCCGTCGTGGGCTCGTCGAGGAACAGGACCTGCGGGCGGTGGAGCAGACCCATCGCCACGTCCAGGCGCCGCTGCATGCCGCCGGAGTAGGTCTTGGCCTGGCGCTCGGCTGCGTCGGCGAGGCCAAAGCGCTCGAGCGACTGCGTGACCCGCGCGCGCAGCTGCGCGCCGACGATGCCGTGGAACTCGCCCTGCAGGACGAGGTTCTCGCGACCGGTTGCCTCCGGATCGGCTCCGTGCTTCTGGCCGACCACGCCGATCGCGCGGCGCACCGCGCACGGATCGGCGAGCACGTCGATGCCCGCGACCCGCGCGCTGCCGCTGTCCGGCTGCGTGAGCGTCGTCAGGACGCGGACGGTCGTGGACTTGCCGGCGCCGTTGGGGCCCAGCAGGCCAAAGATGGTGCCCGCTCGCACCGCCAGGCTCAGGCCGTCGAGTGCCCGGACGTCCGGGGGATAGGTCTTGATCAGCTCGTGTGCGTCGATTGCCAGCGCCATCGTTTCTCCCTGGTCGGCCACGCTAGGATGTCTTGAGTCTAAAATATCTTTAGCGTAAAGAGATCATAGTGTCAAGACATAAGCGTCAAGTATTCGAGGAGCTGATCGATGAGGTGCGGCGCTCGCAGGCCGCCACCGGCCGCTTCGACCAGGCGGTGGCCGACGCGCTTGGTCTCAACCGCACCGACATGCGCTGCCTGGACGTGCTCGAGCGCGAAGGATCGCTCACCGCCGGAGGGCTGGCGCAAGCGACGGGCCTCACGAGCGGCGCGATGACGACGGCGCTCGATCGCCTCGAGCGCGCCGGCTACGCACGGCGCGTGCGCGACGCAAGCGACCGGCGGCGCGTGCTCGTCGAGGTGACGCCGAAGGCGCGGCGCGAAGGGGGGCGGTTCTTCGGCGAGCACGAAGCCCTGTCCGAGCGCCTGTACCAACGCTACAGCGAGCAGCAGCTCGAACTGTTGCTCCAGTTCGTGCGCGAGGGGCGCGAATTCAACGAGGCGCACGCCGCGCAGGTCGAGCAGCAAAACCGCGAGCGCTATGCTCGCTGACATGCAGGTGACGCGTCGCGTTCCCGTTCAGCGGCGCAGTCGCGAGCGGGTCGAGGAGATCCTCCAGGCGGCGGCGGAGTTGCTGGCCGAAGGCGGGGTGGAGGCGCTCACCACGCGTTCGCTGGCCGCGCACACGGGCATCCCCGTGGCGAGCATCTACCGCTACTTCGACAACCGCGACGCGATCATCGCCGCGTACCTCGATCGCCAGCTCGCGGAGATCGACGCAGCGGTCACGGCAGCGTTGCTCGCGCTCGAGCAGGTCACGTTCCGCTCGCTGGCAGAGGCGGCGGCGCTGGCCCACATGCGCCACCACCAGGCTCACCCCGAGGGCGTGCCCGTGTGGTTCGGGGGCCGCATGAACGCTGCGGTGGTCGAGCGCGTGCGCGAGCTCGACGCCCGGCTCGCGTCCTCGCTGCGCTCGGCGGTCAGGGAGTCAGGGATGCTGGCCGGCGCCCCCGACTTCAGCGCCGAGCTGCTCGTGCGCCTGTTCGATCGCATGTTCGAGTTCGTCTTCCTCACCGAGCGCACGCCGGCCGAACGGGAGGCGATCGTGGCGATGTTCGTGGACATGGTGTGCACCTACATGGAGCGCTATGCCACGCCCATCGGCTTGGCGGGCATCTCCACGCAGGAGCTGGTGCGCGCCCTGGACGAGCAGCCGCCCGGCGGCTGAGCGCCGGCTCGCGCTGGCCGCGGATCTATGCGAACATACGTTCGCATGGGCAACCCACCGTTCAGGCCGCTGCGTGAGATCGAACACGAAGCTGACCGTGGCGACCTGCGCATGGCGGTGTCGCTCAGCAGGGACTACTCGCGTGAATGGGGTCATCCGATTCCGCTCGCGGTGGCGCTGCGGCTGCTGCCGCTGGTCGCGCAGCAGAGCCCGGTGGAGTACGACACGTGGGCGTTGCGCTGGCTGGCGCGGTGGATCACCGAGACGCCCGCAGCGACAATCGCGCGGGCGCTGGCAGCTGCGGTGGCGCTCGCCGACCTGCCCGACGACCCCGATGCGTTTGAGGTCTTGCGGGAGCTGTGTCGCTGGAATCCATGAGCGGCAGGCTGGCACGTGCAATGGGGACCCGGCTCGACTAGCTCCGGGTCCCCACGCACGTCGCACGAGGGTGTTGCACCTACTCATCGTGAAGCCTCGTGCGTCGCATGCCGTTTGCGCCTGGCGCGCCCGTCCGGCTACCGATACGGCGAGCGCGCAAGCCCGCACGGCGAGGCAAAGCTAGAGCACGCGCAGACGAATGTCAGCGTGTGTCTATAACCTCCGCGCCGGCGCGCGTCAGCTCACGCGGCGGATGCGGGGAACGCCTGTTGGGCCTTCCACTCGCGCAGGAACCTCGCCGTGTCAGCTCCCTCGAGCGGACGGGCAAACAGGAAGCCCTGTCCGCTGTCACAGCGCTCGTCCTGCAGCAGGCTGAGCTCGCGCGTCTGCTCGATCCCCTCGGCGAAGGTCTCGATCGACAGCGCCTTGCCGAGCTGTACCAGCGTGCGGATGATCGTCTCGCCCTCGTCGTTGTCGGTCATCTGCGTGATGAACGAGCGGTCGATCTTCAGCGCATCCACCGACAGACGCTGCAGGTGGGCCATCGAGGAGTAGCCGGTGCCGAAGTCGTCGATCGCGATACGTACGCCGAGCTGCTTGACGCTCGCCAGGCGCACGGCCGCCTGCTCGATGTCGCGCATGATCGCCGTCTCGGTGATCTCCAGCGTCAGGTAGTCGGGGTCCAGTCCGCTCGTGCGCAGCGCCAGCTCGACGTCGCGCACGAACGCGTCGCTGTCGAGCTGGCGCGCGGAGACGTTGACGGCGACGCCGATCGGATAGCCGGCGTTATGCCAGCAGACGCACTGGCGGCACGCCTCGCGCAGTACCCAGCGCCCGACGTCCACCACCAGTCCGGTCTCCTCCAACAGCGGGACGAAGTCGTTTGGCTGAACCAGGCCGCGTGTCGGGCTGCGCCAGCGGATCAGCGCCTCCATGCCCGTGGGGCTCATGTGCAGGAGGTCGAACGTCGGCTGGTAGACGAGCAAGAACTCGCTCTGTTCGAGCGCCACACGCAGGTCCATCTCGAGCTCCAGGCGCGACTGCACCGCCGAGTACATGCCCGATTCGAACACCACATAGCGATGGCGGCCGTCCCACTTGGCCTGATACATGGCGACGTCGGCGTCGCGCAGCAGTTCTTCGGCGCTTTCGCGGTCGCCGCCGGCGATGCCGATGCTCGCCGTCACCTTCAGCGGCGTGTGCGGGCAGCCCGCGAGCTTGAAGGGCAGGTCGAGCGCCTCCAGCAAGCGCTCGGCGATCAGCTCGGGGCCGGCGGCGAATGCGAGCTCGCTGGCGATCACCACGAACTCGTCGCCCCCCAGCCGCCCGACCGCGTCGGACTCGCGCACCACCGCCGTCAGCCGGTCGGCGACCGCCCGCAGCAGCTCGTCGCCGACCGCGTGGCCGAGCGAGTCGTTGATCGTCTTGAAGTTGTCCAGATCGATGAACAGCGCCGCCACCGGCGTCTGCTCGCGGCGGGCGCGCAGCATCAGCTGTTCGACGCGGTCGAGGATCAGCGTGCGGTTCGGCAGGCCCGTGAGCGAGTCGTGGGTGGCCAGGAACGCGAGCTCGCGCTGGCGGTGGGTGAGCTCCTCGTCGGTGCGCTGGCGCTCTGCCTCGAAGGACTCGCATACGCGCACGAGCGTGACGTTGAGGCTGCGCTGCAGCATCGCCAGCGCCTCGTCCAGCACCGCCGGGCGAATGTCCAGCTGGCGCGCACAGTCGCACACGATCTCGCGCGCCGCATCGCACCAGCGCAGGCAGCGCTTGGCCACCTCGTTCAGCGGCGCCGCGCGCTGCGCGGCGAGCTGGGCGAAGATCAGCCCTGCCTCCTGTCCGACCTCGCGGGCGGCCTCGACTCCCTCGCCGGACATCCAGCGCGCCACCGCAATCGTCGAGACCGTGCCCACGCGCGCGAAGCGCTCCTCGATGGCCGCCTCCAGCTGGCAGTTGGACGCCTGCGTGCGGCGCACCATCGCCGCGACCACGTCGTCGGTGCGGGCATTCACCGCCCGCCCGAGTTGACGCAGCTCTGTCTCCAGCGAGATCGGTCGTGCGCGCGACATTGACGAGCGGATCGGCAGCGACCGACGCCTGCTTGATCGCTTGACCGATCGAACGCTTGCGTTTGCTGAAGACAACGGCGGGGCGCGCCGCCGCGCTCAAGCCGCCGGGCTGTCCAGCGCGTGCGGCGCCGCCGCGCTCAAGCCGCCGGGCTGTCCAGCGCGTGCGGCGCCGCCGCGCTCGCGCCGTCAGCGTGCGCGACCACGCGTCCCAGCGCGTCGACCACCACGGGGTCGAACTGCGCGCCCGCGTGCGCCTGGAGCTCCGCGAGCGCCAGCCCGGTGGCCATCGCCCGACGGTATGGCCGGTTGGTGGTCATCGCGTTGAACGCGTCGCAGCAGGAGATGATGCGGGCCGCCAGCGGAATGTCCTCGCCGAACAGGCCGTCGGGATAGCCACCGCCGTCCCAGCGCTCGTGGTGGCAGCGCACGATCTGCCCGACCTGTCCCATGAAGCCGCCGACGCGCTCCAGCATCCGCTGGCCCTCCACCGTGTGCGTCTTGATGATCTCCCACTCCTCCGGATCGAGCTTGCCGGGCTTGTTGACGATCTCCTTGGGCACCGCGATCTTGCCGATGTCGTGCAGCAGCGCGCCGAACTCCAGCGTGCGCTGCGCATCTACATCCAGCCCCAGCTCCTGTGCCACGCCCAGCGCGAGGCGGACCACGTCCTTGCAGTGCTCGCCCGTGTACGTGTCGTCGGCCTCGACCACGTCGCCGAGCAGCAGCGCCGTGCCGCGGTAGGCGTCGTTGAGCTCGATCAGCTGCTCCAAGCGCGCGCGGCGCTCCTTGGAGAACCAGCGCAGGACCACGAACAGCGGCGCGATCAAGATCACCACCCACGGGCGTCCCACGGCGGCGATCGCGACCAGCAGCCCGAGCGGCGCTAGCGCGCAGTCGATCAGGTAGATCTTGCGCATCTCGGTGGCCATGTCAGCGAGCGTCAGGCCGCCGCGCAGGTGTTCCCAGGCGGCGTTCGCGCAGAAGTCGCATGCGAACTGGGCGAGCAGCGCGAGCACGAGCACGGCCCAGCGTCCGTCCGGGTGCCGGTCGTGCGCGAGCGTCAACACCAGCGCCGGCCCAAGCGCGAACCAGCTGTTGCCGGGGGCGGCCAGCAGGCGGTTGACCGGCGCGCGCCCGGCGAGGATCGCCGGCAGCATCCCGAGCGCGAGCGCGAGCGCGACCAGCAGCGGCACGAGCGAGCTCGGCACAGCGAAGATCATCGGCACGAACACCGCCTGCGTGGGCACCGTGAAGCCGCTGCCGATCTCCACGTGGATTTCGCTGGCGGCGGCCATCGCCACCACGAACAGCACCGCCACCGCCGGTGAGAGCCGCTGGTGATCGCCGGCGAACAGCGCCACCGCGACGGCGGCGGCCAGGAAGCCGGCGCCGATCGTGAGCGCGGCGCGGCGCTCGGTGTTGGCTATGCCCTGCGCGCGTACGGTAAAGGACGCGCGCAGGCGCTCCGATTCGCTGATAGCTCGAGCCGACATCTGCCTCTCTTCCGCGCCTATCGTCACGAACGCCCGGAAACGCAAGCGATTCACCAAGTCCACCCGACAAAACCCGATAATTGGAACTTGGCGGCCGGTTCTAACTCGCCGGCTCAAACAGGCGTCCGTTGTGCTTGCCAGCGCGGCCGCGGTGCCCGATCCTGCGCGGCGACCCCACAAACACGCTGCACAAGGCAAACCCACCGCGAGGTGGGGACGCAAAGCGAGAGGTCTCTAACACGAGATAGCTCAGCCGCCAGCTCACGCACGGAGGCTCCAGTGTTCTCGTTGACCGCACAGCTTGCACCCTTTCGACGCCTACTCACTCCGCGCCGCTCCGCGCTGGCGCTCGCGCTCGCACTGCCCGCGAGCCTGCTCTGCACGCTCTGCGCCGCCCCGGCGCAGGCCGCGCTGATCAGCACCGACGCTTGCAACGAAGCAGCGCTCTCGCAGCCCTTCCTGGCGTGGGGGGATGCGAACTCCTACGAGCTGGTCCCCGGCGGTGACTTCGCAGGCTCGCTCGAAGGCTGGACGCTCAGCGGCGGAGCCCAGCGCGTAGCCGGCGGCGAGCCCTACGACGTGGACGGCTCCGTCGGCAGCTACGCGCTGGAACTGCCCGCCGGCGGGAGCGCGCAGTCGCCATACACGTGCGTGGACGCCGCCTACCCGACGTTCCGCTTCTTCGCGCGCAACGAAAGCCTGCTGTCGACCATCGCCGTCGAGGTCGTCTACAAGACGCTGCTCGGACCCGTCGCGCTGCCGCTCGGCGCAGTCGCGTTGAGTAGCCAATGGGAGCCCACGCTGCCGATGCTCACCGGCTCGGTCGTCACCGGTGTGCTGTCGGGTGGCACCGCCGAGGTGGCGCTGCGCTTCACCGCGCTGACCGGCAGCTCGCGCATCGACGACGTGTTCGTCGATCCGCGCATGCACTGAGCCCTCACGAGCGGGTCGCTAGGCGGTGTAGGAGGCGCCGGCGGGTTCATCTTCGCGGCTTGCGGCCAGCAGTTCCAGCAGCTGCTGGCCGCTCGTGCCGCCGAGCACGCGCAGCCGGTGCAGGCGATAGGGGTCTTCGCCGGGGTGCGCCCACCCCGGCACCACGGTGGTCGAGCCGATGAAGCCGGCGGCCTTGACCGCCGCTTCCACGCTCGCGTCGTACTGTCCGGAGGGGTAGCAGAACCAGTTCACGGGCACGTGGTAGCGCTGCATGAGGATCTGGCGCGCGCTCGCCACCTGGTAGTGCAGCTGTTCTGCGTCCAGCGTGATCAGCGCCGCGTGGCTGATGCCCTGTGTGTCGAGCTCCCAACCGGCGGCCAACAGGCCGCGAAGCTGTCCCTGTCCGAGTCCCCCCTGCGATGGCGGCAGCCCGCTCAGCTGCAGGTTCTCATCGCCCACCCAGCCGAGTGCCCGCAGCACGGGCAGTGCCTGCGTGTACTGCGAGTTGTAGCCGTTGTCGAAGCTGAGCACCACCGGTTTGCCCGCCCCCAGCGGCACGCCCCGGCGCCAGTAGGCCTCCACCTGGTCGAGGGTCACAGCGTGCCAGCCGGCGCGCTTCAACGCGTGCATCTGTTCGGCGAACTCCGCCGGTTCTACGTACAGGCCGGGGAACGGCGCGCCCGCCGGCGGCGCGGCGATCACGTGGTACATGAGGATCGGCACAGGCTCCTGCCCAGGCGGTCCCGTCACCTGGGTGCTGGCGGTGCTGGTGCTGCTGCCGCTGCTGGTGCTGCCGCTGCCGCCGCTGGTGCTGCTGCTTCTGCTGCCGGTGGGCGACCGGGTGTTGCGGTGTCGACGGGCGGCGGCGCGTGCGCTTGTGTCTGCCACGCGCGCACCGTTATGGCCGGTTCCCGAGCTGGCGCCGGCGAGCACGACCGCGACGAGCACCGCGACCACGACCAGCACGATCGCCGCGCCGGCCAGGCGTCGCCGGCGTCGAACCGCACGCCGGCGCTCCTCGCGGCGCGCTTGCAGGAATGCGCTATCGATTGCCTACCACCTCGAAGCCCGACGGTAGCGACCCAGCCGGCGGTTGGCCAGCCCCGGCGGCTATTCGGTTTCCGGCCCCACCTGCTCGATGAACGCTGCCAGCGCGGCGACCTGCGCGGGGTGGGCGGCCAGGTGGAGGTGCGCCAGCGCCGCGAGCATCGGCGCCGCGCGATAAGCCGCGAGCTCGTTGGCCACCGGTTCCACCAGACCGGCGCGGATGAACGCTTCGTCCACCAGCACGCTGCGCCCGTCGCGCAGCGTCACACGATGGCCGGCAAAGCTTTCGAAGTTGGGCGCGCTGCCCGCCGTGCGTGCGCCCAGATGGCATGCGGTGCAGCCGTCGGTGACGATCAGGTGCGCGCCCCGCTCGATCAGCTTCTGCTCGTGCGTGGGCGCTTGCGTGACGTAGGCGGGCACGCTCGTCTGCGCCGAGGCGTGGACGCCTGACGGTTCGCCGGTGCCGGCGCCCGCGAGCACGAGCACGAGCGCGACGATCGCGAGCACCAGCGCAGCGGCGAGCACGCCGATGAGCACGCGGGTGCCCCGTGAATGCTGAGCAGGAGGCGCGCTCTGCGGCGTGTCACCCATCACGTTTGCAGCGGCACGACCGGCCCGTGAGCGGCGACGCTGACAGGCGTTCCCGCCGGCAGCGCCTGCGCGCCGCTCACGCGGGCGAGCAGCAGCTGCGCATCCGCGCCGTCCTGCGCGCGGATGTGCAGCAGCGCGTCGTGCCCGTAGTAGCGGCACTGCTCGACCAGTCCACGCACACCGACCGGTGCCGGCTCGTGCGCCGCGCCCTCGCCGAGCGCGCGCACGTCGAGCTGCTCGGGACGGACCATCACGCTCCCCGCGCGCGAGCCGGGCAGCGACTGCCCAGCTGGCGCGTCTGCGTCGGCGCGCAGCGGCAGCGCGCCCAGCCGCGTGCGCGCGGTGTCACGCTCGAGCTGCGCGTCGATCACGTTGACCGCGCCAAGAAAGCGCGCCAGACGCTCATCGACGGGCTGCTCGTAGAGCTCCGCCGGCTGCGCCTGTTGGACGATGCGCCCGTCGCGCAGCACCGCCACCACGTCCGCCAGCGACAGCGCCTCCTCCTGGTCGTGCGTGACCAGCACGGTCGTGACGCCCTGCGCGTCCAGCAGCGCGTGCACCTCCTCGCGCACGTGGCCGCGCAGCGACGCGTCCAGCGAGGAGAACGGCTCGTCGAGCAGCAACGCCTGCGGTCGGCGCGCCAGCGCACGCGCCAACGCCACGCGCTGTTGCTCGCCGCCGGAGAGCTCGTGCGGCAGCCGCTCGGCGAGCGCCGCGATGCCGACCAACTCCAGCAGCCTGTCCACCGCCGCGCCGCGACGCTCGCGGCGCGAGAGCCCGAAGCCGACGTTCTGGCGCACGCTCAAATGCGAGAACAGCGCTCCCTCTTGGGGGACGTAGCCGATGCTGCGCCGCTCCGGCGGCACGTAGCTGCGTCCGTCGTCGAGTGTCCTTCCCGCGAGCGCCACGACACCACGATCGGGGCGCTCGAAGCCTGCGACCACGCGCAGCAGCGTCGTCTTCCCGCAACCCGAGTGACCGAGCACGGCCGTCAGCGAGCCAGGCTGCACGGCGAGCTCGACGCCCTGCAGCACCGCTGTCCCCGCGTAGCCCTTCCACACGCCGCTGACGCTCAGGGGGCTCATTGCGCGCGTCCCGTCCGCGCGGGCCGCGCCTGCGCGCTCGTGCCCACGTGGGTGAGGATGGAGACGGACACGGAGATGCGGCGAGCGGGCAATTGAAATCCGAGCTGGGCGGTCGGGATACCGACCGCAACCGTAGCACAGAGTTAGGGTCACCTAACTCGCAGCTCGGCGAATGCAGGACAGCGCCGGCCGGCAGCCAAATAGGTGAGAATCAGCCCATGCACGTGACCGCCAAGGCCGACTATGCAGTACGCGCCGTGATCGAGCTCGCCGGCACCGCGCAGGACGCGCCGCGCAAGGTCGACGAAGTCGCCCAGGCACAGAACATCCCCGTGTCGTTCCTGGAGAACATCCTCACGCAGCTGCGCTCCGCGGGCATCGTGCGCAGCCAGCGCGGTCCCGAGGGCGGCTACTGGCTGGCCAAGCCCGCGGAGGAGCTCAACCTCGCGCAGATCATCCGCGCGGTCGAGGGTCCGCTGGTGGGCGTGCGCGGTCAGCGCCCGGAGGAGGTCGAGTACGCCGGCTCCGCGGAGAGTCTCAAGCAGGTTTGGATCGCTCTGCGCGCCAACCTGCGCAAAGTGCTCGAGCACGTGACCGTCGCGGACGTCGCCGCGGGCACGATCCCCGACGACGTGCTCGCGCTCACGCGCCACCAGGAGGCGTGGCAGACGCGCTGAGCGCGCGACACGGCGCGCGCAAAGCGGCGTCGCGCAGGCCCGCCGCGTCGGTTAAGCTATCAAGGGACGCGGTGAACGAGTGTCAAGGGTCGCTGGGGGACCCGCTCGAGCCGCTTGCTGCCGCGCCCACAACGCAAGACGGCGAACCGCCGCACGATCACGCAAAAGGAGAGCTTCGACCGATGTCAGCCCCTTCGACTGCCCCATCGCCCGCCTCCGGCCAGCCGGCCGACGACGCCACCGCCTCCGAGCCCGCCGGCGCAGCTGCCGCTGCGGCTGCTGCGATCGCCGACGCCGCCGGCCAGGAGGTGACGTTCTCGCTGGCGCTCACCCAGGACCAGAAGGACATCCGCGAGTGGGTCCACGGTTTCGCCGCCGACGTCGTTCGCCCGGCGGCGCACGAGTGGGACGAGAAGGAGCAGACGCCGTGGCCGATCATCCAGGAGGCGGCGAAGATCGGCCTGTACAGCTTCGAAGGGCTCGCGCAGTTCTTCGCCGATCCCACCGGCCTGACGTTGCCGATCGTCAACGAGGAGCTGTTCTGGGGCGACGCGGGCATCGGCATGTCGATCATGGGCACCGCGCTGGCCGTCGCCGCGATCTTCGGTCAGGGCTCCGGCGAGCAGATCGGCGAGTGGATCCCGCGCTGCTTCGGCACCGCCGAGGACGTCAAGGTCGCCGCGTTCTGCGCGTCTGAGCCGAACGCCGGCTCGGACGTCTCAGGCGTGCGCACCAGCGCGAAGTTCGACGTGGCCGCGGGCGAGTGGGTGCTGAACGGGCAGAAGGCGTGGGCCACCAACGGCGGCATCGCCGACGTCCACGTGGTGATCGCTTCCGTCGATCGCGAGCTGGGCGCGCGCGGCCATGCCGCGTTCGTGGTGCCGATGAGCGAAGCCAAGGGCATCTCCCAGGGCAGCAAGGTCTCGAAGCACGGCCTGCGCGCCTCGCACACGGCCGACGTCTTCCTCGATGACTGTCGCGTGCCGGCCGCCAACGTGCTGGGCGGCATGGACAAGCTCGACGAACGTCTGGCGCGCGTGCGCGAGGGCAAGAAGAGCAACTCCCAGGCGGCCATGCAGACGTTCGAGTCATCGCGCCCGACCGTCGGTGCGCAGGCGCTGGGGATCGCGCGTGCGGCCTACGAGTACGCGCTCGAGTACGCCAAGGAGCGCGAACAGTTCTCGCGCAAGATCATCGAGAACCAGGCGGTCGCGTCCACGCTCGCGCGCATGAAGCTCGAGATCGACGCCGCGCGGCTGCTCGTGTGGCGCGCCTCGTGGATGGGGCGCAACCAAGTCCCGTTCGAGAACGCCGAGGGCTCGATGTCCAAGCTGAAGGCCGGCGAGGTCGCCGTGTGGGTGACCGAGCGCGCGATCCAGATCCTCGGCGGCAACGGCTACACGCGCGAGTACCCCGTCGAGCGCTGGCACCGCGACGCGAAGATCTACGACATCTTCGAGGGCACCGCCGAGATCCAGCAGCTCGTAATCGCCAGGGCGATCTCGGGGATGCAGATCAGGTAGCCGGCCTGCAAGCCGACGCGCCCTACCAGGCCTGGTCGGTGCCGCAGTTGGGGCAGCTGACGCTCGTGGAGACCTGCGCGCGAAACAGGTAGCCGCAGGCGCAGGTGTAGGACGCGTGATCGACGGGACCGCCGGCCTCACGGACGCGCTCGACGGCCGGATCGCACGCGCGCGGCGTCTGCTCGAGCGGCGGATCGCCCGCGAGCTGCGCCGGCTGGACGGCGGCGGGCGCGTGCGGTGTGCGCTGACGGCGTACGCCGCGCCGCTGGCCGCGAGGCTTCTTGAGGAGGGCTGGTCGCATGGTTGCGTTGGCTACTACAACGTCATCTACAGCGAAAGGTTTCGCTGTGCAAGGGTTGTTTCCCTACTTACGCGGCTGATCTGCGCCCGCTTGCGCCCCGGTCGCCGGCGCCAGCGTGGCGGCGCGTTTGCGATACTTGCGGGCGATGAACCCATCGCGCAAGCGGACCGTGCGCCTGGTGGTGGCGCTCAGCGCCGCCGTGCTGCTGGCCACCGCGCTCATCTACACGAGCTTCAGCGCCGCAAGCCCAGCGCTCACGCCCAGCCAGCTGCTGCGTCAGGCCCTGCCGGGGCGCAGCTACCAGCTGACGGGCACCGTGGTGAAGGGCTCGGTGCACCGCGAAGGCCCGGTGCTCGACTTCAGCGTCGCCGACCGCGCCGGCGGCGCGGCGGTCGCGCTCGCGTACACGGGCACCGTGCCCGACCCCTTCCACGAAGGCCGCGAGGTGATCGTCACGGTGCAGAAGCAGGGCGGGCGCTACGTCGGCGAACGCAACTCGCTGATCACCAAGTGTCCGTCGAAGTACAAAACCGCTCCGCCGAGCGAGAACCAGAACGCGTGAGTATGCGGCCGCCCGCCACGCACGCGCGCGGAGCCAGCTAGGCGCTGATGGCCGGCTTCGGCTTCGCCTGCCTGCTGCTCGCGCTCGTCGTGTGCGCGTACGGGATCGGCGCGTCGCTGTACGGCGTGCGCGGGGGTGGCGCGCAGTACATGGACTCCGGCCGGCGTTCGGTGTACGCGCTCGCGGGCGTGCTGTCGGTGGCGGTGCTCGTGCTGGAGATCGCCTTCCTGCGCAACGACTTCGCCTTCAACACGGTCGCCGACACCTCCAGCCGCACGACGCCGGGGCTGTACAAGGCCGCCGCGATCTGGTCCTCGCAGGAAGGCTCGCTGCTCGTGTGGGCGTGGCTGATGTCGCTGTGGTCGAGCCTCGCGCTGTTCCTCACGCGCCGGCGCATCCGCGACGTGGCCGCGTACGCGACCGCGATCATGCTCGGCTTCGGCGCGTTCTTCGTGTTCCTGATGGTCGTCTACGCCAACCCGTTCGCGACCACCCACCCTGCGCCGTCGGAAGGCGTGGGGCTCGATCCCCTGCTGCGCTTCCCCGCGATGATGATCCACCCGCCGATCTTGTACTCGGGCTACACGCTGTGCACGATCCCGCTGGCGTTCGGCATGGGCGCGCTGCTCGCGCGCCGGCTGGACGCCGAGTGGATCAAAGCGATCCGGCGCTTTGCGTTCGCCGCCTGGCTGTTCCTCGGCGCGGGCATCATGCTCGGTGCGCTGTGGTCCTACTCGGAGCTCGGCTGGGGCGGCTACTGGGGCTGGGACGCGGTCGAGAACGCGGCGCTGTTGCCGTGGCTGACGGGCACCGCGTTCCTGCACTCGCTGATGATCCAGGAGAAGCGCGGGATGCTGAAGGTGTGGAACGTCTCGCTGGTGCTCGCGACGGGCACGCTGGCGATCATGGGCACGTTCCTCGTGCGCAGCGGCGTGCTCAACTCGATCCACGCCTTCGGCGGGCAGACCCTGGGCGTGCCGTTCGTGATCCTGATCGCGGCGCTGATCGGCGGCTCGATCTACCTGGTGGTCTCGCGCCGGGACATGCTGCGCTCCGAGCACCGCCTGGACGCGCTGCTCTCGCGCGAGTCGATGTTCCTGCTCAACAACCTCGTGATCGTCGGGCTGGTGTTCGTGATCCTGTGGGGCACTTACTTCCCGCTCATCTCCGAGGCGTTCACCGGCCAGGAAGCGTCGGTCGGGCCGCCGTGGTTCGACCACTACACCGTGCCGCTGGCGCTTGTCCTGGTGGCGCTCAGCGGGATCGGGCCGGTGATCGCGTGGCGGCGGGCGACGCTCGCCAACGCGCGGCGCAACTTCATCGCCCCGTTGGCCTTCGCGCTGCTCGTGCTGGCCGTGCTGCTCGCCGGCGGCGTCGGCTCCAAGCCGTGGGCGCTGGCGATGTTCTGCTGCGCGGCCTTCGCGCTGGGCAGCGCCGCCCAGGAGTTCTACCGCGGCACGCGCGCGCGTCGCGCGATGGCCGGGGAGCCCGTGCCACGGGCGCTGGTGGCGCTCGTGCGACGCAACCGCCGCCGCTATGGCGGCTACATCGTGCACATCGGCATGGCCGTGCTGTTCATCGGCGTGGCCGCCTCCTCGTCCTTTCAGCGCGTCAACGAGCTCCAGCTCTCGCCTGGACAGTCCACGCGCGTGGGCTCCTATGAGGTGCGCTACGTGCGTCCCACGGCGACGCTGACCCCCAAGGAGGACAGCGCGCACACGGGCTCCACGATGAGCCTCGGTGCGCTGCTGGACGTAACCAAGGGCGGGCGACACGTGGCCACGCTGGAACCCAGCGAGGGCTTCTACGCCTCACAGGAAGCCAGCCAGGGGACCGTCGGCAGCCTGATCGGCGGTCAGCCGGTCAGCCACATTGCGATGGACATCGGCGCCACGCGCAACGTGTGGACGGCGATCCAGCCGGACATCGAAACCCCCTCGCTGAAGCGGATCGTGACCGTCGGCAACAAGACGTTGCCGCCAGAAGACGGGATCGTGGGGATCGCCTACCTGGCGCGGGAATACCTCAAACACCCGCCGCCCGCCCAGTTCAACCTGATCGTCTCGCCGCTGGTGATGTGGATCTGGATCGGCGGCCTGATCGTCGTGGGCGGCGCGTTGATCGCGATGTGGCCGGCCCCGAGCGTGGTGCGGGCACGCGTGCGCGCGCGCACGCGAGCACGCGCGCTTGGCTCGCGCGGCCTGGCGCGTGCTTAGCGCGCGCACGTTCTCTGCGATGCTGAGCACCTGGGCTTGGTGACCGCGCTCCTCACGCTCGCGCTCGTCGGGGTGGTCCTCGTCGTGATCACAGCGCCGATGCGCCACGCGCGCGCCGCACGTAGGGCCGATCCAGACGCTCGCGCAGGCGCGCCCGCGTCGGCTGGCGGGTCCGCGTCGGCTGGCGGGTCCGCGTCGGCTGGCGCGCCTACGTCGGCTGGCGGGTCCGCGTGGGCGAGCAGCACGGACCTCGAGGCGGCACGCGAGGCCAAGTACCGCGAGATTCGCGACGCGGAGCTCGACTACCGCACCGGCAAGCTGTCGCTCGAGGACTACCAGGCGATCGACGCCGACTTGCGCGCGGAAGCGATCGAGATCCTCGACCGCTACGAGCGCGCCGGTGGCTACGAGCGCGCCGGAGAAGACGGAACACGTCCTTGAGCGGGCGCGGGTCCTGCAGCCGGCGTGCCTACGCCCAGGGGCGCTTGAGCAGCACGAACGCGAGCAAGAAGAACAGGACCGCGAAGAAGATCGTCCAACGGTTGAGGTTGCGCTCGACCAGCGAGCCGCCCCCCAACGGGCCGGTGCCGCTGCCGACGCCGAACGCGCCCGACAGGCCTGAGTCCTTGCCTGAATGCATGAGCACGAGCAGCACCAGGATGACCGCGACGCCGACCTCGATGACCGACAGGATCGTTTCCACAGCGCCAGGGTATCGCGTCGGCGCGCGCCACGCGCGGGGCCCTGCGCTATGCGCGCCAACGGCAGGGCCACGCGCGCCACGTGCGGGGCCCTGCGCTACGCGCGCCAACGGCAGGCTCCGCTCGCCACTACGATCCGCACGCTATGGCCGGTAGCGCAAGCGACGGGGAACAGCGGGCGGCGCGCGCCCAGGGTGCGCGGCAGCGCGGTCGCCAGTTGCGGCGTGCGCTCAAGCGGATGTCCGGGCCACTATTGGGGTCGGACGAGAGATTCCGCCAGGCGCTCGACGACCGGGAGCTCCCGGTGAGCCTCGACATGGACAGCGATTCGCGCACGCTGCTGGTGGCGCTGGGCGGTCAGCGACTCCGGATCGGGATGCCGCCATTCGAGTTCTTTCGGTCGACCGGGAACATCCCTTGCAAACGTCTGTTCGTCCGCGACGTCAATCAGAGCTGGTACCAAATGGGCTTGCCCGGCTACGCGCGTAACTTCGTTGGCGTCGCCGATGCCCTGCGCGAGCTGATCGCAGAATACGACGTCGAGCGCCTGGTGCTCGCCGGGGCATCTTCGGGAGGGTACGCGGCGCTCGCATTTGGAACCCTGCTCGGCGCCGATCTAGTGCTTGGCTTCGCTCCACAGAGCACCGTGGATCTCGACAAGCTCCACGAGATCGGCGACCATCGCTATGACGATCGTCTGCGCGAGGTGACCGCCGCGGGCGTGATCGACCCTGATTGGATCGATCTCCGCGGCCAGCTGCAAGCCGCGCGGATCGCGGACACCCGCTACCACATCTACTTCGCCGAGTCACTGCGGCCCGACCGGCTTCACGCCGAGCGTCTGCGGGGACTGGAAGGACTGCGCCTGTACCGCTTCGGCAAAGGCGATCACAACATCGCGCGGATGATGCGCGCAACCGGCGCCTTGGACAGGGTGCTGCAGCAGGCGCTCGTCGTTCCCCAGCGCCCCATTCCCAGTTAGTGGCCAGCTGGCGGCCGTTGGCAGACCTCCCACGTGCGCGCGCCCGCTTGTGGGTTGCGCTACAAGCCTTCGTGCGGGCGGCCAGGAATTGCCGGCACGATTACGAATCCTTTACGGAATCTTGGTTGGCTGCCGATAAGAATGCCGGTGGGCGTACCCGCATTTTGTGGGCCCACTGCGCCGACCCCAAAACATGGGACGTCCCCGACATGACTGACAACCGCCGATGCCGCCCGTGAACCGCGCCCGCCGACGGGCAATGCGCGCGATCCTGTCCGCCCTCGCGGGCAGCGGCTTGACGGCCGCCGGCCTCGGCGGCCCGCTCGCCAACGCCGCGTGGGGCGAAACCACCACCACGCCGGCCGGCACCGCCAGCAGCGAACCCTCAGGCAGCGCGCAAAGCGGCGACACCGACCAGTCGCAGACTGAAACAACCACCACGACGACCACCACGCCGCCGCCCGCGACGACGACCACGGAAACCACCAGCACGCCGACGACAACCGCGCCGGCGAGCACGCCGGGTGCGAGCGCGCCATCCAGCACCACGCCGAGCACGCCGACCACGACCACCGGCACGAGCGCGCCGGCTGCCGGCGAACCGGCGGTGGAGGAAGCCCCGACGGTGGTGCTCAAGCGCAAGCAGCAGAGCTCGCCGAGCAAGGCCTCCAAGCCGCACGAAACGAGCACCGTCGCCAAGGGCACCGGCGGCAAGCGCGCTCGCCACAAGACCGCCGCGCTTCCCAATCACGTCGCCGCCTCGCCACAGACGGTGGCGGCTGAGGCCGGCGCGCTGGCCGCGCTGCTCGCCTCCTCCGAAGCGTCTACCCAGGCGCTCGACTTCTACCGCATCCCGCTGTTCCTGCTGCCGATCTACAAGGCAGCCGCCGTCCAGTACGGCGTTCCGTGGCAGATCCTTGCGGCGATCAACGAAATCGAGACCGACTTCGGCAGCGACCTGTCGGTGTCAACCGCGGGTGCCGTCGGCTGGATGCAGTTCATGCCCAGCACCTGGCTGCAGTACGGCGTGGACGCGCTGAACGCCGGCTACGCCGACCCCTACAACCCGGTTGACGCGATCTTCGCCGCCGCGCGCTATCTGCGCGCCGCCGGCGCGGCGACCAACCTGCGCGCGGCGATCTTCTCCTACAACCACTCCAACGAATACGTCGAATCGGTGCTGCTGCGCGCGAAGCTGATCTCCACCTTTCCCAAGGACCTGATCGCCACGCTCACCGGCCTGGTGGACGGCCGTCTGCCGGTCACCGGCAAGCACCTGTCGTGGAGCCCGGTCGCGGCGCTGCCCTCGGCGGCCAGCGCCACGGCCAACGCGACCCCCGCGTCGAGCGCGAGCGCGAGCGCGAAAACCGCGGCGGCGCCCGGCGCCGGCGCCCTGGCGCCCGGTGCCACGACGGCGCCCTCGCCGGCGGCTGCCGCGGCGACCGCCACCGCGAAAGGCGCCAACGCCGCAAGCGGCGAGCGGCGCCCGATGCAGCTGGTGGAACTGCTGAGCGCGCCCAACGCGTCGGTCGTCGCCGTACAGGACGGACGCATCATGCGAATCGGGCACTCACGCAAGCTCGGCAGGTTCCTGGTGCTGCGCGACGTCTACGGGGACGTCTTCACCTACGCCGGTCTCGGGAGCATCGCCCCGACCTACACGCTGCCAAAAGCGCACCAGGCGCGGCGGGCCAACGCGACGGTCGTGGAAGCAGCCAGCACGCGCGGGCCCGCGCCCGTGCAGCCCGCCAGCGCGGGCACCCAGCCGGTGACCCTGCACGTGCAGACCCCGCTCACTCCCAACCCCACCGGCGCCGGCCAGGTCTCGTTGCAGTCCGCCTCACAGGAAGCGGTGCCCGCGGGCATGGACCGCACGCGCCTGTATGCCCATCCAGGCAACCAGGACGCGCGCGCAGCCGACGCCGCGAACGCCGCGCGCAGGGCCCGGATCGACAAGGCCGGCCACGCCCTGCCATTGCGCGTGGGCTCGGTGGTCGCCAGCGGCACGGTGCTCGGGCGCGTCAGCATGCCGCCGGGCGCACGCGACGGCCACATGCGCTTTGCCATCCGCCCCGCAGGGGACCCCGAAACGGTCAACCCCGCGCCCGTGCTCGCCAACTGGGCGCAGCTACAAAAAGCGCTGCATCCGCAGGGCGCGCAGGCCAGCGACCCGCTACTGGGGGCTACCGCCAGCGACGTGTTCCTGCTCTCGCACGCGCAGCTCGAGCGCACCGTGCTATCGGACCCAGGGATCACGATGGACGCGTGTGCGCGCCACGAAGTGGCGGCCGGCCGGGTCGACAAACGGGTGCTGGCGGTGCTCGAGTTCCTCTCGCGCAGCGGGCTGGAGCCGACGGTCAGCGCGCTGCGCTGCACCGAGCGCGGGTTCACGACCACCACGCTAAGCGGCGACGAGGTAGACATCTCGGCGATCAA
>Ga0335075_10003943_pt1 | contig 23308 bp, 9 predicted proteins | sample Lox_Sample_24_FD_206723 | JGI IMG/M metagenome (GOLD analysis project Ga0335075, IMG submission 206723) | Soil microbial communities from Loxahatchee National Wildlife Refuge, Florida, United States - Lox_Sample_2.4 | ecosystem: Environmental > Terrestrial > Soil > Wetlands | place: USA: Florida...
AGGATCATGACCACCAGCAGCGGATCGAAAAGAAAGATCGACTTCTCCGGCGCAAACAGGGCCCCGAAAAACCCCGCGTGGAATGGCTTCTCGAAGGGATAACTCGCCGGCAATGCCGGATCTCGCTCCCTGGCCTCCCGGGCAACGATGCTCAGGTAGGTGTTGAAGAACGATCCGAAGCGATAGAACTGGTACAGCCGGTCGAGCAGCCCGAAAAAGAGATACACCGGAACCACATGCGCGATGTAGCTTCGGCACCGCTCCCAAAGCGCGCGGCCGCGCGCGCCCTCGAGCCACAGCACCAGCAGTACGAACACGCCTCCGGCCAGCAGATCCAGACCGGTCGTCAATCGCGTAAGCAGGTTCAGCCCCAGTGCACCGGCTCCAAGCAGCAGCGCCCGCTGATTCCCCGTCCGCAGCCACTGGTATTGAAAAGAAAACCCGGCCAGCGTCAGCAGAAAGATGTAGTTGTTCTCCATCATGTTCTGCGTGTAATGCAGGTGCGTCGTCGCCAGCAGCAGCGCCAGCGCTCCCGCCATCGCCTGCCGCACGTCGAAGCTCAGCTGGCGCAGAAAGCGGAGGCAGACCAGCGCGGTGAGAACGGTAACCAGGATGTTGGTGCTGTAGCTGACAATGATGTCGCGCACGCTGGGATCGTTGCCGTTGTAGTTTGCGAACACCGGCAGCCGCTCGATATACGTCCCCACTACGTCGGCGGGCAGCATCAGCAGCGACTGCCCGATGCCATACCAGCTTTGCAGCTTGCCGCCGCGGCCGTGTATGCCGAACTCGGGATATTCCTGGGGAAAAACCGGGGGCTCAGAGGTCCACAACGCATGCGTGGACTGAAGCCGGTGCATGGTGTCGGCGGTGCCCAGCTCCCCGGACTGAACCACGAACGCAATCAGCCCCGCGGCGAGGGCAAGCAGGAAGACAGGATCACGAAACCGGCGCGCAAGAGAACGGATCGTCATGGGTATCTCTTGAGTTTAGGATGGCAGGCGCTCGGATGCTGACCGTGAGACCGCTTCCAGCGCCTGTTCACTTTATCCGTGACGCGCCAAGGCTGCTCATGTAATCCTTATCGCACTCATCATTTCCAAATTGTTTTCTGCTTTGAAGGAGTTGGACGACAACAGATGTCCATGAGAGACCTGTTGGCCGGGTATGCACTTACCACGGCCTTGTTCGTGTTTGGCTGCCTGGTCATCGAAAGGAACACGCCGGGGCTTAAGGGCATCCGCTGGCTGAAAATGGCCTTCAGCCTCACCAGCGCGGGCCTGGTGCTGGCGATGTGCAGATCGTACCTGCCCTCCGTCCTCACCATCGTGTTTCCCCATCTCGCCGTCTTCTTCGCTCTGGTCCTCATCCATCAGGCCATCAATGACGTGCTCGAGTTGAACCAGAGCTATCTGCCTCTAAGCCTGGCCATCGGCATCGCCGACTGCGCAGGGCTGCTGTTTTTCACCCTCGCCCATCCCAACGTCGACATGCGCATCTACCTGCTCGATACCGCCGATGCGCTTCAGGCCGGGCTTACCGCCGCGGTCCTCTTCGGCTGCCGCAACGCCGCGCTCCGCTCGCCCATCCGCACCGCCGGATACCTCGCCGCCGGCATCGGCACCGTCCATCTGCTGCGCATCGCCGAGAGCATCGCTCACCCGCCGCAGATCGACATGGTGCAGCTCGGCACACCGCAGGCCTTCTTCGTCTTCTTCACCTTTATCCTCGGGCTCGCCTACGGCCTCAGCGTCATCTGGCTCTCCTTCTGCGCCCAGCGCAACCGGCTGCAGACCCTCGCGCTCACCGACGGCCTCACCGGACTGCTCAACCGCCGCGCCTTCGAGGAGACGCTGCACCGCGAGCTCACCTACGCGCAGCGCTCCGGTCAATGCACCGGCCTGGTCCTCATCGATCTGGATTTCTTCAAAAGCATTAACGATGTTCACGGACACCCGGCAGGCGACGAAGTCATCCGGCGCGTCAGCTCCGCGCTTCAAATCGCCGCGCGCGGCTCCGATGCCCTGGCCCGCTTCGGCGGCGAAGAGTTCGTCGTCCTGCTGCGCGATACCGATCTGCAGCAGTCCTCCGCCATCGCCGAGCGGATGCGCCAGCAGGTAGCGTCGCTCCGCGGCCTCCCGGAAGGAGTCCGCGTCACGGCCAGCATCGGCGTGGCCATCAGCTCGCCCTTCGATACCCCGGAGTCGCTGCTGAAGAACGCTGACGACGCCCTCTACGCCTCCAAGCGCGCCGGACGCAACATCGTCAGCTGCCACCGCGAGCAACCCGATCCGCCTGATCGGACGCAAAGCCCGCGTCAAAGCCCGCATCAAAGCTTGGATCAAAGCCCGGATCAGGACCCACGCCCCGCGCTCCAGCCCACCCGCGGCTATTGACCCGACCAGGCTCTGCGCCCGCCCAGCACGTCTCCGCCGCCGGACCCGACTAGCGCGTCATCGCGTAGTGAACCTGCTCCTCGATCGCCGCGATCTGCAACGGCTCCTTGTGCGCGTGGACCAGCGCCGAGTTCACCGCGGCCAGATCCGTGGTCTTGAATCGCTCCCAGGCCGCGATCTTCTCCCGCGCCGCTTTGCTCATTTCATCGGCAACCGCAACCGCCTGTGAGGGAGCCGTCCGGTCTCCGCTCTCGGCCATCCTCAAGGCCACGCCCAGGCCCGAATTTGCCGCCGCCAGACCGGTGTCCGTCCCGCCGCCATCGCCGGCCCCGGCTTTGATCTCCTGCAGCCTGGCAAGCGCCGCGCGCAGCGCCCGCGTCAGCTCCGCGGAGTTGCCGCCCCCGTTCGTGTCCAGCTTCTTCAACTGGCTCTCCACGCTCTCGAGCTCCGCCATCGCCTTGCGGCTGGACCGCATCTGCTCATAGATCGCATCCGCCAGCTTGAACTGCTCCTCGAGCACCTGCGCCGTGGCGTCGGCACGCGGATCCATCGTCACCTGCAGCGGCCGGTCCATCGTCGTGCCATCCACCACCAGCCGCAGCGTGTAGGTGCCGGGCGTAACCTTCGGCCCCGGCGGCATGCCCACCGCATCATCCGAATCGTCGTCGCCAAGCCCTGCGCTCGAGCCCCCGGCCGCCAGGTCCCACACGAAGCGATGCTCGCCCGCCCCCGTCTCGAGCACCTGCGGCTTCGGGAACCACCGCTCCGCAATCGGCAGCAACGGCCGCTTCACCTTCGGCTTCTCGTCACTGGCAAAGTGCCGCAGCACGTGGCCCTGCGCGTCGAGGATCTGCAGCGTCACCTTCGCCGCGGCATCGCGCAGGTAGTAGTCGACAATCGCGCCGTTCGGCGGATTGCTGGCCTGCGGCTCCTCCGGCGGCAGCGGCGTGCCCAGAAAGCCGTCGTTGTCCACGCGCACCGCCGGGGGCGGCGCGTAGAGATAAGCCCGCGCGCTCTGCGCAGCGGCGGCCTGGCGCAGCGGCACAATGTCGTCCAGCACCCAGAACGACCGCCCATGCGTGGCCACGATCAGGTCGCTGCCGTGCACATCGATATCGCGGATCGAGCTGACGGGCAGATTCAGCTGCAGCGGCTGCCAGTGATCGCCGCCATCGAACGAAACATAGATGCCGAACTCTGTGCCCGCGTAAAGCAGGTTCTTCTGCTCAGGGTCCTCGCGCACCGCACGCAGAAAATGCTCCGCCGCGATGCCGTCGACGGCCAGCTTCCAGGTCTTGCCGTAGTCATGGGTGATGTAGAGGTAGGGCCTGCGATCGTCGAGCCGATGCCGGTCGACCGCCGCATACGCGGTGCCCGCATCGAAGTGCGAGGCTTCGATGAGCGAGATCTTGCTCCATGGCGAAAGGCCCGGCGGCGTTACATCGCTCCAGTTCTTGCCCCCGTCGGTGGTCACGTGAATGCGCCCCGTATCCGAGCCCGCCCAGATCAGCTCCGCATTCAGCGGAGACGGCGCGATCGTATAGATCACGCCATAGCCCCGCTGCTCCGCGTTCTCATTCGTCACCGGCCCGCTGTCGCTCGCTCCCGCAACCGCTCCGGTCAGGTCCGGGCTGATCTGCTCCCAGTGCAGCCCGCCGTCCACGGTCTTCATCACGTACTGCGTGCCCAGGTAGAGCGATGTCTTGTCGGCCGGCGAAAACACCAGCACCGGCGTCCACGGATCGCGGTAGCGCCGCTTGTTGATCGACAAATCGAAGCCGCCGAGAGGCCACGGCGTGATGTTCTGGCTGAGCGACGTGCGCCGGTTGAAGCGTTGCACGTCGCCATAGGTGCCGGAGAGATAGACGATGTTCTCGTCCTTGGGATCGATGGCCAGGTAACCGCTCTCGCTGCCGCCCGGCAAGAACCAGTCGCGCGTGTCGATATGCCCATGGTCGGAGCGGCTGTGCACCGCAATCGACCCGCTGTCCTGCTGCGCGCCGTAGATCGTGTAGGGGAAGGCGTGGTCCGTCGTCACGTGATAGAGCTGCGCCGTCGGCTGGTTATACCACGTCGACCACGTCTTGCCGCGGTCCAGGCTGATGCTCGCGCCCTGGTCGACGCCCAGCGCCAGGTGGCTCGGGTCCTTCGGATCGACCCACACCTGGTGGTAGTCGTCGCCGCCCGGCGCCCCGCGCACAATCTGAATCGTCTTCCCGCCGTCTTCGGTCCGGTACAGCGCGACATTCGGAATGTAGAGCACATCGGGATTGGTCGGATCGATGGCCAGCGAGTTGAAATACCACGCCCGGCTGGTCAGGCGCGAGTCCGCATTGGCCAGCGTCCAGGTGTCGCCTCCATCATCGGAGCGATAGAGTCCGGAATGGCCGGGGCTGTCGATGGTCGCGTACACCCGCCGCCCGTCCGCGCTCACCGCAATGCCCGTGCGCCCCCACGCGCCCTCCGGCAGCCCGTGAGCTGAAATCGCGGTCCAGTGCGCGCCCCCGTCCGTCGTGCGATAGAGCGCATTGCCAGCGCCTTCGAGCGGCGCATACGTGCTCCATGTGGAGCGATGCGCGTTCCACGTGGCGGCAAAAAGCACCTGCGGCGCGCCGGTCGCCATCGCGATATCGGCAATGCCGACCTCAGGGCCCTTGTCCAGCACCCGCTGCCAGTGCTCCCCGCCGTCCGTCGACTTGTACACGCCGCGCTCTTCGCTCGGCCCGTATGCGTGTCCCAGCACGCCCACATACACCGTCTGCGCATCCGAGGGATCGACAAGAATGCGGCTGACCTGGCGCGAGTCCGCGAGGCCGATATGCTTCCACGTCGCCCCGCCGTCGTCGCTGCGATACATCCCATCGCCCGACGCCAGGTCCGACCGGATATCGGACTCGCCCGTGCCCGCGTAAATCACCTTGGGATCGGATGGAGCCACCGCCAGCGCGCCTATGGACGCAACCGGCTCATGATCGAAGACCGGCTGCCACACCGTGCCCGCGTCGGTCGTCTTCCACACGCCGCCGTCTACGCCGCCGAAAAAGAAGCTCGCCCCGCCGCCCGGCACGCCGCTCACCGCAACCACGCGTCCGGCGCGGAAAGGGCCAACCAGCCGCCATGCGAGCCCGCTGTACACGCTGGGAGAGATGGCTTGCGCGGGCGCGGTTGCCGCTCCGCAGAGAAGGGCCGCGATCAGAGTTGAGAGAAGACACACACAGCCAGGCAGGGCGCAGCGGAAAGATTTCATCGGTGCTTCGATTGTTAATCCGAACCAGCAAAGGATCAAGGTCAATGTGATGGAACCGGCGAGCGGCGCTTCTCCCCGGTCTCCTCCTGTTCACGCTCCCGCTTCCGCCTGTCAGCCGCGCTCCAAGGCCCGCAATGAGACAAAACCCGCCCCGACAGTCTATGGTTACAGGCAACGGATAACTTCCCAATGTGAGGGTCTTGTGCAGGAGCTGAATCGCAGGAGTTTTCTGAAAACGGCTGGAGCAGCAACCGCGGTGACGCTGCTCGATTCGAAAGTACATGCGCTGACAATTAATCAGGCCGAGGCTGACAAGCCGGTTGCGGCCAACGATCACATCCAGATTGCTCTCATCGGCGCCGGCATCCAGGGCCAGGGAGACACCAAGGTCGCGGTGCAGGTCCCCGGCGTCAAGCTGATGGCCGTCGCCGACTGCTACGACGGACGCCTCGAGCACAGCAAGGAGCTCTGGGGCAGCGACATCTTCACCACCCGCGATTACAGCGAAATTCTCGCCCGCAAAGACATCGACGCCGTCATCATCGCCACCCCCGACCACTGGCACAAGCAGGCCGCCGTCGACGCCATGAAGGCCGGCAAGGATGTCTATTGCGAAAAGCCGATGATTCATCTCTATTCCGATGGGCCGGAGGTCATCGCCGCCGCGCGCTCGACCAACCGCATCATCCAGATCGGAAGCCAGCGCGTCAGCTCCGTCGTCTACGCCAAGGCCAAGGAGCTGCTTGCCTCCGGCGCCATCGGCAAGCTCAACATGGTCAGTGCGCACTGGGACCGCAACTCGTCCATCGGCGCGTGGAACTACACCGTTCCCCTCGACGCCTCGCCCGAAACCTGCGACTGGCCGCGCTTTGAAGGCACCGCGCCCAAGATTCCCTGGAACGCCGAGCACTTCTTCCAATGGCGCAAGTGGAAGGCCTACGGCAGCGGCGTCGCCGGCGATCTCTTCGTCCACCTCTTCAGCGGAACGCACTTCATCACCGGAGCCCACGGCCCCACGCGCGCCATGGCCACCGGAGGGCTGCGCTTCTGGAACGACGGCCGCGACGTGCCCGACGTGATGCTCGGCCTCTTCGATTACCCCGAGGGCTTCAACCTCAGCCTGCGCGTCAACTTCGTCGACGGCGGCGAGGAGAGCGAAGGGCTCATCTTCACCGGCTCGGAAGGCACCATGGAAATCGCCGGCAACAGCGTGAGCGTAAGCCGCACGCCGCTCGCCAAAGAGCCCGGCTACACCATCGGCACATTCACTGAGGCCATGCAGCAGCGCTTTCTCGACGAATACCGGAAGAAGTATCCGCCCACCCATCCCTCCGGTCCGCCGCCGGCGGCCTACGAGAAATACGAGGCCCCCTCCGGTTACAGCGACAGCTATGACCACTTCAAGAACTTCTTCGCCTCCGTGCGCTCTCGCCAGCCGGTGGTCGAAGACGCCGTCTTCGGCTTCCGCGCCGCCGGAGCCGCGCTGCTCAGCAACCTCAGTTACGAGCGCGGCGCCGTAATCAAGTGGGATCCGCAAGCCATGAAGTTAGCCTGATGCCAATGATTCACCAATCGCCGCCCGAAGTTACACGCTCCGAAGTTATGCGGTCATTCGCCTGAAATACCTTCGGCCTCTTCCTGATCAATGTTCTGGAGGGAATCTGTGATGGGTTGCAAGAGAAATGCAGGAGCGGCGGTGAAAGCGCTTGCTCTGCTCGCCGCCGTCGTAATCGCCATAGTCCCGGCTCAATCTCAGAAGATTCCGCCTCACAAAGCCGCCATCGTTCTCTTCAACGGCAAAAATCTCGATAACTTCGATACCTTCCTCAAGACCAAGGGCCTCAACTCCGACCCCGACCACGTCTTTCAGGTCGAGCACGGCGTGATTCATATCTCCGGCAAGGAGATGGGCTATATCATCACCAAGGTGCCGTACCACGACTACTATCTGCGCGCCGAATTCAAATGGGGCGAGGGCACCTACGGCTCCCGCGCCGGCAAAGCCCGCGACAGCGGCATCCTCTACAACATCCAGGGCGAGCAAAAGGTCTGGCCGCGCTCCATCGAGTTTCAAATCACCGAAGGCGGCACCGGCGACTTCTGGATGACCGACGGAGCGGCCATCACCGGCCGCGACGGCGTCCGCGTCACCGGCCCTCCCGGCGGAGCGCTCAAGATCGATCACTTCGGCAAAGGCCCATCGCAGAATGTGGTCGGCTTTCGCGATCCCATCGGCGATCTCGAGAAGCCGCACGGCGAGTGGAATGTCCTCGAGCTGGTAACCCATGGCAACGACGTGAAGCAGTACGTCAACGGAAAGCTGGCCAATGAAGGCACCGACCCGTTTCCGTCCGAAGGCAAAATCCTCTTCCAATCCGAAGGCGCGGAAGTCTACTTTCGCAACATGAAGCTATACCCACTGAAATAGCCCGCGGAGAATCATCTTGTCGAAGAAAACGAAATTCGCAGCTCTCATCGCAGCCGCAGCCTGTGCGGCCGCCGGCGGAACCGCCACCGCTCAGCACACGCGCAAAACCACTCCCGGCAATGGCCCCTTCGGGGTTCCGCAGGTGACCTTCCGCGTGCATCGCCTCGGCACCGACCACGCCGAAGGCATCACCACCATGGACATGAACGGCGACGGCCGCCCCGACCTGCTCAGCGGAGCCTACTGGTATGAGAATCCCGGCCCCAACGGCGGCGAGTGGAAACGCCACCAATATCGCACTGTCGGCATTCTCGGCGAATTCGTCTCCGACTGCGGAGAGTGGACCTTCGATGTGAACCACGACGGCGCCCCCGACGTCGTCACCACGGGATGGATGCTCAACGGCCTCTGGTGGTACGAAAACCCGAAGAAGCCCGGCGTGATGTGGGAGAAGCACTTCATCACCGACAGCTATGACACCGAAGGCGGAGCCACCGGCGACATCAACGGCGACGGCAAGCCCGATCTCGCCCTCGCCCACTACAACCACTCCGGCATCATCTGGGTCGACTTCTCCGGCCCCACGCCCAAGGTGCACCACGTCGGCGGCCGGGAGCAGGACGGCCACGGCATCGGCATCGCCGATGTCGACGGCGACGGCAAGGCCGACATCCTCACGCCCTACGGCTGGTTCAAGAACATCGACGCCGATCACGACAAATGGGAGTGGCACGGCGACTGGCAGCTTGGCGACGCCGGATTTCCCATCATCGGCTACGACGTCAACAACGACGGCAAGACCGACATCATCTACGGCCAGGGTCACAGCTACGGCCTCTACTGGCTGGAGCAGCAGGGTGAAGGCGCAAGCCGCCACTGGGTCAAGCACACCATCGACGAGTCCTACTCGCAGATTCACGCCCTCAAGCTGGTCGATATCGACGGCGACGGCGTGCCCGAATTGCTCGCCGGCAAACGCTACCGCGGACACTCCGGCCACGACCCCGGCTCCTACGATCCGCTGGTAGTCTACTACTACAAGATCGATCGCAAAACCGGCACCTTCACGCGCTATCCCATCTCCGTCAATGGAACCGCCGGCGCGGGAACACAATTCGTCGTGGAAGACCTCGACGGCGATGGCGATCTCGACCTGGCAACCGCGGGAAAAACCGGCGTCCACTTCTTCGAGAACCTGACCATCGACCGCGTGCCCAAGGAAACCCGCGAAAACGACCTCCTGCTGGATAAGAACTGGCCGTTTCCAGGAGAAGGCGTCACCGTAAAACAAGAGGACGGCCCACCGCAGAAGTAGACCGCCCGCCCCTTGTCACTGCCGCTTGGATGAAGCGTACGGGCTGCGGCCCGTACGCCCACCCGCCCGGATCAATGCAGGACCTCGGTTCCGTCCTGCTTATAGATCGTCCCCGCCTTCATCACGAAGCTCACCTTGCTCATTACGCTGATGTCGTCCAGCGGATTGCCGGGCACGGCAACCACGTCGGCGTATTTTCCCGCCGTGACGCTGCCCAGCGCATCCTGGTGTCCAAGCAGCTCGGCCGCGTTGATGGTCGCCATCTGCAGCGTGTAGGCCGGCGGCAGACCCGCCTTCACCAGGTAGATGAAGTCCTTCCAGTTCTGCCCGTGCGGATAGACGCCCGCATCCGTGCCGTAAGCGAACTTCACGCCCCCCTTGTAGGCTCGCGTCACCGTTTTCATGATCTGCGGACCCACCTCGAGAGCCTTGGCCGCAACCGTCGGCGGATAAGCCCCCAGCTTGGCCTGCTCGGCCACATACTGCCCGGTATAAACCGTCGGGCAGTAGAAGGTGCCGTGCTCCTTCATCAGCTGGATGTCCTGGTCATCCATGAACGTACCGTGCTCCACCGAATCGACGCCGGCGACCACCGAGCGGCGAATGGCCTCCGCGCCATGCGCATGCACCGCCACCTTCATGCCGTAGTCGTGCGCAGTATCCACAATGGCCTTGATCTCATCCTCGGTCATCTGCGGATTGGAGCCGTTGCTGCCCAGGTCCATCACTCCGCCGGAAGGCATGGCCTTGATCAGGTCCGCGCCCTCCTTGTAGTGCAGCCGGACCACCTTGCGCGCCTCGTAAGGCCCGTTGAAGATCGACTGCAGCGGTCCAGGATCGCCCTGCAGCGGCATGCTCAGGCCGTTGGTCCAGTCCGCGTGCCCCCCGGTCGTGCTTATCGCCGGACCGGCGGTAAAAATACGCGGCCCGGTCACATAGCCCGCAGCAATCTCGTTTCTCAACGCCACCGTGTCGTAGTCGTGGTCGCCCACGTTGCGGACAGTGGTAAAACCCGCCAGCAGCGTGCGCTTGGCATAGAGAGTCGAGCGCAAAACCTCATCGGCGAAATTCAGATGAGTCGCCTCGGTATAAGTGGCCTTGCTGAATTCGCTATCCAGGTGAACATGATCGTCGATCAGTCCGGGAAGACAGGTTGCATCGCTGAGTTCGATCAGCTTCGCCCCGGGAACCGTCTGATAACCCGATTCCACTTTCTCGAACTTATCGCCGGAAATAATCACCGAGCTCTGGCCCAGCATCTTCCCGGCGATGCTGTCGAAGAGCCGGGGACAGTGAAGCACGGTGACCGCCGCACTCTCCTGCGCCCGGGCCGGGTGCATCACGAGCACAAACATCAGCGGCAGGCAGCCCAGAACGGCCGCCCGCAGTCTCAACACAAGCAGATTCATCAATCGGTCTCCGTGGAACACGTGGCTTTTTCTTTTCTCTCCGCAGGGCAAGGTCTCAATCCCCTTCCCCGGCAGCCGGCAATAACTTCGTAGCTTGCTTGAGAAGATCGGCCTCGTGCTCCAGGGCATCGGAAACCTGCACGATCTGCTCATCGGCAAGCTTCCACTCCTTCTGCTCGATCGCCTCGCGCACGCCGGGAATGGTCTTCACCCCGTAGCCGGTATAAAAGCCCGGCGCATAGATCAAATGCCGGAACCACGGCCGGTTCGGCAGCCCATCCTTGCCCAGCAGCGTCCGCTCCGTTTCGATCAGATCCGGATTCAGCCCCGCCGGCGCCGTCCCGCCGGCCGCCGCAAAGGCCTGGTCGAAGCCCTTGGCCGCGGTGGTCAGATCATCGGATGCCTGCTCGAGCGGCGCGAAATTGAGATACGGAGGAATGGGCTCCGATGGCGGCGGCACCATCTTTTTCTTGGGATCGTAAAGCGCCTTGTAAACCCCCTCGTCGAGCTCCTTGTCCCGCTCCTTCGCCTCGTCGCGCATGGTGGTGGCAAGCGTCTTGAGCTGGCCAAGGTACATGTGAATGGTGTCGGCGAAATCGGAGAACTGGAAGGGCAGCATGTCCGCATCCGCCATCCGCATCACCATCGTCCCCGCCGTCTGCGCCAGGGCCCGCCCATAGCTGAAATCGGTGTCGGCGAAGTGCGTGTACCAGTAGAAGTCGTCGTAGATCGAGTGATACTGCCCGCCCGTATCTTCGCCGCCATAGCCCAGGTTCACGCTGGCGACGCCCAGGTGATCGACGAAGACCGTGTAGTCGGAGCCCGATCCCAGCGCCGGAATCCGCATGTCCGGCCGCGCACGGATCTCTGATTTCTCCGACGGGCTGGCGCGCGAGATATCGACCAGCCGAACCCGCTTCCACACCGACATCTTCGTCTCCGGATCGTCGATATCCTTCGCCACGTCGTTCACAAAATGCTCGAGCGAGTGCGAGCCCTCGGCGCGAAAGTATCCGCGGCCATTGCCATCCGAATTGAAATACGCCACCGCATGCTCGCTCAGCTCCTTGGCATGCGTCTCCGCCCACTCCGTCGATCCCAGCAGCGCCGGCTCTTCGCCGTCCCAGAAGCAGTAGATGATGGTCCGCTGCGGCTTCCATCCCTGCTTGAGCAGCTCGCCAAGCACCCTCGCCTCTTCGAGCTCCGGGCTCGTTCCCGACAGTGGATCTTCCGCGCCGTTCACCCACGCATCGTGATGGTTCCCGCGCACCACCCATTCATCCGGATACTTCGCTCCCGGAATACGCGCGATCACGTCATAGAGCGGCTTGCGGTCCCAGTTGAACTTGAGCTCCAGGTGAGCCTGCGCCGTGCTCGGGCCAACGTGGTAAGTCATCGGCAGTCCGCCGCGCCACGCCGGAGGAACCACCTCCCCGCCCAGCGATTTCAGAAACGGCGTGGCATCCGCGTAAGAGATGGGCAGCACCGGAATCTTGGTGATGGTCTGAACCTTGTCCAGCGGAATCAGCTTCACGCCCGCCACCGCGCCCACGCCCGGTGTCTGCGGATCGCCCGGATACACCGGCATATCCATCACGCTGCCGCGCTGCACCCCATCCGGCGGACGCGTCGGGCCTTCGGGATAAGTATCGCCGTTGAAGTAACCATCGTCGTGCGGATCGGAGTAGATCAGGCAGCCGACCGCGCCGTGCTCCGCCGCCACCTTGGGCTTGATTCCCCGCCAGCTCATGCCATACCGCGCGATCACAATCGCGCCTTTGACCGACACGCCCATGCGCGCCAGCTCGTCGTAGTCCTCCGGCCGCCCATAGTTCACATACACCAGCGGCGCCGTAACATCGCCATCGCGGGAGTAGGCATTGTAAGTGGGCAGCTGCTCGTCGGTCTGGCCCGATGTCGGATCGACGCTGAGCGCCGGCTCCTGCAACTTAGCCGTGAACTTATCCGGGCCGAGAAGCTCGAGCGAGCGAAGCTTCGGAGTCGGAAACAGGGCCGAGAAGGTCTCGATCTGCGCATCCAGCCCGTAGGACTTCAGCTGCGCCAGCAGCCACTCGGCGTTGTCCTTGTCATAAGGAGAACCCACATGATGCGGCCGCGCCGAAAGCCGGCGCATGTTCTCACGAATATTCGCGGCTTCGGGAAGGCTGCGAAACTTCTGCTCCCACTGAACTTCAGTCGCAGAATCGGAAGGAGTATAGCCGCGCAGAGTATGTCCGGTATCCACGGCGTGAGCGGTAAAAGCGGCAAAACAAACAGCAGCTGCAACAAGACGCATAAGTCACAAACCTCGCACGAGATGTGAAAAGAGCAGGAAGTTTGCAGAGATCGTCCATCGGTCCCTGTGACGAAATGGAGCGGGGATACAACGAAGTATTCGCTGGACTGCAGACGGAGGAAACGGCCGGAGGCATAAGCGCCCCCGGCCGCGGGTTTTGTTGGTGAACAGTCTAGTAGCTGATGCGGAAACCAAACTGCATCTGACGTGGATTGTTGCCGTTCGGCGATTGCGTCGTAATAACGCCAAAGTCCCCTGGGTCATTGATTTGCTGGTACGGGTTCTGAAAGACAACGTGATTGAGTAGGTTGGTGACGACGAACGAGAACTCGAAATTGACACCCTCCGTCACTCGGATATCCTTCTTCGTGCTCATGTCGAGATTCCAGTACGGCAGCCCGGGGATCGCGCCCTGGCCGGGGTTGATGTTGTCGATGCCCAGAATCGGAGCCCTCATCTGGTCATAGACCGCGGCCGGATTCTTGAACATATTGATGGGTTTGGCGACACCGCTTCCGCTCACTGCTATGTTTGTGCCCACCGAGTTCCCATACGGGTCGGTCGAGCCGGTCACACCGGAGTGGGTATGATACCCGCCGGTGTATCGAGTGGTGAAGACGCATTGTTCGTTGTCAAAATAGTTGATGCCGTCGCCCGCGCCGAAGGACTGACCGTCCGTAGTCGTGTTGCAGTACAACGGTGCGCCGCTGCCGGACGAAAAGACCGGGGCGAAGGTCCAGCCTCCCGCCAGGCGTCCGATCAGACCGTTCTGGCCCGAATACCACGGTGTCTGCCACACGGCGAAGGTGTTGAAGATGTACTTGTGGTTGTAGTTCTGCACGCCATACATCTTGCGCAGATCGAACGGATCGTTCGGAGTGTATTCGCTCGACGCCTGCACCACGCCTCCGGTGCCCAGCGCCTTGCTGTAGGTCAGGTTTTCCTGCACCGTAAGCCCGTGCCAGTCGCTCGTGCTTACCGTGATAAAACCGGCGTTGTAGTTCCCGTAGCCGATGCTCGCATTGTCCGCGATGCCGCTAGAGGACTGACCGCTCGTGCCGTTGACCTGTCCTGCAATCGGCGTATTCATCATGGTGCGGGGGAAGTTGAACGCGCCGTTATCCAGATCGGACCAGATGTTCCACACTGCCTGGTTCTGAAAATTGCCGAATTCGTTGGCCAGGACAGCCGCCGTGCAGCTCGAATATCCCTGGCAATAGCCGCTGGCCGCCAGTGACGACTCGAAGAATGGCTGCGGAGAAACCGTCGGCGTGCCATTGATACCGCACGTCGCGTACGACTTCACGCAGCCCATCGCCGTCTCGATCTGCGCGTAGGCCGCCTCGAACGACTGGCCGCCCGAAGACATCATGTAAGGTACCGCGTTGAGATTGACCGGCTGGTATTCGTGATGAATCAAGCGTCCGATATAGCCGACTTCGAGCAGCGTCTTGGAGTTGATCCGCCGCTGGATGGTGAGGTCGAAGGAGTCTACGTCGTTGGGACGGAAGTGGGGATCGAGCGCCTCGCTGGCCGCCGACGCCACCGCGTTATATCCCGGATAGATCGGCTGGGGCAGAGTGGCCGCAGCTGCCGCCAGCGGTGCCGTGGTGCCGTCTACGCCGATGCGGAAGGCGCTCGTATCGGTCGGAGAAGCCGGCCCGCAACTGCCGTTCGCCAGCGGCTTGGTGCATTGCACCGCCTGGATAAGACCCGTGCCCAGCAGCGGCACCAGCACCTGATCCACGCCGTTCAGCCGGCCGTAAATCCGTCCGTAGCCGCCCCGAATCACGGTCGCGTCCTCGCCGAAAATGTGGCCGATCACGCTACCGTGCTCGAAGTGCGGATTCCACGCTGCCGCCAGGCGCGGGCTGAAGGATCCATAGAAGGGCTGGTAAGGATACTTCAATCCCTTGCCCACGTTGCCCACCAGCGCGAAGCCCAGCGTCGGGTTATATACGTTCCCCTCCAGGGCCGCGGCTTTGCGCTGCGCCAGGTAGGCGATGCCGTCGAGCTGTTGATCAGCGTCATCCACCAGTTCCACCTGCTTGCCTTGCGCTTCCGTGGGAGGCATTTCCAGCGTCCAGCCCATGCCGTAAGTAAGCGTTAGGTTCGGCCTCAGGTGCCAGGCGTCGCTGAAGTAGACGTTGTAGTAGGGGATCGTGGACTTGTCCGAAGCCGGGGTCAAGGGAGGATTGAGAGACAGATTGCTGCCCGTGCGGGTGTAGGCCACCTGCGAGTCGGTGACGATGCCCAGCACCGCCGCCGCATCGCGGCTTTGCGTGGTGCCGCTCGGGTAGCCGGCCGCCTGCAGCCCGGAGAGCGCAACCTGCCCGGAGCCCGCCGAATCGCCAAGCTGATACGTCGTCGTGAAGTTAATGCCGCCGCCGTTGTCCGAGCGCTGGTGATAGTCCCAGTTGCGCTGGTACTGGCCGCCGAAGGTAAACAGGTGATTGCCCTTCAACATCGTCACGTCGTCGCGCAGGAAGTTGTCGTGGCCATCCCAGAAACGCGTACGGATGTTCTGGCTGTTCACGTTAAAAGGTGCGAGCACCGTGGCGCTCTCGCCCAAAGGCTCCAGAACTCCGCCCAGACCGGTGATCTGCGGCGGAGCGTTTTTGTCCGACCATGACCAGTAGTTGCGCAGGAAGCTGTAATGGAAATCGTTGGTGACTCCCGACGAGATAGTCGTGGTCAACTGCGTGACGAAGTACCACGGCACCTGCGGGCGCTGCGAAAGCGACGCAGCTACGCCTTTGGTGTCGCCGGCGAAGAATCCGCCGATATCCACCTGGCTGGTGTTGGCCAGCGTCAGGTTGTAGTAGCGATAGCTGGTCATCCAGTGCCACCGCGACCCGAAATCGTGGTCCAGGCGCGCGACACCGAAATTGCTCTTCTGCGGAATCGAGACGTTGGACTTGTATCCGATCTCGTTCACGCCGTCGCAGCGGGTGCCTTTGATCGTTCCGCAGCTCGGATCGTTGCCCGCCGGCTCATACTTCGCCCACATGGCTTGCACGGTCGGATTGATGCCGATGCCGCGCGGGTCCATCGTGTTGAGGTTATAAGTGGTGGTCACATTGTTCGCCGTGAAGGTGAGCATGCCGGCCTGCATCGCCGCCGACGGCACCGCCTGCTCAAACGTCGCCGAGTTGGGGTAGCGGAAGCCTTCGTAGTTGGCGAAAAAGTAGGTCTTGCCGCCGAGAATATTCTTGCTGATGAGCGGACCGCCGCCGGCCGCACCGAACCGGTTGTAGTGATAGTCGGGAATCGGCGTGCCGGAGAGATTGTTGTCCCAGGTGTTAGCGTCCAGCTTGTTGTCCAGATAGTATTCGTAGACCGTGCCGTGCCACTTGTTCGTGCCGCGCTTGGTAACCACTTCAATCTGCGAGCCGGAGGAGTTATCGAAGTCCGCGGTCTGGTTGGCTGTATTGACCTTGAATTCCTCCACGCTGTCCGCCGGCGTCGGCATCACGCCGGATGCGCCGGAGCCAATACCGCCAATCCCGGTCGGATTCCCCGCGAATGACGGCGTGTACACGTTCATGCTGCCGTCCATGTCATTGGTGTTGCTGCCGCCGTCGAGCTGAAACACCGTCTGGTCCACGACCGTGCCGGCGACGCTGCCCTCAGGGCTGACGCCCGGCTGCAAGGTTGCAAAGGTGCTCACGTCGCGGCCCAGGGCGGGCAGCGAGTCGATCGCGACCGGCGCCACCGTCGCGCCGATCGTCGCATTCAGCGTCTGCAGCTCCACGCCCGACTCCTGCACTTCGATCGTCTGCTGCGCGGCGCCGACCGTCAGTTTGAAGTTGGCCGTGGTTTGCGAACCCACGCTCACCGTCTGGCCCTCGGCCTTATCGGTTGAAAATCCGGTCTTGATCACCGTGATGTCGTACTTGCCCGGAGGCACATTCACCATTACGTACTCACCGGCGCCGTTCGTAACCGTCGTGCGCACCGCGCCGGTCGTCAAATCGGTCAGATTGACAGCCGCGCCGGGAATCACCGCGCCGCTCTGGTCGGTAACGACTCCAACTACCGTGCCGGTATTGGTCGCCTGCCCGAAGGCGGAGAACGCCCCCAGGCAGATGCAGACCGGAAGTGCCATTGCAAGAAGCAGCCACTGAAGCCTAAGTCTCGTCATCGAACTACCCTCCAAAATGTGGTTCCTGTTTTTTCTTCTATTCATCGTGCGGGCCCGAAGTATCTGGGAGAGTCAGAAGCTATAACTCCAGAAAAATAGACACTACGGATCGCAATGGCGATGAGTCGCAACCCATCGGCCGCAATCCGCCACAACTACACCGCGCCCCGCGACAAGACTCACGAGGGAGGCATCAAAACTGGATGATGAATCGGACGCTCTGTTGGACTACTCGTCAAAAAAATGAGACAGGAAATCTATATAAGTCTGCGCTACGGTAGTGACAGCTTGAAGCGGTTCCGCAGGAACCCTTCGGAACGATTTCGCGCAAGGATGCGCGCCTGTATCTACTCTACCGGCCGATATACGCGATGCGGGCAGCATGATTCCGCGGTATCGGGCGGACTACATTCAATGCCTTCCAGACGACGTTTCGCTTCTCTTTACAGCGCCGCATGTAAGTCTGCGGATCCAGCGCACTTTCGGGGGGATCAAATGGTAAAGGTTTCATGCCCCTGCTCCAAACAGCACCTCATGACTAAAGGAGCAGTCGGCAATCATTGAAAAGTTGCTTCAAAGTATCGTGAAAAAGTAGGCGCGTCAAGATAGTAAGAAGATTATTTCGTCCCATAATTTCTCTTTATGTCGCGCCCCGGCTCAGCCGGCCGCGCCGCTGAACATCTTGCCGGCGACTAACAGGAGTTCCCGCTCGAGTTACAGATCTTTCATGTCCGTCCTTCACCCGAGACACAACCACTGCCTCCCCGAAAGCTCAGCATCTTCAACAAATCCTTGCAGCTGAAAAATCCGCGCCTCCAAACTTTAGTCACACGAACGGTCAAGCATTAACCAACAAGTACATAAACGGCTCGCCCTGCGGCTCGGCCGCCGCAACCATCCCTGCTCCGGCCTCTCCAATCGGTGAAGGCTAAGAAAGGATAGTGCCGGGAGAGCTTCCCGCCTGTGCCTGCCAGTATCCCGCCAGTCTTGCGGCGCGCTTTGCCGCCTCCCCGGCGGACAAGAAATTTACTGGACACCGCGTTATCACCCGAGTTACTGTTACGCGGCGCTAGAGATAAAGCGGGCGGTAAGGAACGTGAGGCGCACACTTCCATCCGCCGCAGTCAATTGACCTGCTTGCCCTCTCTTCCTGGGCTGTTGAATTCGAACCTGCCGGTATGACTCAACCCGGCGCGCATTCCGCCACGAGGTGATCCCGTGTTCTTACCTTCCGCCGGCCCCGCGCAACCAGCGCTTGCGAAGAGCTCCCGGCTGACTCATCGCTCCGCAGCGCTCACACTATTGTTGATCGGCATCATCCTTTGCAGCGCTCCACGCGCATGGGCCGCCGCGGCCCCGACCTCCACCGCGCTGGCCGTAACCAGCAACGGAAGCGCAACCACGTCTGTAGCTGCGGGCACCGTCATCACCCTCACCGCCACCGTAACCTCCAACTCTACGGCGGTGAATCCCGGCCAGGTGAAGTTCTGCGACGCCTCGGCCAAGTATTGCGAAGACTCCGCCCTGCTCGCCACCGCGCAGCTCACCACGGCCGGAACCGCCACCTACAAATTCAGGCCCGGCATCGGAAACCACAGCTACCAGGCGGTGTTCGTCGGCACCAGCACCTATGCCACGAGCACATCGGCGACGACCGTGTTGAACGTGACAGGATCTTTTCCAACTACAACCACCTTCGCTTCCTCCGGTACGCCGGGTGACTACAATCTGACCGCAACCGTAGTCGGGACCGGCAGCACCACCCTTTCTCCGACAGGCGATGTCTCCTTCCTCGACACCACGAACGGCAACACATCGCTGGGGTCGGCACCGCTTGGAACAGCCGTTCTGACGAATGACTTCGCCAGTTCCTCACCTGACATCGGCTTCGGCAACTCCGCCGGTGTGGGCGATTTCAACGGGGACGGAATCCTCGACGTGGCAGTCGTAAGCAATCCGTTGGAGGGATCGCAGGGTACGTTGAAGGTATCGCTGGGCAACGGGGATGGGACGTTTACCCTCAAGTCCTCGGACTCTGTCCTCTCATCGTCGCCGGGCTTTGTAGCCGTGGGCGACTTGAACGGCGACGGCATTCTCGACCTGGCGGTGGCCAATGGCAGCGACAATACGGTAACCGTGCTGCTGGGCAACGGAGATGGAACGTTCACTCTCAAGTCTTCGCCGAGTGTTGGCAACAATCCCGTTTCCATCGCCATCGGCGACTTCAACGGTGACGGCATTCTCGACCTGGCAGTGGCGAATAACGACGACAACACCGTAAGCGTGCTGCTGGGCAACGGAGACGGGACTTTCACTCTCAAATCTTCGCCTGCCGTCGGCAACGCACCCGATTCTGTAGCCGTGGGTGATTTCAACGGAGATGGAGTCGCCGACCTCGCCGTCGCCAATTTCTCCGATAGTACGGTGACCGTACTCTTGGGAGCAGGGGATGGGACATTCACCACACAGTCAACACCGTCTGTCGGCACCGGGCCCACCAGCATCGCGGTGGCAGACTTCAATGGAGACGGCAAGCTGGACCTGGCTGTGGCGAACTGCGCCGCTTCGTGCGAGGGCAATGGCGGCGGTGCCACCGGCTCGGTAACGGTCCTGCTGGGCAACGGGAACGGAATCTTCACCCTCAAGTCTTCACCCAATGCGGGCTACTACCGCCCCATCGTAGTTACAAGCGACTTCAATCAAGACGGGATCCCGGATTTGGCAGTGCTCGGTTTTGACTTGCTCACGGAGTTACTGGGCAAAGGTGACGGGACATTCGCAAGCCAGCCGGACCTGACCATCAATCTCGCTGCGGACTCGCTCGTGTTAGGCGACTTCAATGGCGACGGATTCCCCGACCTTCTCCTTCCCGAGAACGATTACGATAATGCGACCCTCCTGACCGACCAGTTCACGGCGACGGCCACGGCTAACCTGCAGAGTGTTGCGCCTCCCGCTGCTGCTGGCGAAACTCACCAGGTCGAGGCCAGTTATCCCGGCGACACCAATTTCAGATCCAGCACCTCAAGCACCGTACCCCTGCTCGCAACGCCAATCACAACTCAGCTCAGCCTCAGTTCTAGTGCCACCTCCTCCATTGCGGGCAGCCAGATTACGTTGACGGCCACCCTCACCCCTTACTCCCTGGGAACCTTTACCACCAATGGTGAGACGGTCACCTTTTTTAACGGGGGCGCAAGCATTGGCACCGGTACGCTCTCGGCGGGCGTAGCTACGCTCAACATTTCCTCGCTGCACCCCGGCACCAGTACCCTGACAGCAACTTACGCCGGTGACGGAAACTTCAGCCGCAGCGCATCGAATGAGGTTCCTGTCACGAGTTCAGCGGTCGCAACGACCATGCAGCTTTATTCCAATCTCGACCCCTCAGCGCAGGGGGCTCCGGTCACTTTGACAGCAGTCTTAAGTCCCATCGATTCGGGTTCGCTGCGGGCGCTCGGAGAGACGATTACTTTCTATAACGGAAATACAGTCATTGGAACCTCAACACTCACTTCTCAATACCCCAACGGCATCGCTACGCTTACCATCGATAGTTTGCCGGAGGGAATCGACACTCTGAGCGCCGTCTATGCAGGCGATGGTGTTTTTAACCCTGCCACCAGTAATTCCGTCTCCCAGGCGGTGGGTGTGCCTTTCGGCCCGATACCTTCGTTTGTGGTAACGGTCAGCACGGACACGACTACCGGCGTGGCGTCCAATTGCACCAGCACACCTGCGCCCAATTGCAGCCTTCGCGACGCCCTGGCCGCGGCTCTGGCCGCCGGCTCAGGCAAGATCACCTTCGATTCCAAGACCTTTGGATCGGCCCAGACAATCTCTCTTACCAACGGCGGCCTCAATATTCCGCCGCAAACGACCATCACTGGCGCGACCAGTGGCAACGGCGCAACCCTGACCAATCTGGTGACGGTTAACGGTGCAGGCCCGGTATTCACCGTAGCCCAGTACGTCATCGACACAGACCTCTCGAACCTGATCATCACCGGCGGGTCTACGAACTTCGAAGGCGGAGGCATTTTCAATAATGGTGCTCTCACGGTGTCGGGCAGCACAATTTCGAACAACGTCGCCAACAGCAACATATCTTCGGGTGGTGGAATCGAGAACTCAGGTGTCATGACGCTGATCAACAGCACCGTCAGCGGAAACAGTGCAACCTTGGCTAGCAATGGCTGCTCCAACTGCTACGCAGAAGGCGGCGGCATCGACAACAGCGGCGCGTTGACCATCACCAGCAGCACCATCTCAGGAAACAATGCTTCCCTCAACCTCATCGGATACGACGGCAGCCTTAGCAACATGTATGGCAGCGGCGGCGGCATCAGCAACGAGGGCACCTTGACGGTGAACGACAGCACCATTGCCGGAAACAGCGTATATGCCCTGAACGTACCCAACAATCTAAGCCTCTACATCGGCCTCTCCGGCGGCGGCATTGCAGGAGGCGTCACGGCAGGCGCCAACAACATCATTTCCGGAAATCAGAACGACGGATCGGAGGACGATTGCGACACCTATCAAAGCGCTCCGGCCTGTCCAGTCAATGGAGAGAGCGGAAACCTGGTCGGATCGAATGTCCAGTTTGCCCCGCTCGGCAACTACGGCGGCCCCACTCAGACCCAGCCTCCGCTGTTCGGCAGCACCGCAATTTGCGCCGGCATCGTCGCCGACATCCCGGCGGGAATCACCACCGACCAGCGCGGCTTCCCGCGCACCACCACCTACGGCAGCAATCCCCCTTGCGTCGACATCGGCTCCGTCCAGACCAATTACTCCCTGACCTTCAGCACCGAGCCTCCATCCACCATCCCCGCAACCACCAGCTTCAGCGCCGCGGTGCAGGTAATGGATCACGGCACTGCCTTTCCGCTGAGCGGCATCGCAGTTCCGGTGGCGCTGGCCGCAGGTGACAACGGATCGCTCAACGTCAGCAGCATCGCCACCAACTCAGCGGGATTAGCTGCCAGCAGCCAGCTCCAGATCTCCGCGCCAGGAAGCGACAAACTCGTCGCCACCCTGCCCATCACCGCCGCCGCAATGACGCCGGCGGTCGTGGCGAGCGCAACCAGCACCAGCATCAATGTCACCCCGTCTTCCGGTGTGCAGGTCACGGTCGGGGTATCGCCCGCCGGCCTCGCCTTTATGGTGGACGGCGTCAGCTACACCACGACCGCCACCCTGGTCTGGCCTCTCGGTTCGCAGCACACGCTTTCAACCACGTCGCCGCAGGGCAGCTCCGGCACGCAGTATACGTTCGCATCGTGGAGCGATGGCGGCGCCATCACCCACACCGTGACCGCCTCCGACTCCACCATCAGCTACACAGCCACCTTCAATACCGGATATCTGCTCACAACCGCCGTCAATCCCTCAAACGCGGGGACGGTCTCGCCTCCATCCAGCTACTTCCCGGCCAACTCCGCCGTGTCCCTGTCCGCTACCGCGAACCTCGGCTACATGTTCACGAGCTGGACCGGCAATGCAGTCTTTAAAACGAACCCGGACTCATACATCGTGATGACCGCACCGCAAAGCGTCACGGCCAACTTCACCACGACGGCGATTTACACCGTGAACACCAACGCGGACGACAGCACCGGGACCGCGGCCAATTGCACCAGCGGCAGCCAGACACCGTGCAGCCTGCGCGACGCGCTCACCGCCGCAACCTCGGGCGCAGACATCGAATTCGACGCAACCCTCTTTGCGGCCAGCCAGCCGGCTGCGACAAGAACAATTGTGCTGGGAAGCGCTGGGACCCTGAATATCCCCAACAACACGCGAATCTTCGGGCCAACAACAGGAAGCGGCTTCACGCTCACCCAACTGGTCACCGTCAACGGCCAGAACCTCGTTTACAGTCCTGTTTTCTCCCCCGGAACCAACGCCGTGCTGTCAGGTCTGCTCATCACCGGCGATAGCACAGGGACCGCCGTCAACATCAACACCAACGACACGCTGACGGTGATCGACTGCGCGATTTCCGGGAATGCCGGCGGCAGCGGGATCACCAACAACGGCAACGTGACAGTGATCGACAGTGTAATTT